>Ga0160428_1000005_pt1 | contig 345001 bp, 286 predicted proteins | sample SolpanmetagenomM_FD_108198 | JGI IMG/M metagenome (GOLD analysis project Ga0160428, IMG submission 108198) | Solar panel surface microbial communities from Lawrence Berkeley National Laboratory, California, USA - M | ecosystem: Engineered > Built environment > Solar panel > Unclassified ... | reverse complement strand
TGAATGAAGACGTCAATCGCTTTCAACTTGCGTTGGTAGATGTCCTCCTTTTTCCATTCTGCCAAGCTTTCATCCATTCTTGGAAGCTGACTGACGGTTTCGTTGTAAGTTTTGAGATTAGTCTGCAATGTTTTACATAGTATATCTCCACGAATTCTTTCGGTAAACAGAATTTGGCTGCATGATACGACGAATATTGGGATACAATAATATATTGTTTCAATTGGAATGTTGTTCCTATCTTTCATTTCGATGAGAATGTGTAACAGTGTGTTCCAAGTATTGTCTTTACCTCGAAAGAATGATTTTGTATACTGTGGCATGCTTTGCGGCTTCTTCCGCGTCATTAGTCTGCTTTTGCCTTCACTTGGCTTTTTTACCTTTTCAAGATCCCAATGAAGTGCGAATCCACATCCAATCAGGAGTGGGAGGCCATGTAGACCTTTGTCCAGGTCTTTTGGCCTCCCAGTGAATTTTTCTTGATGGGTAGCTCGATGAACTTCCGTTTGGGCATGAATATCAGCAATCTGGCGCCTGATCGTGTCCCGTACGCTTACCAAACAAGAAGGCACAATGTCTATCTAAAATCTTATCGTCCTTACCAGTAAATAACTTTGTACATGATACTATCTTTTACGACAATTCTCCGCACTCTTTTCTTCGATATCATCCCTTGTCCCCTCCCCAATACCTTGATTCATGCTTTCAGATACGGCGTACCACCTTCTCTTGATACAATTCGAGATAATGATACCAATACGAGGATGGAGAGACCCCGGAAATTGCAATTCAAACCAATCATACAGACTTGATTCAGGAAAATTTAAATTTCCCAGATCGAAGTCTGAGGTAATTCGGTTCTTCTTATCTACTGTACCATGATCTTCTAGAGCTTTTGCCATCCCTAAGTTAACACGCAATTTGGCGGTGAGCTCTACACGAGCTCCCAGTCTATCTTCTCGACGTGCATATAGAAGATCCGAAGTTTCATGCTTCTGCCTTTTTGGAGGGCTCGACGGGTGACTAACCCCACATCGGGCATGGTCGATGTGAGGATGGGAATGACGATGACCAGGACTATGCGGATGTCCCTCTGATGAACCCTTAGCGCCGACATTGACATTGCCTAGTTGATCCGATCGACCATTGCTTACTTGACGAGTATCATTACGAGAAGGTGATGTAGGCGGTCCTTCAATTGGACCATGGCTGGTATCAGTAGAAGTCATTATTAGTAATCAAGTGGTAACAGCTGATTCGGGCCGATCTAGAGTTTATAGGCGTGTCTGTCAAGTATCATACTTTTATATAACATGGTAGCGAGGTGTTGTTCTTTATGTGGATTCCGTTCAATGTGAGGAGGACATTACGGTAGTCGAATCTAGAATCCCCCACGTTTTTGAGCCATTGGGACCCGGACGCATATCGTTTCCGTTACTTGCATGATAAATGTCCATCAGGGTAATGAAAGGTTGAACCTTATGATTTTCGGATCGCATTCAGTATTACAGGTCACAACTCCGACCGCCAGATGTATCATTTTAGTGGCTGCGGCCAAAGAAATCGTCGCAATCTTACACCCAGGTGTGTGACGAAGTGAGGTGAAATCCCTATTGGGAACCTTGGGAGTGCACATGTTGCGTATGGTTGGAGTTTAAAATCCTTCAACCAAATTTGTGTGGCGAAAATACTTTTTAGGTTAAATCAAACAAAGGACATGTGAGTACCACAATGGACTAGATCCCTCGTCTTATAATTGTATTGAAACAAGCATTTACAACTATCGTTCGTTTCCAAGCGTGATAGTGCGAATACCGAGTTATAACTCGTTAATCATGTTTAATCTACATGGGTTTTTTCATTCGAAGAAAACAATAAGCAAACCGCGTCCTGGTCCATCACCAAAAACAGAATTTCCACAGTGGTATGTAAATCAAAGACAACTCTTTCAATTTGGATGGTCATTGTTTGTGACTCTGTATTTTGTGGAGCCGAGTTTTATTTCGGATTTACTACACATTCAATAGCATTATTGGCTGATGCCTTCCATAAATTGACTGATATACTTGCAGCCTTGATCAATCTACGAGCTGAACGTCTCTACAAAAGACAATCGAGTGGTTCATATAATTATGGGGTATGTGCAAAACATGTCTTTGGATTCACCTTCGAGTCTAACTATGATGTTAGTGGAAACGTGCAAGAACACTCGCACTAATGATAAACAACATTTTTCTCATTGCTTTATGCGTTTCAATTATTATAGAATCGGTCCAGCGAATAATATATATCGAAAAGGTTGAAAATCCAAAAATGATGCTAATTATAGGGTCTGTAGGCTTAACATTGAACATGGTAACGTAGTTTATGCTTCATGAATATTCTCATGGAGGACATCATGATGAAGATCAATGTCAAAATCATAGTCATGAAGAGCATAATCATAGTAATGAAGAGCATAATCATAGTCATGAAGGACATGATCATAGTCATGAAGGACATGATCATAGTCATGAAGGACATGATCATAGTCATTCATCGAATATTGAAGGTTTGTTATTACATATTATAGATGATTTTTTGGGAAATCTTGGTGTGATTATAGCTGCGGCTGTAATCTGGCTAGTTCGTGATCCCTGGAGATTCTACTTTGATCCTGGTGCCTCCATATTCTTCTCTCTAGTTATCTTTTATGTTGTATACAGACCTACTCGAAAAGCCTATAGGGTGTTATTACAAGGAATACCTGACAAGCTAGACAGAGATGGAATAATTAAAATGATTGAAGCAAAAGATAACGTCGCAAATGCCAGCAATATGATGATTTGGCAGCTTGATGACAAAACATATGTGGGATCTGTGACCGTTGAAATCGAAAGAATGGGAGATTGTATCAGCACAATCAACGACATCAGAAAGTCATTGAGAAAGCAAGATATCATTTGTACGATTGAGATTAGTCCGTACAACATGGGAACAAACATGGAGACTTATAAGCGTGGTGAAGATAGTTTGAGGAATGATCAGAACTCAGAGGAACAACAAGATATATCAATGGGCGGAGATACGAATGTAGACCCAGATATGATTGATGTACAGACCAGTTCCGGTAAAATTGTATGACGAGCTTAATGTCTTGATATAATAGATTTTACTAGATTATAAACAAAGCTTGTAGGTCTTTTGTTTAGACATTTATTACACAGTGCAGAAATGAACGCACGTTTATGGCTGTAGGTGTTATTCAAATTCCAATCCTATAGTAAACTCAAGATGAACTTGATGGTTTCATATTTTGAATTGTAGTAAATATTCGTAATCCGGCATCATTTCTTTTGTCAAATTACCAAGTCTCGAACCATACGACTCTCCAAATTCTGTTTGCCAATCTTTTAATTTTCGATCGAGATTTAAACCTCTTGCCGTAATTCCAGGCATAATTCCACTTGAAGAGTCAATGGTAGATTTCATACGATATTGGAAATCATCTGGAGCTGCCTGAACAGTCTCCGAAATTTGGGGTGACCAAGTCGTCAGAATCTCTGCTTTGTTGAGTCCAATAGTATCACATAATTTATCCATAGCATGTGTGGTTGGATTTTCAAGGATATCATCCGCATCTATCACAATGAGATTCTCTACAGCGAATCTTCCAGAAGAGTGATAAAAGTCAAAAATCCTTTTCGATATCATAGGTCCAGTAAGAAATCTGATACGATCAAGTACACTCTCCATATCTGAATCCTTGTTTTGCAAGTCAAAATCTACACGAAAACGTGATTCAACACATAACGCCGGATGACGAATGAGAAAAACTGGTCTCCAAGACAGAAGAAATTCATCAGAAAATATTGTGACATTAGTCCTTGGTTGTCCATATGGGACGACAAATTTGTCATGAACTGGCAATGGAAGGTCATCGGTTTTGACTGGGGAGGAATACTTCTGATACAGCGTTGGATCCATGATAACAGATGTTAATTCTTTGATCCATGCAATCTTGCCGTTTGCTTCGGCACGACTTTTGTATTCAAGCATATCTTCACATCCTTTTTGATACCCCAACGCATACAATTTTTGGAAATCTACTTCCGACAAATTCTCGGGATCGAGGAATAATGGTTTAATATTTTCATCGCTAATCATATGGAAAAAAAAGTATCCACCGCCAGTTTCGACATCTCCAGCTTTTTTAGGTTCCATGTTTGATTGTTTACTTAATTGTCTCATAACTAATGATGAGCATGCTCTGGAATTTGTAAACATCAAAACTGGTTGGGCTTTGTTGGTCATCTTGATATCCATGTAATATACTGGTATAGATTATGCGAATCGCAAACCAAAGATGAGTCTAATATGATCTAAAGTACGTGACTTCTTATCATTTGAGCAGAATAAAAGTATGGAAGGTCATCTACACAAAGAAACTGGGGAATTTCGCTTCCCCACAACCCTGTTTCTAGTTGTGGGGCTTCTTGCCTTCGAATGTATTAACAACCAGTTTCAAATTTTAGATTAACTAAGATAAGAGATTTGCTACTACTTTGAAACAACAGGACCTTCTCTTGCTAACACTCATAAGTCGTGTTTACTGGGATTCTGTTTGGACCTGTACAGAAATCCTTGCTGACCATAATGCACAAAATTTATCATCTTTATTATAATATAATTAATAAAATAATCAGAAAATTGCGGAGAGACTACCGAAATCGGCGGGCCAGGTTTCCATTGTATTCCATTAATTTATCATCGCCAAGACTTGGTTCGTTTTTCTCTTGTTATATTAACTGGATCCAACATCATTGATGTTTCAGCCGTCTCGAACGATCACACCCTTTTTGTCCTACTAGGTGTGCAAACATGACTCTGTCATCTCCGCTTCCGACCCTTTCAAAAAAAAAGGCGAAAGCGTTCCTATTTCATCTTTGATCACCCGTTTTCATTCTTGTTTCTTTTCGTATTTTCCTACATTTGGTCGAATATATCGACTGTCCACTCCCTAACAAACATTCTTTTTGTCGTGATTTGTTTTTGTTTTTTAATCGGTACATCTGAACATGTTGATATATTTCCTTGGTCTCACGTTATTCGTAACAGCAATAACAGCCACACCTTTACAAATCGAAAGACGGAACAAGATCAGTACTGTAACAGTGACTAATATCTTGGTGGATATCGTTACCGTCCACGGTCCTTCTCCTTCGACTCCTTATTCTAACTTACGACCAAGCAGTAGAAGAACCCAGTTGCAGAATGCCATCAATCCTACTCCTAGCACGATTTCACATATAGCAACAACACTGCAAGTCTCTCAAATTGTATCAGCAACACAATATGATTCCATCACTCCCTCATCTGCACCACCAACAGTGCCCGTTTCAATTACGACAGCACCACCAGCTCAGACAGCTGCCCCTCTATCTACATATCCAAACACTGGCAGTAATGGTAGATATACGTATCCAGGAGTAGGAGAGACGCAATGGCAATCGGCTGTCTTGAATGCGCACAATTACTGGCGGTCAGCTCATGGAACACAACAATTAGTATGGTCGGATGACTTGGCAGCTGCTGTAGTTGCAACCGGGAACAGCTGTGAGATGCAGCATCGAAACGTGCAGTATAATGGCCACGGGACCGGACAAAATATAGCTGGATCTGGAGGTAGTCAAGCCGGCGGCAGTGCTACTGATTATGCAGCTATGGTAGATGGTTGGTATAATGAGATACTTTATATGAATGCTACATCATGGAACTCCGATATAACTACGCTCGAAAACGTGCTTGAGCATGGTGTAGGAGATCAGGTTCCAGGTCATTTCACCGAAGTCATCTGGAGCGATGTCACCACTCTTGGTTGTGGTTTGTCGGCAGGTTGCGATAATGGATGGTCTGTCCTGATTTGTAACTATTACCCGCAAGGCAATCTTGGATCTGGCGTCAACCCTTACGCAAAACAAGTTCCACCAAGACTTGATATGAATGAGATACACAATTATGTTCTTGAATACTCTGGTTAGTTTTCCTGACATACTACTCTTCTTATAAAACACACAATTATGTTCTTGAGAATACTCTGGTAGCTTTCATGACATATAGCTTTTTTATGCCTGTACTCTAGTCATGAACTTCTATATATCAATTTACCCTTACACCATAACGATTATTTCCCAAAAGTGACCTTTCTAAACCTCTACAATAAATATCCTTACTCCTGAGCGTTGTAAGAGCTAAAGACAGACCTCTGGAGGCATTTATTGTTCGGAATATTCTTCTATTACACGGAACGCAACGCTTGAACTCGAAACAGTCATAGATTCGCAGTATTGCTTTATCACTACTCATTAATGAACCCTTTTGCAAAAGTCATTCATGTCAGGTTGCGACGAGGATCAGCGGCTAAATCAGATTTTGTATATTGCCATCTGCTCAGGTCAGACTCCAGAACAACAACTCGCAATCGTAAAACTTGCCTCATGCTTTGACGGAACCCGTTGTTGTTCAAATGAATATCATGGATTCAGTCCTAACTGCAAACGCCATATCTATGCATTGTCGCGGCGTAGTTAGACTACGCTGATATGTTTCTTCAAAAGAGTGGTCGTAGTCGATGATAAAACGAATCATCTGTCAGTATTCATCTTTTTACTCTACCTGATTACAGGCCTTCAAATTATGTAATCCGCTTCCGATGTCCTAGTCCTCAACATGACGCTTTTGGCTTCTCACTCGCACCGCTGTCAGAGTCATCGTATTGATTCTGTTCTTGAAGCCCCGAGATCTGTTGGAATCAGCGCCATGAAATAGATACCACTAACGGATATGCATAAGCGTAAACGAGAGAATGAAGTGTTGGTCAAGGACACATGAGTTCTGACAGTATCGTATTTTGTTGTCATGCGGGATTTTCGGTGAACCCTATCTTCAGCGCCCGAGTTCTTCAGCTCAGTCTTGATTATCTCTCAGGCATGTCGAGTATACCAAATCCGCGATCTAGTAAGATGCTTATTCTAAAAAGAGCTTGTCAAGCATGTATATAACCTTGCTTGAGGAAAGACGTAGATCAAAAAAGGTTACCACGTCAGTATTTATCGAGAATAAAGCACAATTATAATAAAAGAAAATGTATTTCTTAGAAATATATACAATTACAAAGCTCCGAGACAGACTTTTGCACTTCGAAATTGATAAGCATCAACAATATTGCCAGCTTTGCCACCAGGCTGTGCTGACCAATGAACCAACATACAGTTTCCACCATTTGTAATATCATCATCGTCAAAATATCCTTGTAAAACACCACCATCATAAGAATAACTACCCCCCGTCGTCCAAGTATTCAACATAAGAACAGGTTTACTCCATTGGTATTTAAATATATTCTCCATAATATCTGTACAAATTCCGTCGGAAGTGGTGGTTGGAACAATACTCGAAGCTGCCTTCAAATAACTATAGTACATCAAGCCTAGATTCATTGCATAAACCATTATATAAGTCTTGAAAGCTGGAGCATAAAATATATCTCCTGATGTCATCGTTATCGGTACAGCGATTGAAGCTGACTGCCAATCACTTGTCCAACCCATTATACCTGATGAATTTGTATAATACTCATACTAGTAATCAAATCAATAACAGATCAATATATAACATAACGTATGACATACCGTGGTAGCATCACTGACATTTTCTGGGTCAGTCCTTCCGACAACAAGTCCTTTTGGCCCTTTCAAGGATGTTCCAAAAGCATAAACCTTTCCACCATAACCACTACAACCTCTAGCACCAAACATTGCTCCAAATTGTGGAGTATCCGCACCAAATAGTCGATTGACTTTTCTATTAACGATCGGTTGACCATCACTTGTTATACCAAAACTCATCAAAGTAGTCCCAGCAGCGTGATCTCCAGTCCTATTAATCATAACCAAAGGAGCATATACAATACTCTTAGTTGCATCTATCGACACGAATGAAGACCACGACCAAATACAATAACGTATACCATTTCCTGTAGCAGCAATTTCACCAGTCGTAGAAGGATATACGTTTCTTTGATTACCCCATGGTCCAGCCATGGCTCCAATAGGATCTTGAATAGTAAGCGGTAGTCCATTCTTAGGACCTTGACCAACATCTACACCGATAGAATTCGAGACAAATCCAGTGACACCGCCAGATGTTCCATCAGCTTTTGGTGCTTTAAAAGACATTGTATCTGCAAAAACAAACATTGTTACGTTTCCGATTTTACCTCCGTGGCCTCCATCACGAGAATACCACGGTACTGTTTGTAAATTGCGTAGAAACCGTTTGTTTTCAGGTGTGACTTGTAATAGGCCTTGAGCAGGTGATAACGGATATGAATCTTGAAGTGCAGGGTTATTCAATGGTTTTAAAATCGACGGAGAAAGTTTGAGGGGAGCAGGAACGCTTTGTATAGGCATTGATAGATATTGCGATGCTGGAGAGTATGTCGCAGGTCCGTGAAAGCTAGAATAAGTGATTGTAGGTATTCTTATCTTTCCGGGTGAAATCGAAGATGAGCTTAGGGACGCAAAGGTTTTGGTAGGAGATGATACGTCTGTACTTGGCAGTAGTAGGGATGGTGATACGGAATAACTGGGTGCTTTTACTGTGGAGGAAGACGTATCTGTTTGTAATCGCGATGTTTGAATAGTTGTGGATATTACGAGTTCCGATGATGGAGAATATGCAGATTTTGAAGAGAAAGTGAGAGGTTTTGTCAAATTTGATGATATACTGATGAATGTCCCCAATGACGCTACTGATGTGGATTGCAGCTGTCCTTTTGTGGACTTTTGTGATTTATCTGATATCGTCGCCGATGAAGTTGTAATGCTACTTATATAAGCACTGCTGATAGCTACAGATGCTACTGGAACGTCAGAAGTCATGGATAAGACGGGAGCTGATGAGTCAGGATTATAGGCTGACGTTATCGGATTCTGTTGTGCTTGAGTTGATGTAAACTTTCCTGATATTGGAATCAATGATAATGATCCCTCTAAGCCAGTACTTTGAACCTGGAACTTCGGTTTGCATGTCCGAACAGTTACTGTTGTTGTTACGACTGGGAGCTCATCTACACTTGAGCTTGCTTGTATAGATGAAATATGACATATACCAAAAACGAAAAGTAATTGCGTGAAACTTATTAACGAGAGCATGGTGGAAGGTAAAGACAAAAGATGATATGCAAGAATATGAATCGAGGAGTGAATAGTAAGAAACGAAAAGGGTTGATGGCTCAAAAAAACATGAAGATATTATAGATAAATGATATAAACATTGAAGCTGCAAACAATGATGGGGGAGTCTGTGGAACACATGGAGTAAAAAACAATGAACTGTATTAAAGCTCGATAGTACATTATTGTAACTTCACGACATCAATTGCCACGCGCATTGGCCGGTGAAACAGGGTTAGTTTGTGGACGTTGGGAATTGTTGGTCAATGTATGATACTTTTCCAGACTTGAACCTCGATCAGAAAGATTCGCCGAGCGCATAGCTCGGCGAATCAGGTTCCCCACATTTTGGGAGGAGTAAAGTCTAAAGATGGGTCCGCCAAGCTGCACGCTTCTAGTTATACTTAGTTCTCAAGTTTACCAGCATCCCGTCTTTAATATGATAGGACACATAGAAGAACAGCATAGATGATTTAGAAACACAAATAGTGAAGAGCGAGTACGAATGAGATTTGGTATTAAGATACGCAAAAAGTGAATTAAAGCTTTGGAAGCCGTTAGGTTCCGTTCTCGTTACTTTGTGGCCCAAATAAACATTTGATAAATCGATAGTTCATGCTATTTCTGATGAGAACCATTACAAGATCGACAAGCATAAATTCCAAATACCGATCTATCTCTCCACCGTGTCTTGCCACGGAAGTACAGTAGTCACAAAGTCAATATTATGTGTAGTTTGTGCGATTTCCCAATCGGGTACATTGGAACTGTTGATCATTAAAAATAAGTTGTCACATGGACAGCTCGAATCATTCTCCCAGCTGCCAGTCGCTGTATACTTCATGTTTTTCTCTTTTACGTATTCAAATGTTCCTTTAGTCTTGCTCGAATCATCCACTTTGATTGTCACGCTTCGTAGATGGGCATCTAGAGACATTAGCATGGAGTACAATGCTCCAGCGCAATCCCCTCGGAAATATGTCTCGAGCTTTGCTACCCTCGCGAGATGAATAAAAGGACTACACAGAGGTTTGATCCAGTTGGAAGTAGTACGATTACTTATTGACCAAGAAGTTTGTGCTGATAAGCGTTTAATGTGCCTTTTAGCTTGAGCAACAAAGTTCCTATCATCGAGGGAATTATAGGTCGATATTGTGTCTAATTGTGTATAATCTGAGCAGCTCGGAACTGCTAGTAATGCTGCTGTTCGAGAATACTCTGCCGTTGATAGCACAAAGCAGTTGCTTTGACCCTGTTGTACTTGCGGGTTGCTAGATTCAATGCTTCCAATCAACTCTCTTGCTGTTCGTATTACTATCGCTTTGAAATGTAATCTTTTGTGGAAATATCGTCATGCACGACTCATAACTTCTACACCCCAAGAATCCCCAATCAATCCAGCTCTTCCCATACCCTCATATTCACCTAGATTGACATCCTCATTAATCACAGTAATCACTTGAGTTTTTGTTATTTCAAAACTAGCTCGTGAATTAAAATCCCATCCATTAGACTTTGATGCTGATCCTGGAACAGTAGAACGAAGTGTTGCGACTGGGACTTGCTTGGCGAATAGTTTCCGATATAGAAGAACAAAAGCTGGTCGAGTTAGAGCAAGATTAGCCGTGATAATACCAAGACCAATTTCTACTGAAGACCATTGTGAGGAGAGTATACCTTCGGCTATACTACTGCTTAGTGGAAGATTATGAATCTTGATAGTATAAACCAAGCGAACGATTGTTGCAACACCTGATACAGCTTGAGCAGCTATTAGAATACCAGCGGATAATTTTGCTACAATAGGTAGTCTGATCATATAGACTGCATGAACGCCCATGATTGTCAGACCAAATTGGCCGACCAAGATAAGAACTGTCAATATAAGGATCATTATATACACAGTCTCATCACCATACATTTTAGGAAGTAGGTCGACTGCTGAAGAACCAATTCCTTTGCGCACCATTAGCGTTAGCGAGGGAATTAGCCAAACGCCTACAGAAATCATAGTAAACCATATAAAAGCTCGATGATATGGTTTTCTATGATCAAAGATTGTTAAGAAGAAGAACCCAAAAGTGACACGAGTGGCGAGATCCGACACACATAAAAGCACGATGGACGTGATCAATAGCTGTCGAGAATTAGTCTTCATAGGTCTGTGGCATTGGTAAAAGCACATACACGTCCCGATATTTTGGCATTAGTAAGATTAAAGGCAGTCGCTTCTCTGATATAAGGTATATTTACTATTATGAGAACAGCGGTAAGAAATCCAAATATCTGGAAGAACAATTAGAGTAGATAATGAATGCATGGTATGAAAGACTGACAAATGCTATCACCATAGTCCAATCTTCTATCTCCCAGATCTTCACAATATATACACGAGTGTACAGTCGTAATGCAAAGCTAAGAACTATCAAGACGAGAAATGCAATCGCCATATGCTGTAAAGTTGTAGTAGCATTCTGGATTGTTGACAACTGATCCAGTAGGGATGCCATGATTATTTACTAATCTATGATGATAATGAACCTATCACGATGATAAATATGTAACCATAGGAGTAGTAATGCTAAATAAGAAAAAAAGGGAATGAACAAAGGGAAAAGTGGTCCAAAACTGCGTAAGCTGTATTCAAAATACAACGAGCAAATGAAGTAGCAAGGCTTACACTGTGAGTTCAATATATCGAATAAACGATGACAAGTCATTGTGCAAACAATCCTGTTGGAGACATATCGTCTTCCAAGCACCAATCGGAAGGACTCCATCCTTCTAGAAAAGCTTCAACGGGTTGTCAGGCTAATAAAGATACTGTAACCGTTGGACTAATGACGAAGCAACCATGATCGTTTTAAATTCAGTGGTGTCAGTTGTCATGCTTTTGATCAAACGTTGGAAGAATGAACGTGAGGATGAGCAAATGCGTAATAATGCACTCTTTCCGGAATTTTAGACCGTTCTAGGACGTTTTCATTGAGTTCCACGTGGCAAGGAGAGTTTCTCATGATCAATTATTTGCCAAGCTAATAAATAAAATACGATATTAACCGAGGTATGACAAACTGACTTTGCTCAATCCAGATATTCTCCCACTAAAAAAAGATGGTAAGTAGTAACTAGTGTCGAATTACATCTTTCTCTGACATATAACATTGAGTTTGGGGATGATTCACTTTGATTTTTATAGCGGACCATAATTTACGGCAATTACAATCATATTGATCATGTGACGGGTAAAACAGGTTCATGCTGTTGGAAAGCTGTTGGAAAGACCAAAGTCGTCGGCAAGTTTTCAAGTTTTAGTCCAGCACCTGTCCCTTTTATACTTATTATCTTTGCAAAATTTGGAATGAAGGATAAGAAAAAGAAAACTACTTTTGAACTAGTGATGTCTACTGCGATTCACATGTCTATATTCATGAAGCTATTATTGAATCATCATTATATATACATATTCTTGGTATATTGATACTCGTTATGGACTACTCGGCGTCCAAATTATAGAAGATAACATACAATATATGTTTTATGGGTCGGCTCACTTCACTTCACAATAGTTTAGATGATTATTAATTCACATGAGGTTCGAAGTTTACTCATCCAACAGATCCATGCTAAACCTTATTTCTAAAGCTTTGACATGACAGAATATTCATGCAACATTCTTCTGCCAGCAATAACAGGACCATGACATTCATCAGACCTTGCTCTAGCAATTGAACCCGTATATGAAACCCATTGTTAGCCTATTTATACAAATAATAACGAATAATAATGGTATGAGCTGAGATTGGGTACAGTAGGTAATTTCTTTGTTCAGCAGTTCCTGCACGACCGTTTTCATTCCCCTGAAAAAGGTCGACGCGAATCTCGTACTGCCGGGATTATCATATTTCATCATCAGTAGGTCTGTAAGTATCGACTTGCTTTCCTTTGATGTCAGAATAGACCCAATTCTGCTATATTCGGGCGTTACGACTGGGAACAACGACATTAACGACCTGAAAATGCTTCTCAATCAAATACACCACCTCGAGTCCTCACGACATCTACTCATTACATTAGCAGCCGTATGCGCCTTTACTTTTGGGGTATTTCTTCTAGCGCCAGCATCATCGGGACTCGGGGAAACAAATCTACAAACATCATTTCGAACTTCTCCTTCTGAGAGATTATATAATGGAGAGAACTCGCAACCAAAAGTCGCTGTATATGGACAGGATGATGCAGACTTTGGAAAGGATGACGTGTCGTTACCGGTGAAAGAAAAAGAACCCTTGAAAATCAATTATCATCCGGACAAGTTTGACAAAGGAAAGATTGGTCATTTTAAAGAGACATACGGTATGGACAAGAGCTTGACAGATATGGATGGCGATAAAGACGACATTCATGACCATGATATGGACGATATTCCAAGTGGGGCTGATCTGAGAAAAGAAATGGGCTTTCATAATGATCAAGTCGAAGCATTGACCAAGAATCCAAAGATTGAGACTAGTCATGGGGAAAAGAATAAATACAAGACACCAGTTCACGAGATAACTCATATTGATGTCGAAAAGGATAAACAAGACTCGAAATTAGAACTAAATGTAAATGACAATGATGCTACTCACACCCACGAACACAAACCGAAATTAGAAACAGTTGGTGGATATGAAACAAACAAAGATAAGAAATTCAGCATCGAGAGCGATGGCAAGTTGGACTATGAGAACGGTAACGAATACAATGGTAAATCAGACGTAGAAGACGTCAAGACCAAAGATAAGATCGCGGGAGATGGACCTGGCTATAACGTAGTCAAAAATGACAAAAAGATTGATGATAAAGTCAATCATATTATATCATATGGTAACAAGGTTTTTGATGATGGCGATGATCATGCTGTAGCCGACAAGAGTAAAAGTGTAGGAGATGTCAAAGCTATTGGCAAACAAAATCAAGATGTTTATTCAAAGATGCATGAAATGGAGATGGATGAAGTAAAGAATGACGCTATTCAAGTAGTCAAAAGCAATAGCAAACCTCACAATGGTGCAATCACGTCTTCGGATGTTGCAAAGATTGATCAAACACTTTCCAACAAGGTCGAGGATGGTAAAACTAGTATTGACAATGATAAAGGTAACAATAAATTAGACACAATCAAATCATATGGAGGGAAATCATACGGAGGAGCACTTGATGATGATGCTCGGGAATATGAAGATCAAACAAAGACTAGCAAAGGTTATGGTGATGAGGTTGTTCATAAACATGAATTTGAGGCATAGCATTGACCAAATTATTATTATAAATATATACAGTATAGAATGTTAAGACAAATTGAATAATGTATCAACAGGACTAAACATTAAATTCGAACTTTTTTGTATTCGGCGTTAGAATGAAATTCATATAATGAGACAATAAGAGCGCTCGAGGATAAGAAAAGTTCGAAAGACCTTGCTAGAAAGAAGCCAGATGTCTGCATGAAGAGAATGAATATTTTAGGAAGATTAATTTCCAGAAGCTGGTTCAGTGCCAACATTTACGCCCGCCCAGGCATCCCAGCTTGCACAAGTTCCCGATCGATAAGTAGATACGGTTGCCATATCTATATCGTCTGGTCGTTCCAAAATATTTATAAATAGACCTTGGGAAGAATGCCATGCCAAATGACAATGTAATGGCCACAATCCTATAACCAGAAATCAATATCAACTCGCTAGAAATAGAGATGGATGGGAGACTTACCAGGATTATCAGCTTTAAATTGCATGACTAGATAACTTCCACCAGGGGGCATCAATTGAACGTCTCTCCTTTGAGGATTAGATTGTCTAAATATACTTCCATCCCAAGTACCTGTTCCTTGAGCGAGAATTAGGAAATCATGGCCGTGCATATGCATTGGATGAGCAACTGGACTTTGATTGTATAAGATGACTCTTATTGAACTTGCGTTACCAAAATCATAAATGTTAGACTGAGCAGAGAACGTCGATGGATCATTCTGCGCAGTGTATAATAAAGGTGCACTAAAGTTTGCTTTGAATGCTTGATTGTTGACCGTCCAGGCAACATTTTGAGGTTGAAAACTGATGACTGCGTTTTGAGATTTGACGGCATTTCCGGTTTCTGGCTCGATAGCTAAATAAGGCGTTGTGAGAGACAAATCATCGTTGGAACATCTGTCAAGTGCTGACTGTGTGATAGGAGAGGTAGTATTTGGCATGGAATTAGTATCGGTTACATGCTCATAATAAATAGCTGCAACGGCGTTTCTATTGATACCATCGGTATCTGCACAAGTAGCGATACTCGATCTCATCCAATAGACATCATCGGGAGAACCAATAGCTTCTACAATGATATCTGTACGTTGTCCTATACCAAGGGTCACAACATCAACTTTATAGGGTACAACTTGTACAAAATCATTAGCAATAACAGTCATTTGATGACCATCGATGGCAAATTTCTGAGTACCGTCTGATCCAGAGTTGATCAACCTTATCAGATGTTTCTTTCCAGATTGAAATCTGAACTTGGAAAGTCCGGCAGCGTTTGTACAAGGTTTACCACCAGTATACTTTGTACAAGGATAATTCATCTTTCCATTAATCAAATTACTGTTCGATTGTGTGGCACTACGACCAGTACCCGACTTGATTTTCCCGATAATTGTTGCATAATCTTCGTGATACCAATCAGATAAAAGGACAGGACCAATATCGATATCATATGATACAGAACTTGGTCCATGGATAATCATTGCTCCATGACAACCAGAAGTATATTGTGCACTATAATGGCTGTGATACCAACTTGATCCATATTTGTCGGCTCGGAAACGATATGTATATGAAGATCCTGGTGCGATTGGACATTGAGATATGCCTGGAGTACCGTCAAACCAAGGAGTTTCTTTCTGTAATAAACCATGCCAATGTAATGAAGTTCCTTCTGTTATCAATTCATTGGTTACTGTTACTTCAATATAATCGCCCCAATTAGCTTCAATCGTTGGTCCGGGATATTGCCCATTGACGAGAATAAGATTTGTAGCAACACCATCTGGTGCTAATGTTTGTCTACCAACACTGAACGAATCTATATCATAATTAGACCAAACTCGATCAGATCGATAATCATGTCGACTTACAGTATCTCGTCGTACCAGTATTTGGGATATTATCTTCGTCATACCATCCAGTTGTTGGACTGGCTGGTCCCCACGGTGTAGAGCCATTCAATATAGTTCCATCTCTTCTAAACATGTCCAATGTCGGCGCATCCAACGTTCCGAGGACAGATCCACCATTTGTATCTCTTTGCGACAGTTGTGGTTTTAAATCATATGTTGTTCCTACAGGTATTATGGCAGGAATGATGTAACCCGAAGAAGATGATGGTTGTGCTTGAGAAGTTGTCGAAGAACTGCGGCTACTTGTTGGAGACGATACTGGTGATGATCCAGGGTGAGAATATGAGATTGAACCCCATGAATATGTTGGACGAGTCATACTTGGTCGAGAAGTAGATTGTGACCACATATATGATGTCGACCATGATGGTTTACCATATGATGAAGAGACGTTTGATCGAATGGATGTAGATTGCACAAAAGTCGTTGACGCGGTGGTATTTTGGCTGTAACCTGGCCATGTATTTGACCTTGATGTCGGGCTATCCTTGGAAGAATGTGATGTAACAATACTAGTAGTGTTTGTAGAGGAAGTCGTACTCGACGTTGGAATGCTTGAAGATTCCGAAGTCCAGGCTGAATGACTATAAGGTGGAGTTACGGTGGTACTGGATGCAGAAGTTGTATCCGATCGAGTAGTCAGAGTTGTACTATTAACATAGCCTGTTGAGCTAGAGCTTGAATCAATTGTTTGACTCGTAAATGATGTCAAGGAAGAATTATATGACACTATCAGTTTGATTAGTAAATAGACTTGCTACATGGTTAGATTGTTGTTATAATTACTAGGTAATCCAGTGGTGATAGTTGACGTTTTCCTTTTGCATGATTTACCAGCAATTGCAGTCCCGGCAAAGGCGAGACTGCCAATCAAGATAGGTGATATATACATCCCGTACCTCTTAACAACTTGTCTCAAATGGAATGAAGTGTAACGAATGGATACCGTATAACAAATGAACAATGTATAAAAAAACGAATGAACTGGCAATGTATAAAAACAATCGACAAAAATCGGAATGCAGAGAAGTGGTACCGACTACTACTTTACATACTTACCGATCTATGACTAGACAGTATTACGGGATGGTACCAAGCTAGTCAGTAAACACGTCAAAGATCATGCAAAGATCTAGTCGCACGGAGCATTTGTTGTGTAAAGGAGGAAGAAAAAAAAAATGCAAAAGATATGTACCTAGAGGAAACTATTGGCATTAAAGTTCTTATTCTAGATCTACTGTAATAATGCACATTGGAAGAGCTTTGGTCAACCCCTGTTCGTAGCAGGTTCGTCAGGTTGAACTCGCCTTTCATTATTGGTTGAGGAGAGAAGTAAACACGGTACAGTACTTGTACTAATAAAAAGCTTTACTCGTATGAACCTGAACATTTGGATTATGACTGCCTCGGAATATCATTAAATCGTACCTGTCATGATCGTGCGAGCTTGACCATATCGATCAAAGTCATATATATATTGAAGCATCTTATTACTTCGAGGTTGTCTGTCAAGACCTATGAACGGTTACAATGCAATGCGCTGGCAAGCGGTTTATCCGTATGCATAAAGCACGGTAAGGCAAAAACGCGAAAATTTGCTTCGATGTTGATTGTGGGGAAGCTTCAAACTTTGTTTGGCTCATTTCCTATTGAGCTGTCGGAACCAATAGCAAGTCGAGAAATTAGAACAGCGAGTCATGATCTATTTATCGTCTCCTTTGTTCGGCTCGCAACCAAGCCACGAGGTCGCTAGCCTATGCATGGAGAATTCTATCTAACGTTGATTTCTTGGCTGAGAGAGGCCTCATACAGTAGTAGTATGTAGTTCGTGGTATCCTTCGAAGTGGTTCTATCCATTTTCAATCATTCCCCGGCCATATATCTATTACAATTCATTGTAATCTGTGCTACAGAATCTTGGCTATGTTTTAGCGAATGTTAGGTCTTTTGATCACGTCTATACGGTACAAAGGAGAATCATTATGTTGTACTAGCGTCTGCACAACCCTAAATACTAAGTGTAGTTATTCGTGCATGTCACTTTTCATGATTAATCTTTCAAAAAAAAAAAAAAGACACACCACGACACTTTGGCTGACTGTGTCAGATTGATCATGCTCACTATTTAACCCTAAATCCCGTGTGAAGAGGGTGTGAAGATTCGCCAGCAAAGCAACGCAAATTCTACGCAAATGCGCCAGCGCGCCATTATCAAGGAACGATAATTTCTATATTTAGGTACGGCTTTTCGGAAAGGCGACATGACATTTACCAATGATTGTCATTTCCGCGTTTCTGCGATGTACGACACGGCACGGAACGGCACAGCAAGGCCAATAATAGATGACGCTGGCCAAACACAACAATGATCACGAAGAAGCACACTTCCTATTTATTGCTACAACAACATGGAATTAACCTGTCAAACACATGTTAATCAACGAGATATGTCTACTGATGGCTGGTCTGCCCGTCCAATCGGCAATGTGCCAGGAAATGATAAGTGTTCGTTTCTGCCGTCACAGCTGAAGATGGAGCCAAGTGTGCCACCATCGGCAAGCCAAAGTTGGTTTCTGGACGGATGTGTGTGGCACAAATATGGGCCTTTTTAATCTAAAGACGCTATTAATAAATCAATGCACGGCAACTTCTATGTAGTACTGCAATATGGTGATACCTTTTCACATATATTAGACCAATACATCCTGCAACATTGTTTCGAATCATCTGTCCGATAACATTTTCGAAAGGTTGAATAATTTCAAAACAGCTCCTTCACAAATGGCATCATCAACAATAGATCATGGATCAACAATCGCTCCTGTCGAAGATCCTTTGGAAGTCACTCGGAAGCTTATTGAAAACGTTTATCGTTCCGGCAGGCATGCCCATTATCCGACATCAAGGAAAGAGAAGATAGAGGTATGCGACAAGTTTAATGAAAGGCTTAGTGAAAAATGGAGCGAGGAAAGCGAGCGGACATTGAACGAGTGTCAAAGGTTGTTGATTTCAGATATGACAAGACTACACTGCGACAAAGCTGAATTTGACGCGTTGATGCACAACGTAGGAAAAGTAGAGGTCATGCTTCACGAAGTAAAAAGTTTGATCCAGAAAGCAGAACACGAAAGTCAAGAAGCAGGAGTAAAATATCTGCCTCTTGTGATTGATCTGATTGAGAATATACATGCTTCAACACGGGAGCTGAAGCCAATGGTTACAGATTACAAGAGGGCCGACGTTGTCGCATGGACTAACAAGCAACAAGTGTATTTGAAGAGGGTGATTGCACATATTACAGCAACGGGAGTTGAAGGCATCAACCCAACTATCATCACCATTTTGGCACTCGATCTCGCGATAAGACTTGCTCTTAAGATCGATTTCCCAGGCTCGCTCGGGCTTCCTATGCTCGCATCGCTCGGTGTCTATGATTATATCTTTAAACTTAGCGAAAACATCGAAAGGCTATTACACGGATCTCTCCACGACACAACTTTACTGAATGGATTATATTCTCGCAGAAGGGATGAACTCAAACAATTCGCACCGACTACTGCTGCTGGAAACGATATCGAGCATTTCCGCTATCTCTATGCTCAATTGCGTCTCTTGGGTACAATTGTAAAGGTCACAACGTTACCAACAATAGCCTCACTTGGCCGTGGTCAAATTCTGGAGACATTAAAGAAAAGTCGAGCAAGTGATGCGATGCAGAACAGCAGACCTGTAGAATTTTACCAGTCCATTTCCCATCTGCAACGTCTCGAAATAAAGCGACTCCAATGCCAGGAACACCCGAGTGAAGAGATGTATCACATGGCGAACTTTATTCTTGATTACGTGACCGTGCTTGAATCTGAAACGCAGAAAAGACGATATGTTGACTTTGACCTCAGAAGCTTACAAATGGGGCTGCAGGTGTACAAGGGTTCATTATTGACACGTGATGTCATTGCTGCAAGACATGAATACCGTTTCCATCTTCGAGACTCTTTCCAACAGCTACAACCCCAATTTTTGGGAGAAAGTGAACAGAAATGGCTAGCAAAAGTGATTGAGATGGCTATCGAGGTCGGTGTACTAGAGAAAGGCGAGATCATTGAATAGATCTCTGGCAGTCGCATAGTTATCACGTTGAGTTTGATCACCAAACCAGCTGTATTGGATGAGCGTACAGAATTAGCAAAGTAGTATGTGTAGATTAGCAATCATCACTTCTCTTCAACAAGTATTAGATGACCAATGTTCGTGCGAGACTAGTTTGTGAGAGATCGTGAAAGTAATGATGCAAAAGGACAGAGGATACAAACATGGTTCGGTAAACCTACTCCACATATTGTTGAGAAAAACTATTCCCCACAAAAGTATAGTAATTAATACCCCACATAATCGACGTGCCAACTGATAAGATGACATTATCTCCAAAACATCCAAAACCAACCCTTCTCTTACGACATGTTTCTGTTTATACGAACCATGATCATGTCGCATGTTACCTAGATTTCTTTGGCCCAATGATGACTGAAAGCAGTCCCTCACCAGAAATTGATTTCAATTTCAAGATCCAGACCTTAGATCTTTCATATACACCAACCGATTCCGAAAATTCTGCCATTGATATTATATGTACTCAATTTCCAGGCTGGAAACGAGATAGAGACAATAAACATATTAAATTGGTACGGTTTACAGACGGAATTACCAACACTGTGAGTTTCCATACGCTTACCAACCTTCAGAATTGTCGATTCTGAGACGTATTTTTGCGACAAAATAGTTATTAAAAGCAGAACGACGAATACCTGAGCGCAAACAACATGAAATCGACGAAGATGCTGTATTATTGAGGGCATATGGAACAGGCACAGATGTTTTGATCGATCGAGAACGTAAGTAGAATGATAGATTGTGGAGTGGGATCTAAAGTGCTGATTAAATGGTAATTATAGGAGAATTAAGAGCACATACGCTACTTGCATCACATGCCCTTGCTCCTCCACTATTTGCACGGTTTAACAATGGATTGTTGTATAAATTCATATCAGGAAGAGTATGTACGGCTGCAGACATACGAAAACCAGAAATATATAAAAAAGTAGCGAGGAAATTGGGTGAATGGCACGGTCGATTGTCAATAATAACTTTGAGAGATGATCACTCAAAAACACAAGGGATAGAAACAGGAATGGCGTTGGTGGATGACGGAAAGCTTTCAGAAACACCATTTCCAAATTTATGGACAATAACTCGTGGATGGATTGACGCTCTACCTGACCATGAAGACGTCGATGGCGAACAAAAAGAGAAAACGGTGCGAAAGGAAGAATTGAGAAAAGAATATGACTTTTTGAAACAAAAACTCGATACAATAAAAGGTATAAACGGAAGAGATTATGTTTTTGGACATTGTGATTTATTGTCTGGAAATATAATTCTTTCTTCCTCTTCATCGACATCATCGATAGATGTTCGAACCGAGAGAAAAGACGATGGAGAACATGATGATCAAGAAATATCATTCATAGATTATGAATATGCTTGTCCAGCTCCGGCTGCATTTGATATAGCGAATCATTTTTCCGAATGGGGTGGATTTGAATGTGACTATCAACATCTTCCAAACCGATCACAAAGACGGGAGTTCCTTACGTGTTATCTCTCCTCTTTGTTGAATCATCTACCTGTCGATTCCATGATCGATTGTCCAGTCGAGACTGACCGGTCAGATGAATCATTATCTCACCTCCCAAAAGACCATGACGGAGAACATAGTTTATCCAAAACTCATGGCGAAATGCTAAGTCAATTAGAGGAACAAGTGGATTTATACCGAGGTTTACCTGGTTTCTACTGGGGTGTTTGGGCATTAATACAAGCAAAAATATCAAATATTAATTTTGATTATACTTCTTATTCAAAGATAAGGTTCGGAGAATATTATGCTTGGAAAAAGGCATTGATGATGAAAGATGGTAGTGTCGAGGATGAAATAATGGCGATTGATAGAAAAGCAGAAGAAAGAGAAAAGAGATGGATGGAGGTTTGAAAATGAAATGACCTTGTTTAATCACAGGACTGTTGTTATATTAAAATACGATTAATTAAAATTTGGAAAATAATAACATTGAATTATAAATAATATATTCACTTGGTTGTATAATTTTAAATTCACATTGGTCCAGCCAAGATATTATATTATTATTTTGATATATATTATATATTACTATTATACATTATACATTCATCCAGTCCTCCATCATGAAATATGTCTTGTCCCATTGACAGTATAAAACACAACTGATTACGTTCATGAAATCTGACCAGCAGATGTCATATATAAAGTCTTATCATCATTAATCTCTCCCATGACTTGTTCAATCGTCAATCCTGCTTTCATGTGTTGTGGTATCCGTAGCATGATTTGCACCCATATCTTCATATCCTCATTCTTCAATTTCATATCTGTTTGTTATAATCGTATAATCATCAATTCCCATCCCTTTAGATGTTATCATCAAAACAGAAGCACATCTAGTTCAGCTTCAGAGAACATTTGATCTCTTCTCATTCCTAGACAACCCTTTCTTGGTATTACCGTGTCAAATCCCTCGGTTTACCACCAAGAAGCTTGCTTTTGCAATTTTTGCTCTTTTTATATCGTTTCATTATTTTCATCTCTCGCTTCATCTCCCCCCTTTTCTGCCGATGAGTGAATGTCTCTGACGAAGTATTCATTTGTAAAGATGAATCATTACTTGATGATAAAGTACCGAGGGCTAATTTAAATGCATAAAGTACTTTTTCAATCGTACTGGCTTCTCGACCAGATGGACGTCTCGCAGGTTTTGGTCTCTCAATTCTAGTCATTTTCTTGTTAGAAGCAGTGACACACTTTTTTATCAAAGGTACAGATTGCATCTCTTCGACGTTTGCATTTGACCCTTGCTCGACCTCTGATTTTGATTGTGCTCGTGACTTTTCGGGAACTTCAACCTGTGAAGGAATCGAGTTTGATCTCACTTTTACTTCATCTGCCCGTCCGTCTTCCGAATTTAGATATTTTTGCTGTAATCTATGTCTATTACTCTTTGGCAGATGGACTGATGTTTTACGAATAGGCACAGCCGGACTAGAAGTTGCTCTAATCATCATCGGAGGAGATAAAACAAAAGTCTTGAAAGAGAATGCAGAAGCCAATGCCGCATCTAAATTAGTCATTTTCCCTGTCGTCGGTGCAGACATTGATGTCATCAATCTAGCCAAAGGCGCTGGTGAAGAAGATATTGATCTTTCAATTACATATTTTGATTTTTTCGGATTGTCGTAAACTTTGATGGTCAAATTTGGTCGTAATCTTCTTGGTTGTGGAGTACTTGGAGGAGCCAGACATTCATTCATAAAACACGCCTCATCTTCAGTCTCATAAGCATAGCCAGATGAGATACTCGAAGGTGGTGTTGGGCTATTAATATAATTTCTTGTTGACGGACGTTGCAACTGCTCTTTATCCTGCCTTTTACTATTCTTGCCTATAAATAACATTTCCGACTCAGTAAAACTAGCTCCATCGTCATTAATCATCACATTATCATCATTATTACTGTCATTGTCATAAATATGAGAAAGCCCGCTTTGCTCAACAACATCTTCTGTCCAATTTTGAATACGAGAAGTACTATGATGTTTTCTTTTCATTCTTGCAATTTGTCCAACATCATGAAGCATAGCGAGTGTTTCGTGCATCGTTACAATTAGAAAAGCCCGTTGAGGATAATAAACGTTATGATCGTAACGGCGTAGAGAATGTTTGAAAAGAGCGATTAACGAACGTCCAGCGATCGTTATGTATTATAATAGAAGAATGAAATGTAAATAACAAATAAAAATAAATGAATGAATATAAATTAGAATGAATGAAGGTGAATATGAGAAGAGAAAAGACGGATTGTGAGGTAAAGAAAGAAATATAAGAACGAATTGCTACAAGACATTTTTATGCAAAATCTTGGACCAGGAGAAAGTACCATGATAAGATGAGACGAAAAGGACAAGAAGATCATTAGAATTTGGTGACATGACAGCTGCCAATGCAAACTTTGATCAGTCTTGTACATTTTACCTTCTGCTCAGAAGAGTTATTGACTGCCAAAAAGTGATGATTCAAACAATTCCGAGGTCAAGACTGAAAGTCGAAGAGTGACCGTTGACCGTTACAATTTGAGACTTGGTTCTGAAACCGAAACAAGGAGTGAAAAAAACGTGTCACGTGAAATGTCTTGCCTCAGTAATATTCACCCAATCGACATGAATACACAGCAATATATAGCTGTTGAGTACTGAAGAATGGAATATATACACAATAGATTAGGCTGTAAAGATGATCAAAGTCTCCGTCGCGCATGGCTCCACCAAAATTTATATGGTAATTTCCAATCTGTACGTCTTAATTCTGGCCTAAAAATATCAAAATCGTATTTTGCGAGTGTCTCCAGCCATAAATTAGTCGACACCGACGGTAGAAAAACTCCAAATGCTCTATTAATATCTTTAATTGGTGAAGAGTCATTAATATGTTTTGATGATGCATGTTCTGGCTCATCTTGATGTTCAAAATCATGTCCAGCTTCACCACTCGTTCGAATATTCTGAAGCATTTCTCTGGCTGTTATTAAATGATCATTCGCACGAGTTGCTACCGCAAACACAGCGTCCCGTAGCCCAGGCGCTTCCGGACCTTTACGAAGAACATCCTCTTCACGAACATTATATTCAGCCATAATGTCAAGAGGTAATGAAATTGAACCTTGACGTGATTCGGCGTTCATCCCAAATATTCCAGGTCGACTTCCCATTTGTGAATTTCTTGAGTCAGGAATAGCTATCAGCGGTAATCCTTTTAATAATGTAGCTATACCTGTCGCTTTTCCTATGTGAGATGCGACATGATCTGCACTTATAGATGTCATTGGAAGGGCTTGTAAAGTCAAATACATCAACGTTGAATACGTATTTTCAGAATACGACTCAAAACTAGATAGATTAGGAAATGGAGGATTCGATAGATATTGTTCTCTCGTAGTTATGATTCTATTGAACCATGATTTCGAGAATCTTACATGTCCATTTGTACGTTCCTTTAGAGATTGAACCGCCTTGTGTAAAAGTATGAAAATCGGTTGTCTAGGAGGATTCCCATCAAGTGTTTTTTGTATGGAATCTTTCTGGAACTGAAGGCGCAACGTTCCAACAGTAGAATTGCTGGTAGTATCTGCTGTCTTTGCTATTTCAATATTGAACGCTCGTATGGCCAAATATGCATCTCGTGCAGATTTTGGAATGTAATTTATATTAAGATATGATGGAACGTCATTATCTCTGATATTTGATACTATCAGTCATACTTTTTTCTGTAAAAGTCTTTATTAGACTCACTTGAGTAATTTTATACAGTATCTACGTGCTGCATCTACATCTGGATTATCATTCGTCTTGGATGCTACTGTTGTCGAGTATTTGTGGTACTTTACAGACACAGATCTAGTACCGAAAAATGATTTGGTCACCGATGATAAGGTCCGTCTCGTTCGAACATGATGCCCATTATTCATTTCCGCTCATCCTATATACTGCCGAGTCATTGAATTGTACAATTATCAACACAATAATAAATTATCTTTTTGTGACAAGATGACGTCATTAATATTACTACCATCTTCAATCAGCACTACTCCGTTTCTCATCTCTTATATCAAGCATGTCTCGAGCATTGATAAAAACCTGCGAGAGGCTTCGATATACTCCAAATCTACGACACGAGATATGTCGATCATTCTCTATTCTACAAAAGCCACCGCCAAATTATCCTGGACATGTTCCTTTGACATTTTTCGAAAGAACAGGATTAGCAGTTGGATCAGCGATTGCTTCAATGGTCAATCACTACAGACATGGTTTGTCATTCTTCAATTAACGTCATTTATACTAACAATATATCAGACATGATAGCAGCGTTAGGAGAATCTACCGCCCAACCATATTTCGTCCATCGTCTTCGTCGTGCAATGCTTTCCTCTCCCACTGGACGTCGAATATTACGTGACAAACCTCGTATGAACTCTTCAACACTCAACATCCCCTATTTACGTACCCTCCCAAAGAACACACTAGGATATGAATACGTATCATGGCTAGATCGAGAAGGAGTCAGTGCAGATACGAGAGCCGAAGTAAGATATATAGACGATCCAGAAGAAGCATATGTTATGCAACGATATCGAGAAGTCCATGACTTTTTACATGCTTTGACTGGACTACCTATCGTTGCCGAGGGAGAAATCGCCCTAAAGGCCTTTGAATTCGCAAATACATTGTTGCCAATGACGGGAATCAGTCTTGCTGCTATAATAAGATTGAAAAAGGAGGAAAGGGAACGGTTCTGGGGTTGTTATGGTCCCTGGGCTGTAAGGAATGGATTGAAAGCTGAAGAAATGGTCTGTGTTTATTGGGAAGAAGAGTTGGAGACGGATGTGGATGTTTTAAGAAAGAGATTGGGTGTGGAAAAGCCACCAGATTTGAGAAAATGGAGGAAGAATGTCAGGATGGAACGGAAAAGGATAAGAGAGATGAATGAAGGAAAAGAGGGAATGACAAAGACATGAATGATGATTGAATTGTACACTAATTTACATACACGATATTATGATGACAGTTATATATCTTTGAAAATGAAGATCCCCTTTCCTTGCCGATGACCATCGAGTGTCTTGTTTACTTTATCAACCAATAAACTTCCAACAGTGTTCGTAGACCATTCAATCTCCTCAACAGGAACATCCTTCAATTTACCCTTTTGTATCATATCCAGAATACTGTCCAATGTCTTCTGCTTCTCTTTCGGATTGGCCTTGCTCCATTTCGTCAACCAGAATCCATAAAATGTTATATTTTTGAATATCAACATTGCTGTCGGTAAATTCACTGGCTTTTTCGACATTCCTCCATATGTAACAAAGTGGGAATCTTCTGCCATTAATTTTGCCATGTCATTGACGATTCGACCCCCAACACAGTTTAATCCTAGTTTTATATCGTTATTATTCGTCAGTTCTCTAATTCTTTCCTTGTCTTTAATCTCATCATCGGTGACCACAACATCTGCACCGAGCTCCTTTAATTCTTCCACCATCAAGATATGTTCTTCGTTTTGGTCTCTCCGTCGTATTATATTTAAACTCTTGAATCCAAACTCTTTCGCTAATTGTATTGCAGCTCTTCCAACTCCACTATTCGCCCCATTTTGTACCAACCAATCCCCTTTCTCCAACTTTCCATAATCTTTCAACAATCTCCATGCAGTAATCGGATTTATACTTGCTGTTCCGACTTGTATAGGTGTCAATCCTTTTTTCTGTTCGTCTTTTATAACAATCATCTCATCTTTTGGAATAATTGCATGGCTGCGCCAGGTACCAAAACTTGGTTTGAAAGGCAAAATCCAGTCTCCTGCTTTGACATTGGTAATGTCGGGACTTGTAAAAATTACTTTTGCAACACCCTCATTCCCTCCAACGGCAAATGGAGTAGTAGAAGGCGTTGAACTTGTTATCAACCGGGCATGTGAAGGATAAGTCCCCTGGACTTGGTTCACATCAGCCGGATTGATTGGGGACGCTAGGAATTGAACCAAAACGTGCCCTGGAGGAGGTTTTGTGGAAAGGTCATGATTCGTCAAAGAAAGGACTTTATCTATATCACCAGTTTCCGTAAAAGTGAGTGCGCGACTGATGACATGATTTGGCACGTTGGAGCTTTTATTTCGACAGAAGTTGTGTATTACTTGGTGCAATGGCTGTCGATGATACAATCGACGGCATGAGATCAGCATTTGCTAGAATTTTATCAGTTGATCTCCGACCTACATTGAAAATCGACACGGTACACATGACGATGACATCATAAACAATTCAATCGACACTGTGAGTACACGTGACAGCTGCGTATGGTGGGCTATATGTTACAATATATACTATGCACTTAGTTACATGAGAGATGATCATCTTACTTTCAATTCCAGACTTTTATTAGCCGAAAAATGGACTCCCAACTGCCGTGTCTCGATCCATGACATAATTTGTAAAATAAATCGCTTGAACTCAAAGTTCTCGAACTAGAATATGTCCGCAAACTCTATTTCGTTTTGGTCTGAGCTTTGGTCCCTTTTGGAATCAAGTAGAATTCAAAATGATTCGTGCGAGAGTTTATCAGTATCAAGTTCGGTTAGCGTCTTGGCATTGCTGTTGGTTGTGGCCTCGAAATCCTATCGCAATGCCAGGGTCATTTAATTAAGCTCTCGGTACTGGCTGGAGAAATTATGTCAACTATGCAATACAGAAAGCTTACTTTGCGCTCAAGCAGAGTTGCAGCGAGCCCTCTCGCCAAAGTTCACCGCTAACTTGGAAATGTTGCACTTTCTACTGGGGTCGACTTTATCGTTGTCCACAATTGCACGAACTGTTGAAGATTTTACAATTTCTGTAACCTCTGAGCCGTATCATTTCTTACTTCTTCAGTGAATCTCTGCCATATAAGCTAGTTTAGTCATATACAAGCTCCATCACGTCCGTAAAACCTTAGTATGCCAAACTACAAGCGCAAGACTACAGATGGTGCGCCAAGCCTACCTACTGAGCCTCCTAGTATGAGACATGGAAGCAGAGATGCGACTGCTCCCGGCATTGCTTCAACAAGTCATTCGGAACCAGTAGCGCAAGGGCAGAGCGAACAGCAAATAGCCCCGGGGGAAGACGAGTACAATACCCGCATTCTTCGTGGAGAGTTAATGGAACCTCCAACCGAAACCAGTTTTGACCACGAACAGGCTTCGATTAAAAGACTGACCACTTCAGGTGATCATCACTCTCAGCAAAATAGACCTTCCGCACATTTGTTACCGGTAGATAATGTGGTAAGAAGATCCAACACTGGCACGACGGCGCAGGCGACACAGGTAGGAGCGGATGAGATGAGATTACCACTACACGGAGGAAAAGAAGAACGAGCAGAAATGGAACCGCGAGCTGCCGAGATCGCTTCTCTTGGTAGTTCACGGGTGTCTAACAGTGTCACGCATTTGTCGACCCCTTTGCGGAATCAACTGAACCAAGAACCGCCAGGTACAATGAAACCGCGCGGAATAAATACTGGTGAGTTGTCTACGTATCGGCATCTCGAACAAAATCAATCTTTGTCACATTCCACGCCTACCCCCGACGGGTCAGTCACTCATGACATTGCATCACACACTAGGCGTATAGATACGCGAGCTGAAATGTCAGGCTCGGCACAAGCGAGCTCTGCGCCTATAAAAAACAACGCAAGCAACAGTCCGACACGCCCCTGCATTCTAGAGTATCTTGGATGTCAGGCCAGAATGTGGAATACTTATCAGCTAGAGCAGCATATGATAAAAGGTCACGATGATGGAAACCAATTCAAGTGCCCAGAATACCGAGGGCAACGTGCTCATTCTGAGCAAGCTATGTTTGCAACGCAACGGGATTACTACAGGCATATGCGTAGTTACCATAGTTCTAATAAAAACTCAGTGAAAGAGCCTTGGTTCAATCCTCTCAAGATTCTTGATTTTCCCTTTGTCGAGGAACCACCGGAGAACGTTGCGTCCTACCGTGAAGCCAATCTAAAAACCAAGTTGGAGGCTATATGGGAACACCTCGAAAAGGCTAACCGGAACCCAGAGCTGAGCGAACATTACATCGATTTCTATAGATCACGAGGCGTCTTGAGAAAGGATAAAGATGCAAAAGATTGGGTTTTCACAGATCCAAAACATTATTTCAGACCAGATGGCTCAGTATCATTGCCAGTTCGAAGCTAGGTTTATTGATTGTAGTTTTGAATATAGAAGAATTTCTCGACGGACTAACTAAGCTGAGAGGCCTAACAATCCATTAGTCGTGTACAGACGAAGGGGTAGGGGTAGTGGTATAGAAAAGATCAGCGGATCGCGTGTTTGGGTATGCTAGTCGTTATGATTGATCTGCTTGGTGACGTGCAATGTAGAAATAAATAATGGTAAGTAATAGTAAAGTTGTGTATTTCCACCATTTGTATATCAATGTCTATCGCGAAACTGCGAGGTGCTTATACGTAATACGAGTAATCGTCGTTATAGTTACCTTCAACTATCGTTTAACATTGAATCTTGACATGCTATATATTGTTGGAACAAGAAATTAAGCTATCCGTGCTGTGCGGGACTCAAGAGCTCCATGACCCCGATTAACCATCCACTGCAAGTATAGCCCAACATTGTGTTCTTTTGGAAGTGTGAAGTATCGTTCCGCAAAATCAGCACTTACAATCTGCAACAAGTTATTCTACGGCTTGGCCTCCGGCTAACAATATTGAGAAGCACAAATGAATCAAGAGTCTGACGAGCAGGACATGTTGCTATAACGTGTGTAGAGAACTGACAACGACTTGTAACTTACAATACACGAAAACAATTAGATCGATTTAGCCTGCTACTTACATCTCGGGAATCACAGAAATAAGAGTATTCACAATCACGCCCACCTTATTAGATAGTTAATTACAAATAACCACAATATAAGGTTTCTACTTTCATTTTACAATTTTTTTGACTCTAAGAGATCATGAAGGGACATCGCTTCGTGGCGGATTTGGTGGACTTCTTGAACTCAAATTTCTAGAACCAGAATATCATTCCTCCAACTTTGATTTTTGTTCCGTTTTGGTCTAAGCTTTGGTCCACTTGGGTTTAAGCTTTGGACCGTTTTGGTAAAGCTTTGGTCTGTTTTTGGAATCAAGGAGAGTTCAACGTGTCACCGAAAAGCTTGCTCGCATGATCCCCTCAACCCTTCATGAAAGTTAAAGTTTGACACTTTCTCTTGACACCTCCCTATGAATTATATGCGCGAAAATCACCACGTTGATATTATTTTTTGGAATTCACGATATTTGACAGCAAAGTCGCTATGAGTGCCTATCATGTCAAAAGATGTAAGATGTGGGTGGTCTTGTATCATATTTGGAATGTGGTGGTTTGAAATTGGGAAGATTCAAGCCCTTCAGGGCTCTTCGGCGGCGGAATCCGCGAAGTTTGAGTTTTGTGATCCGTGTTTGGTATAAATATGCGCCAGTCGTCGGATTCTTGTGACCTTTTTCTACACGGCACGGCAACATAACAATCTCTGAACTCTTTTCTTGCAAATCATGTCATCAAGACCGAAGCGCAAGCAAGCGCTCCAGGCAGAAGGGCGCCTTGGTGCGCACGCCGCTGTCGAGCAGTTCGGCCCACCCACTAAAAAATCCGCGACTAATCCCCAGAAGAAAAGCGTCCAGGGATCCTTGAATAGACATAACCAAGTCCAACCAGTCATGCCAGTCAAAGGGAGGGAGGTTACCGTGGCAGAAAAGGGAGGACACATAGCAAACCTACCAATCAGATCTCAAGGTCCAGCAGAACATGTAGTGATTATGGATGAACTTCAGCAAATGCAAGTGGACAGACTGAAGTCATGGCTCGGCCTACTGCGTCCCGGCCATGAAGACGCTACACTTTCCGTGACTAACACCCTGCAGGATACCATGGATGCACATACTCATATAGTTGACGACTTTGGCAACGTATTGTACCAGTCACTAAGATCGCGGCCGTCTCACTCCCAGCGTATACTTGAATCTAGCATCGATAGCGAAACACATTCTAAACTACCGGTGTACAAACCTTCGAATGCCGATCAAGAAGAGCACCTACCATGTATGTTGAAATCGTTCGGTTGTGAACAGAAGCTGCGAGACTTGCACGATATTGTTATGCATGTGCTCTACCACCATAAAAGTCCTAATCGATATAGTTGTAGAGCTCTTTTTCCCAAAGATAACACCACAGTTGTGAACCACAAACATTTCACGCAAGGCACTTATGCCGATCGGTTAGATTACGACAGACATATGATGTCGGTACATAAGAAGAATGAAGAACCTATCGATTTGGATAATCTAAGTGGCGATGATATTTTACTAACCTTTCACGATCGTGCTTCTGCTGAAGAAGACCTGAAGGAGATTGACCACCTTAGGAAGATCATAGAAAATCTAAAAAACATTCCCAATGGCAAGGCAGATCGTGTCACTGAACAACATCGACAAGACGTTGAACACTGGAAGAGCTTTTACAAACCATTGCATAACACATCTCACGAAACAGCACTCCACGAAGTATTCAACCCATTCCGCGAGTTTGAATACCCTTTTGTTAATGACACATCAGTGAATACTCTCTCTTACAGAATCAAAGGCGTGGCGGAGAAGCTGTGGTTGATAAAGAGATATCTTGAAAAACCCAATCCAAATCTTGAATTGAGCAGAGAATGGATCATATACTATAGACGACTTGGTTTGATACATAAAAAGAATGCTGCATCCAGCTGGACATTTGTAGATCCATTGCAATGCTTTAGAGAAAAAGAAAATCAGGTCGCAGAAAGAACGCCTGCAAATTTATGATCTTTGTGAAAGAAGTTGTTCCAATGATTCGAGTGTGACGAGTTTAGATTTTGTGCAGGGATATCTCAATCGGGTGACTATACAAAACAATACGCGTCCGAGCGATATCAACAGTGTTATGATCTAGTAAATTGTCTTGAATAATATGTGTTTACATCTAAAAATTAATGATGATATGTTGCGAAACTGATGTATCAACAAACAAGTGATCATCGTAGAATAAAGACATCAATCATACCTCATCCTATAAGTCACGTTTTACCCGTAATTGTCTCCAAGAACAAGGTCAGTCAGTCAAGTGGACCGAGTGGACAATCATTCGCGTCCGCAATGGCGAACATCTTTCATGTATATTCGAGGAAGGTTGGAGAATATATGCTGAGAATAGACATGTGTATTCGGTTGGTGCTCCCAGCCTTTTACTCACTTTAATATATCGTGTATTCAATGATCTAGGATTAATTTATATGCAAGGCGTAGTAGAACTGAATGAAATAATTGCCAAACGTCAATGTCAAGAATTTCCACAAACGAATGCTGTAAACGCATGTGGACTTGTGTTTGTCATAAGCTATAAAGTGTAGTATTTGAACAAAGACTTCAACTGTATTGACTTGTAGTTATTACATAAATCAAATTAGTGGCAGAGCTCGCTTGTTTGAACGAATTATCATAAACAGTAGGAAAGCAAATCAGCAAAATGAAATGAAATGACTTATCGGGTCGTATCATGTTTTACACCTACATAAGCTCGGCATTTTGGTATATCTCGCAACTTCCTGTCTAAACCGTCCATTTTCCACCTGCTTTGTGCAAGACACCTACCTTTCTAAAGTATGCAATGCATGACGGGGTAAATTGCCAGGAAGTTGTGATGGCACAATGCATTATGAAACGAATAGGGCTTTTTCTTCGCTGATTAACCGCATCTGTATCCGAGTTCTGGAAAGGCCATTCAAGCCGGTCTAAGGGCCGACCGTGAACAACAGTACGTTCTATGTAGATGCTTCTACCGACTTCTTTGCCATACTGGACTGGATGACATTCTCTGAGGTGAGCTTTAAGCAAAGCTTCAGTCCCATAAGCACCCTTTTGCGGATGTTCTTGGAGATTTTTGGGATCGAAATATGGACACGCATATTTATTCTCTATACCGCTATGTATGTCGTTAATATGATCTCCAACATCAAATCTGTTTTCAAACGTTGCTGCACAGCCATGACCGAAAAAAGGGAGCGGAACGTTAATCCAGGAGTTTGGGCTGAATTTACTCTCCGTTCCGGCGTAGTGGCAGGCTTTTTCCGCACAGACTGAGCAATAGGTTCTCCTTGATGATGCTCGTATTGCCTACCCTGGCCGTTTGACGAGACATGAGCTGACGCTGTATCTGGTGCGTGACACTCGTGTGATGGATGCTGCGATATGTTACGATGAGATCTAGGTTCTCTAGGTTCAAGGAAGTCCAAGTAGCCATCAGACATGTTTGTCCGATAGAAATTATGATGGCCAATATTTTCGGGGTTTCCAGGGATGGCTGGGTAATCTTCTTGGTCCTCAGGCCACGGTACTCCCGTTAGCGGATTGATACAATGGGGCCTGTCTGTGGGTGAATCCACCCACTGGTAGGACTGTGTGTATATTGAATCATCATCTTCGGGTTCGATGGTAGTTGCAGGCTCTTTAGGGATAATTGAACAGTGTTTGTGACCAACAGCACCCAGGTCTATAGGGAACGAACAATTTGCACACCCGTGCGCATGGTTATGTCTCTCCGCTACATTAGCTGGTCCTTCGTATCTGGAATCTGTTCCTGCGAATCCGTCCATGTCAGTGTCTTGGACTTTCATTCTTTGTCGGAGCTATCAAAACCAAGCATATAAATAACCCGAACCAATCAAGTATGTCAAACACCTGGTAATTGATGTATGATCTCTGAAGAGCTATTTCGTTATGTTCGCGCTCTTAAAATCCCTACAAGACCGCTATGACGTCCAGGTCTACGGGTAATTTGTAAGATATGTGTGCCGTCCGAATATACAATATTGTATGCCCTACGTACACGGCTAAGACGTCGAGTTTTGGCTTCCGGATGAGTGTAGTGTGTAAGGCCTGCTCATAAAGGATCAAGAGTCTCAGGATTCCCGAAGACATCATAAAAGGCGCAGGACAAAAGATTTTCTTGGCGTTGCGGATTTCTAGGAAAATGCAAACCCTATTTCTTGGCAACAAAGATTAACAATGAGTGGGGGTCCGCAATCCCGCGTTAGCGTAAACTTAGATACAGAATTTGTTTCAAATATGCAGACAGTTCTTACATACTTTCTGCAAAAGATGTCTGTATGTTCTGGCAGCTTGATTAGTTGAGCTAGATTGTACTACGGAGGTCCACGAACAGGGAACTCAGGATGCGTTTCTCTAACAAAATACTCGCTTGTTAGTCAGGAATGGAAGTATCTATTCTAAGATCTGAAGAAAAGTCAAATGTCCAGTCATGACGTATTTTCAGATCGTTACGAGCGTTTTGAAACCTTCCGATTTGTAGGCGGGACAAAGTCAAAATGTTGAGCTAGAATTTCTGATCGGCAGCGATCCATAAGCTCAAACTTTAGACTCCACTCAAGGCTGTGATGAGGTGACCCTCACCGCACCCTTCCTCGGAAAAAGCTTCTGTACCTCGGATGAAACCTCAAATCCTCCTTAGCTCCAAGTGCATATTCGCCTGAATTTCTCTTATTCTGACAACAAACTGCAGGAGGACTTATTTAGAAGGTATCTAGAAGACAGGACAATTTTCGAAATGGGGGATTGGGGGTATTGAAAGTCCCGACATTGTTTGGATCTTGGAGTTGTAGTCTATACAATATGCGGTGAGGAGATCATTGTAGTACCGCTTACTAGTCATTAGGGCTAATCTGAAAGGGTGAAGGTTCCAATCTGGAGTTAGAATAAGATTCGATGTTGCAGAAGTATGCAAGTGTCACAGCTTTTGAATGATTTTAGGCTGTAGCTAAGGTTTGACGCATCGGATTGTCAGGCTTGACGCCAGGCTGAACTACTGGTGATAGTCAAAAAGCAGCATGTATCTTTTTTTGCAGTTCATGAGTACTATTCAAATTCCATACATACAAATCTCTCTACCAATCTTGAACTTTTACAATCGCATTTGTTGCAACGCTGTCTGATTATGCCACGTCAAACGAAAGAAAAAGGTCGCCGCACAAGTGTTGTCATCCGTCCTTATCCACCACGAAACGTGCAAGAGACGGCTAATCCTCGCAGTATCATATACGATGAAGAGGCTGCGACCGCAAAATACACATCTGTGACCGATCATGCGTCCATTCCGCTGTACCACACCAATCCCGGAACGAACTCAGCGACTCATTTCAATCGTCAAGAAGCCCCCGCTTCGTGGCCTTATGAAAATAACGATCAACATGGTCAACGTCATGAGCAATCTTATGTACTCCCTGCGCGATCTCCGGCGACCCTTGGCCATCCACCATTCAATGTCCCGCGATACCCATTTCAACCAAGCCCCTCTCACTCTGTTGCACCATTCCTCCACGATCAGCAGAATCCACATTTGTATACCCATAATGGAACGAGCTTATATGCGCATCCAGGCTACCAAAGTCATCTTGCTGCGCAAACCGACCATCTCACAACTGCTCAGCAACAAGGATATCTTCCCTTGCCTGTTCAACAGTAGACTGAGCAGAGACAAGAGCACCTGCTAGCGTCGTCGCGTTTCCCAATCTCGTCGACGCAACAGGGACCTGTGACTTCCACTCCCGCGAAGTCTGTACCAAAACGGACCCGTGTTCGTTCGTTGTCCCGTCGGACCGAGATGCCATGTATACTCAAGTTTTTTGGCTGTACGTCAACTTTCAGTACGATAGCACGTCTTCGCGCACATCTCATGAATGACCATGCAGATGGTAACCGCTTCGCATGCACGATATTCAATCTGAACACACCTCATGATCACCCATGGAAGGTGGCTTACGCATCGCGTGAAGAACTTGATATACATCTGAAGGTACATGGGAACCAAGAGAATCGCCCCTGCGTAGGGCTGCCAATACTTGAACTTGATCAAACCAAGGGACTAGATACTTACAAATTTTTGCCTTACCCCTTTACTGATCTCTCAGTTGAGGAAGTCGAGGAAACGGAAAATAACATTAACGTCAAGTATAGAGAGATTGCGGCGCACCTTAGAAAGCCAGATAGTGATCCAACTTTGTGCAAAGCTTGGCTCGAACACTATCAATTGCGTGGGGTGGCTATATGGAATAATGAAAGAAGAAAATTCGAGCTCGCTGAATGACAATTCGTCCAATTCGCGGAATGACTGTTGTGCTTCCATGCTGTGCCCAAATCAACGGTGAAGAGTTTTACTGTCTCGGTCTATGATGAGTGATTAATGTTAATCGGTATAAATAACGTATGCAATTTGAAGTAATGATCAATAATGACGATATGAACTGCAAGAATATCAAGTCATAACTCGTGCAATTAAATATTATATGCCACCTTACTATTAGCCCCCAAGTACTGGAAAGTATCCTGCCAGGACTTGAAGTTGATCGTAAAATTAATCGCCGGCGAGTAATAGGAATGGCAATTCCAGACTACTAGGTCGAATAATCAGCAGTGGAGATCCAAGTCTTTAATAATGAATCTTCTTCCAAAATCGCTGTTGGTGATTTGGACAAGGTGGTAAAATCGAGTTTCGAGTCACGTGTAACAAGCTACCCCGGACTTTTGCTCTAGCATAGCTACTAACTTACAACAAGGCATTTTTTATATCACTCTAGATCAATAGTTGATATTTTACTGGATATATATTTTTGTATACCTTGTAATTTTGATGACGCTCGAGTGTTGTTCATCAGTCGGGTTTCATTCATAAAGTTTTTGCCATCTCCTCTAATGGCTTTGAATGGCTAATATACACATATCTCTAAACAATGCAAAACCGAACGCGAAGTCGTACACGAAGTCGGACTCGATCGCGACAAAATCTCCGTTCATCTTCCAGGAACAATCCTGACGATACTTCCGAGATACAACAGGAAACAGGAATGTCCTCCTCGTTATCAAACAGCACAATCGAACCTCGACGTAAAGCTGGAACGATGCCGTCATCAGCATCTTCTTCTTCGACAGCTCATGAAAGAGAACTTTTAATGTCACGCGAAAACTTTTCCCTCGACGATGCTATACCTCTTACACACACTCATTACGCCACTAGCGACGATAAAGACCACGATCTATCATCTTCATCGTCTGCAAAAGGATTCTTCGACCTTCCTCCCTCCGATCAACGAAACTTTTCTCTTCTCGTCTTGTTATATTTCCTCCAAGGCATTCCTCTCGGTCTAGCTACCGGTTCAGTCCCTTTTCTTCTCAAATCTCATCTCAGTTATGGACAAATGGGCATCTACAGTCTCGCATCGTATCCATATTCTTTAAAACTGTTGTGGTCTCCAATTGTAGATGCGGTTTGGAATAAATCTCTCGGAAGGAGAAAGTCGTGGATATTACCGATGCAAACAATATCTGGTCTTGGAATGTTATATCTAGGAAGTGTAGTCGAGTCGTTGATGGACGAAGCAGGAACGGGAGAAAAAGCTGGAGTTTGGAATTTTACGGGATGGTGGTTCGCTTTGGTGTTTATGTGTGCTACCCAGGATATAGCGGTCGATGGATGGGCTCTGACTTTGTTATCTGCGAATAATCTGGCTTATGCAAGTACTGCCCAAACCGTCGGATTGACGGCCGGTCAGTTTCTAAGCCATACTGTGTTTTTGGCATTTAACAGTAAGGATTTTGCAAATAAATGGTTTAGAAGTATTCCTGCAGATACAGGACTTGTATCGTTAGGAGGATATCTATCATTCGCTGGTGTTTTGTTCCTGATCATAACCATGGGATTGGCGGTGTTTAATAAAGAAGAAAAGAGCAAAGAAAGAGGTGGAATAATGGACGTTTACAGAATAATGGGTAGTATAATGAAATTGGAAAATATCCAAGGATTAATGAAGGTATATCTCATTGCAAAAATAGGTTTTGTAGCAAATGATGCAGTGACGAATTTAAAATTATTGGAAAAAGGATTCGGACAAGAGGATCTAGCGCTAACTGTGTTGATTGATTTCCCTTTTGAATTAGTTATTGGTTATTACGCGGGTCAATGGAGTGAAAAGTACGGCGCAATGAGATTATGGTCATGGGCGTTTGTAGGCAGATTGTTTGCCGCAATGTTTGCTCAATTTGTAGTATCAATCTTCCCATCTGGCGGCACAACAAGCTGGTATTTATTGTTGGTGATAATTTCACATATTTATAGTACATTTATGAGTCAAATCATGTTTGTAACGGTATGTGCATTTCACGCAAAGATAGCCGATCCTGTCATTGGAGGTACATATATGACTTTGTTAGCCACGTAAGTTTACCAGTTCCATTCCTTATTTATTCCCAACATTTCTCGTCTTTGATGGTCGATGCTGATGATGGTGAAACAGTGTTAGTAATCTAGGCGGTACCTTTCCACGAATCTTTATCCTTAAATTCGTAGACATGTTTACCAAAGCAACTTGTTTTCCATCCACGATACCACCGACGGATTTGAAAGGTGAAATCATCAAACAGCCATTTTCATGTGCTCTGGAATCTGATCGTCATGTTTGTGCTGCTGGCGGTGGTACGTGCAAGTCTCTGACGGATGGCTATTATATCGTTAATATAGGCTGTATTATCTTTGGCGCAATTACCTTTTTCATGTATATTAGACCGACGGTAGCGAGATTGCAACGTCTACCGAGGTCAGCTTGGAGAGTTGCCACGCATTGATTAGATTTATCACTATTTAATGACAATGTGATTGATGAGTTGATATATGGGGTTTTGTTTTAGTATAGAGCATTTGAACGTTATAAAAAGTCATTCTCATTATATTCAGAATAGAACAAGAGTGTGGTAAAACTCCGCAAAGTGAACTATTTCATACCTCTGATTCAGTAAGACAAAACAATCTATATACATATTTATCTATCGTTTGGGTCCATGTTAGGGGTAAGACACGAAATGATAGGGAGTGATAACAAATGATACAAAAGACATCTCCATGACAATGTTATTTAACATATTGACGAATTCTTATAAATAAAACCATCATGACATAAAGTCAGAAAGTATCTAATTAGACTTGATATACCTCATGACAATAACATATGATTGTTCATCTATTGACCAGTCTGTTTTATTGAAATACTTGAATCAATCACTCATATTAGTGTCTTTTATCGTAGTCGTACCTAATATATTTGCAGTCGATGTCACTGGAGTCGTGGCTACGGGTGAAGCAGGTGGAATTGTTCTCGTTGAATTTATCGGTGCTGTATCTTTTACTTCCGAGGTGTTTGCGGATGATGGCTCCGTTTGTCCATCCATCTTAACAGGTTCAATCACTGGACCACCTGGAGAATCAGGTAATCTTGCAGTAAGTACTTCTACACCAGTCTCTGTAACCAACAAAGTATGTTCTACACCACCCATTAGCGGCATGATAAATCAATATCAAATATTAAAAGACTACTCACCAAATTGTGCACTTCTACTACCGTCTTCAGTCACAGAAGTCCAATTATCAGGCCAAGTCCTATCCTTACTCTTTCCCAAACAAATCATCGGTTCAATCGTAAAACAAGTCCCAGGTTTAGCTTCACCTACGGCTTTGTTCTTGGCATAATGAGGTATAGTTGGCGCGCAATGGAACAAAGTATTAATTCCGTGACCACAATATGTTTTTACCGTACTGCATCCTCTAGATTGTGCGTGTTTGTCTATTATGTCCCCGTATTTACGATATGGAGTTCCTGGTTGACATTGCGCAATGGCCAGATCTAAACATTGTCGCGCGGTTTCTACTACACGTACGGAATCGGGATCGGAAGATGCTAAAGAACCTATGTAATAAGTCTCGTTAATGTCGCCGTGATATCCTTGATGATAAAGTGTGACGTCAATGTTGAGAATATCACCGTCTTTGAGAATGTAATTGTCTGGTATTCCGTGACATATCACTTCATTTACAGATGTGCAAACTGATTTTGGAAAGTTGCAATAATTTAATGGTGAAGGGTATGACTGTTATCAAAAACATTATTATTTATTAATTATTTTATGACGGGAATGGGATAGACTTACTTCTCTTTCGATACATGCGTTATGCACAACTTCATCGATATAATCCGTCGTAACTCCTGGTTTTGCTGCCCTCGCTGCTATATCGAGTACTTCTCTCGCTAATCGACAAACTTTTCTCATCGCATCTTGTTGTTTTTTATCAAGAATTGTTATTTTATTTCTTCCGACAAACTTTTGTTCCGAGACTGGTATTCCAGTGTCTGCATAGTCTGGTTTAGGTATTCGATCAGGTATGGTTCGTCGGGCTGATAGAGGATATACTGGTCGTAACGAGCCGGTGTATTTATATGGTTTTTTTAGGGAGAAGGGATCAAATGTTGCTAATTTCCGAGTAAATATCTTTGCATCTTATATATCTCGAGAATACTTACCTATCGTTTGTTTGTGAGAGAGTCTATGTGTGGCCTACATCATATAATTAGAGAGATTTGCATTCTACATCAGGGGACAATGTAATTACCCAGTTTGCTTTGAAACATTCTTGAGAACAAAAGAAACTCGCTCTGCCTTGTTTCTGACACGTCGGACATTGTAAAGACCCTGCGGGATTTGGGCAGCCAGCTCCTTTACAAGGTATGGTATCTGTCTCTATCACGTCAGACATACTATATACTTGACATCGACTGGTGATATTCGCGATGGATATTGTGGGTAACCAGTGGTTGGCACTATTGAATGTGACGTAATGTAATAAAAATTGGTGATATTTTTCCGGCTTTGCGTTATATACCTCATTGACGTGTGCTGAAGTCTTTCTCCAACAGTAATTGATTGATCTATTATTTATAATTATGTACATGTAAATTGAAATGGTAACAACATTATTGACCAGCTGCAAATCCCATCAGACCCCTCTTGACTCCATCCAGTCGATTGACCATGTTTAATCCCGCACTTCTAGCCCAAACCAAGGGACCGGATTCGACAGAATATAATTTATGTAATTTGTCCACCACACCCAACATAGCATTATTCCGTATCCATCTGTCAGCGTTATACCTGTCTAACGTGAAGCTACATCCAATATCCCAACCTACTTCTGTCGCATAAGCTATACATTCTGCCAAACTTTTTGCATCTCCAAGTCCTTGATTTAGACCTTGGCCTGCTAACGGATGTATTGTATGAGCTGCATCACCTATCAAGGCAATACGATCACCAATATATGTATCAGCATGTCTCATACGTAATGGAAAGCTTGCTACAGAATTAGATTGAATATCGACAACCGTAGGAGGAATATTCAAAGAACTGAAAGAGGTAGCAGATTTACGCCATGAATATTCTTCTGCTTGACCAGATGATGACATTTTGGTAAGCATATAGTCAATATCAACAGGAAGGAGACGAAACGCTGCATTGACCATTGCAGACAGATCATTAGGCAACAGTTGTTTGAGTCTGGAAGCATGTTCGGGGGTTGTAGACCATACTAGAGTAGCTTTATTTCCAGGTAACGGCAGCATTGCCACGGGTCCCGTTGGTAGAAATCTTTGGTATGCAGTACGAAAGTCGAGTCGACGGACTTCTTCTTCTTCTGATAACTCAAGCGTCGCAACAACAGCATTTCTATTATAATCCCATCCTCTACTCTTTATATCTGCAAATCGCCGTGCAGGAGATTCAAAGCCATCTGCGCCAATCAATAGTCTTGCTGCAATCTCCTCCTTATTTGACAACTTGACGACCGGCCAAGACCTCAAATCCATCTCTTCCGTCTCTTGACCAAAAGTTATATCTTCCACGGCAGTATTTGAAACCATTCTTGTACCATTTAACTCTTTAATTCTTGTTAATAATGCACTTGTAAGATTTCCATTTTCAGTCATTGTCGCAACATTGTTATCCCAGTATCTTGACCGAGGTGACCAAAAAGGCGCATATGCGTTACTTTGTGTCATTCCATCAGGATCAAAATCGATCTTTGCATCAGATATTCCATCCCAAACATGCATTGCTTGAAATGGTTGAATTCTTGTCGTATCAATATGTTTCCATGCACCAATATCTGTTCCATTTCGTCAATACATTATCATATATCACCAAGTATACATGACTAACTCTTTAAATGTTCTACGGAACTTGGTGTGATTGAACTACATCGATTGGAAAATCCATCCGTTTGTTTGAAACGATCTACTTGTCCAGATAGATCTTGTCGATCGATCAATGCGGTTTTGAGGTGACTAGTACGTCTATCGTTGTCTTAATTTGCGTCAGTACCGTGATGAGAGCTATCATGTTGGGAAGACCTACTTAATGTAGCTAGCAAGGACAGTCCGGCTGGCCCTCCCCCGATACAAACTACATCATATATTTTTGACGCACCAATCTGTGTAGCGGCGCGTGTCGAGAACGATGAATGATTCACAGTCCGCAGTCCCGCTGAAAGTGTCGACCGCAAAGGATACCATTTTTTGGCAAACATATCATCTTCACTGCTGTATACACTGTCGGGTAGAAACGAGATTGATCTGAACTATAAAAATCACGTGGCAATAATATCTTCCGAGTTTTAGCACATTTGCGACAAACTCTTTTGCCGTTTTCCATTCTTACACTCGTTCATTCTGCATAGAGTGATGGACTTCGGCAAATCTTTCGGGATATTGTAGCCGAGAGATGTGGCGACCCAAAGTACACGCTACATTATTACCAACACTAAAGGTGACATGATCTTGTTTTTCAACCGTTTGGTAGCACGCGTTGGATCATAATCTAATAATAGGCATCGTGGCATATGGATGTCAGGTTGCCATTGGTCACTACCATGGATCAAAAATCCCATATTAATTTCGAAACCATGCAGTGATTCATCACCTGCGGCATCTTCCGTCCAATAGGTCCCATTGACAGGGGGCTGAAATTGCATATGTTGGTCTTCCGAATGGTTCTCATCGATTCGGGAATGTCACCCGCGGTCAACCGCGAAATTTTCATCTTCGTCCCAACATTTCAGGCTATTTTTAGGATATTCAAGCTTACTCCTACAAAAAGACTTTTGTTGTGACTCAAAGTTTAAAGTTCGAAACTCCTTTTCACAATATTGATAAGTTTTCGACCTGCAGCAATTGTCGTAAATAGGCTTCCTCTTTGCTTATCTGACTCGGAACTCCCTTTTCAATAATCAAGTCCAGGCTAACAAGAAGGACAAAGATTGAGCCTTGCAGAAGTGACGGCATCGCTGTTACCGGAAATAATGGTCAATAGAGTCACCATGCCAGGGAAACCAAAGAAAAGAAATCCTAGGCAGTATCCCCAGCCACAAGCAACAACTGATACAAATGCACAGCCGCAGCCATTCTTACCGATACGAGGCACACCACCAAGAGACAACGGAGGGGTTCCCAGTCGAGCAAATGCTTCAAATAACAGAGCATCCACAAGTTAAGATCTGTCTAAGCTTGTGCAACGCAACATTTCAATCATGCTACCCAAACTTTACAAAGAAACGCCTATGGTGATCGACGAGATCACTTCTATAATTCGAGATCTCAACGGAGATGATCGCCAAGCCGCCTTGGTATGGTATCCCCAGAATGATCTGCGCAAGGCAGAGAATGCACGGTCCTACGTTTTTGGGATCCTTGTCATTATGTTGACCTTTGATCTCCACGGACGTATGAGGATTCCAGATGGCGAAATCGATGGACCGTATGATCTTTTGGTCAAGAGCCTCGAGCTTCATAAGAATCTGCTTCGGCATTTGACTGGATTACGCGGGCTAAGTCAGGAAATAATTCATCGATTCATCGTTCTGTCGCTTGGCTCATTGCGACTCTGGGCGAGATTTGAAGAAGAGTACAGGACACAAGAAACACAATGTTCGCTTACTTCTGAAAAGCTCATTCACGACGTCATCGAAAGCTTTACTGACCTTGCAACGGTTGAGAACTGTATTATATCATATGCGCAGGATCCTCACAGCATGGTTAAGCACGAATTAGAACTCTTTCATCATCTCTGCTTGCAAGTCTCATTGTCAGCATTTCACACGAAAGATCACCCCAGCATTGTTCGACTGCAAAAGCTTGCTTCCATCGTCAACTCGGGCTTTTCGGGAAGTGGGCTAACAGACGAACATTCTGACAAAGCCTTTGTGAGGTTTTTAGAACCGCGGAATCCTGTCCAAACCGGGTACTGGTTGATGACGGATCGCACATCTTGGATTGTGAAAGAGGATGGATCACTATCCGATGGTGCTGGGAACAATGACCCAACGATTTTTCCATGCTTGAGACAGCGCAAGTCCTTTACCGCTGTTCAAGCCTTTCACAACCCCACTCATCATATCTCCTTTGCATACCACCAATCATTGAGTGGAGCTGCCAATTTCTTCCGTAATTACCGTGCTGTAATCCAAACGTTCAGACTGAATGACCTTAAACATGCACTCAATTCAGATACGCTTGCTCCAAAGACGCTCCCTACAGATAGACATCGCGTGGACTTAGCCTCAATTCTGATGGTTCGCTTCCTGTGCGCCAAGGAAATTCAGTTGGTTTCCCAGCAACGTCTACCTCGTCTCTTTATCTCGGCTATAATAACTGTCTACGATTTGATCATAGATTTTGCTTCAATTCAGACGTCGATCAAGATTGACGAGCAAGGCTTGACTCAAATGATCTACAGCTTATTTTCAACAGAAGCCATCAACAAAGCCTATATAAAAGCTGGTCCGTTAGAAGAAAATACAGAAGCGATCGATTTGTTCAACTACCTCGTTGGCAAGAAGGACAGTTTTATTAGCCATTTTTTCCCTATCGAAGTTGGAGATGGGTTGGAATCAGAACACATACCATTTTGGCAATTCCTTATCAAAATGAATATCAAAACAGTCCTACACGCTGTGCTCAAACAACATGGCACGGAGCCAACTCTTACAGCTTCTGAGATCAGGCAGCAGCTCGCGCAAGACCCTGTAGTTGAGCTAAATCCTGTGTTCGTGGAAGATGACCTCGAATTTCTCGCTAAACGGGGATTCATATCACGATCCCCTGGAAACTTAGCAGATCGGTTCTTGCTGGACTGGTACGTTGCTCGTAGATTGCCTCGACTTTGGTTTTCGAATAAACATGTCCAGGAAATATGTACCCCTGGTTCCGTTATTTCGAGATGTCTAGACTCGACGGACTCTTGTTATTCTGATATATCATACAAGTTATGGTGGCCTCAAAGCAGTTTGATTATTAATACGGGAACATCCCTTGTTGAGTTTGCTGCTGCCTTTCTTGTGAGGTTTGTTGCATTCATATGTGGTGACGCCTTGCTTATACCACAAGCTATCTCAGGCCCACTTGTTGAGCTTGAATTAAGTACAAAAATCCTTAAATATGCGCTCGAAACAGGTGCGACTGAAGAAGACAGTCATGTGTTCACGATTCTCTTGATGGGCTCAATAACGCTCCAAAGAGACTGTAATGAGACTTGCGACGCGCATTCCCAAATAGATCCTATGGTCTTGACATTGCTCATGAACAATCTTAATGAAGGTAGTATGATTAAAGAAGCAATCACATGTCCGTCGAGGGGAGAAGAAAAGCCGCTTTCTACTCCGAGACTCATAGGTGAAGCACTTGAGATGTTTTACAGAGCCTCTATGCCCGATGAGTGGTATCGGAAAACCCTAGTGCCAGAGGCCATGCTGTTTGCTTCATTGATCCAGGCAGGACTGTCTGGAAAAGACATGAGTAAAGAACAGTCGAGAAAGTTGAATGCTGAGGACAAATTAAAAGTATTCTTCTCCAAAGAAAAAGAATACTGGCGTGCAAAATGCGCAAAAACACAATTTTTTCAAAGACAAGAAACTTCACTTGCTTCCAGCCAGGAAAGTGTTGTGATATTTCGTAACCGTTGGCAAAAGTACGTCAAAGACCGTGTGTTTCCGGCCTTGCTGAATTGTAATCAGGCGGCAAAATATCGAAGCTCAGGACATTGGTCGAGTCGTAGCATCAAATTCGTCCCTCTTCCAAACCTTATTCAAAGTCTGGGTCCAGACGGTCGGTATCCATTATTAGCCCTCGTTCTAGGGAACTACTGTGCTGTAATCCATATGCAAATCTTAGTAGAGGGAAGATTAATACCAAGCTTGGAATGTAAAGATGATCATATGCGTCTACGTCTGATTTATAGTCTTCTCGAGAACTTTCAAACGTCGCTCTCTGACAGAAAAAGAGCAGAGACTAAGAACTATCTGATGTGTTTAGTAGTTGCTGTATTAATTACGGCGTATGATCTAACGGACAGTCTCAATCATTCGATCAAATCTCACGAAACGTTGAATCTCGCAGATTTGATCATGGATAGATTCCTGCCGCATCACATCAGCAAAGCTCTCGTTAACACTAGCGATATCTCCGCGGCATCTAACAAAGTTGAATTGTTCGATGCTTTGTTTGCTGAGAATAAGGGCTTGGTCATGCGTTTGCTAAAGACTCCCGCATATCACACGAGTCCAAATCACGTCGATAGCCAAGACATGCTCTCGTGGCTTGGACCTCTGCGAGACGCAGTTGGCCGGGTATCGCATTTCCTCTTGGGGTGAATAATGGTAAGCAACACATTCTAAATGTAATCATCAAAGGTACAGCGGGCCTGACGTCTTTCAAGAACAGGTCAATATAAATATCCGTCGCCTGTAAGATTACACATTGCGAACATTGGAAAGAAGTTTGTGCATGGGATTGGAGAAACATGGGAGTTTAGCAAGGGGATTTGTAGATGAATCATGTCTCTATTGTACATACAAACTTGATACTCTCCCAGACCATCTTCCAGTGCAGTTCTCAAGCGTTATGTCACTACCTGGAGAACCTTTATGTAATTCCCATTGGCTGTCTTGCAATACAAAGCTTTGTGTAATTAAATTCAAAACATGTGCTGGTTTTCCCTCCGTGTCAAAGAGGCTCCTAGTATATTTCATACATCTGATTAAGCTGTCTACGAATGTTTGGGGATACGAGCATCTGTCGCGTTATAACTAATTCCAGCTTTTAATATGATCATTATCCACAATCCTGGAGATTCACATACGTGCTTCGATAAACAAATCATGACACAAATAATGTCTATAACTTTATCTCGAGGACAAAAAACGAGAAAATGATAAGTAGAAGAGCTAAGATAGTGGTGATACAAGTCGAAATATACTGTCAATACTTGTTCTTTCCGGAAGAACGTTTATGCTCGCGAGCCGTGCGTGATATGATTAACATGAAAGCTTCAGAACACATGACGAGAACGAAACTCGCTGTTGGCATCATCTTATTATTCACTGTGTAAACATCCAAACACCGAGCCTTTAAACAATCAATTGTTTGGGTGAGAAGACCTTGACACGTAGCTTTGGAGCTGAATTAGTGATGACGGTCAAGTTTCTCGATGGTAATATCAGGGCTAGTTTGGACTTCAATGTCAAAGTCGATGATTATGACAAGTTGTGCGCTACTTTATCTATAGCTGAAATAGTGACGATCACCATTTTTCCGTTTCTTGACCATAATACTTTCTCAATCACTTTCTGCTATTTTATGATGAAGAACACGTCTATGATTGTGTTCCAACAAAGCTAATCCCCACTGATTCTGACGATGCAAGGCCGGCACTTGCATTCTAATAAACTTGTTCCATAACATCCACTTGACCGTTGCAGTTTTGAATCATATACATCAGAAAACACCCATGAGGCTTGAAGCGTTGAAACGTTTCATCACGTCAAGTTCCTGTCTGGGGCTTTGAAAACATCATGCACTGTATCATCGACAAAAGCGATACCACATTTTATTGTTCGGCAGTAGTTGGAAAAAAGGGTTGTAGAAAAAGCGTTGTTATATCGAAATTCACAATGCCCTAATGGCGAAATCGGGAAACTGATGCAAAAAAACAGTAAATGTCTATGATGAAGCCGTTGTTGTGGACCGTTGCGAACGGTAAAACCAATATTCAATTGACCTTGTTTTTATATCGAGAGACAGTAATGTTCGCATGATATATGATGGGGAGCAGGGTACTTTTCTCCTCCTTTGTACAGTTGTAGGTCTACTTGTTGGCGCAATGTTGTTTTTCGCTATTTTTGCTGTCCTGTCGATCGGCCTGGCGCAAGCTGGCTCGATTGATATGCAAAGCGTAGTTGCACTTCATCCTACGCCAATCACAAAAAAGAGTTCAGTGTCTAAATATACTTCAATCATAAACTCCGAGGCAAAAGTCGCATCGATAATCTCTAGTTTGAGTGCTTCTATAAAAACAACAAAATCAAGTTCTGGTAAAATAAGCAAGACAACCGGACTTTCTAGGAAAACAAGTTCAACTATTCAAAAGCCAAGCAAGTCTACTGTCAAGTCTAAAACTAGTTCAAAAAAGACCCCACCCAAGCAGTCGACAACAAAGACTTTACAAAAATCTTCATCACTCCGTAAGAGTACGACTACTAAATCAAAAAGAGATTTGTTGAAACGAGATGCTACCTCGTCTGCATGTGTTGCCGCCCCTAGTATTCTTTACGGATATGTTCCCGCCAATAGCAGTGCGGCTGGATTTATGCTGGATCCATTACTGAACAACTCTGCACAAGCTTCATGGTTAGCGCCAGCAGGATATCAAACCAGCTTCATTTCACAACTCGGAGCGGTGAGTACGACGGACTACCTGGGCTTTTACCAGCTCAAATCCTACGATCCGGTGGCCTGTTCAGCTTACTGCAATGCCGCGGCCAGATGTGTAGCTTTTGACATTCGCTTTGAGAGAATGCCATTTCATAATCCTACTACCGATTGTCCAAACCCTCCCGGTCGCGCTGGAGTAATATGTGCCTTGTGGGGATCTCCAATCAACTCTTCAATGGCTACCAATTATGGAGAAACAAGAGCTTCATATCTCGTAGTTCAGGCTGGTGTGAGTGGTTATAATGCATATCCAGTTCCTCCACAAGTTGGTAACTATTCAAATTCCATTGCATTGACAGGAGCCGTATCTTTCGATACTCCTGGATTTCTTAACTCGACATATTCAACAACACCATTTGATAATTCCTTGTGTGCGGCCAAATGTACAAAATTCACAACAAACGCAAAAGCAGCAGCGTTATCGTCAGGAAACACCACTTATCAACCATGTAATTTCTTCAACGCTTTTTCGTTAAACTATCTAGGAGTCTACCAAGGTCAATACTGTGTCTTGTATAATTCTAGTTCTGCTGCGACTGCACCGAATCAAGTCACTTTCAGTACAACTCTCGGTGCTGGGAATAGTAGATTTATTTATAACATTACAAACTCTTGGGGAACATCACTGTCACCAGAAGACTCTGGCGTCTCAAACAGTTCTCGGTCGTATATTCCGACTGGATCTTCTGCTAGTTGTTCTGGGTTATCTGCTGCAGGAGGTAACAGTGTCGTGAGTCCTAATAAGATTCAGTATAGTATTGCATGCGGATATGACATGCTTAATTCAGGTGATGTCTCTGTAGCAACTGTACCGGATTTCTACTCTTGTTTCAACGTTTGCGATATGAATTCTGGATGTAACGCATTTGCGTACTCTAGTGGTACTTGTTTCCTCAAAAAGATTGGTGCAAGTAAGAATACTACTCTCCCTTCATTAAGCGCAAATGGAATCGACTTTGCCTGGCGTGGAAATTACCTGTTCAAATCAGCTTTACCATGGGTTCGTAGTAATACTACATGGGCTGGAAATACTACTACAGTAGTAACATCCATAATATCTGGTACAGGATATCTCATTACACAAACACCAGCCGCAAATTTCAGTATCACGGCAGCTCCTAGCACGACTTATATAACTTCGTACATTGATAGTGGCACAGCAAATACAATAGCGACCAGTACTGCTTCTCCGAATGTAAATGGTACGGGAATTATATCAATAGTCTATCCGACACCCGCATGTAAGAACCACGCATTAAATATGGCTGCATATTCTCCCCTAGTGTCCACACCAGCTGGCATTGCCGGCTGGGCTGTACAAGATTACAAGACGGTCGCGCCAACGTGTTCAACGTCAGCTTCTTCTCTTGGTGCATACATATTAAACGCAAGTGATTTTCAATACTGTCGAGGCCGCGTCGATCATCGTTGGTGGGAAGCGGAATTCACCTTTTATCTCTATGCAGGGAGAGGAAGTGGATATTATACAATCACCTTGCCATGGATGGACGATTATTCAATGGTGTGGGTCGGAGAGAATGCCATTTCAGGTTGGAACAATACCAATTACGACATTGCTACGGTACAACCAGCTGTCGATCTGACTGTCCAATCAGCGACCAGGTTTTGGTTACAAGCTAACACCTACACGCCTGTACGGCTTGCTTTTTACCAGGTTCGAGGTGGAGCGGGGATTACATTGAATTTATGGGCGCCTTCGGGGGAGTTTGTTATGAATAGTGGTTGGAATGCCTCTGATCCGAGCGCTATTATAAATTCAGGATACATGTTGAATGATATTTTACCTTCACCGTGTCAAGCTCGACAGGCATTGACATTCCCAACATGGGGAGCAGAAACTTGATTTATCAGGCGTTCATGTATAAGATTTTTTTTGTATATTATTACCATTATTTATTCATCAAATATTTATTTATTGATGTTTCCACAACTCTATTCGGCATATAAATGATATTCTCAATCCCAAATTCGCTCCAATCTATATTCATTTCTTTCTCTTGACTCTTTCCAGTTCAGCTCATGTCCAGTTCAGCTCATGTGAAAGATCCTTCACATATATAAACAAATCGTTGCAAGTCATGTGTATATATGAAAGCCGTCTATAAATGATATTATTTTCATGATGGAATCAATATGCATAAAAACCTTTCAACCAGAGTCGGGAAATACTAAAAGAGATATCTTCTCAAGACACAACAGAGTATAGAAGGCTCTCGCAGCAAGATGTTTCATCATAACCCCCTTTTGCGACTCCGTCTATTTCCGAAGTCATCCTCGGAGAAATGATTAACATGAACGGTCAAAAAAAGGTAGTTAACAGATAAATTAGAGAATTAGAGCATTATCATACTCCATGCTTTCCAAGTTGCTCTTCCGTCCAGTTCCACAATGTATCTACATTCTCCTGACTTGTAAGCCAACCTCTATTCGATTCTACTGCTACAGGAACAAAATAAAACCCCTTTCTCACTGCTTCTTTCGGTCCAGTAGCGCACCAAAGTTGATTATACGCACCCTGGCTGACCGTTCTGAACACCACAGCTCTCAACGCTCTGACGACCGAATTCATCAATACTTTTCCAAACAAAGTCCCTCTAAAAGCAGTATATAATTCCGTTTCAATGACCCCTGGATGACAACTTACGCAAGTAATCTTATCTCCATATCTTTGCTTCAATCCTTTTGTATACAAGACGTTTGCTAGTTTCGAAACTCCATATCTCGTCCAGGTCGAGCATTTTTCCAACTTTTCCGTCTCGAACACTGCGCCTCTCGAACCGGCAAAAGCGGCAAAATTCTGTCCTTCAGAGGTGACGTTGACGATTCTCACGTCCGTATGATGTTCTTCGGCTGTTTTTAACATTGTCGGCAGGAGAAATTTGGTAAGGAGTGCATGACCGAGATGGTTTGTTCCTAGTTGAATCTCGTATCCTTCTTTTGTTGTAGAAAATGGTTGAGCCATGACTCCGGCATTGTTTATCAAAAGATCTAGACGAGAAGATTGGGAAAGAAACTGTTGAGCTGCAGAAGTGATGGATTCGAAAGAAGTGAGGTCGAGCGGGAGATGGACTATTTTTGTAGAGGAATTGGGAGGGATAGTCGTTTGTAAAGAAGAAATGGCGTCATCGGCTTTTGATTTTGTACGAGCCGCGAGATAGATTATAGCAGGATTGTGTTTCGAGAGTTGAAGAATCGTTTCTTTCCCTAATCCAGTATTACCTGTTATATATTAGTAAGGGTATGATGATCGATTAGGGAATGAATTAGTACCGCCAGTGACTAAAATCACTTTGTCCGAAAGATCGGGAATATCTCTGTCGGGAATATAATTATCACCGCCGAACCATGACGTTGAGGGTGAGCGACTCATTTTGACGATAGTGACGTGGAATTAAATTGATTCTATGGCGAGATGAGAGAGATGCTACAGTGATGTATTTTTTAATATGTAATACTGGTCTATATGAATATTATTGTGGAGCTATCTACGACGATGACGGCTTTTTCGGAAACGATTCCGATGGCTTGTGACAATCATTTTGTTCACATGGTCTGAGATGACTTGTCTCAATACGAAAGAAGAGATTGTGTAGACTTGACATGTAACCTCTCGTTATAGTATATTGACGATACAAGTCATATATTATGTATCCTTCTGTGTACTAGCATCCTATTCTAACCGTTGACATTAGTCATGGAAGAGATGTTTCGATTTTTATTGCATGTAAACAAACATATATGATAATATACTAAACATGATATATAGATATTACCATTGCCATACTTTTCCGAGTGCATCTCTAAACCTTGCAACGTTGTAGTCAATTATCGCTTTACTACCCATAGCATTATCACCACCTATTATACAAACCAATGCCAGAAATCTGTGAGCCAACAAATTAGTACCGATAAATGTTTCATGATTGGATGATAGAAACGTACCTGTGCATTTCTTTAGCATATAGATAAGAATAACCCCTTCTCTCCATAGTAATCAAGCTTTCCGTAGCATCATTTCCGTGGTCAATAGTTTCTACGTCAATCTTCTCGTCGGGTGTATATTTAGAACTCTTCCCTCGATCCCATCCATACAATTCACTAATGTCAACAATAACATCAATCATATCCGAACAAGTCTCATAACTCCCGGAATCTCTAGGACTACTATCAGTAGCTAGAAATATCTTTGACGGTACATCAAATAAATAAGCCTTTTGCATACGACAAGTGCTGCACAGACTATTAAGTAGACTTTCCAACGTAGATAATTGTGGAATCAATTTCTGTACTACATTACTGACGGATTCAAAGACGGAATGATCATAGATAGAAGTCTGATGGAAACTGACGGGACAGCTATCGTATCCCAAGTCAGATAACTCGTCTTGAACTCGTTGTCGTATGTCGCGATAAATATCGTTTTTGAATTCTTCTGACAATCCATCGATTTTGTGGACGAATACCTCAATGTTCATCTTTCGTCGTTTCTGGTGAAGATATGTGATTGTGTACATTAGTCCAGAGAGTGCTTCCAAGTATTGATCTTGTGCGTCAATAACCCAGATGATTGCACCTCCTTCTTGAAAGACATTTTCGATTCCAGAGCCTTGATCAGGGGCTTGAATGTCAAAGTTTCCTGGTAATTCTGTCAAGTCAAAGTTCATAAACGACCTATATCAATATCAATCAGAGACGATCAAGATAGAGAATGAAGTAGAATAGTACCGTATTCCATCTTGAGTAATTTCTGTAGTCGATTCTGTATATAATGTTTCTGCTGGAGGAGTTTTATGAAATACTACAGCTGCTATAGATGATTTACCAGCTCTGATCAAGTAGAAAAAGTTAGGATAAGGGGACATGTTTTATTTCTGCTGAATTCTTACTTTCTACTTCCCATCAACACAAGTCTTTGATTTCTACCGGATGTTGACGATGACGATTGTGTTGGAATTTGACTCGAAGAAACATTGCGACTTTTTGCAGTCGGCACATCGATGCGAGGAGGCATCGAGATAGGGAATGGAGATGCCTCTGAGTTATGGTCTATCACATGTTCATTAATCTTTCACCCGACCTGTTCTATAAATTATGAGTTGGTGTCACAACCATGGTTATTTTTTTTGGTGGAGAAAATTGCTCCCGGTTTTCGACCAACTTTTCACTTTATGGACATCTGCACTACGTAACAAAAAAGCATATACACAGTCTGCAAATGACAACCTAACAATATATAGATTTATACGGATAATGTATACACTTGTTAAATAATCAATATCTAAAAGCCAATCCAAGCGACATTTCATTTTCAAATCATTTCATCACAACCTCGTTAATCATATTCATCAAGTCAATATGCAGCATTTCATCTTTTACAAAGACTAAAAAGGTCAGCCCATTACAACAGACAAAGCCTTTCTACTCAAAGCCACTGTGTTCTCCAACGCCCCCAATTTCGACGAAACAGCCATGAGTCTTGGATCCGCAGCTTCTACCCTGACCTTTTCCCTCACTCTTACGCGATTTTGTTTGTAAACAAAGATCTGATCGGCCTCATCATGTAATCTCGCGCCTACATTTGACGTGACGTTAACGCCCGTGAATGCCTGCGTCAATCTTTCTCTAAAACTAACGCCTGCATATCCATTCCCAGTAATAGCATTACCTTGCGCTATCCCCAATACATTCGTTCCTGTTGTATTCCCCACTGGACCTAGTATTTGCAACGTTCTCACTTCCATGACTAGCCCTGCATCCACAATCCCAATCCAAACAGATATCGTATCTGGTAATTTCGGCTCGAAACAATTCCCATCAACGCTATTCTCCCACCATTCTCCCCCTTTATCGTCATTTCCCGTCAAAGAATCTTTACATTCCCTAATCTCGTCACTGAGTAACTTCAACTGTCCCTTCATGAACCCTGCGTCGTCCAAATACCCACTCCATCTCGTAACGTCAACTATGTCCAAAGCATGATTTAGACCTCGTTTCGCACACGCGATTTGTTCGATTTCTATAGCGGAATGTTCGACTTTTAAACGCCATGTTTTATTATTGTTATTGGCGCCAGGAAATGGAGGTAAAGTTGCGAGACGGAGCCAAATGTCTCCTTTGACGATTTTGGACCCGGAAAGGACGACAAAGCCTTTTAGAGCTTCTGAGCGTTGAGATGATAAGGCGAGAGTACTACCCGAGGAAGTTTTTGATGGAGTAGATTCGGAGGAAGAGGAAGATTGAGATGTGTTACTACTGAGAAGGTTTGCGCATGTTGACAATGCTGATGACAAGGATGGGAGAGTGCGATGTAATGTGGGTAAAAGCCAGGATAACTCTGCTTTTTGTGCTGCTAGAGTCAATGATTGTAATTCATCATTGTCAGGGATAGAATTGAATGGATGAAGGAAAGAGGTAATGCTTGGTGGTGCAGGCCATATTATAGTTGACATGATTCTATATCACATTCAAAAATAACAATGATTCTGAGAAAAGAAAATAATGTACTTTACAGACTATAATCACAAAGAAATGAGAGACTAGACTTTTACATAATTCTATCAGATATTTTATAATCAGCCTCTCTTGATGTGGATGTATGAGCAGCATGAGCGAATAACTCTTCAGGTGATCTATGTTCTACCCATCTTTCGCCTTTTCTTCTCCCATCAACTTTCGTGCCATTTGCCGTTGAAGCATCTGTTGTTTTACGCCAACTTGACTTTTCTTCTCCCGTCTCTACAATATCCTTTCCAACTCCCAAATCTCGCCACTTTTTAGGCGGTCTGATACCTTGTTTGACCATGTCAGACCATTTCCGTTCACCTCTTCTTTGCCATCTATCTTGTCTATCTCTAGCTTGATCTTCATTTGGTTGCCATTTACCTTTTAAAATTCTTCGGACGGATTCTGGAGATATTTGAAAGTAATTCGACAAGCGTTCTGTACTATACATTTGTGGATCACTGGAATGTAACGATCGGACTCCAGCTATTGCATCTGGTGAAATACGTTTACGGGGTTCCCATTTCTGATCTTTGAATTTGGTTCCTAAAGCAGCTTTTTGGATTTGCCATGTTTCTTTCGCAGGTCGCGTATTTTCTTCATCTTTATGTTCTGCTTTGTCTCTTATCCTTTTATTGATTGTTGACTTGTTTTTATCGTTATGTTTCATCAGCATATCGGACAGGGCATTGTCCTTTGATACGGCGAAGTGTTTTAAAAGGCTCATCATTCGATCAACTTGTGGTTTATTGTCATGTCGTTTCAACGCCTTTTTCGCTATTGATAAAGGACTGACATTCGAGGCAGTACCTTCTTGTATAGCGAGTCGTCTTAGTTTACGTAGTTTTCGACTTTCCACTCGAGTGCTTGGAGTTGGCCGTTGACCCGCTGTTGATTCATGTTTGTCATGCACTCCATCTACAGCTACGCGCTCCGGTTGTTCAATAGCCCTGAGATCAATAACACAGTCTGCCGGTGTCGGAGATTTGCTCTTGTCTGACGATGTCTGACATTGAAGTGCCTTGACACGTCTAATAATGGCACTTTGCCGAGTCTCAAAGCATTGCCCGTTTTGCACATGAAACTGACGCAAGCTTGTACCAATCAATCGCGAGGAAGAAAGTAAACGACCCGACTTGGATCCGGCAAGCTCTCTTTCTACATATCTTGATACTAGCGTTTCGACCACACGAGCTGAAACCACAAACATGGAGTACGGGAGGGCATTCTTTTCACAAGTGCAAGCATTGGTTGCGTCTGCGTCATTTTGGTAAGAAGAAAAATTGAAATTTATGGTTGGCTTACTAAGCAGAACCAAGTCTCTGCATCTTCATCTGTGTAAAGACTATCAAAGTGTCTATCGGGGACAGCCACATAATATGTTGACGAGGTCTACTGATATCCCACATATAGGCCAGTGGTATGTCCCTAATTACATGTTGTTCTGGAAAAACACTGTATGAGGTTTTTGTTGGTCGCGCTGTGGGTGTAGTGGCATGTCTAAAAATGCGGGGATCGGACCGTCAAAAGATCAGGACACCGTTTTTTCGGACGCTAATAAACAGCGATGACAGAGGAAACCGAGGAGACGCCTCTCGGGACGGGCATGATCCATCATATTATTATTATTATCTTGTCACTAGCATAATCAGAATAATTTAAGGAACTGTTTCACCGTGGTATCACGGCGGTAATCACGGCTGTCGCACCATCAAAAAGTCATGCACCCTGGCACAACATTTTCATTCAAAAACTCTAATAAACGTCACTGACCCGTTAATCGTTCGCATGTCAAGTTACTAATAATAGGATAAAGTTCGCCCGGACCAGAGTTGAAAAGACGGCCCGTCCGACGGTTTCATCATCTAAAATTATACCAACATCTTTTTTCCCGGGGCAAAAGTTTGACGGGAGAGGTCGATGCAACACAAGTCCCCCACATGTTGCTTTTTGCCTGATTGGTTGCGATCACTTTGTTGTTGACCGAACCTTGGATGGAGAAAGTCCGTGGTACTAACGTATCAGTGGTTGAGCTAATCGAACGCGAAATTCATAGATCATGTGGAGTTTGGTCCATTAGGGAGAACATACACGGTCAGTAATCAAATCTGCATCGAGATATCTCGCGATAATGACAAACTTCTTTCAGACGGTAGGTGATAATAGTCATAATGAAGCGCGCGGTCGGAGAAGAGGTAAAGTTGGGCTCGCTTCTTTTAGAACGTGTCATGTCATACATACATTGATTTTTGTGTGACAGCCTCGTTCCACCAAAAAAAGTCGGTTTGCTTTCGCACCATGGTTCCAGACTTTCGCACTAACGTGGTTTCACGAACGGAATAACCTATTTTTGGGATCATGTAACCAACAAAACCCTGACGTTGGGTGACCCCTTACAATCTTTGACTTTGATATTCATGGGATAGCCTGAATCCATTGTTTGTCATATTTTCCTGATCATCTTCCTTTCTTTCGTTCTCTCTTCTCGTTTCCTCCAATATATCATTTACGCCTATACATTCATTTATATTCGGGCATTCGTTTAACTGTCGCCTAAACATATAATCAAGAACATATATGTACTTTACGTAGTTTTTGATCTAGAGTAGTTTCGAGCAGGAAACTCTTTGTAATAGAAAACGGTCAAAGTCATGCGTTTCAACTCGGCATTGTGGATCTTCACAGCTCTGTTCACCACTGCCTATGGAGTGACACTTGGCGGCTTAATCAACGATACCGCACTACACTTTCACAACGACTCGGCACTACCAGGTTTGAATAATGGATATGCCGTGTTTGTTAACTACTGCAAATATGATATTTTCCCAACTTTCCAAAGAAACCTGAGTAGTGGCTGGCAATTGGGCGGCAACTACGATGCACTGAGTGGAAGGATAAAACCTGGCCAGGCCTCCTGGGTATATCACAAGGAAATGATAAATGGACAAAACAATACCTTTTTCTTCTCCAGGACACAAAATATGTTTGCTGGTAATGTCTTTAGCTTATCGTTTTCCGAAGGTCTAGGTGAAACATCTAATCTCGTCTTTTATTCCTTCCAAGATACAAATGCGAACCCTGCATCAGACCCGGATCCAATGCAATTTGCACTATACCAGGTCCCTCCAGGTTGTCTAAACGATGACTTGGAGAAATTTCCAAATTTCAAGGATCTCAAAAATGCAAACCAAAATCTGATTGTTCAAGATACTACGAGCTTGGTGCTCGAATTCTGTCCTGACTTGGCATCATACTGGTTGACACAATCGAATGGTGCAATGACTGTGGTCGAAGAAATACCAGGTACTGTGTCTGGTCTCGCAACTCTAACATCAACTCGTTATGGCGATCAACCTGCAACAACCACAACGACTCCAACTTCTTCACCTTTAAAAAAGCCAACTACTTCTTCACCTGTAAAACAACCGACTACTTCTTCACCTATTAAACCACCAACTACTTCTTCACCTATAAAACCACCAACTACTTCTTCACCTATTAGACCACCAACTACTTCTTCACCAGTAAAATCCACCCCTCCTGGTACAAATGTATTGGCTGGTAACAGTAAATCAACGAAACCATTATCACCAACAACAACAATAACAATATCATCAAAATATACATCGACAGTAGGAACGACAACATGGACCACAGTCACAACATCATCAGCAATAGGAGGACCTTCAGGGAGCTCTAACATAATACAAGCCAATATACCACCCACTGGGATTAAGAAGGCGGATGGAACTCCCATCCCAACTACCACTGGATCTTCTACCGGCACTGCAAGCGCAACCACTGTATCACTCGTTGTTGTTGATGGAAAGACTATTCCGGAGTCAGAGTATGCCCTTATGAGCAAGACTGCAGCAAGCGGAGTGGTGACTGTCACCGCTGGTAACACGGGGACTGCCGTAGATGGAGGTCGAGCTACAACATCAAACAATCCAGTTGCAGCAACAAGTGGTCCGGCTACACCTCCAGCTCCTGCTCCTCAAGCTTCAGCTGCAGCTCCTCAAGCTCCAGCTGCGGCCCCTGATCCTCAAGCTTCAGCTGTAGCACAACCCCAGACAACGTCAATAGACTGGAATACCATCCATTATTCAAACGACTGGGGTACAATGTTCGGACCTGGGACTTTGGTAACAAAGGTAGTCACTGGAACATACACTGCCCCTGTAATAACAGATGTGAATATAGTCATGATGGACTCTGATAATCATGCCGTTACAAAAGTGACCCAAACTACAATCGGCTCAACACTAGCACAAGCTATATTTACTACCACATATACTGACTATCCAGTCAAATCGAAATAAAAAGGGACGGTGGAGGAGGAGGGAGGATGGAAGTGTCGGCCAAAAATAATCACAGAGTCTGTGTCAAAGATTCTGTTTTCTTTTTATTTTTTCTTTATATAATTATTCTTTATATCGTCTGTCATACTACTCTTACTTGATTCGAGTCATGTATCGTTTTTTGAACAAGTACTAGGATAGAAATCATTCATAAATCTTATCATCAAATCAGTCTCCTATTCCATGCATGACTGTAATTTAAAAATGTGCTTTCTTTTGCTCGACGCATTGTATAAAGGGTGTATATAGATTCGATGATTAAAAATAGAAATATGTTATAATTGGTTGGAATATAATTATTTTGCAGCATCAATATCAGCATATCTTGTCCATTGTAAACTCACATCTCTTTTCCAAACATTTACAAGTCCGTCATCACCAGTAGATAATAATATATCACCGTTTGAAGAGAATCCAACTCTCCAAACGGCTCCTTCATGAGCCGGTAATTCAGCCACCATTCTAGCTTCTTGCACGACTTTTCCAGGTCTTTTATCATCGGCGGCAATGGTCGGTGGTATATTTTTATTTCCGGCTGTACTATTTGACGTATTACTCCCTGCCAAACCAACACCAATGCCGGATTTCATCACCGTCGATTTACTTGCCATGTTTGTATTATTTTTTTGATTCAGTTCTACAGCTTTTAATGCATCTGCTGTAACCCCCAAATTCTCCGCGCCTGGTGTATGTAATTCATAAACTCTGACCATTCCATCTCTACAAGCCGTTGCTATGGTATCATAACCTTTCAAGGATCCGTTCGACCACGCTACATATCTGATTAACCCTTTTGCTCCTGACAATTCACACGCCACGTAGAATTTCCTCTCCCTATCCGTTCGATAGACCTTGACCGTCTCTCCTATCGATACTGCCAAGCCCAGACTCTTCCTGTCCAAACCAGAACAAATCGCCGTCCAACACGGTAAACGCTCTTTATGCCACGACACGCAAAAGCCAGTCTCTTCCGTGCGACTGGGTGTTTTGACAAGATAGTCGCACCACATGACTGACCATTCCGAAAAGTCGTCGAGTTCAATCGGTTCCATGACTGTCAACTGACCATCTCTAGTAATCAACGCCAAGACGGTTTCGTTTCCGATATTTTTAAAATCCAAAGACGTGTACGGCACTCGGGTGGGGGACATTTGTTCGTAGATTTTCTTGAAGCGCGAGTTGGATAAAGGAGGGGAAAGGACGTCTTCGGCCCAGATTCGTAACAGGCCGTCTTCGGAGATGGAAGCTAGGTGAGAGCCGGAAAGAGGTCCGTTCCATTTCACAGAAGTCACTTCGGCAGAGTGAGCGGTCCATGTATCGAGGATAGTCCAGGTTTCGGTGTCGATGGATTGTTGGGATGAGGATGATGATGGTGGAGGAGGTTGAGTGGGATTATCGGTTGAAGGGAAAGGGATGGATGGGTCGAGGTCATTGATTGTTGGTTGAGGAGCGGCATTGGATGATGGAATGGGGTTTTGAGATGGAGAAAGTGTCCATACTGTCAACTTATGATCGGATGATGCTGTGACTAGGCGCGTGCCGTAATAATCATAATCAAGTGATAAAACAAGATCGGTATGATTGTGAGGGAATTGATGGAACGCGCGATCCATGTCATTCACGTCGCTGGAATTTACTCATGATCACACATTAGACTAGTAGACATGTTTCATGTGGGAGGCAGTGACATCAGGCCTCGGTAGACTAAAATGGAGGGGCTTTTTTCTCAAAGCGTAAAGTCGAGCTGGGGAGGATTAACGGTTCAGTCAGTGCATTATGCGGGGAAGCAAGAGATCCTTCCAAAAAAAAGCACGGAAAATGTCCCGCTTAGAGATCCTCCCAAAATGACGCACCCCGGGTTATAAAATCCTTCGACCATAATGAAGAACAGAAGATGACCCGCTAAGAAATCATCCCAGAATACTGCACCCAGGGTGATACAGAAAATTGATCCGGCAAGAAATCCTCCCAAAATAAATCTTCTCCCGTGTCGCCAGCTGAGGAATCCTTCGAAAATAATCAAGCGCAGAAAAGGACCCGCCAAGAAATCCTTGAGAAGTCCTTTGAAGCACCGGAAATGTCCCGCCTGCCGCTAAGAAATCCTTCCAAGCTCCCGGCTAATAAGAAGATCCTTCGAAAATAACAAAGCACAGAAACTATTCCGCCAAGAGATCCTCCAAAAATGCGCCAAGAAATCCTTCAGTAATCCATCGAAAATGAAGCAAAGAAAATATCCGCCAAGGAATCCTCCGAAAATAATTAAGGCATAGCTTTCAATTGTCTCGGGGACCAATCAGATTGGAAGAAGAAAAAACTGCCTTGACAAATCCTTCAAAGGAAGCCTCGAAGAATCCTGCAGACGTAGCGAAGAACCCTTTGAGGAAACGCTTGGTGAGATCCACTTCGTTGCCGCAGACACAGTCCAAATCAAGAGACAAAAAAGGAACTTCAAGTCCAATGCCGCTCTCGGTGAGCAAGTCGAATTTCCGCTTGAAGGATTATAGGCGTGATAGGATTTGTCTGTACTCAAAGACTTTCACAACAACGTCAACTTGCATAGGTGGATTTAAAAGTCTACTAGTCCATAATTTATTATATAAATCACCATACATGGCCGATTAAGCTCAATATACATTCAGTACCAAACAACTTTTGTACAAAATAAGTAGAATCTATTTTTTGCCCAAGCCAATTCGCATCATTTATCGTGACAAGTATCGATCCTATAACAAGTTTGTTATATTTCTTTAGCCATTGCTAGATATCACTATGGTTCATGATATGATGAACAGCCTCCGTACTTTTACAGGCCGGCCTGGTCCATCATCTAGGGATCGAGATCCCCAGGGATATGTAGTTAACACACAACACTCAGGAAACATGCCAGTCGTACAAACTCAATATTTAAACTCAAGTACTCAGCGTCTTACTTATCTTGGCGAGGTGTTACCAGATCAAGAACGTATAGATGCGAGAACTAGTTACTACATGAAAGTTATGCAAAAGTAGTAGTAGTAAGGTATACTTATGCTTAACATGTGCTAAAAACCTTGCGGGTCAAGTGTATTAGAGTTGGAAATTTCATATTAAATTTGCGTAGTAAAGGCTAGCAACTAGTTCCTTGATGGTAGTAGTTTTGCTAAAAACTACAGTAGTGTCAAGTATGCTAACCGTAAAATCCAATCAGTACAAGCTTATTTATTACTAGCGCCAGCTGCCGCTGCAATCCTCTAATAAAGAGAGTTGTCCGCCAAGAAATCGAAGATTCGAGTGAACCAATCAGATCTGCTGAACGAGACAAAGTTTCCTAGACAAATCCTCCAGCAATCCTCAAGAAAGCTCCCGGAAAAGTTTAATCCGTCACTGCAGGGTCCGTTTCCAATCCTATCGCAGAATGAAAACTTTAGAGTTTGATCCTGCTCCAGCAAGAAGCAGCTCAACTCCCGCTTTTGCGCCCACAGGATCAAAGGATTTTTTACGCCAGAATAGATTTTTGTAGAAACATTAACTTGCATATGCGGAATCGCTTTTGCATCAACAGGATCAAAGGATTTTTCTACGTCAGAATAGACTTTTGTAGACACATCAACTTGCATATGCGGATCTCAAAGTCTACTAGACCAAAATCATATAAAATCATCATACATGGCCTATTATATTCACTGACATCTAAGTCTAGTCTCAAACAACTTTCATACTGATTAAAGTAAATCTAATTCCTTGCTCAGCCCGTATCGCATAATCCATCGTAACAAGCGTTGATCAAATCTACCATTTTTCTCTTTATAATCTATGGGGTTCGATATTGCTCATCATAATGTACAACACCCTCCCTCTGGATTACGAAGTTCTACAGCATCGTCATCATCATCATCATCATCATCAGCAGATAGATATGCGGCTTCTACAACTACAAATGTCAATCCTCACCGACCTGTAGTTACTTCGCATCCGCAACATTACGCATTGGAAATACAGAGGGAGATTATTAATCTATCTCCATCTGTTGGTGTTGGAAGGACTGCCGGCCCGGCATTACACACCAGTACAACTTCGGCGGCACCTACTACCCTCACTCCTGACTATGGGGTTGTCATGAAAGGAAGCGTCGGTGGAGCTTTGGGTAATGCTGGAAAAGCAGGTGCCTCTGCTGCTAAAGTAGCCGCATCCATATCGAAAGCCGCCGCTGATGCGTCAAAAGCAGCCGCCGCTACTTCAAAAGCAAATGATGCAGCAGAGGCCGTTGCTTCATTGTCTTCAGAAACAGGTAACAATCGGAATGGGACCCAACCTGCAGGTCATAAGTCTGGCGCGCAACGCAATTTGCCAAGTGTCGGACAGCTAGGGCTTGGGATAGCGTGCGTCGCTGGCGTCGCAGGGCAACTCTTCAGAAATCCTTGATATTGTAGTGAAAGCGGTAGAAAAACCATTATGATATAACCACTTATGACCACCGCTCAAAACTAGCACCATGTGCACTCGCGTGAGATTCGAAAGATGGAGTGAAAATTTCGAGATACCGTTGAACCACGGAGTTATCCCTGCTCTCGTTTATAATCGCCAATCTCGTCCGTTGAGATACAAGTATCGCCCAAAGCCAGAGTCTCATGATGAATTGTAGTGCGGCCGTGAGATTAGCGATGGGTTCGCATTTTGCTTCCCTTTCATGGTATTCTCTGTCCTGATTGCTTTATTGTTCATGTTATCTCTCTTCTACCATATAAATTTGACAAACATTCATTTTCCATCCACGAGTGAGTGATTGATTCTACGTAGTGATGTCTAGTGACCAGAATTTGACATTGAAATTCACGTCAAGGTCTTACACATCCAAATCCCCGATGAAAAAGGGTACACCAACAGTGCCAAATATAGATTCAGGCACGCGACCCCACATCTATGGCAAAAAAGACCCTTGATAGAGACACCCCCGACATTCCTCGAAACTTGAGTACGCATATTCGCAATCACGATGAACTCATTATTGTTTAATGCAACATCTTTTATAAGGTAAAAGTTACAGAGAACTTTAATAGAATACAAGTTTCAACCTTCATGAGAAATGGCAAATCTATATATCACTATTGATCCAATCACGCAAAGCTCAAGTAATAATATCAAACATTCAGTGGAATATTTAGTCGACTTCTTGGATAAACAAGCAACGCTCACAAAGGTCTTACTTGAAGAGCAATATAAGCGTATTAATATCGATTTTATAAAAGATATCGAGGTCATCCATGATCTTGCAGCTGTATCGGTAAAGGAAAGATTCCAGTCCTCTAGCTACTTCATTATGCTTGCGTGTTGGGTAACGACAATGGAGACACTGTTCGCACAACATAATAGAGAACCGACGTCTCTGTTTTGGACCTCTGGCATCTGTACCATGCGCGCAGTGTATAATCGACCAAGCTTGACTTTAGATGATATGCTACTGACAAATCCCGATACTTTGAAGGGCTCAGTCGCTAAGTCCGTGGATCCGTCAAAAATTCTCAGCGCAGGTTGTAAGCCACAATATATCTACTCATTGCAGAACGGATCTCATCCAGATCATGCTCAGACCGGCAGTAAGAGCGACAGGAAACAGGGAGCTCCATCTGAAATTGCCCATCTTGACAGAGATGCAAGCTGTGTGTTCCTGTTGATTGTTTGTGTATATATAAACAAACATAATTTACCCTGGAATCCCTGGTGGTTTGCAGAATCCTTGGTGCCATTGTTTCGTACGGATAAATTGAGTAGAATTAATCTCTGGTTATGCCGTCAACATACCTACAAGCATTTGTTATTTAGTCCTGACATAATGGGCCAAGAAAGACAAGAGTCTTCAAAGCTTTTAGGCTTTAATATGAACGACCTGCGTGAATTATGCTATCATCCAGGTGGAAAGGTCGGCCAATATGTACTTTGTCCACCAGAAAAGCGTGAACATTTATTGCACCAACTTCTTGCACGTTATCTGTGGGCAATAATAGAGAAGGACCAACCGCAGAAGAGCTTGACTAATCAAACCCGCAAGGATGGGGACCGGAAAGTCGAACAACTCTACAACACTGTGGGAGACTTTATCGCTTCCTTGAACAATGGTATATTTCCTCTCCTTTGGCTTGGACTGTCTTGAAAAGGGCGGCAATTATACCAGAGGAAAAGAAGATTATATGACTTGGCTGAAGAACGGGACTAATGCAATAGAAACCCACCTCAAGAGTTCCGAGATTACACATAACTTTGGCAATGTAGCTCGTGCCCTGAATGGATTAAGGATGGAAAGCACTTCTCGGACATGAAATTTTACCTTTGTAGTCCTGAGTGTTTTTTATATGAACAAAAGTCCATAGACGGCATCTAATTGATATGTAGTAATTATGTATTGCTTCACCTGCCGTAATATGCTCACTTTACGGTTGGCAGCATTTGATTGAGCCATGTCAAAAGCTGCTGCTGCTGTTGTTGTTGTTGTTGGGGTTCAATTGATTGGCTTTTTAAGTTGTAGCATGTATCTAGATTGGAAATCTCGAGACCAGTATAAGCTTCTAGATGCTCGATATGGCTGCCATTCTGATTCATGATTCGAAGACTTTCAATCTTACCATGACGAGAGTCAATCTCTACAATAGGCATTTCTAGATCTTGTTCTGATACTGCAAGACGATTTGATATCGTGAAACGTGGAGTCTGCAAGTATAACCACTCGGACGACTATTGGTAATTAGTATCGATCTTGCTTGTAAAGTAATAATCGACTGACCTTTATTTCAGTGTATCCTTTCATTATATCATCTACTTTTAACAACTCCTGTCCAACCTGTAAACTTTGTAACAACTCTCCACCATTGTAAGACCGCTCAAACTCCATTTGTACGGATCTCATGAACAGGTCGATAGCAATACCAATATTACCGACTCTTGACCTCACACTTTCCACGCCTTTGCTTGTGATATATTCTTTTCCGGGTGCAGACAATATCTTTCCAATTACATCCAAATTCTCGCTTTTTAATAGTGCTGTACCATGATGCAATGCTCTTCGCTTTGTGATTTTGAAGGCTGATCCTGAGACTTTGACCGTCTTTACTCCTTCTTTTCCCGTCCAGGGTGTGACATGCATATCATCATCATTTACCGTCTCGCCATCCCTTTCAGGGTTTGTCCTATCTGACCCTCCAATATCCATAATAATATCATGCCTCTCGTTAACTCTACACCTGTCCATTCCCGCGTGTCGTCTCAACGCCCTGACTACCATTTCGGCATGTTTATCCCTAGTAAACGTCTCCGACGGACACATGACGGTCCAATTAACATTTCCTCGATCGTGAAACACCGTCCCACCACCACTGCGTCTTCTCACTAGATGTATGACATCTTTAACACCATTCTTGTCAAGAGAATGATTGCGGAGAGATTGTAAGCCTCGGGAAAGGAGATGGAGATTGACTTCTGTCCATGGGTTTTGATTGCGACCGATTATCACGCTGGGATCGTTGATGTACTGAAATAATACCACTGATGACGCCGGAGTGTTTTGTAAGAGGTAGTGTTCGATGGAGAGATTCAAGTATGGATCATGGGTCGTGGATTTGTATGCTTGTACAGGAGCGGATAATGTCTTGTCCAGACTATTACTCACACACCGTGTTTGGAAAACGCCGGGTTTTGAGAAGATGTGGCGAGAGGCATGGCGAAGATTCAGCATCTACTTTACATCTAAGTCAGGTCGATAGGCTGTTGATGCTACGAGTAAGACGCTTAGTAGGAGGATATGTTAGCACGTGATGGAGGCAGTTTACCTCGTTATAACGGTAACATATATAGATTATAACGATATGCTATTTATCCATCGGGTATATTCATATAGAAGAGATTCTCACGACAACTCAACCTAGTGTTGAGCCGGTATTCTTGTACCTGAGTCAAAAGTTCAAGACCAATAAATTCAACCACTCTTTGTTGCTTCTGATACGATCTGAGCATTAACCAAGCACTTTTACTCTTGATTACTTAGTCTGACTTGATTCGACTATTGCTTTGAAGAGATCATAGTTCCTCCACTCATCAAATTCAGTGCCTAGTCTAGCTTCCCGTTGAAGAAGATTAAGACTGTAGCTTCGTCTGTCTCAAACAAAAGTCCCAAACCTAGCTACAGCTTGGCGTAGCTGTTGCCAGAGTACACATACAATTACGAGCAGGACAGTTCTTCTGATTCCTGATCGATTGGGTTCTTGATGCGTATCATTCCCCTTAATGAACCTGTATTCCCGCGAAGGATAACTTTACCATTGATTAATGCCATTGGAATCGGTCCATAAACTCTCGAATCACGAGAAAAATCTAGATTATCACCAATGACATAACAATGGCCTTCCGGTACCTGTCAAAGTTAGCGTTTCAGGTCTAAATATAAATCAAGAACAATTTCTACCTGAATCATTGCCGAGTTTTGCTTCCTAATCGTGACACTTGTTGGTGAATCCATAAGTACAAAGTCACCTGGCATACCAATGACTCGCTTTGACGCCTTTGCATTACAGTCCATAGGATGAGTGAAAGAAATGATGTCACCGACTTTAATGCCTCTTCCACGACGATAATATTTCGACACAATTACCCATTGCCCTGACATGTCAATCGTAGGTATCATACTAACTCCATATGTGAACTCTTGTACAAGACCATAGGTAAAGAATAAGTGAGCTGCTAGAAGAGTCCCGCAACCGTATTTCAGGCCTCGTAAAACCCATGTTACAGGATTATCATTAATGACACTAGACGTGGACTTGGTATGCTTAAGCGCATTACGTAAGACACCAAAACCGGAAGCTTCTCTTGATCGAATATGATTCACTCCAATTTTAGTGAACTGTAGCATTAGACCATTTTACATAGAACAACAATCGTGTTTTTATCAGTAAAAGCTCCATCTTGATCTCAAATCTTGAGATTACATAAGCAATTTTTTCCACCTGTCCACCAACCATTCGGTAAAATTCTCCAATGATTTCTTCCAAGTAAAATGGCGGATTCAGCTAAACACATTGTAATAATCGGTGGAGGTATAATCGGCTGCTCGTCTGCATATTTCTTGACCCGTCATCCATCATATGACCCATCCAAGCATAAAATCACCGTCCTTGAAGCATCAAAGATTGCTGGTGGAGCAAGTGGCAAAGCCGGTGGATTATTGGCATTATGGGCTTATCCGGAGCCACTCGTGACGTTATCATATGCTCTGCACAAGCAATTGGCCGAGGAGCATAATGGACGCGAAAGGTGGGGATACAGAGAGATACACTGCGGACAGATTGAATGCGAAGTACAGGATTTGCCACAATCGAGTCGTAAACATGAAAATATAAAAGCAGTACATTCAGAAGATACATATAATGACACAAGTCTTAAGCATGTCAGTCTTGGAAAACGAGATGAAGATGCCATTACAAAATTACGAAAAGCTGGAGTTCCTGATGATTTAGACTGGATTAATGCTGAATGTATTCGAGCGTATGATAAGATGGGAGATCCGAATACAACTGCACAGGTACACCCATATCAATTTACAACTTCAATGGCAGAATTGGCAAAGGAAGCAGGAGTTAAGATTATCGAACATGCTCAAGTTCAAAGTATTGATTACAGTCCAGATGGCAAATTTGTCAATGGAGTCACCTATTTAGATCACAATTCAACTACTCCTGCTTCTGTTAAACTTCCAGCAACTGATATTATACTTGCCGCGGGTCCATGGACATCGACTTTACTTCCAAATGCCCCGATATCAGGCACTAGGGCACATAGTGTCACAATAAGACCGTCTGAACCTGTTTCTGCTTATGCTCTGTTTACGGAAATAATGCTTCCTCCAAACTCGTCAAAAAGGAACGCTTCTCAACAAACAGTGTCTCCAGAAATTTATGCCCGAGCGAATGAAATATATGCTTGTGGCGAGGGCGATCATCTGGTACCCCTACCTGCAATGACTAGTCTAGTACAGGTGGATGAAAGCAGATGTCAGAATATCATTGATTACGTATATTCAACCAGTGATAATCTTAAAAATGGACAAGTCCTGGTGAAACAAGCTTGTTATCTACCCAATGTCACAAAAGGAAGGGGCGAGCCCCTGATTGGTCCAACAAACGTGACGGGATTGTGGCTTTGTGCTGGCCACACTTGTTGGGGAATACAGAATGGACCAGGGACAGGTAAGATAATGAGTGACTTGATTCTTGGTAACGCCACTCTGGAATATGAATGGCGAAAATTTGATCCCAAACAAAGATTGTAATTCGGATAATCACGCCCTACTATTAGGAATGCTACAACCGGATATATGGCTATATCTTATCGTTTGTCTCTAAGAAGAATGTTGGACGAACCAAAAGCTAGGTAGTCATATGGCACTCAAAGACTACGAATGTCTTGTACAGTCGTGCTACATTCCAACATGAACTGTATCTCGAGATGATAGGAAAGCACATTGAAGAGGCACTGCTAGACATGATCAAGAATAACGACTAACGAAGGGTCTTCGATATTTTGAGAGACGAGGAAACTTGAAAATGCTCAAGGTAGAAGTCATACAACCACTGAATAGTCATACATTGCTTATGGGGCTCTTCCTAAGAGTTTATAGCAGATTCCAAAGCAAACGGGTAGTGAGTGCCCAAATACATCAAGTAGCAAGATTTCGATGGAGCCGAGATCGTGAATAGAATCTTCGCAAGGTTCGACTTCAACTTGAATGTTCTTATCCTTAGCTACCTCCTAAGGTAATTAAATAACCTACTGTAATTATATAACGTGTGGTGAACTACCGAAATTTAACATATGAATTCACGTGATGGACTTTGATCCCCGCAAGCGTCTCCCATATCCAGCTGTCCTGCATACCTTTGACGATCTTATTATAGCCAACATATAAAAACAGATGTGGTCGTCTATCCTCTCCACCACTACCGACCGTGTCTCGACCCTTCGTCGCAATCTTCTTTCATCAGAAAATGACGGCGACACCGAAGATGACACGTACATCTGCCGCATGCTTCGACAATATTACTACGACAAATCCCTCCCTTTACCCGAATGGCTTCCCGTAGATCCTAAACGCCCGCAAGGTCCCAACTCCCCTCCAGCTAGCGCTGCAGCTATCGGTGGCGCAATGTCTAGCTTGTGGGGAACGGTATCGGGCGCCGCGACGGCTAGTAGTCCCAAAGTCCTCCTCGGCGGCGGCGGCGGCACAAAGAGCGCATTGAGTGATTTATGGGACACGCCTTCTACAACAACAGCAGCATCAATGAGAGGTGGTAACGTCAACAGTAATAACAATAACAACGGCGGGAGATCCGGGAATTACTCGAATTTCGGGAGTGATTATAATGATTACAACTCTGTCATGGGGCAATCTCAGCCTCAACAACAGGATTGGCAGGGAAAGATGAGTGGGAGTTCATTACGACCGTCGATGAGTCAACGTGATGCGAGTTATCAAAGTTCGATATATCATGATGCGCAAACTTCGCCTGCTACAGGTGCAATGTCGGCGCAAGACAGATTGAAGCAGAGATTGAAGAGGAGCGCGACGAGTAGTTCTCAATCTAGTGCTGCTCAGGGATCGCCACCTATGGGAGGAAGAGGAGGATGGAGATGAGTCAGGACAAGATATACGACACAGATAAGATACTTCAATCGGTAATGTCATCCTAGCGTCACGCCCTTCATGACCAGCAAGACAGCTTCGAGTACGATAGAAGATTGTCAATACTGTAGATCAGACGGACAGACGGAGATGGACATGAATAGAGACATCGACATCTGATCACCGTCATTCATTATTACATGGTACAATTAAATATCAATCGCAATCACGAATAGAAAATGGAGCATTACCTACGATTAGCAAGGCAAGTTAAACATAACTATCAGTAAATCCTTGGTAAGGGTAAAATTGGAAGATGTGGGCCTTGGAAAAGTCATACGCTTCACGGTACTATGGAAATCATTCCGCGCCAAAGAAATGACGTACTATGCCCAGCATATCCTTCAAGAGGTAATCCACGCCACTTTGGCTGCAGCATACACTGAATAAAGTAGGAGCTATAAGATATAATTAAATAAGGTTATCTAGTCGATTGCATGGATTTGAAACAAATAGTCTGACCATGTATCTCGATGTTGATCGATTATTTGGTGTATGAAATAGAACCCCTATAACGTTGTGTCTTTTGGGATGTTTTACGCCAGTCAGATAAAGAGGTGGAAAACTTGAGAATGTAAAAGTTGTCATCTATCCACAAAAAGCTGTAGATCTTCCCTTAATAATATCGATACAGTAACGTCTGAAGACATAAAGTGCACCATGTTTACACATTTCCGCAATTCCGCAATTCGTAACGCCGTATTGCTCACGTACTCTGCTGTCTGCCTCTCGTCTATATAATCCAAAATTAAACCCACATATTTGCGATCCATTGAGTCAAATGCGAGAGTTGAAAAGTGTTGTATCGTAATATTAGTGGCTGGCCATTAGCGCTGGTTTGTACGAGTGTCCGTTATCTTAACTCATTCATGGAGCACAGGTCACTATAGGTCACAGCGAAAGACAGGTATGGAAAAGTTACGTAAAACATTATTATTGCAAACGCCTCTATATTCAAAAACAAAAACAAAACAACCATATATGCGTAAATGAATGTGAGATATGAAAAAACAAAGAGACAGTGCCTGTCTTTTTATTTCCTTGTCGTAGAGCTTATTGTTGATCAGAATTTAGGGAGACTTACCGAGATCATCGAAGTTTTGACTAGAACACTACCACTTGCAATGAAGTGCCACTAACCGAGATGAAAGAAACTCGTCGCCAGATATGATCTGTGATCCTCGAATGAGCTTGGTGAAGTTCTATCTATCTTCTGCTTTTGGTTCTGTGTTTTCATTTGACCAATGCAGAAACTCACGGTGGCCACGTACGTTGAAGTTTGTTGGATGCTCTCCGTGTCATATTGAACCTTATCCCACTCATAACCATAAAGTGAGACAACATTTTTTCGAAAGCGTTGGTAAAAAGCCGTGAGTTGGTCTTTCATAGAGTCTGTCACCACAATCGACGGTCTACCGAGATGGAGTATGTTTTCCCACTCTTCTTTGAGGCCTTTGTGCCTAGCGTGGAGCAACCACATCTCAGTGTCGATTATTGAAAGATCTACGAGCACTTCACGTGCATATTGAAGTATGTCAGCTAAATTCGCCTTCGTTTTCAAGCTAAAATAATTCACAAAGAAATAATGTGTTTTTATTCGCTTTTGTCCCGGCGGTAAAAATATGATTGTTGTGGCTTCGTTCTCGGAGTCGTTTGGGACTAGAAGATTGCTGTTGTTCGACGCATTGGCAAGATTTGTGGAAGTGGACTTGTAGCTTGAAGGCTTGGGCCCGGGGTCGATTGATTGTGTGTGTTGGGTCTGATTCGGATTTTGACGCGATGTCTCAATACCCTGCGCAGATCTTTGAGGTCTTTCAATTGGCGGGATTTGCTTCCCTTTACCCACCGCTGATTGTCCCCATGCACCACGAGAGGTAGAATCCGTTTCTTCAGAATAACCAAGAAGTCCGAGGGCCTGAGTTGAAGCAGAATTAGAAGGTGGTTTATGTGGTGTATCATGGGTATGATAGTGATGGTGAACAACGGTCCCGGATATTTGACTTCCGTCATCCTTGAGCCTAGAATCCCGTTCGGTTTCTGGTTTTCTGTGTTGTATTTCCCCCGAAGATAGATGGGCCGGAATTTGGCCGGCACAACCCGCGTTCGATTTGGGTTGAAAAGATAGAGCATTGGGATTCAGTACCGGCGCTGATTGTTGTGCTCGAGATTGTGACATCTCGAATTGTTGGGTCGTGTACAAATACGGCGTTGTTCGGTGCCCAAGAAAAGGTTGAAGATCTCGATTAGATCTTTCCAGCGAATAATCAGAAAAAGCCAACAGAGAAAAGATGAGGCTTCAACTATGATATGTCCAGCGCCTGAGCTTACCCCGATTGCACTGAAATATACTTACACTTCGATCTCCCGAACTTTTGCGCGTTTACTTGACTTCTTATCACAAGAGATACAACTTGTTCCGAATCGTTTATAATCGTTCTATTTTCAAGAGTCCCGATAGTTTCACGATGACAGATAAAATCAGACTTTACAAAGGAATAAAATGAATTGACAGGATCTGAAGATGAACCAAAACAAGTAGCTTTGTCAGAGCGACTGGCTATCAATAGACTCCTATGTTCGAGGAGTACTACTCGTTCAGATGGTGTTGACGGATCAAAAAGAGGTCCAAGTTAAAGTTATCAATCTAGAAGGATAGGAAAGGTACTATTATATTTGGATTTGATATATAAAATCTGTAGAGAAAATAATTACCTCGAGGGGATTCCTAGCTTTATGCAGATTAGTCTACGACCTGAAGCATAGATACTAGTATGCTATAATTAGAAATATTAGGCTTTTAAATTTGTCCAGTCGGCCCGAATAGAGTTGATCCAGTAGAAAATGGTCTGAATTATTCCGATCAAATTGATTAGAGCCTTACGTTTGCTTGACTCCGCTCGGCGAAGGCTACACTCCTTTACTGACCAAATCAGGGCTTACTTCTTCCTCCCGTCATTTTACTCGGACGGAAACTCGTCTGATTCATGAGATAACCTGTACCTTCTTTCAGGATGCAGCTTAGCTATGGTGAAAAATTTGCTCGCAATGTCGATAAGCTCAATCCTTGGTCTCTATCCTATGTTGCTTGTGCTTTACCTCACATAGTGAAGGTTCACTGAGATCATCAAGCGTATAGCCTCGGCGGACCCAGCTTTAGAGTTCACTTGCCCCGGAAATATGTTGAACCTTAAACTTAGATACCGCCAAGCTTGCAGACTTGGTAAAGCCTTTAATAAAATAAGATTTCGAATCCGCCGAGGCCAAATTCATGACTAGTAAGGCTTTTTACATAGAATTTCTAATTCAAGCCCTTTAAAAGGCCCTCCTTTCTTTCAAGGATTTTAAAATCATTGACCTATGACAGTACGTAAGGATATTTGTTAATTCCTTTTCTACGTAAAAAGTTAGTTCAAGTATAGTGTAGTAAATGTAAATACAACATAATCAAGTAATTTTTTAACACATCATGAATGCCATCCGAGCCGTGTTTTATTCCAGGCAGTATATCGAGTCGTGTTATGAAATATTTGGAACATGCGTGCTACTGAGGTAATCATGATTCATCCATATATCATCTATTCCATTCCATGCACTTTACTTAGTCTTAGCATGTATGTAAAAAATGACAAGTTTCCGAAGCTCTTCGATTACTAACGTAATTAAATAAACTTGAAATCGCACTCTAATGTCTTTGTTGCGAGATTAGTAGATGTAATACCTTAATTTTGATTGTAAGACTTTAAAAACTTGCTTGACCTTGAGTGACTAGAGTAAGGAGCCATACATGGCATCTCGAGGATCGAAATAAGTTTAAACAAATTAATCGTCATGTTACAAAGATCATAAATGAAACGTTTTTATCTGACGTTTCCGTTCTAGTTGGCTTCCTTTTTCGCTTATCATGTTTGAATTTGTTACTGATCCAGACACGAGTCGCGACATCTTGATGGCCAGCTGTGTTCTTGAGCAAGATCAAGTAGTGAAGATATAGAAACTAGAAGGAGGAAACGAAATCATTTAGAGGATGCGAGAAAAGGGGACACCCTCTCGTTACAAGCCTTATATTATTGACAGATGGTTAGCGTCCAATGTTATCAAAAAGCATATTACGTTTAATGGCCGGGAAATCGAAAATTAAGCAGCACAATGTGACAAAGCATCAACTAGGAAGAACGACGACGAAGCGGAATATATGATCTTCGGTAGGCGATTCCGGTCTATTCTTGATAGATCATGTGAAGTAATTCATAGCAGTTCCATTTGATGTCAGTATTTTGAAAGAATTAATTCACGACGTGCGCCAAAAGAGAAATGAAACGGACATTCGCGCAAAGTAGACAATCAAACTATTACTTACTAGTCCGTGAAATTTTTACTCATCATCGATGCTTGAGATTCAAGCGCTCGGATCGCCGCCTTGTGACCTGGGTAGAAGTTCGGGTAGAGAAAAGCACTAAGCAATATGTGGGTTATCTTGTCACTGTTTGGTCTAGACCTTGCTGCCTGTTTCGCTGGTAGCTCGTTACTAGATACTTGTAGGAGACGCTGAACCTTTGAGGTTTCTATCTTCTTGATCATATTGCATAAATAGCACATACCGAAGACGACCTCTTCCATTCCATTGTGTCTTTCTGCCAATCAATCTTTGTCGAAAACCACCATGTCACTAAATAAAAGCATTTGAACTCAGTATGATGCCCCACATACCAAGCGATCTTCGAATCGGGCCCTTTCACCTTCCCCCGCTTTCAACTTTCCTTCTTGTTGTCGGTTTCTTTCGCTCCATGATGTTTTAAGGCGCGGCAATTGATCAGTTTGTCAAACGTCGTTGGAACATCCATTATTGCGGCATATTTTGAATTACGACTCATGATAAGTGCTGCGTACAATTTCCTCAAGCCATTCCCAACAAGCTGCTAGTGGTCAAGCATCGCGGTCAGGATGTTCTCTGGCTGTATAAGGTTTTCATTAGAATCTAGTCCATTACGTAATTTCTTGTGCAATTGTGAGAGTTCTTCTTGTTCTGTTAAACTCGACCAAGTTCCGTGGGTGGCTGCGTGTATCATGATATGACCATAATTTACCGCTGCCTTGAAACCATTGAATTTCGATTGCGAGTCGCGACGAGAATCGTTTATCCCAACGAAAAAATAATTATAATTATAGACCATATTAAGGTACCATTTATAGCGTCATAACTCACGTGACATCTTAATGATGCCAAGCCTGTCAGATCAATATTAAAGAAACACATGCCATATGTTACGGATAAACACAAACGCCTAGCAAGTGGAACTTGACGACTTCTGACTAAAGTTGAGTTGACTATTGATGATCCAGCTGGAGCACGCTCGCTGATATAACCTCACGTCTTTATGCGCGCAATCGACAGCTACCGATCTGCACCCTAATATGGATCTCCAGCATGGATCTCATGTATGATTGTCGTTGCTCTATTCTAGAAAGCTCGTGCAACTATCTATCAGGGGTCTAACCTGTGGAAGCTTTTAGCTGCCTTTCAGAATGCCATCTGGAAGCAATGCAGAGGGCAAAGCGCGACAATCATCAGGAGGCAGATCATTCTTTTCGCGACGTAAAGACAGGAGCGAAGAAACGGTTCCGGATAACGGAAGCGTATTATCTAGTAGTTATGCAACATCTATAACCTCTAGACAATCACAACGACAGTCAAATGCACCGTCGATATATGATAGAGGATCAGTATATGCAGGTGACAGATTAGCCATGAATGCTGGTCCGATATCTTCCATTCCTTATGATTCTGCTGCACAAGATCGTCTACCGCTATCTGTAGACCATCTACCAAAATCAGATCGAACTATCTCAGTTCGGGATCCTCTACCGCATCATCTAAATAAAGGAGGTGGAGATTTTCATCAATATCCTGCTTTTCAACCACCGACTATGCAAGGGCCTAGACCGTTGCCAACGATCGCTGGAAGAAGTCAGGAACGCCTCACACAAACAATAAATAACACGAATAGTATGTATCAAGATGACACTTCAAACGGGAGAGCGTCTTCCGATCAGGGAAGTATAAGATCAACATATTCACAAAGTCGAGCTCACGGCGCATCAAATTCAACCATGTCGCAAACGTCTTTATCACACTTATCCACCGATCTTCATCAGAATCCTTATCAAAGAGCGTCGTCAATGATTTCACGGCAATCAAGTCATTACACAATGTCAGAAGCTAGTCCTCTTTCACCTACATCAGCTACATCTGAACATTCCAATCTACAACGGCCAACAGACGACAGAATGATCGAGCGGGAATTCCTGGATTTGATGCTGAAAAGAGGATGGAAGAGTTTACCAGAACAAGCAAGAAGACAGATGGAGGCATATCCAATCGCGAAAAAGTGGACATTAGTACATCAAGATCGATTGGCAGAATGGCAAGGAGAACAAAAGAGAAGGCAACAAGCGAGGAATACAATAATTAGTAATAATGGTATTGCTGTGCTTGGTCAAGTTGATGAAGAAGGAAGTCCAGAATGGTATGTCCGAAAAGTGTTGGATGGCACAATATCTACAAAACAGCTTCAAAGTCTTGCTGTAAGTCTACGAACTCAACCTATAGGATGGGTTAAAGCCTTTGTAGAAGCTCAAGGCCAAGTCGCGCTGGCGAGTGTACTTTTGAAGATAAATAAACGTCAAGCAGATGGACCTGCTCCGTCGACAGGCATGACCAGTGATAAAGACCTAGAAAGAGAGTATGATGTTGTCAAATGTCTTAAAGCACTAATGAACAATAAATATGGCGCCGACGATGCTTTAACTCACGATCAAGTCTTTACTGGTCTATGCACATCTTTAATATCACCCAGATTAAACACGAGAAAGTTAGTTAGTGAAGTTTTGACATTTCTATGTCACTGGGGTGCAGGTACTGGTCACGCAAAAGTCCTTCAAGCCATGGATCAAGTCAAATCCGTACATGGAGAGTTGGGTCGGTTCGATTCGTGGATGCGGATTGTTGAAGTTACTACAGATGGACGTGGTAAAATGGGTAGTTTAGTTGGTGCAAGTGATGAAGTACGAAATGGTGGAATTGGAATGGAGAACCTGTTGATGGAATATGCCGTCACATCTCTAGTCTTGATTAACATGGTAGTTGATGCATCAGATAAGGATCTGCACTTGCGATGTCATATTCGAGCACAATTTACTTCATGTGGGATCAAGCGGATATTGACCAAAATGGAACACTTTCAATATGAGGCAATTGACAAGCAGATTGAGCGTTATAGAACGAACGAAGCCATTGATTATGAGGACTTTCTCGAAAAAGACAATGCAAGTATCGCCGAAGATGAAGTACCTGTCGAGAAAGATCTCAATGATCCAGTACAAATAGTGGAAGCGATAAACACAAAAGTCCAGGGAACAAGAGCGGCAGACTATTTCTTATCAGCCATGCAACATCTCTTACTTATTAGAGATAATGAGAGTGATGATCGTTTACGAATGTTTCAATTAGTTGATTCAATGTTGAGTTATGTAGCAACAGATCGTAGATTGCCTGATATGGAATTGAAGCAAAGTCTGAACTTTACCGTACAGAATTTGTTGGATAAGTTGTATACTGATGGAGAGGCTCGTAGGGCACAAGATGAAGCAGTTGAAGCTAGACAAATTGCCGATTCAGCTCTAGCTGAGAGAGATGAAATGAAGGCTCACGTTGAATTGGGAGCTGAAGGAATGGTTGCAAGACTTCAAAAACAATTAGATGAACAACAAGCAGTTCTAGACATTCAAACGAGACAAATGGAAGGCTACAAAACCGAAGTAAGTGAGTTACAACGAGTTCGAGCTCAAGATCTTCAACGTAACGAATTAGAAACAAGAGAATTGTATATGATGTTGCGGGATGCTCAAGATATTGCAGCTTCAAAGTCAGCAAATGAAGATCCAACAAGAATGAAGGGTATTATGGATCGAGAGAAGCTCATGGATCGACTTGAAATGCAACTTGAACGCGCCAAAACACAAGCAAAACTTGAAGGTAAAGTATGGCAACAGGTCAATCCATCTGACAAGCTTAGACAGCTACGTGAACAGATGGATGGTCAATGGGCTCCTCCTGAAGATATGGCTGCAAAGATGGATAAAGGTATACTTGGTAGTGCCAGAACGCGTAGTGCGCTGATTAGGAAACCTGTACCTGATCGAATGACGGTCGCGGATGGTAATGTTGATGACATTCCAGAGGAGTCGGAGAATGATACGCAACCATTGGTTGAAGAGCGACCTAAAGTTGCAATAACTGTTGCTCATAAAAATATGCTTGGAGAATTAAAGGCCAAAACAAAGGCAATTGATGTCGATTCGGAGACCAATGAATCCTCAGAGACTGTTGTGGCCGCCATACCAAAACGAGCATCTCCTCCACCTTCGATTCAGATTGGACCTCCTCCTCCTCCCCCCCCTCCGTTACCAAATTCTACAAACAAGATTCCACCAGCCCCTCCCTTACCTAATACGTCGAATAATGTCCCACCACCACCTCCTCCACCTTTGCCTCCTAAATCACCATCTGCTGCCGGCTTTGGTCCTGGTCCACCACCGCCACCACCACCACCACTTCCACCATCACTCAAGAATGGTGCTTTATTGATGCCTCCGCCTCCTCCTCCACCTCCTCCACCTCCAGGTGCGCCTCCCATGCCAGGTATGAACAAAGGGGCTTTCTTGTCCAAACCTGTCTACAAAGCAGAACAATCAATGGGATTTGCCGTAGCTAGATCTAAAAAGAAGTTAAAAGCACTCCATTGGGAAAAAGTCGATACTCCAGAAGTCACCATGTGGGCTTCACATACGCCATCACACGAACAACGAGAAAAGAAATATGCAGAGTTGAGCAAAAAAGGTATCCTCGACGAAATAGAAAAGCTCTTCATGGCAAAAGAAATCAAAGAAATTGGAAAGAAAAAAGGCGTTAAGAGCGACAAGAAACAAATCATTGCAAGTAATCTCCAACACACGTTTCAAATCTCGTTGGCTGCATTTTCAAGCTTTGCCGTGGATGACATCGTCCGTATGATTATTCATTGCGATAAAGAAATTCTAGAAAACACTGTAGTCATGGACTTTTTACAGAAAGATGACATGTGCATAATACCAGACAATACAGCAAAACTCATGGCACCATATAGTAAAGATTGGACTGGAGCTGATGCACTTCAGACGTCACGGGAACAAAATCCATTAGAATTAACTCGAGAGGACCAGATTTATCTTTATACTGCTTTTGAATTACGTCATTATTGGAAATCAAGAATGCGGGCGCTCGTTTTGAGTCGAACGCACGAGATTGAATATGACGAAATATCTATCAAGCTAAGACAGATTGTTGAAGCTTCCGATTCTTTACGAGACTCTGCTAAATTAATGCCTGTATTTGGCTTGATCTTAGACATAGGAAACTATATGAATGATTCGAATAAACAGGCATTTGGATTTAAATTGAGTTCGCTGGCAAGATTAGGAATGGTCAAGGACGATAAAAATGAAATGACATTAATGGATTATGTTGAACGCGTTGTTCGGAAACAATACCCACAATATGAAGGATTTACAGATGATATAGCGCCCGTCATGACTGCTTCTAAATTTAACGTTGACCAGATTGAACAGGATGCCGCAAAGTATATCGACAATATCAAGAATGTTCAGGCTTCATTTGATTCTGGTAATTTGAGCGATCCACGTAAATTCCATCCAGAGGATCGTGTCAGTCAAGTGGCACAACGTACCATGAAAGAAGCCCGACGTAAAGCAGAACAAATGCAGTTATATTTGGACGATGTTAAGCGCACTTATAATGACATTCTTACTTTCTTTGGAGATGACAATTCCGATGAAAATGCTAGAAGAGAATTCTTTTCCAAGCTCTCGACTTTTGTAAATGATTATAAGAGATCACATGAAAGGAACTTGGCGTTTGAAGATAATCAAAGACGTATGGAAGCAAGTATGCGACGGAAGCAAGGTACTGCCAACGGCGGTACAAGCGAAACACCTACAGAATCTTCTACAGTCTCTACATCGTCAGGTGCTATGGATACTTTACTCGAGAAACTCAGAGCTGCAGCACCATCGACACGTGAAACTCGCGATCGAAGAAGAAGAGCTAGACTTAATGAAAGACACCAGAAACGTGTGGCAAGTGGACAACATGTGCCGGATATTAATGAGTTGCCCGGTATAACAAGTAAACATGATGAGAATACGGGCAGTCCTGGTGAGGAACACGACGAAATCATGGCTGATGCCCCCAGTGTCTCGCATTCTCGTGACAATAGTGGCGATCATACTCAAAGTGTTGTTCAGACTACAGAAGGCGATCATGTCGCAGATCGTGCTGCATCTCTTCTTCAAGGCCTACGAAGTGATCCATCTGGCGCTAGAAGTGACAGTCTTCGTGTTAGACGAAGGAGAGAAACTGCAGATGTTGAACGTGCTCAAAGACGTGCTAGACGAAGGACTGGTATCAAAGATAGTCTAGACGAAGAAACACCTTCAATTACAGAAGGAACAATTACACCTGATGATTTTCCTGTCGAAAACAAATCTCGGGATGCAGATGACGCACGACCGAGCAGCAATGATAAGAGTCAACCGGCGGGAGATGAACACGGGGATGGAGATGCTACAGTTATGATATCAACACCTCCTTCGACTGCACCAATCACTTCATCGCCACCACGTCTCGGAACTCCCGATCTAGGCAAGGGTGGTGAGTTTTCGCACATTGCAGCATTCTCTGCGGGTCTGCAAGGCTTTTTACCAAGTCCACCTGCTTCTTCGGGCTTGGCAAATACTTCTCCACCTGGTAAGCAGGTTAGTGGACAAAAAAGACTACGAGATGGAGACGACGATGAACACTCTGATCATGAAGGTGTTTCGAGGCTTGCGAGTGATGATGCCGATGGATCTACACCATTTTTGACACCAGTCGGTACACCGATGGCTACATAGTATGAAAGCCAACGATTTTTCGATCAATCATCATGATGGAACCGTATATAAATCAGGATAATGACTTTATGAGTAGTGAATGATATTTTGTAATGCTATCAAAGCATGTATGGGGAATAATCTTGGCAGATGGAGTTTGGAGATGTTCCATTATATTTTATTGAATGTGGCGTAGTAGCATGACACGATTGATGATGATATCTAATACATATCCTATGAATGAATACTGTAGTTGACTATTGTATTGATGATGAATGTTTGACACTGTTACTACGAATGAAGATTGTAATTGATTGTTGACTTGATAATGATATTCAACTCTTATTTTATGATTGATGCATTATTGTGGCGTGCATTCCCTGCGCCACATTTTATTGATTAGTACGTCATCGTTCATGGGACGCCCCCACTGTCACAAGCCACGTGCCCCCGCATGTGTCTGTCGTCATTCGCCTCGAGTATACAGTACCAGGCGTAATGTCTATCTCTATTTACAATATCTATCATATTGCTTACTATAAAAGTCGTTGATTTTGATAGAATAAGATACAGATTAGAGACCAGCGGGAAGGAAAAGTGTCGACAGAAAGATGGCGCCCAAGAAGTCTCTCGGAGAATCAACGTCCGACCTAAGCGAAGGAGACGAAAGTGATTATTCTAAGTTAATGAGTATACGGAATGAACGGGGTGTAAAGTTATTGTTTTGCAAGAGCAAGGTCTACATACATCCAACATCATCAGCAAAGGATAATATATGCGGTTATTTGGCATTGATACAGCAAAAATCATCATCTTCGACTTCTACAAATACTACAAACACTACAATATCAGTCAAAGGTCAGTCGAAACACTCTGATGCAGTAGGAATATCATTAGCTTGGATACCGGAAGCATCTCTCGGACCAGCGACACACGAGATATATGCAAAGGTTGAGAACAAATCCCCATCGTCGGAAGATGTCGAGACGGCCAATACTCCAACACATCCACCTTCGATTCCTGCCATACCGTTCACGTCCTCTCCAGTTACAGCATCATCGTTCGCTGTACCGATCCTGGATATATATTCTATTGTCATTCGTCCTCCGAATAAAGGTTGGTGGCACGGGAGTCTGATAATCAATACACGACGTCCTTTGAACAATAATTCAACGAGTTCGACATCAGATACAGAAGGCTATCCCGCACTCTTCTTCCATAATGATGACCAGTCACCCCGAAAAACATCCTCATCAACCTCTCCTCATTCCGCATTGAGTTCAGACTCTCCCGGTGATTGGGGTGGACCAACACTTCTCTCCTGGTTAAGAGCATACACATCTCTCCATCGAGCCACATCTGAACCCAACACATACCTCCTCAATCCCGCTCCTGACGACGCACTTAATTTCTCCGTCAACAATACTTCTCCATCAGTCGATAAAGTCGCTCGAATGCTCGAATCCCCTTCCCATTCATCTTCTTCGAATCATGCTAGATCCGCTTCGTCAAGTGGATTAGATTTAGATTTCGATCTCGAGCCAGTAACAAAAGCGTTGAAAGAAGTTCGATGGTCATTTTTGGAGAAATTGAGCCAAGTCACGACCTTCACTCGTCGGACTGCTCAGGCGGTAGTTGAGCATAAAAACGTTCCTCCACAGGTGAGGAGATTGATGATGAACGAAGACGTCAAGGGGTTACAAGAAGAGTTCGACTCGGCGAGGTTATATTTGGCGAGATGGGCGGGTGGTATAGCTGAAGATTCAGGACGAAGGGGATCAATAAATGATAAGGGGACAGATAAATGGAAAGTGAAAAAGAACATCACTGGAGAAGAAGGTGATATGGCGTGGCAGATTATAGACTCTGAACATGAAAGTAATAATGTCATGTGTCAGAAAAATCGAATTACAATGAATGAATGGAAAGGATGGTGGGACAAAGACGGAAGATTACAACTAACTGTTGACGAGGTGAAGGAAAAGATCTTTCATTGTCAACTTGATGGAATTGAAGTTAGGAGAGAGGCTTGGTTGTTTTTATTAGGAGTTTATGATTGGGAAAGTAGTGCTGAAGAACGAGCCGTTAAAATAAACAGTTTACGTGATGAATATGTTAGATTAAAGGGAAAGTGGTGGGATAGATTAGTAGATGGTGAAGGGACGTTAGAAGAAAGAGAATGGTGGAGAGATCAGAAGCATCGTATTGGTAAGTCCTCTAACAATAAAATACCGTACCATGGTCTTTTCTAATAATTGTGTTTATACAGAGAAAGATGTTCATCGTACAGATCGGCATATCCCTTTATTCGAAGGTGAAGATATGGCACACCCCGATCCTTCATCTCCTTTTGCAGAAATAGGAACAAATGTCCATCTTGAACAAATGAAAGATATGCTCCTTACTTACAACGAATACGATCGCTCTCTGGGCTACGTTCAGGGAATGTCTGACCTCTTATCACCCTTGTATGCTGTTCTACAAGATGACGCCGTATCATTTTGGGCCTTTGTTCACTTCATGAAGCGCATGGAACGCAATTTCTTACGAAATCAAACTGGAATGAGAAGTCAACTCGTTGCATTAGACCAACTAGTAAAGTTCATGGACCCCGAGTTATATGCTCATTTAGCTAGATGTGAGAGTACAAACTTCTTCTTCTTTTTTAGACCCTTGTTGGTGTGGTACAAGAGAGAGTTTTCATTCGATGATATCATGCTATTATGGGAGGCTTTTTGGACTGATTATTTGACTTCGCAATTTCATCTTTTTGTTGCATTGGCGATTTTGGAAAGACATAGGAGTGTTATCATGGGAATGTTGAGAGGTTTTGATGAAGTGTTGAAATATGGCAAGTCTCCTTATCAATATTCCATGATGTGAGTGTAAAAGTGCTAACGAAATGGATATAGTGAATGAATTGTCTGAAACAATGGATTTGAAGCAAACGCTCATCAGGGCTGAAGCTTTGTTTTGTAGATTTAGAAAAGCAGTCGAGGCGGTCGATAAAAAGGATAATTTCCCAAACGTACCTGGGAGGGTCAGAAAGGGGAAAGCGCCTGCTATAGATTCTGGGCCTGCTCGAGTAGATACAAGGATTTCTGCGGATGCTAATTCAAAAACTCCTCGGACTGGCAGTACTACAAATGTTAATTCTGCTTCGACGTCTACAGGAAATACTAGTAGTGATGATAATGAGGTTAAAATCACACCAGAGCTCAGAAATCTACTTTCACGAACAATTGTTAGAACTGAAACTCACGATTAATCTTGTCGTCTATTAATGCATTTATGTTTCATTGTGTCTTGCATTCAGTTTTATCTTTATGTACTATAATTTCCAATATTATCAATGAACCATGACTTTTATGACGTCTTCTTGCTAGACATTAAACGTAAATCAATTTGATAGTGAAATATTCGAGGAGAAGTGAAACGACCGACTCAGCCGGGATTGTCACTGTGATTATGGTTCAATTCTTATTGTGCATGACATGTAGGAAATTTATGATAATGGACCTTGGCGTGTGCATCTTACCGTACCGTGGGAGAACTTGGGCAGTAAACTGATACGCCATTTGGACTGGATATAAGGCGGTAGACGATACTGGCGGTGACAACGCTTCACGTGAAATAAAAGATGAATAGAAAACGATTGGGAGTGTAGACTTCTTAGGCAGAACGTTACCTGAGCCTTGGGCTGAAAAGTTTCGCGGGACGAAACGAGTAATTGTTAAAAACAATCAGCCAAAAATCTTTGATAATTCTGGGTCGTATTGATTATGAAATAAATGATGTTGTGCAGTTTGGTGTGCTAAAAATAGCAATATTAATATTTTGCTGCCAAGACCACTGGAGTTTTTACATCTTCTTGGCAAAACGTGACCTGATGTTTGGGTTTAAATGATTGTGACATGATATGATAGACCTGACAACTTGCTCGACACTGTTGGCTAATCTGTCGTGTGGTTGCTCAAATGAATTTTGGCATACTCGGTCGCTTAGCGGACGACACTTGTCCGAAATTTGGCAGTTCTGTGACCTAACCAGACTTTGAGAAAACCTGCCAAAGTTTGGTTAGCCGTGTTATTAAGAATGTTGGTTTTTTTGATTGTGTGCGTTCTGAGAAATCATGAGTTTTTCTTTTGTGCAGCCGGGTAGCTGGACTCCTTTTCTTCCTCGTGTCCATGAATTTATCCCTCCTAATTCGAGAAATGTATCTGATTGGATTGGTTGTAAAAGTCGAAGAAGGACAGTCGCGGGTGTGTTGACTTCGTGCCACTTTTTTATTGATAGCATCGTCACAACTCCACACGTAGATGCTGGAGTCTTCACGTTTGATATACAGTCCACACAAGTTGTTCTATTTCACCCAGATCCTCAACGAATTTGATTCACAGAATCACAACCTGAAACCGAGTTACAGGTTCGCAAGATGGCCTGGAATAGCAAAGCTTCACGACATGACAAGTTGAAGAGCGTAGCCGGACTCTATGGGCCTCAACTTGACAAGTTTTTCGGGGAGTCATTTTGGCAGGCGGTCTTCAGATCGGGTCCGACTAACGTGATACTGGAAGATACAGAGATACGCAGCTTGATATATGAAAACATCGTCGCTGCTCATGACGAATTATCGTCAGTAGATGCCTTGTACGAGGTCGAATTTAGATTGATTTATGGCGAGCTATGTGAAGAAGTTGGAAATTCCATCAGCGGGTGGATCTCAAGGCTCGGGCAGGAGGCAGCAAAACTTCTATGTAGCGAAATGTGGGAAATAGTGAGAGGGTTCATGCACCATATCGGACTGACCCTCAAGCTCGGTTATCGCATCCGTCCTGCTCCAAGCATATCCATCGACCATACTTTAGCTTCCTTGTTCAGGTCAGAGGTCGATAACATTGTGTTGAAACATACTTCGAAAGTCCGATATGAAGAGCTCGCTTCTCTAAAATCAGACATGGCTTTTTTGACTAGGTGCGATGACTTTATGATCAAGGCAAAGGCTAATGTTATATCCAACTTCAAGCTCGACCCACAAGAAGTTTCCTACTCTCTGCACACATCTTTGACTGACGCTATACATGGTAAACTTGGAATCGAGCATGTGAGCGACGATGTACGAAAGGTGGATGAAAAGGAAAGAGACGCATGGGTGCGGCTGGTCTCATCTGACTCAAGACAGCCGAGATATGAAAGAGACCAAGGCCGTACGGTAATGGTCAACCTTCGTGCCGAGATACGCAGGTATCCCAAGATTGAAAATTTTGACGCATTCGAAGAATTCTTTAATGACATGGGTCCAACATCTTTTCGAGTAACCCTGGATGTTTACATTCAAAAGTTACGGGAAATAAAGTTACGTCCCATCTTCACCGAGCCAGACACGAAAGGCACAAAGATTATACTAAATAAAGATGCGGTATCTTTGCAACGATTGGAAACAGCTTGATCACCAAGGTGGCAGAAGTCGATAAGGCGGACCGCGAAGCGAAAGCAGCTCTGCGTCGTGTCGTCAAGGCAAAGCTAGACAATCTCCGAAAAAACATCAATCAACAACAACCTGAGCTGATTCGAACTGGCCAGAGAAAGTATCATGATAGTTCGGCTTCATCCTCCTCTTTTGAGGACTTGGATTCAGAGGAGGGTTCCGAGAGCTATAGATCTTCTCAAGGACCCGAAATGAACAATAACGCAAACGGTTTTCATGACATGGTCATCCATCTCGACCCAGGAACCGATTTTTCTGAAAGCGGCAAGATACTAGACACAAATAGAGAGTTGAAACCTCTACCGATTAGCAGAGTCCCTGCTGGCAAAGAAGATTCATCAGCTACAGAGAAACTGGACTTCGAAGCTGTACATAAAGATGCGTTTGATGCGTTCTTCGCCAGCCTGTCATCGAAGGAACCTTCCGTTCGGGTTCCAGGTATGCCAGAACCATTTAGGCTTCGCACGAGCATGATGCGTCAAATCAATGACGTACATCATATATTCTTATCCCTTGATCCTCTATACAATGTCGAAGTTGACGCAGTGTTGTACGAGCTAGACTTGGAATTAAAAAAAATCTTTACTGAATGGTGCCGTCCCTTCTCTAAACAACCTTTTGTCAACTCTGACAGAAAAGTGGCTCTTTTGATATTACTCAGGGAACTAAAAGTCAATGTTAGATTGGAGCACCCATCTGTCGATGCTTTGCGCATGAGACCATATTATGAGATAAGACTGTTTTCCTATGTCGCAACAAAGGTCACAAAAATTCACGCTGAAAAAATTGCAAACCAGATTGGAAATCTAATTTTGAGTGCAAACTTTCTGGAAACGCACGAGCCTTATTTCGAAGAGTGCAGAGAATTGTGGCAACAGCAGCGTGCTTCATTGGAGAAAGCACCCACTTGTGAAGATCACCAAATGCACGGGCCTTGTGTCGAAGAGTGCAGAGAATTGCGGCATCAGCAGCGTGCTTCATTGGAGAAAGCACTCTTTTCTAAATGTTGCCAAATGTGCAGAGATATTCGCAAGGGACAGCAACGAGATATAGTAGATGCAATGTCTCAAGAATATAGAACTTCCATATATACAGACTGGTTAATGTTGGTCCAAAAAGTTTACGAAGATTTTGATCTCAAAGTAGATAATGCTGTTTATCTGAGTGGCGAGCTATGTCGTCTTATTGCAAAGGAAGAGTCATTCAGAGATCAAAGTGCTGTCACAGCTTTAGCTAATGATCAAGGCTCTGGATCACTCCAGTCAATCATCAAAATCTCGATGCTCAAGCATATGGAAGCAAATTCAACAGTGTTATCAACCAGAGAATCGCTAGCTTTGCTAGGTTCCCGCGATCGGTTACTGGAATCAGTTACACGTTTGATCAAAGAAAGCATCCGATTTGAAGAGGATTGCGCTAAGGTTGTTGATTACACGCGCGATTGGCTGAAGAAATGGCGAGATAAATATGATGAGGAATATAAGTTAGCATTCAAAGTCCTCCGCAAACCTGGTAAACCTCCCAGCAAATATAACAATGGTTCAACGGACTTTGATACCATTAACAGGAAATGGAGTTTAGCCCCAGAATTGCAGGCTATGTACAACGAATTGATCGAGTTTTCGCGAGGCCTCGCCACCACACATGACCTTGACAAAATTTTGATGAAAGCACTCAAAAACTTTAGTTTTCCTACTGATACAGACTATCAAGATATGGAACGAGTTGTATGTTCAATGCGACAAAAGCATACCCAACCGCAAAGCTTCAGCCGGAATCTTAGTCGCAAGCTCGCTGCATCGATCCTCAATGAGCCCCAAATGCAACAACTTTGCAGTCATGAAAATGTCAAAATGAACATCTGCGGGATAATGAAATCGAAAATTGTGAGATGTATTTCAAATATCGAATCTGATTGGAAAGATCCGTATGCAAGAGTTGTTGATGGTTCCGAATTTTATCGGTTTTTGTTTTTGAAAGTGAAAGACACCGAGAATAAAGTCACACAGGAAAACGACTTAAACAAGAAACATGTCTGGAACGTTTCCGTCGAAGGCAAAGTCATCAAAACAGAAACTACCATCGACCAAATTATCATTGACGAAATTGCTATTGTTTTTGATAGTACGAAAATATTGCAAAAAACGCTCACAGAGTACATGTCAAACATGTGCAGAGAGTTGACTAGAATCGCTGGCGATTCGCTTACAAAAGTTTCGGAAATCGAGAAGCATCTAAACCAGTTTGTGGAACAGCCGTCGGATTATGGTGAAAGCTAATCAACCGGGTTTCCGACGACCTCGAACCACAAATGCAAGATGTTATTAAAGTGCCTATAATGCTTGAGCTAGTCTTGCATGATTATCAGAGATATCGACCAAAAGAATCTAAACTACCTAGACCTAGAATGCAGAGGAGATTCGATGATTTCGTGGGGAGAGAATTGATAAGATGGACTGTAGCCAGGTGTAAGCTCGTTATTCGCTATCGTGAAAGGCTTGCCCAACCTTGATTCAAAATCTTCGAGCACGCTTTAAACCGCCTATTCAATCAGATACATTTTCGTATTTATTGTGACTGTATGACTTTCTTCTTATTAGATCTGTCTCGGCTTAACCTTGTCAGTCATATATAAGTAGAGATCTAATGCATTACGATCCAGAAGACGTTGTAATAAAATATAGAGCACTGAAATCGACTTGTATAATGATCGAATATATATAAGAATTATTTAAATGATCTAGCTAGTGACGTTGTGTGCGATTATTAAGAACAAGGTAAAGAGTTTGTGATGTGACACTTGCCAATAAGTCGACTATTCAGGTAACTTAACAATTAACAGATGAACACAACATCGTTTCCGATAATAATTAAGGTCATTATTGTAGAAGATTGCTTTGATGTTGTTAGATAGACAGTATAGAAGATGACATATAATTTTGCAAATTCTTGAATAGTTGTGTTTGCAGAGGAAGTGATTATATATTGTCTAATTCTGTCAGGTTTTCAGCTGACTAATCAATTTGATGTAATGGTAATTAATCGAATAATCAGCTAATAATCTGTGATAATTGTGGTGTTGTTAATGCTTAAATAATTGATGTTATATAGCACACTTCTATGTAATCTATTAAGCTAACTAATAACTATATGAAAATTCTTATGCTAAGACCTCTGGAGTTTTACAAATTCGTGGATGCACGTGACTGTGAGAATTATCAATTCTGAGACAACTTAACTCGCACACAACGTATCTCGCTAGTCAGTCAATTATATCATATTCCATAATCGTGTAGGTCGTTATTAGTGCTGCATACGTTATTATGCTATAATATTTCACGCTTACTTCAGGTTTGTGAAGTTTGAAATAGCTGAATTGAGAATCTAAACGCCGTTAGTTCGGCATCTTAGCAAAGGCGCACGAAGCACTCCATGAGTTTAGGCCGTGAGACAAAACGTTGTTAGTCATGGCATCTAAACAGCTTTCTATGCTGAATTTCTTCATGTGTAATAGACAATATATATTGACACGCTTGACGGGTCAGTAGCTAGTAAAAGTTTTTTTTTATTTGGCCGCGGAGGCCGAGGAGGTCGATAAAGTCAAATCCCGAAGGGAACTGAAACTCCTCAATTAATTATTATTGTGTAAGTATTTCTTTCACATAGCCAACCTTCAAATCATCCTCAATGCATCTATATTCCATTTCTACACAATAGTCATACCAAAGTCTGATAAAGTCCACGGAAATGGATAGCTTTACTGATGCTGAAAAAAGCATAAATGAAACTAATGAGGCCGTGCATCAATTAAGTAAACACCACGCCTAGCGCAGCCTGATATACACTCCTCGCTTCTTCTCATTGTTTGATGTGATGTTTTGTAGCATCAGCCTCGTGAGGGGATGGCGAGTATAAAATCTACTTAGGGTAAGTTGTTTGAACCGTAGGTCAATTTTGTATCTCTACTGCAATTTTCGTTCATAAAAACTCGCAAGTCCCGATATCAGTCTTATTTTTGCTTTCAGTTCATAATATCATACATTCATAGCCCCATAGTTCGATCCAAATAGCCGGTCAATATGATTGACGAGTCGAAGATAATTAAATGGATTAAACGGAATGTTGAGAAACAATGTAAGACGGTGCTAGATGCCTTGTTGCAAAACTACTCAAGTCAACATGCACACCAAATGCAATCGATTAAATCGCCAGAACTGATAAGTACTCTACATACCAATTTGTGGACACTGATTGAACCTACGATCAATAGCCTAGCATTGATGAAACCCTTGTACACTTGTATATACCACATCATTGTTGATTTGATGGATTCACGCCTCATCGCTTTTGCCACAGAGTACGAGGAGGAGCACTCTCGGAAGGGAATACCGATAAAAGAGTTGCTATCTGAGCTTCGGAAAATATTCATTGCAGAATTCAAACCTGTCCAGTTCCAGTGGAAGAGAATAGACCCTGACTTGTTCTTGCTTTGCGATCTAGCATTCAAACTTAGCAGAAAACAGATTTCATGGGAGGAATTGGAGCCTCTTAAGAACCTTGAGTCTAACCAGATCCTCTGGCAGATACAGTCAAATTTTGATTTGATCGATAAGGCGAGAGAGCGCTTGATCGAAGATAAAGCCAGGCTTGTTGAACTACATGGTGTATATGATGAATTATCTAAAAATATCATGCCAGAAATTCGTAAAAGGACCTTTACAGATATCTCTACGGTTCTCGAGGATACGTTCTCAGACGAGAAGAACACCATATGCAAAGAAATCTACGGGAGGTGGAGAATTCTACGGTATCGACTTCCCAGACCTCAATGCATGATTGGTGAGACGATTGCACGAATCGAAACACCCGCAGTGAGAAAGCAGATTGAGCATTTTCTCTCTACAGACGAGGTTTTAAAACCAGTCGAAGCGCTTCTTGAAGTTTTTATGTATAAGTCTCTGCAGCATCCTCAACCTGCCGTCGCTCAGCCCGTTGTTTCTCAATCCTCTTTCAACCGTTTGGTTATCATAAAATCCGCTGTTGACCGTTCCTCAAGACTACTTGATCTGTCTCGCAACCGCAAAGAATATTGCGAGGAGTTGCTCAAGCTTCTTGAAGCTTTGCTAAAAAAACTTTGTCACAACAATCAGAATATTCTCGTCATAGTCCTGGACGTGCTGACAAACCTTTGTCGCGAATGGTCGGACTTGTTACCCAACAAGTCGGCCGTTCATCACATTTCCACCCCTAATATCTCCAGTAACGCATGGACTGGGTCTCACGGCCGTCGATATTCGTCAAATCATAACAGAGAAATACTGGAATTGCCAACTCTCACGGAAGAAACGAACTCTAAATAACATGTGCCTTAATTTATAGTAGCAACGAACGACAAAAATTACCATAGAGAGCGTACAACGCTATATCGGGACCATTTAATAATCACAGAAATAACATCAGATTCCATCCGCTTAATTTCGGGAGTCCACATGGTCAACAACTCAATCTTTGGGTCACACATAGCACCGTGCTCACTGAGACTGGGCACGGTTATAAATATAGAACCAGGTTTTACCAAAACCCCAATCGCAGAGTACGTCAACGCAGGATGACGAGAGGCATTCCTCAACCACGGTCGCTCAAATGAATGGTCTGCGTTATAAACCACTCGGCTGCAAGTCCGGCAACATGCAGCGTTAGGTCGACAATAAAGGTTCGCGATAGTCATTGCATTAGAAGTGGTTGTCACTATCCGTATGGACGATTTCATGATAAAGTGGGAAACAATTTATGTACGGATTTGCAAGTCTCGCTTTGTAGGTGACACGGTGACAAATGGAGAGACAAATTTTGTAGAATTATCGGAGTTAGTTTTTTTTTTTTGCGAGCTACATGATTAATGATATGAAGTACCCTCAGCGTTGCTCCTGCGCTTCTTTTACCAATAAGGTGATGTGTATGCCGATCCTCGTTCAACTGAGCTACTCAATTTTGTTCCGTGATGATCACTTGCCGCGCATGTAGGCAGAAGGCTCTGGCAGCTATCAAGTTTAGGTGCACAGCTTGTCGTTGAAGTCGTTGTGTAATGCTAACAGATATGTTTATGTCGAGCTGTGAGCAGTAGCATACAAGTGTCATAGCATCTCTTGCTCTTCACACCTAAAGACTTTTCAACATGACTATAAACTCGTCTCGTATTACCTCAATTCTTCGAACTTGCTCTTGATACATGGTACAAATGGTCATTATTCCGATACACATTAGCTACTCACGACTAGTCTTCACGGGAGACATTTGGTAGGTATAGAAGATTTAGGCCTGACCTTAGGGATCACGAGTAATTTCAGCATCAGAAACGCAAGTTCAGTTCAACTCCTGATGCAGTCTGAGGCAAGAAACCAGTCGTTGATAGTTATTTTACATTCTCTGACTCTTTTCGCGTTTTTATAAGCAAGAGTTTGAAGGCGAAAGGACATATCAGCTTAGGCGATCGAGGTATGTTTAGGCAGGTTGATCGATGGGAATCAGTACTTGGAAAGTGACATGCTTACATCTAGTTATGCGTCTGTTGCAAGAGCGCTCGAAATCAGCGAGCCGAGATTCCGTTTGGTGGGCGAAACGACCAATGTATCGCGAACTCTTGTAGATCAAGATTAAGGACACAGGCTGAGATAGTCATTTGTTGGGTTACAGACTGACGAATCTTGGGAAAGCTTGGTCAAAGATTATGTATTATATCAATTTGTTGAACGATAACAGCTATACCAAAGTTAGATTTACCGATGTATGCTAGTGAATAAAATCTACAATCTTTGAAGTCATGGTAAAATATCCGGTAGTAAGTAATCCTTGCTTTTGCGATGATTAGAAAATGATGAGGAGGTTGAAGACCGTGAGATCTGAAGTTCAGAAATCTTTAACATGACGTGCACATCTAAGCTTGGCAAGTTTGTGTGATTGTTGTTGTCCTGCTTATTGTGAGATAAGAACGAGAATTGTTATTTTTCGAGCATCCCGGATTCGACTCTTTCAAATCCTGGAACCATGTTTTTTATCTCGCGCTCTCTATCTAAAACTGGACCCGGCCATTTTTGACGATCCTTCTTCACATCTCTACTCGTGGAGTATGCGATGTCGTGAAACCTGACAGTGATTTTTTCAAGGTCTAAAGACTAAGAAGAATCATTACGGGGATGAGGAGCGAAACATTTACTACGTTAAGCTGGGAGAATGAATTGAAAAGCACCAGGCATAAAGGTAGCTTGGTAGTTCTTGGCAAAGTTGGATTATAACTGGATCAAGTTTGTCATCTGCACAGCCTTGAGTAGGTTCTTCATCGCTTCACCGCATCGATTAGTCTCCACACCGCCTCGAAACATATGGCGCTAAGACTCTAGCATTTTCCAGATGAACGAGTTGACAGGGGTGGAACGATGACGAACGCAAAAGTCCCTTGTTGGTCCCCACGTTGGTCGATCTTTGGCTAAAAATAGAAAATTAAAATTAAAACAAAGCTCCGATTTTTCGTGAAACGTATCCCATTTCTGCAATCACATCATTCCAACTTTGGTATCCGAATGCAGTCTGGTCAGCCTCGTCGTGACTTGCATATATAATTTCGCTTTGTCAAATTAAACTAACAGATGTGTGCATCTCATGACACATTGGCGCTCCTTAGTGCAGCCTGCTGGGCCTACCCCGCTCCTCTCGACACACCCGACATGAGCTTTGATTGGTCTGATCACACCAGCCTTGAAGTACAATACGGAGATGTAGGTCATGGTGTGATCAAAGCATAGGTCTGGTACGATTAAGTTTCCTATGTTTAGCACTGTTGGTGTTAGTCGTAGCACGTCTCAGAACGATGTATGATCAAGTCTTGGGGTATAAAAGGCAGTCATTTTCCTTCTATTTCGAACAGAAATCTACAAAGCTACAAATTTACGATCTATATTTGCACTACGACTTCAAATAATAAAATTTCTGCGATGAAGCACCCTGTTGACAATGCACTCAATGCACTTTTCGAAAGCCCAGCGTTGGCTGACTTCGTTCAAAAGCATGGAGGGGATTTCGCGTTACATAAGAAAGCTCTACATGACGCTCTATCAGCAGATCTGAAATCTGCTCATAACGCCTTGTCATCGCTTGACCCCTTATACAAGGTCGAACTAGCACTAGCCCGGCACGACTTGAAGTCTAGATTGGAAGTTTCTTTTCGACACTGGCTCACAGGGCTCGATACGACGACCAGAGGTCATGTGATCACAAATGGCCTTGAGGAATCTTTGAAAGGACTTAGCGGCTCTTTGACCTCGGAGCACCGCGTTCTTGCGCATCCGATCAATGGAGCCAATCACGAGCTGAAGCTTTTTCTCGAACTGTTCATCACTGTTTGTATTCATCCATCAGTAGAAGATGCGCATGAGCTTGAATGCGATGATGGGGTTCTGGAACACATTGTGGCTCTCGTCAAAGTGATACAAGATTATATGTCAATCGTTCTGAATAAGCATTTTGCGACAGCTTACGCATTTTTGGCAGCATGCGAAGAGGAATTTGTAGCCGCAAAATTATTGTCGACGGGGGAGCAGAAAGAAAAGGCTCTCGTATTGATATACGAATCACTCGAGCGAGAAGCCTGCAGTCTACTCGAAGAAGCAGTCGTCCCGGAACTGTACAAAAGAAATGGCTTGAAGACCGTGAATTTCATACAGGAGATCAAGAAACTAGGCAAAGAATGCGAGCAAGAATGGCTGAAGGCCGTGCGTGAATTGCACAAAAATTATAATCTGGACAACGCTCGGTGTTTGATTACTGAGCTACGTGTTATTTTGAAGAATGATCCTTCAATCAAAGATCATTCTGTTATAGATTCCCTGTTAAAAGATCCGGGTGAAACATCAATACGAACTTCTGTCAATATTTATATGCTGAGGTATTCGCACTACATGGAATTGAAATCAAGATCCGGACCAGGCACCAGTGGATTGCAATTTCTACTAGAACACTGCAAACGGCTTGAAGAAACAATAGCAGTTACTATTGAGGAAAAAATCGGAGATAAGGGCGTCCACGGCAAGGTACTCGCTCAGGTGGAACGTCAATTGGAGCTGTGGCGAGGCAATATTGGGCTATCAATTACGAGCAGAATTACGGAGCCCGCCCTAAGATGAAGGTTGGCGCGTCTGCAGAGCAGCTGGAGAAAACATGAAATTGGTTGAGATTAGTGATCATCGGCCGCAGAGAAGTTCGAAGGCTCCATAGATAGATCGAATAGAATATTCCTTTCATAGGTATTGTTCTAGGATTTCCATAGATACATCTCTACAGTATAACGTAAGCTAGCTCCCAATGTTATTAAGTGTCTCGAGTGATAGACATGAGAATTACCGAACTTCGACTCGACAGCCATATCACAAGCCGGCCACCCTTTACGTTCCTAATACCTTGCAAGACACCCGTACCAAGGATGAAAGAGCGTTCTCGTGCATACGGAAATGATTTTATGAGGAGCATTCCTTGTAAAACTAATTTATACCTATATTTGCTAAAAGGTATGCTTGGTCTTGAGCTAACCCAATAGTTATCAAATCGATAGCAGCCCCTTTAGTCTTTCATTCATACTTCGCGAGGCTACCTAGTGCAAAGATTCTCATCCATACAGTACGGTGATATCAAAAGTGAAGACGAAACTTTGGCGTTCATAAACACCTACCTTGATGAGTCATAACGTCGACGATTTCATGCTTGGCTATCTAGAACTCCATGCTGCTAATAATTATGATGTGATATCGTTCTGCCCATCAGTAGAAATCCATAAACTTTTGCCGCAGTTGGGAAAAGCCTTCGAAGAACAAAACCCGCCAGTATTTTGTCACATGCATCACTATCCACAATTATCCGTAAGCCAATGCGCCGAAATGTCGTTCAGTTGTTCACAAGTCATCGCCGACTAGGCACCTTACTTGCCGTGTCAACAGTCACAGTAGCATACCTCTACGCCGAGAAATTCAAACCACAATGTGGTCAACAAGAACTTCCTTTCGATCCCCTGCGATTCTCCAGATGGACACTTGTCGCCAAACAGCAAATCTCAGACACAAACAGTTTATTCCGACTCACCCCTTTGTCTACCACCACCGTCGCTTCTTCAAATGACGACAATGGCAGTATTTATGACAAACTTTTCAAACGTGGAACATGGAGCGTTCAAATCAAACAACCACAGCTACAGATCGCGCGGGAATACACACCCCTTCCTCCCCTTCCTTCTCACACACAATCATCTCCATACGATCCCTCCTTAGAATTCCTAATAAAACGCGACGGAGAAGTGAGTAAATACATCCACCGTCTCGATGAACAATCAGAAATCGAACTCCGAGGTCCTAAAGCGGAATACATCCACTCCAACCAACCTATTGACGAAGTAATATTTCTCGCTGGAGGAACGGGGATCGCGCCGGCGTTACAACTCGCTTATGGAATCCATCTCCGCAGTCGCGATCATCTCCCCAACGTAAGCATTCAAGCGCGACAGGAACCGAAAGACAACGACAATGGAAAAGCAGACGATACAGCTCCCCGATCAAACGGATCGGTACGAAATACATCACAAGAGATGGGAAATGACAACGGAGGACACACGAGGATAAGTATCCTCTGGGCGAACCGTTTTCGAAAAGATTGTATGGGAGGGATATCCGACATCACTTTCACACCACCGCCGTCGTCATTACAGTCGACTTTTGTGCGCAACATACAACACTACATCTTGCAACCTCTCACATCGGCGTTCACAAGCGAGAAGTCTTCGGACCAGCCACGTCTAGGAAACCAAAGAGATGACAGGGAGGGAGAAGTAGGATCTACGAACCCAATAGTTCAACGAATTGAGGGGTTGAAGCATTTTAATACCCTCTTTCCACAACCCGAACAAGCAGGAGGCGCGGATCGATATGCAGAAAGAGTTGGGAGGGGAATGGACGAAAATAATGATACTATCTCAATACAAAGAGATAAAGTAGACCAAGGTCGAGAGAATAAAGTGGTGATGGAAACTGCTTACTTCGTTGATGAACAGGGGTCTTATATTACTTCCTCCCACATTCAATCACTCATCTCACGCTCGTCAACCTATGATAGTAGTCATGGTAAGAAAATTATATTTATATGTGGACCTGATGGGTTTTTGGAGTATTTTCTTGGACCTAAACATCTATGGTCAAAGGAATGTCATAATACAGCTATAAAAGCTGATCACGCATTGATACAAGGAGAAAATGGTGGAGTGCTGGGACGATTAGCCACCAATGAAACATTAAAAGGATGGGAAATTGTAAGATTATAGTCAACATAATATCTTATAAAAAGCAATCTACATATTTCATACTAAAGAAGAATCTAAATCATCTCGTAGCCATTTCTTATCAGCTTAAAGCCTTCATATACCCCATCCTTCTATCATATTCTTGATAATCATTCATTATTGTTTATTTAACAATTTAGAAACACTTGCGGTGTACAATTGAAGGACCTGATTCGTCATATTCTTGCTTGGAGATCCACATCTGTTGGAAAGTTGATAGAGAAGCCAAAATAGAACCACCAATCCAGACAGAGTATTTACGCTCAGGAGGAGCAATAATTTTAACCTTCATAGAACTTGGTGCCAAGGCTGTGATTTCCTTTTGCATACGATCAGCAATACCTGGATACATGGTAGTACCACCAGACTATAACATTAATTAGTAAGTACTTATATAAATTAATTATGGATAATACACTTACCATGACAATATTTCCATAAAGATCTTTTCTGACATCGACATCACATTTCATGATTGATTTAAAAGTGTTTTGGTGAATACCGTCTGATTCTTGTCCAATGACAGAAGGTTGGAAAAGAGCTTCAGGGGCTCTGAATCGTTCGTTACCAATGGTAATCACTTGTCCATCAGGAAGTTCATATGATTTTTCGAGAGTTGAACTTTGACTGGCAGTTTGTATTTCTTGTTCAAAGTCAAGAGCAACATAACAAAGCTTCTCCTTGATATCACGAACGATTTCTCGTTCAGCAGTAGTCGAGAATGGGTAACCACGTTCAGCCATAATCTTCATCAAGTAATCAGTCAAATCTCGTCCAGCCAAGTCAATCCGGGTAATTGCGTGAGGAAGAGCGAAACCTTCGTAAATAGGAACAGTGTGTGTGACACCATCACCAGAGTCAAGCACAATACCGGTAGTACGTCCAGAGGCATAAAGAGAGAGAACAGCTTGGATTGAAACGTAGAAAGCTGGAGCATTGAAAGTCTCAAAGACAATTTGGGTCATCTTTTCACGATTTGATTTAGGGTTGATAGGAGCTTCAGTCAAGAGAACAGGGTGTTCTTCTGGTGCAACACGAAGTTCGTTGAAAAAAGTGTGGTGCCAAATCTTCTCCATATCGTCCCAGTTGGTAACAACTCCGTGTTCGATTGGGTAACGAAGTGTCAATATACCACGCTTACTTTGTGCTTCATCACCAACATATGAGTCTTTTTGTCCCATACCAATCATTATTCTAGCCTATTATTAGTTTGTGCTTTGTATTCAGGGGTATAAAGTTAGGCTCACCCATGATGGCGGGGTCGTCCAACAAGAGACGCTATAGTTCAATTAGAAACCATCTTCACTAGCTGTGAATAAAAAATACTTACGAAAGACTGCACGAGGCGCATCATCACCGGCGAAACCGGCCTTGCACATTCCCGAACTAACATATCAATCAGTATTGTCAATTGTCGTATGATTGTAGAATTGAGGCATGATAGGTTTTGTTTCTGAAAGGATGGTTGCATCAGATCTGGAATATTGATAGTAGACTTACCCATTGTCAATGACCAATGCTGCGACTTCTTCTGTGGCAAGGTATTAGTAAATATTCAGAATAGGTTTCGAGCTCCAAGAGGCGGTGAAATAAAGCATCTTTCTTGGTATTTATATAGCTGCTGATTATGTATTCTTACCTTCCATAATGCTTGATTTATAGCGCGAGACGATCCTTTTCTTTTATAAAATCACAGAAGCTGACAATGCAACAGAGTATCCTCTTGCCGGTATCGAAAGATAAGCTGATCAAAAGGAAAGATTCAAAGCTGGTTGGAAAACGAAAGGTAAGCTAAAAGAGGCGGAGCTCACGTGGTTCCAGAAAAACGCACAGTCCAACATAAAAAACGTCCTTTCCCCGCGCACCAATAAATGCTTCTTCTATAAGCTATAAGAAAGTTTCACTACATAATAATTAAAGGAGCTACTCGATATTTGCTTTATGATAGAAGTGCGTCATTAGGTGTCCACAAAGCACACGACCGTCAATGTTTGTACCTCCGGGACTTCTGTCTCCCGTACTGCTTCCACTAGGTCTTGAGCCGCATCGCCATCATTATTTGTCGCGAACAGTACGCGGTAACGGTTAGTTGAATACTACACGCCAGTCCCAGCCACTCAAATCCCGTCTAATGATGTTCATGACCTTCTCAATCACAACAATAGAACAATCCAACGCATATGAAAACTATGTCGTCAATTGTAGGTTGCGATATGGTAATACCTAGACGGCCCACGTCATCTGTTTGTCACCAAGCTTGGCGTTTCTCGAAAATGAGCGAGGTAAACAGGTTAACTCGAACAATGAAACCAAGAATCAAGCGCCACGTTGCCCGTTTTAAGTGATGTCCATGAAACCTATCTAATAAATCCATCAAATGACACTCATGCATAACCCAAGCAATTCGTCAAAGTTTTCTTTTTCAACCTTTGCATCTGTTAGGCCGAGACCAACTACTAATGTCCTTGTCTGTTCACCTCCCCGCATGAGTAATGTTGTTGCAAGAGTGTTTGCAAATGTGTGACCTAATAGCTCCAAATCAGGCTTTGTACCGCCAAATAACGTACTTGCTGTCAGATTATAATGAGGTAATAAACTACTATCTGGGGTCGATTCGTCTAGATTTGTAGTCATGTTGATTGAAGCAATGTCAGCTTCACTGATGTGAGTGAGCGGCACTTGACTCCAGTGATTGATGCGGCCATTTTGGCTGATCGTTACCAAGTATTTATCATTGAATGTGATGCCAGTTACTTCTACTCCCAATTTTTCGGAAACGATTGTTTTTGACGGCGCTGGAAACGGAGCGGCTACGATGCCAGTGTTTGAAGTCGTCATTGCGCCGATCATATAACACACGCAAACTCCATATAAATACCACAGGCATGTGAAGCTGCGTCCGTCTCACCATTTCAAATCTCACCGCCTCAGTAATTATTTTGTGCCCCGCATTTCACTCGGCAGAAATTATATTTTATTTTGTATAGACGTTCACTTGCTCATCTGCGATCAATCAGTACAGACATGCTTGGGCATAAGATATAGTTTGATTACGCCATGGCTCCCAAATTTACTCATCGAGTCCGCAAGCAGAAAGCCAAGGCACGATTGGCCGAAGCCCAATCTCAGGATCTTCCAGATGCACCAGTTCCTGAGTCGCATTTCGATAGCAATACCCTCGAACTTCCCTCTTCGCGCCGACAGGATCTTCTCAAGAACCTACGTGCCTCTCAACCCAATCCATCACATATTTCCAGTAAAAAAGCCAAGCGATTGGAACATTATATCGATACGAAACTCAAAAAGGAGGAGAATCAAGATCTGATTAAAAAGTTGGCAGAGCAGAAAATAGACACATCTTTGTTGAGAAGCTCGAAGAATCTGGGTAGAGGAGAAGATACAAAGAGAGAGACGCTTCAAAGAGCTCTACGTGAGGTGGATAGGGGACTTCATTTGGAAGATAACAAGACGCTGTTATATGAGAAGAGGCCGATTGTGGAAGAGCTTGAAAGCGGTCCACTTTCCCCCGAGAAAGACCAAGTTCAAGTTGAGCCTAGTCATGACTTGCAGAAGACGACAGCACTTAGTAATGGTATCGTGAAAGGATCCGGACTGAAAAGACCGCTTGAGCTAGATGAAGATGGTAGGCCGATTATACAAACAAGAAAAAGGATAAAGATCGGACCGAAGCTCAGAAAGTTTGGTTTAGTACATGATGTGATGAATCATGCAGAAGAAGAGGGTGAGTCGGACGAGTGGAATGGCTTCTCTGATGATCAAGGCGCCAATGGGTCAAAAGAAAACGGTGACCACGCATTCGGGACAGATTCTGACGAGGAAGATGAGAACGACGGAGAGGAGATGGATTCAGGAGAAGATGACTTCAGTGATGAAGGTGGGAGTGATGAGGACGATAATGATAGTGACATGGAAGACGATAGCGAAGATGAGGAAGATGGTGATGAGGATGGCTATAGTAGTGCTACCATGTCACCAGAGGTTGCTCCAAAAAGATCATCAATATTCAAAGCTTGGGCAGATCAACAACGAAATCAAGTACTGGACTTTCAGCCATCAGGTCCGATAACCACGGGAGATTCAAGCCAGACAGGCGCATTACTCCCTGCCATCACCAAACAGCCTCTGAATTATAGCGCCCCAGCAGTGCCGCCATTGAATATCGAGTCTGTCGCCAAAGCTTCTCATGTTGTCGTTACGAGAAGTGAAGAAATACAAGAAGCTAGATCAAAATTACCCGTCGTACAAGATGAACAAAGAATAATGGAAGCAATCAATGCAAATAAGATTACCATAATTTGTGCAGAGACTGGGTCAGGTAAAACAACCCAAGTTCCACAAATGATGATTGAAAGTGGTTATGGAAGTAGTATAGGAAATTATAATTCCACAAGCAAGAACGGTTTGGTGAAGGATCTCAAGACGAAAGGTATGATCGGTGTGACGCAGCCAAGACGTGTAGCAGCGACAAGTGTAGCCGAGAGAGTCAAAACGGAAATGGGCGATATGGCTAATAGAATAGGCTATCAAGTTCGTTTCGATACCACAGTCAATCCATCAACAGCAATCAAGTTCATGACTGACGGTATTCTGTTACGAGAAGTGGCGAATGATTTCATGTTATCACGATACTCTGCCATTGTCATTGATGAAGCACACGAAAGAACTGTCAATACAGATATTCTGATTGGTTTGCTTAGTCGTATTGTTGATCTTCGACAATCCATGGCTGAAGAGTCACCAGAAAAAGTTTATCCACTAAAGTTAGTAATCATGAGTGCTACTCTGAGAGTGGAAGATTTTACAAGAAATAATATTCTGTTCCGAAACGGACCTCCTCCAATTGTGCAGGCTGAAGGTAGACAATATGATGTGGTCAATCATTTTGCAAGACAAACTCATCGAGATTACATGGAAGAGATGTTTCAAAAGATATGTCGTGGTCATAAGAAGTTGCCCAAAGGAGGTATGCTCGTATTCCTTACTGGTCAGGTTGAGATCTTGGCGTTGATGAAGCGCTTACAAAACCGATTGAAAACAACGTCGACTACCATATATTCGACGAATACACGGCAGGGTGGTCCACAATTACTGCAAGAAGATGACGATGATATGACCGGTACAGTAATTAAAGCGCGGCTTGCCGGTGAGGTTGGATCTGATGATAATGAAGCTGATGAAGATGCATTTATTGATGGTTTGGATGACTATGACCAGGATGCTGAATTTCAGATTGAAGAGCAACAACAAGCTGGAGAAGATGATCAAAAAGTACACGTTCTACCACTATACTCACAATTACCTTCCAAGGAACAGCTCAAAGTATTTCAACAACCTCCAGAAGGATCACGATTGATTGTTCTAGCTACAAACGTGGCTGAAACATCGCTCACCATTCCAGGAATTCGTTATGTCTTTGACTGTGGAAGAGCAAAAGAAAAACAATATGATACCAAGACGGGTGTCCAAAAGTTTGAGATTGGTTGGATTAGTAAAGCAAGTGCAGCTCAAAGAGCAGGTCGAGCAGGTCGTACCGGACCTGGACATTGTTACAAACTTTATTCGTCCGCTGTTTTTGAACGTGATTTTGAGGATTATACTGTCCCAGAAATCCTTCGTTCTCCAGTTGAGAATGTTGCGTTAATGGTAAAAGCAGTAGACTTCCCAAACGTGGCCAGCTTTCCATTTCCTACACCTCCAGATCGACATGCTCTTGCTAGAGCAGAAGAGCTCCTCAAATTTCTCGGTGCTATTGATTCTGCATCTAAGATTACAGACATGGGTCGAAAATTGATGAATTATCCTCTGAATCCCCGTTATGGACGTATATTGTTATTAGCAAGTAGTCATGGGTTGGTTGCACATGCAATAGCTCTTGTATCTTCGCTGGCAATACCAGAGTTGTTGATCAACGAGACACAGGTAGTTCCAAGAACTGCACAAAAGGACAGCGATGAAGATCGACACGGTGAAGAAGATGATGTCAACAATATGAAGCTTCGAGATTTCAAACGGGCACAATCTATAATGACAAGATGGGATGCAAAATCAGATGCCATGAAGTTGATGATGGCATCTATATTATGTTCAAACCCTCGAAACCTCTCTGAACAATGTGCCGAATTCTTTGTGCGGGAAAAAGGCATGTCTGAAGTTTTAGATTTACGGTCACAACTAGTAAGGATCGTTCAGACACAGCAACCTGAACTGTCAAGTGACTCACTCACAAACTTGCCAATATTATCTGGTGAAAGTAGATCCAAATTGATGTACATTCTTGCTGCTGGGTTTGCAGATCAAGTTGCTATCCGAGCCGATCTTCTCAATAATGCTGCAGCAGATATGGAGAGAAAGCCTCGACGAGCTATCGAGGTTCCATATCGAACTCTTATCCCTTCAAAGATTCACAAGTCAGGAGATAATAATGAGGACAAGAACGTCTATATCCATCCATCATCGGTGCTTGGAAAGTTGACTGTCGATCAAATGCCAAACTTTATCATATATGATCATTTGTCCACGTCAGCAGTGAAAGTTGTCAGTGATGTTGAATCTCATGGTAAAACTAGAATGCATCCTTTGACGGCAGTCACTGCGAAACAGTTGGTTGCTTTGATGGATGGTACACCACTTTTTGAAATCGGTAAGCCTATTGGGAAGATCATGGCTTTGTCTAAAGGTGAAGATGGAAGGGACAGACGAGAAGTATGGGTTAGTATAAGTTTAAAGTCTGGAGAAGGTACCCGATGGGATATTGGAACACGAAAGGAAAGACAGATAAGACGAGGACTTGATTGGATTACTGAGCAGGTTCTCGGTTAAAATGCACCATGATGAATCTATTTATATAATTTATGATACCTACGATGCATATAGAATGTATATTAAGACATGACCCTATATATATGCTAGTCATGACATGATCATATCGTGATCGTTTGTCTTTGTTCTGGTTCTCGTTCATATTCGTATTCAATCCCTTGTTTTGGACCTTTGGGACCTTTTTTCTTATTCGGTTTGGTAATAGTTGGTGCTGGTCTTTTTCTTTTCAACGACTTTTCTTTGGCACCAATATCAACTTCGTCACCATCTTGTTCATCATCATGGTCACTGTCGTCTTCCTGATCGACATCTTCTTCACCTTGATCGTCACTATTATCACCCAACCAACTCTCGAAATCTTCTACATCTTCTTCATCATCGTCGTCACTTTCTTCCACATCACTGACATACTCCACCAACCCCTCCTCTCTTTCCCGTTCATATTCTTCCTCTACCTCTTCTTCATCGTCAACAACCCCCTCGTCGAGATCTACATCTCTCACTCCCTCGCCTTCCTGTTCCATTCTCCTCATCACTCTCTTCCACACATTCGTGTCTACATTCAATGGTTTATCTCCATACGCACCACTTCTCAACCTCTCGATCAATTCCCGCTCAATAACCCTCTCGATCCTGGCGGCTGCTTCTGCCTTTCTCTCTCTCGCGTCTTCCCTCCTTCTGACTTTCGGCGCCAGTCTCGCCACCAATTTCTCCCCGAGTCGCTCGTCTTCCCTCGCCAATTTCGCGCTGCGGACTCTCACCTGCGTCAGTCGCGTGAGTCTCTGCTTGCACTTGTGCGCCGAAAACTTGGGCCAGAACTGAAGCTGGTCGTCGATTTGTTGCAGGGCGTTTGCGTAATTATTCGACAGTTTGATTTTCTGCCACCATTGTCGAGGGAGATGTGCTCGCTCGGGCTCTTTGACGTAGAGATAAAACTTTCCGGTCTCGGGGTCTGGACGCACGGTGGCGTAGCGAGGGGAAGCGAGAGGACAGGATTGTCGGTTGCAAAGACCGGTGGAATTGTATTCGTTGCGGCAGAAGGATTGATCTTTGGTCGTTTTTAATTTGAACGCGCAGAATTGGTGGTTGAGGAGGGACCAGATGATGTCGCTTGAGTCTGACATCTTTCAGCTCCGTCGAGAGAGAGGGAGGTTGGTTGGTCAATTGTATAGATATGGAGAAGAGAATAGTAGGTGAATGCAGCAGTTGGGATTTTTTTTCTTGTGGTTTGTATTTTTCTAGAAGTGGTTCGCCAAGACTGTCATAATTATTGTCATAATCAAGAAAATGTCACGTGCAAATATACCCGAGATTGTTGTTTTTGTCTTGGGTGGAGGAAACCGAGGTGATGATGCATTGTATGGATATAATGATGCTACTCATCATCTCTTACTCGATGTCAGATCGAGGACTTATCAAAGTAAGTCTATGTGAATGACAGTCTTATAGAATATACAATGCGATTCTGTTCCGAGATCCGCAACATCAACACATTCTCCCACTTGACTGCTTCTCTCGCTTCACTGGGCAATCTAGCATGGGTTCGACTCTCTCGAACAGATGTCCGCTTCACGGTAATACCCGATCAAGGTAGTCAGGTATGGGCGGTATTGGAACTAGACACCATCTTCAACGAGACCTTTGCGATCGAATCCATGGCCGAAGATAACCATATCAATTTAGAAGTCCCGCTTCAACCACTTCAACGAGCATTGAAATCTGCTCAGAATGCAGAAGGCGCTTCGATACGATTGACGACAAAAGATAGAGTACCCTTACTTTCCCTGACGATACGAACGTCCTCGATTGCTGCCGGTGGGTTCAATTCTCATGACGAACGCAATGTGGAGAATGGCAACGACTTTGGAAATGAAGAGGATGGTCCGTCTTCTTCGAGATATGCAATACCTCCTCTGGGTGATACTGCTGGGACAGGTCACCTTGGGAGGGATGAAAGAGAGACGGTCATAACGCAAGATATACCAGTTCGTGTTCTTCGTCCTGCTTCTGTGCAAGGACTACACGAACCAGTATGTAGAGAACCGGATGTACATATCACTTTACCATCGTTGGCACAATTAAAAGTCATCTCGGATCGATTTACAAAATTAGCGATTGGTCAAGGTGGAACGAAAAAAGGGTTTGGAGGAGCAGGAGCAAGATTGGAGTTGTCGGCGAATATGCATGGTTGTCTAAGGTTGAGGAGTGTAGATGGAGAAAAAGGTACGGGGCTTGATGTTAGTAGTACCTGGACAGGACTGCTTAATCCTGAATTAGACCCGGAAAGTGTGGCAGGTGGAGCTCAAGGAGTTGAAAATCATCCCAGCACGCGTATGAAAAGGTTTGGTGATGCTGAAGGTCTTTCAGAGGAAGGTTGGGCCACGGTAAGAGTAGATGGTAGAGATTGGGGGAGAGTACTGGGTGTGGGAAGGCTTGGAGGACGAGTCATAGCATGCAAGTGAAACATAAATTATGAGACATAATATTACATGTTACTGACTATACTTCCAGGCTTTTGTCATGAAAATGCTCTGATACTATATGTATATCTCGCAAATGATGATGCCGAGACGGAATCAGTGTTGACTGTAAGTTTCACCTCTGTATGATAGACCTAATTTCTAATGACTTATTGATTATGATTAGTACTATGTGAGCTCATACATATCATGACAAAAAGCGACGACTGCGCAAGGCTGCCATATTTGGGGGAAATTAATGGTTCGATTGAGATATCATGTCAAACATGGATTCTGTCATCCAACACTCTACGAAAATCTGGGTCGGATAATCGGCACAATAGAATTCAGTTGCGCATTCAGGCAATTTCTATAAATAAAACAAGAGCAGGTTCTCGGCTCGGAGGTGCGTCTCGCAAAGGAGTCCAAATTTAAAACATGTCATCAATTTCGTGCCTTGAAAAAAACTTTGAGATTTCATGCAGCTAGTCGAGTACAATTCGTGGAACCGGAGGAATTGCTGGGGTAGGTTCAAGGAAAAGTGTGTTGGTTCGAATAGATCGATTCTCCATCCGCAGTGGACGGACGGAAATGTTTCAGGCTGTAAAGAGCGTCGTCATCTGAATAAGCTTTTGGACGAGGCTTCGAAAGTCTTTTTGGAAGGTCCTGCATATCAGATAAACTCTATATCCCGATTTGGAAAGCTTTTCCCTTATTAATCGCGCGTCTTCGAAATAGACTTTCGCAGCCTTACCAACATCCTCTTTGACCCATGGTTGACTTCAAGCATGACGTGCGTCAAACTTCAAAGTAACGATGGTCTGATAAGGCTGCTCACAAATAATTCCTGCAGCGATTCTGTCTGATTGCGCTTTGACCGAATGTTGTGATTTTGAGTTCATGGAAACTGAATGATTTCCATGAGGTGCATCCGATTTGACGGTTTATTCACAAATTAAACTTTTACGCGCCGCAGAACATTACTCATTGCTAATAATAGATTTGGACTTGATGAACTTGCGATGATCAGAATTACTATAAATCTGGGCCTGATCGCCGTGTACAACATAGGTTCTCAATAACAGATCGTCTGAATTTCCTTCATCATGTCGTTTTTGCCAGATGGGACTAAAAAGTTGGTTAAGGCTGCCTTTAAGAAAGTTAGCAGGCCTAAGCACAAAGAAGAGATAATCCACACGGGCAGCAATGTGGAAATCGATGCGGACTGGGATGATGAATCCGACGTGGACCTCGAGGAGCAGAGGAAAAAGGCTATCAAAGACGTTGCCAGCGGAATTATAGAACGGGTTCTGGCCCTGGAGGAACAGTCAGACGAGATATTCGACATTGTCTCGAAAACTTTCCAGTTGCATCCGTCAAACCCCTTGATGGTCAAGAAGTTTCAAACCTTCAGCGACTTTGAAAATGCAGTAAATGGAATGTACACCAATATGAGGGTAGCAGGAGATTTAGATCCGCACCTGAAACAACTTGTCGATAAAGTGTGTATTAAGCCGCTTAAGTTCGTCGATGATCAGAGTGAAGCTGGTTTCGATGAAATGGTGATGCTCAATTCTAAATTGCGCAGAGTCTATGAAGCAGATGGAAAAAAAGATATTGAATCAATTAGTAACTTGGTTAGAGCCGGTCTCACTCCCAAAGCCCTCCTCAAACACCATATGTCTAGGTGCTTTCATTATGTAGAGAGACGCGTTTATGAATATGTACCTCTGGAAGTGAGAGAGGAAAATGATGTCACGAACATCGACAGCTTATGGACGCAAGATATCATCTTTAGGCAATTCATGGCTAGTCAAACCAGCAAGCCTGAGTCCTATAGTAAATCTACAAAAGAAGTCGTGCACAATGAGGTGACTCGGTACAGAAAGCCATCTCAGGACATGGCAAAAACTGCCGCAGAATATATGGCCAAGGCTATCTTGGAGGGAAAAATTCCGGCTCCGAGGATCGGTTGGTCGACTTATTCGAAGGCTTCAAGAATGGACCTTGCTATTGAAATGATAGACAAATTCGCGGGTTGGGATTGGCGGGCTTTCTTGAAAGCAAAATGGCGGGCCGAAGCAAAAAATGATGCTCCGGGGTTTCTGGTAAAATGCATGCTGAACAGACTTCCTCGCTTCAATCCTCTGAAGGATAAGTCTGAAATTCACTTGATCGAGTCGATGCCAGAATTTAGAAGGTTTCGTGAAACTACCACCAGTCACGGAACTACCGAAGTAATTGGACGAGACAGTGAACCGGAAGAACGAAGGGATACGACCACTCCACATTTAAAAAAAGCTGCGCCAGTGCCATCCGTGGGACCGGGAAATCACAGTGCCGATCTACCTGCTAATGCAAGCAGACAAAAGAGTGGTAGGCCACAGGAAGGGCATGGATTGCACACGACACATCCGATCAAACAACGGTTACCAAACAACGCCGAATCAGGAACTAAGACGCCCGACCCTGAAGTACCTGCCATTTTTGTCACACATTCCGATGATTACGAGAAAGTTCCGCTTAAAAGACCCAATACCCCTATCCCAGGGTAAGGAAAGGCGCTGGGAGTAAAGAAATCGAATCACGGGCAGCCGCAGTAGACAAAGAAATGAATTGACAGTGTGATCGCCATATATCCGATGTAAATGCCTTGCCTCGCTATGACGGTCGGCTAATAATGAATTTTTGAGTTATGATTTGATGTAATTGTTTTTGTCTCGTCCCTATGTTGCATTTTCAGTCCTGACCTGGAGTCGCAATTGTGCACTTGCGGTTGTAATACCCCCGTGAAGATGTGATCAATGTGCTCGTCAATTGGAAAACCCATGGCGTCACTTGTGGCATCATCGAACAGATCCATGATTTATACATGATCCTGGTATGGCACCATAAAGCGTTGCCACACTGCTCATGCTGGATATTCATCTGGGCCTCGAGGGTATTTATCTTGTTCACATAATTCATCATCCGGACATTTCCTTCACTTCCCCAATCTATGCGCTGAAGACATATAAATAGCAAAAAGCTGACGGTGGACCTTGGCTCTCACAGTATCTCACCCAGGACTGCGAGAGTCGGAAACATAATGACGTGGTGAATTATTCTCAATAGCAACTGCATTCTACAAGATTCTCAGAAACGGATTCGGATCTCGTCTAATCAACTGCGTTTGTATTTGTCGCGATATAGGCAACTTCGGGTCGAGCTCGATCAACTTCGCGAGCCATTGCCACCGGGTTCAACGTTCATCCATAAGAGATCGAAAGCAGGATAGTGCACCTACACCATCAACATTTACGTAGATCGGTAGTGAGAAGTAAACTCGAATCGCAGCGGATTTGCTTCCCGTCAGGAACAACGTTATTACTATTGTTGAACCAGGGACCTGCAGCATGAACATCGCACAGAAAGAGGCCACTGTATGTAATCTAATAACGACATTGCTGAATAATGTATCTTGTCATTAGGGTTGTTGGTACTTTTTGGTTAAGATATTGTTGATCGCAACTCTGGCAGATGACGTCGACCAGTATTTAGTCAGCTGTGGTTGTAATTTTTTGCATTCGATCGTCAGTCTATAACTGATATCTCCTAGACCATTTATTTGATCAAGTTCTTGAATGTAGATCCATGCGACTTGTTATAACACGTCATATGACTACGAGACCAACGTTGTTTGTTGTGGCTTTTGACTACATGAAACCTTACAGCTTTCCATGAAGCTCGCACGTGGTAGAAGTGCGGTGTCCAGTCCTGAAAAACCTTGGGAAAAGGCAGCTGGATTAACCCGCCTGAGTAACGGTGAGTAATGGTCATAAACGTGTTTTGCCATAGTCTACAGGTCCGATTATACCATCGACGCCCAGTGCTATAGTCGAGATCTTGCAGGGATAGTCATCATCTCGAACGGCTTTCGTATTAGTCTTGAGCATTGTTTCTACGTGGCGTTGTCCTGTTGAGATATTCGCCTTAGTGTAGATAATAATATTTTATATCTACCTCTATCAATCCTCAATAACGCCTCGCGAAATATTGTTAATATAGCAAAATCCCAACGTTCATTAATGTTGATGACATGGGTCATAAGGACTAGGTACATTTCTACCTCGAGAATCCTTATACGTTCAATTCCGCAGGTACGGTATAGGCCAAAGTCAACTTCCTCATACTCCGAAGTTCTGGTCATCGAAACATGTCCATCTTCAGCAACCGCATTTCAATCGATGCCCTGTAACCTCGACATTGACCACAAGCTACCACTGAATGGTAGTACTGCATCATATTCAACACAGATATTAGTTTCGACAGATCGGCATGACTGGCACAGTCGCATTGAAGAAGACGCAGACGCGGTTTTTGTGCGACAGTTGAAGAAGTTTTTAGGACGCGATGGCAAATATATCAATGTAAATACTCATCTCCAAGAACATGGTTATCGACAAGGTCTAAAGCATATCAATAGCCATATCACAACGTAATGATTACAAATTCGTCCATACCACCCCACAATAGCGGTCTATTACGCAAGACTGGAGATGACGTGAGCGAAACACCCAAGGCTCGTTCGAACCCGACAAGTGCATCAGCTTTCGTACTTCCTAGCTTCAAATATGTCCCACATATAAATACAGATGATGCCGGCGTCGAGGCATTCGTAAAGGGCTTCATCTTAGCACCGAAACTTCACACCACTCAGACAGAGCTGGACACACATTTACAAAGTGATCTGCTACGTGACACGGAACTTCAACGACAATTTACGGGTGTGCGTGACGTGAACGAGATTCTGATCTTGGTCTGTGGACATGGAGGACGTGATAGACGATGTGGAGTGCTTGGGCCCATCCTCACTCGAGAGTTCAAAGACCAAGCTTCTAGACAAAACATCACGATTTGTGGAGAATCCGATGGAGAAGCTGATACTAACATAGACACGTACAGGGCGAAGGTGAGGATTGCTAGCATTTCACATATCGGCGGACACAAGTTTGCGGGAAACGTCATCATTTACATCCCGCCAGCCTTTACGGAAAACGCATTGAAAGGAGTGGGAATATGGTATGGAAGAGTGGAGCCAAGACATGTCGAGGGTATTATTTCCGCAACAGTCCTCGGTGGAAAGGTAATAAAAGAATTGTTTAGAGGCGGTATTGATGGAAATGGAGATATGATACGGCTTTGAAAAAGCTGATTTCCCGTATTTAATTGATGTTCTGTGACGTCATAATGAAATTTTCCTGCTCGTAGTATGGTGAGAATTTGATATAAACAAACAAACTCGTCGTCAAGCTAATGATGAAGGATTGATCTTTCACGATCAACTTGAAATCATCCGCTGACTTGATACATTAATGTAACATATTTGAAAGTCATTCAAACATGTTTTTATCATTATTCACCGTTTTTGTACTATTTGCAGGCATTCAGTGCAACGACAACTTTGGCTCACCTGTACTATATCTCCCCTTATCTAATACATTATAACCCAGTTATACTGATTGTAATTTATCTAGTATCCCAACACAACTTATCGAAATGCCACCTCTCCTAATCCGCTCACTGCCGCCGGCGCAAAAATCAATCAAACCTCACCAGAAAAGTTTCCATCACCGTGGGGAACCGGCCTTGGAGATTGGTCCTCTGCATATTCGAAAGCGCGAACATTTGTTTCTAAATTGATGTTGGAAGAAAAAGTCAATTTGACGACTGGAGTAGGATGGCAAAGTGAGAGATGTGTAGGAGAAACGGGCAGTATTCCAAGACTTGGATTCCGAGGGTTATGTTTACAAGATTCACCATTGGGTGTCAGACTGAGTTCGTGCTGTCCTATATATTTTGTTAGAAAGTAAAGTGAGATACTGATAGCAATTTTTTAGCGTCTTATGTATCTGTCTTTCCGGCCGGAGTCAACGTCGCAGCTACATTCGATCGAGGCCTAGCTTCTGCAAGAGGTGTGGCCATGGGAGCAGAACATCGTGCAAAAGGTGTCGATGTTCAACTTGGTCCAGTGGCTGGTCCACTGGGTAGAAGTCCTGAAGGAGGCAGGAACTGGGAAGGATTCTCGCCTGATCCATATTTGACAGGAATCATGTTTGCGGATACAATCAAAGGAATACAAAGTCAAAATGTAATGGCTTGTGCTAAACACTATATTGCCAATGAGCAAGAGCATTTTAGACAGATATCCGAATCGTCGAACTATGGCAAAATTACAGATCCGGTATCGTCTAATCTTGATGATGTTACTATGCATGAGTTATATTTGTGGCCTTTTGCAGAAGGAGTTAGAGCTGGAGTGGCTAGTGTCATGTGCAGTTATAATCAAGTCAACAATTCCCATGCCTGTCAAAATAGTTACATTTTGAATTATTTACTCAAACAGGAACTAGGATTTCAAGGGTTTGTAATGAGTGATTGGGCGGCTACATATAGTGGTGTTCAAGCAGCATTATCAGGTTTAGATATGACTATGCCTGGAGATATCGCTTTTGGTGATGGAGCTAGTTATTTTGGTGCAAATCTTACAATCGCAATCTTGAATGGTACTCTACCTCAGTGGCGATTAGATGATATGGCAATGAGGATTATTGCATCTTGGTATTATGTTGGAAGGGATAGTGTCGATACTGATATCAATTTCTCATCATGGACTGGAGATACTTTTGGTAACCGTAACTTTGCTGGACAAACTTCGCATCAAGTGATAAATGAACATGTTGATGCAAGACAAGAACATGGTAAATTGATTAGACAGATAGCTTCTGCTAGCACCGTGTTGCTCAAGAATGATCACAACACTCTTCCTTTAGGTGGTAAGGAGAAATTGACAGCTGTCTTTGGTGAAGATGCTGGTCCATGTCCATTGGGTGCAAATGGGTATGGCGATCGAGGAGCCGATTGTGGCAGTTTAGGAATTGGTTGGGGTAGTGGTACAGCTGACTTTGCCTCTTTTATCACACCAGATACTGCCCTGGCATATGAAGCATCTCAGAGGGGAGGTGCGTATGAGTCAGTCTTGCAGAATGGCGCTCGTGGTCAAATGGCCACTCTCGCTCGCAAGGCTGCATTAGTGAATGGAGTATGTATCGTCTTTGCAAATGCTGATAGTGGCGAAGGTTATATCAATGTCGATAACAACTACGGTGACCGAAATAATTTGACATTGTGGCAAGGTGCTGATGCAGTAATTGAGACTGTTAGTGGAAATTGTAATAAGACTATCCTAGTCATTCATTCTCCTGGTCCTGTGGAACTTGGTACATACAAGAACAATCGAAATATCACTGCAATACTTTGGGCTGGTATGCCAGGTGAACAGTCAGGAAATGCCATTGCTGATGTACTTTACGGTCGAGTAAATCCAGGTGGAAGATTACCTTTTACTATGGGAAACACCAGAGCTGATTATGGTACCGATATTTTATATTCTGCCAACCAAGCTGTACCCCAAATTCAATTCGAGGAAGGTGTATTTATTGACTATCGAGCTTTTGATCGGGCAAACATTACACCCGTTTACGAGTTCGGATATGGTTTGTCTTATACAAATTTTACCTATTCTAATCTAGTCATCACAAATGTTGGAGCAGGTAATTATACTTCAACAACTGGTCATACACCAATGGCAAGTACTTATGGATCCTACAATCAAAGTACAGAAGCACATTTATTTCCGAAAAATCTGACTTTGGTGAAGAATTATATTTATCCTTATTTAAGCAGTACAGATATGTCCAAGGCATCGCGTTCATCGAATTATGGTCATTTGTCCTTGCCAGCTTCAGCAAGAAATGCTTCCTCACAGCCGCTTCTTCCGGCATCTGGAGCCCCTGGTGGTAATGCTGAATTATGGGATGTTTTATATGAGATTAGATGTACCATCATAAATAACGGTAATCTAACAGGTGAAGAAGTCCCTCAGTTATATGTAGGACTTGGTGGGAAATATGATCCGGTCAGAGTCTTGAGAGGGTTTGAGAGATTAAGTATTCAACCGGGCCAAAGTACGACATTTACATCACATTTGACGCGAAAAGATCTTAGTAGTTGGGATACAGTGAAACAAGATTGGGTTAGAAAGAATAATGTATCTCAAAAAGTCTGGATAGGCAGATCCAGCAGATTGATCGAGTTGGAGGGTGTTCTTCCGTGATCTAATAATATATGTATTATATTTCTTGTAAATAATATTAAATTACATACTGAATCATTTCTGTGCAATCTCCCAGAGTTGTCTAGGTGAATTGTTACAAACCCAGAATGCGGGGTAAGGCTCATTCCCCTCTTCACTTTCTTACTACTCGATCAATCACCAAATCCGACTCTTGATCTGTTTATAGAATAGTCTACGGAAATATGCCTAGCCGTGAAGAAATCTCCTACTTTGGCGCTGGTCCCGCTCCTCTCCCCACCTCGGTTCTACAACGCGCATCAGAAGTTCTACTAAATTACAACGACTCCGGCATCGGCCTTACTGAAATCTCACATCGCAGTCCAGAAGCAACAGCAATCTTACAATCCTGCAAAGCGTCGTTGCGGAATCTCTATTCAATACCAGACAGCGACAGTCCAGATGGGTATCAGATACTATTCTTGCAAGGCGGAGGAACAGGGGAGTTTAGCCAGACGGTCTATCATTTCACATCACTGTGGGTCGCGCGACGATACGCGAGTATCAAGAAAGATATCGTCGCAAGTGGAACAGGAGGAAGTGACGACGAGGTGGAAGAACAAGCGATCAAAAGGCTGAAAACCATGGTGCAAAAGGAGTTGAAGATGGATTACATCCTCACGGGGAAATGGAGTCTCAAGGCGTCTCAAGAAGCTGCGAGGCTGGTCGGAAAGGATAAAGTCAATGTTGCAGTCGATGCGAGGAAGTTCAGAGATGGGGAGTTTGGAACCATACCGGATGAGAAAGAATGGAAGCTTACGGACAAAGAAGATGATGTGGCGTTTACGTATCTCTGCGACAACGAGACGGTCGATGGTGTGGAGTTGAACGGATTCCCGAAGTGTTTGGAAGGTGGGAGAAGGAATGTTGTGGCGGACATGTCGAGTAATTTCATCAGTAGAAAAGTGGACGTGTCGAAATATGCAGTTATCTTCGGTGGTGCACAGAAGAATGTGGGAATTGCTGGAATCACAATCGCTATTGTCAAGAATAGTTTACTCCCTCCCCATGCAGAATTAGCTAGTCCTGATTTACTCCGTCGATTGGGATTACCGATCGGTCCGATTGTCTTGGATTGGCCTACGATTGCAAAGAATGATAGTTTATATAACACAATGCCTATATTTGACATATGGATCGCTGATCAAGTCATGGAAGAATTAATTACAAGACATGGGGGTAAAGAAACTGCAATGTCTGGACAAGAAAGAGAATCACAACAAAAAGCAGATCTGATTTACAAGACATTAGAAAAACATCCCGACCTGTTTTTTATTGTTCCTGATGAATCTGCGAGAAGTCGTATAAATGTTTGTTTTAGAGTTGGAAAAGGTGATGAGCGAAATACAAAAGAGGAACAATTCATTTCTGGAGCAAAGTCTAGAAATCTTCTTGGATGTAAAGGTCATCGATCTGTTGGTGGTTGTAGAGTCAGTAACTGTAAGTTTTTGTTGTGTGCCATTTTTAGAGTTTGAAAAACGCTGACATGTATCAAAGACAATGCAGTCAGTATTCAAAGTGTTGAAAAGCTTGTGAAATGGTTAGAAGATTTTGCCAGCGGAAAGTCTGCATAATCACATGTTTCTCATAGACAGCATGTAGAAATATGCAACATGCAAAAAAATGCCTCGTTCAGCAAAATTTTCCGTTGACAACAATGTATATGTCTCATTATCGTAAGTACTTGTTCAACTTGTATATACTATGTAAGACATCCACTTTTATATTCATAATATTGTATCAAACATTATCTCTATATATGTTCCCTCCTTTGCCATGAACTCCAACCTTTCTTTTTCATTCATAATATCTTGAATAACAAATCAATATATTATAACTTGATAAACAAAATTCGAGATGATGATTATCCTCATCACACTTTTGACCCTTCCTCTTCTCATCTCCGCCTCCTTAACTCATAACACAACTCACCAACTAGGACTTTCAACGTCCATCAAACAACATACCACTCTCGAGACAATCACTCGAACTCGACACTCCAAACGATCTCACAATGTTTCCTCCACCACCACATCCGTAACTATAACCACCAGACCCTCTTCATGGGAGACTTGGTCAACCAAGAGCGTTCAAAGCGCAGTCGACGAGAAGTTTGTTATCATAACCACTGCTCGTTCGACAAGAAACCAATCCTGGACTGCTGCACCGACCGCCATACCCTCACCATCCCTCACCTCCTCGACAAGGGAACCTACCACCGTTACTCTGATGGACAAAAGAGATTCGTTCACCAACACGACTGTAACGGTGACGAAAAAGAAAAAGCCATCTGGATTATGGCAGCTCATAGAGGCAAAGCTCGAAGGATTTGGAAGCAAGATTGAGAAGTGGAACGAGAGATGGGCGGCCAGACACCGAGCGAAAAAGGAGAAAAAGGAACGCCAACGACAGGAAAAAGCAGAAAGAAAAGCAAACGAGAAGGCGAAAAATCATCCAGCCAAGAAACCGACCAGGAGAGACGTCGACAAGGCGTCTAGAAACTCCGCCACGACCACCAGCGGGGGAAAAAAGAAAGAGAAATGCAGCATATTCAGTTTCTTGGCCCAGGAAGCAGCAAATGTCAGAGAATGGTTCAGACAGATGCGGATAAAACGGGCTTTGAGACACAAAGCGAGGAGAGAAAAGGCGATCAAAGCACAAGAAGAGCGACAGGAGAGACGGGAAAAGGAACGACAAGAGAAGCAGGAAAAGAAGCTGAAGAAGCAATTGGCCAAGAATGCGGAAAACATCACAAAGGATCATACGCTTGATAAGAGAGACCAATCTGTCGAGCACGAGAAAACGCAATACTGGCGCATTGACAGACCAGGGTCTTTGATGAGACGCAGAACAACGTATCCTTGGGGTGATGGGAGTGAAAAAATGAGGCGGAGATATAAAAACTACAGGGAGAAGAAGGAGAAAAACGCACATATTGGCGAGATGAAGAAGAATGGTAATAAGAACAAGCCGAAAATGATAACTTGGTCGGCATAGATTTACTTTTTGTTATTAGTGATAGGAAGTTTTGTGGTTTTTTATACAATTGGCGATAAATAATTTTAATTACACACTTCTTCATTCATGATTCTCGTATAACTTCATGTCCCCTTGTGGCACCCAGAACAGCAAGTCTATCTGCGGCTGTATTTCCAGGATCGTTCGCGTGTCCTTTGACCCATATGAATTCTACTCTAGCCCTTCCCTTTTTCCAACTTTCAACCTTGGCTTTGTCATAGATCGTACCATTATCGCCTTTTTCCTCATCTTCTTCTACTATAGAAGCATATTTATTACTCGTCATTTCTCGTTCTTCGATATATCCTATAATCTTTTCGATCAAATCTCTGTTCTCCACTGGTTTCTTGGATGCATTGACCCAGCCATTAGCTCGCCATTTCTGGAACCACGATGTCACGCAATTTATTGCATATTGTGAATCAGAATAAATTGCTAGAGGTCGGTCCCTTGGAGAAACTTCCAATGCCCGAAGTATGGCAGTCAATTCAGCCCGTTGATTTGTTTGTCGTGATCCTGACAAAGGTTCCGCTATATTTCTATTTAAACATTATTATTATTATAATATTAAGAAACAAGTATAAATGTGATCAATTACCTTTTATCACTTGGACCAAAATATACACCAACTCCCGCCATGGCTCCTACTTTACCATTTCCTCGGCTACTTCCATCTGTATAAATCCGTAAAACACCATCTTGAGACACGTCATTAGCTACAGCCTTTGTTGCTTGTAATTGATCTTGTGTCTTATAATCAATGACGCCCGTACGTGGATCTAGAAATATACTTGTGTCTAAACCATCTTCTGCATCTTCAGGCAAGGCTTTCTCTCCAGGCGCAAATACCGCATTCGGATCTTCCACCACAGTCTTCTTCAGCCTTTTTGCTGTTGGTTTCTCATTGATGGTGGGCGATAGGTTATCCTCAGTGGGTGTCGTGTTTACAAATGTCTCGGCTTCTTCTCTCGTTGTAAACGCTTTGTATCTCGGCCTATCGAATTCAAAGATTTGTTTGGAAGCATCTGCCCAATTCGTATAGACACCTGGTATACGACCTGATTGGACAGCATAGAATTTGGATGGGTCTTGCGAGTTTGTCGATTGTCTATAGCCATTCTCCACAAATTGTTGTGCTTCTTCCTCGGTTCGAAAGGATTTATCTGTATTATGTCAATTATCAACGTGCATTTGCATGAGATGATTCTAGTTTCAAACATACATACAGCGCCTCTATGACCATTTACTTGTCGTGAGCATTCATCCCAATCACGAAAAATGCCCTTTTGTTTTCCGACATGTACGGCATAGAACTTTGCTTCTGGCATGCGTTTTCGTTTCACACCCGTAGCCATTCGTGGCCGAAGGTTAAAGAAGATCGTAGAGAAGAAGGGCACTGTAATGATGAGGAGTAACTTATTGGCTAGTTAACATGTCTGCATCATGTAGTTTCTGTTTGTGATGCGACAGATTATCACAAAATGGAGAGTTTGGCTCCTGCAAAACTACTGTACAAATACCCAAACGGCGTGAACTACCCGATGGGAAAGGCAAACGGGTGGGGTTAAGTACGAATCCGGGGGCACCAAACCTGCTCTTGTACCACTGTATAGGCTTCCAATATCTTATTATGCATACTGTACCCTACAAATACATTATAGCCTACAATACTTCGTCAGTTTTAGTGTACTACTTTTGCCACGTTCGATCAAATTTTTTCACATTACAAAAACATCATGAACGAATCTGTACAAAAAAAATGTCTGGATCGTGACGTAACTTTACCATGGTCGTACGAAAACAGTAGACCCTCCGATGTCGCAGCCAGAGGAATTCTTATGAACCGTTTTCAGTTGCGGTATAAAAGTTGGTTATTAACCTAACTACTGTAGCTTTTTCCCGTGACTCAGTTATTAATCACAAAAGTTGCCTACGAAACGCATTTGCAGATCATAATCACAAAAGCAACAAAAGAAGAAATACAACTGGGTCGAATGCCTCTAATGGCAGTGCCATCCCTTCTCCGCCACATCACATTTTCTCCAACAAATTTCAGCCGTATCCATGCCTTTGATATATGAGCCAATCATCAATTTATTTCCATCTTCATCGGATTGGAAATCACATCCTTCGCACTTTTTGTTAGAGCCAGAAATTTCTACAATGACAAAAGCGGATGAAAGAAGAGTTTCAGGCACACCTGTTCCTGTTGGTGTCGCAGAACTCATGAATACAATAGACCGCAATATATCTGCCACGCATGGTGGGTTTAAAAAGCCCAGTTCTACAACCGCAATTAATCGACAACCGTCCATGTCTTGGGCGCTAAACGATACTCCTGCCAGTACAGCTCCCAATAGTCCAAGATTTATTCCACGTCCAGATCCAGATTGTCCTACTTGTCAGCACATGTCTTTATATCGTTCACCAATGCCCGTCAGACAAAATAGTGGTTCTAGCACTCCGCGAGTTCGCCCTACGACTCTTGATATCCCTGGTCTCACTAAATCAAAGGTATCTCCGGATGGTCGTATTGCATCGAGAGATGTTGGAAGTAAACTTGTTATTTTGTGCAGCGGACTACCCGCGCGAGGCAAATCATATCTGTCATTAAAACTTGCGAGATATTTAAATTGGCTTCAACATGATACGAGGATATTTAACGTTGGTGAAAGACGTAGAGTCGCTGCAGGAGTTGTACCCAGATCAGCCGCACCTTCGCCAGTCGTTGAACCAAGTTCAGCCCCTACGACTGCGAACACGTCTATACCACCATTGCCAGTCAATCCTAGTGGAGAGCTTCAACTGACTGTACCTGATGCCACAAAATCAAAGGAAAAAGAGAAGGAGATCGGTGCAGAAGAACAAATTTATCTTGATCAGTCCGCCACATTTTTCGATCCGTTAAACAAAAAAGCCGCACAAATACGTGAACAATGTGCACTTGATACACTTGATGAGTTACTAGACTATATATTGGATCAAAATGGTGCAGTCGGTATTCTGGACGCAACGAACAGTACTTTGGCCAGGAGGAAATTATTGATGCAACGAATAAGGGCACGAGCAGGTCCTGAACTCAACGTTCTCTTCCTCGAAAGTAAATGTGACGATGAACAATTATTAGAATCAAATATGCGTCTTAAATTATCTGGACCGGATTATAAAGGCAAAGATCCTGTGGCTGCTTTGGCTGATTTCAAAAAGCGTGTAGCTATTTACGAGAATAATTATGAACCTTTGGGAGAGTATGAAGAGAAGAATAATATACCATATATACAAATGGTTGATGTCGGTCGGAAGATCATATCACATCAGATCAAGGGCTTTCTCATGGCCCAAACCAATTATTATCTTTTGAATTTCAATCTGGCTCCACGACAAATATGGATAACTCGTCATGGAATGTCGTATGATAATATTAGTGGTAAACTTGGAGGTGATAGCGACCTTGCTTCTGAAGGTATCAGATTCGGAAGGACTTTGGCAAAGTTTATGACAGTCAGGCGTCAAGAATGGGATCTAAGACAGTTACATAAACTTAAACATTCTCATATGCCACCCCAACAAGGTGATGCGACTCCACCCAATCCGCATTATCAACCTACATCCGGTATTGCTGATGATTTAGAAAAAGAAGTTGAGATACCATCCAAGCCATTCTGTGTTTGGTCGTCGATGATGAAAAGATCTATTCAAACAGCTCAGTTGTTTGACGAAGAAGAATATGATGTCAAACAAATGCGAATGCTTGACGAATTAAATGCTGGAACAATGGAGGGACAAACTTATTCTTCAATCGCCGAGAAATTTCCCGAAGAATATGCTTTGCGTAAAAAGGATAAACTACATTATCGTTATCCTGGACCTGGTGGTGAAGGATATCTAGATGTAATCAATCGACTGCGACCAGTCATTGTAGAACTTGAACGAATGACAGATCATGTCTTGTTAGTTGGTCATCGAAGTGTTTCCAGAGTCCTATTGGCTTATTTTCGTGGATTAAAGCGTGAAGAAGTAGCTGATTTAGATGTACCGATTGGTATGCTATACTGTCTCGAACCTAAACCATACGGTGTCGAATTTAAAGCTTTTAGATGGAATAAAGAGACGGAATGGTTTTATGAAGAGCCGAATTTCAGATTACAACGAGATGAAAAGGATATGCTATGATTGAATAAAGTATTGAATGATTGTAACGAATAATGATTGTAGCATATCTGCATTTACTTTTAGACAGCATTACAGACTACTAATCTTAGACTAATGATATAAAATGATACACATAAAGTAAATATTACGTTATGCGAAGATGTGTTGTGTCCGTAATTCATCCCACCGCGACTCTTCATTATTCACATGCTTATCTTCCTTTATAGGATGGAAGTATTCTCGCACAGCGTCAACCAACAAGTCATCACTGATATCCATATGTTCCTTTCCCTCTATCAATCTAAACACCAGTCCATTCTTCTCATCTAACTTCTTCAACCCTATCCAATCCTCTTTATACAAAGCTCTATCAGTCAACTTCCTCACTAGCCCCGTCGTCTCGTTCTTATCCGCAAACCAGGCTGTTTCTCTCGGCACAATCGTCCTGTCTTTCTCAAACATGTACATGACCAATTTATCAATCCCGCTCAATCTATCAATATATTCTCTCTCTCTACCAGATTTTCTATCCTCGTTTCTTTCCCTATTGATGTTCGCAAGCCAGCCTGAATAGTCGAGGTAGTCATCTCCAGCCTCGCCCGTCTGGCCGTTTACTTCTCTGTAGTACTGCGCCGGAACGATGTTTCCCTGCACAAACGACGACCAGCGCCCTTTGCGAAACGCGGCGGTGATGGTTTTGCAAAGGACGTCGAATGTCGAACAGGCAGGTAATGACGAGATTCCATTATGTGGAGAGCCGAACGTCAAGAGGGCTTTTATCTGGATGGCGGGACATGTTTGGATAAGACCGCGGAGGAATAGACCGCCTTGAGAAAAGCCGACTGCGTTAAAGGTGTATAAAGGGGGATTGAAAGGGTTGGTAGAGGGTGTGGATAAGAAAGTGCAGATGGATGAGAGTTGGAGGGTGAGATTGCCAACAAACGAAGCGCGTTGGTCGATCTGACCGACTGAAGAAGGGGAAGCGGATGGTGGTGCGAGGGAGATGATGTGGACTTGAGTCGAAGGGTGGGTAGTGTTGATTAGTTTGGCGATACGGGATAGAGATGAGGAGGTAGAGCTATCTCCGAGACCATGCCAGATGAGTACCGGTAGATAAGAGGGAGACGTAGAAGCGATGGCATGTGAGAGAAAGGGAAGGGTGAGTAGAAAAAGAATGTCGGAGAGGTACATGGTGGTGAGATCGGTGACGATGTGAAGAAATGTGGGGAGAAGTTGGAATATGCACAACAACGGTCAGTCCGGTCTCTATCAAAACACAACACCTCTTCTTTTCCTGTTCTTTTCCTTTTCTTCCATGGTTTAGAGATAGGTTACATATCATCCGGCAGATACAATTGCCGCGACACCATCATGCAAAGATACATCTCACCGATACTGTAAAATAAATTCAATGCTTCGGACACCCTCTCCGCAAGCACAATCCGATGCTGTTGTTCTCAGAAACGACTCTCCTCCACAACAAACGACACCATCTCGACTGTCAAATCAGTCAATAACCCGGCATGACGCAGGATTGTCATCAGCTTTACTTAAATGGGTTCAAACATTCTCTACACAACCCCGACCGCAAAAACTAGATGATTTGAATGACGGACATATCTTATGGCAAATACTTCACGATATAGACAGTGATTACTTTCCAGAGAATGGTCTTCCTGCTTCTACGTCAGATACAAACATCACAAGTCCCGGAGGTGTCAACGGTGGACAGAAATGGATTGCAAGATGGCAGAATCTAAAAGTTATAGATCGTGCAGTTCGAGGATATGTTCGAGATATATGTGGAGTCATGATCTCTGATAACGATGCTGATTATGAAAGTGGTCAAGATCAAAACGAGAACAAAACCAGAGCGGATCTCAAAAGGATAGCGCAGGCTTCAAAGTTGGGAGAAGCAGAAGATGATGTGGTCATACTACTGAAAGAGATTTTAAGAGCTGCCATGTATAGTCCCACGAGTAATCAACGGATAGCAAAAGTGGTTGTAGGACTAGGAGCAGAGGTTGCTGGTATAATTGCTGCTGCAATAGCTAGTATGGAAGAAGAGCAAATTGATGAGTCAAACACTGAGACAGAAGCGGAGCATACAGATGAGGTCATTCATGAATTTTCCTCTGATGACGCTAAAACAGCTAATAAAGGTAAATCGAACGAGCGCGATATCGATCTTGCACATGAGGAACAACTTATTTCAGCTCATCGGAGAATTCGTGAGTTGACCGAAGCAAATAATGGATATGTATCAGAGCTTACATCATCTCGCTCGAAAGTAGAGCAGCTTGAGACCGAAATGAAGAATATGGAATCAACGTATGCTTCCTCGACTTCATCTACAGCTGTTATACAATCTTTACGTGAACAGTCAGAGTCTGACAAGACTTATATCGCCGAGCTTGAAACTTCTCTGACAACCACTCAAGATCAACTCACCAGTAATGAAAGAACCATTAAAGGTCTACGTTCAGAGACTAATATTATACAAGGATTAAAAGACGAACTACAGATCCTGCGTGCCGAACGAGATGATCTACTAACCCGGTCCCGCACCAATGAGAATCTTCGTAAAAAGATAGCAAATCTTCAAGATGTCGAAAAACAATCTTCGCTATTACGTGAGGAATTACAAATCATCAAAGCAAAGAATGTCGATTCTGAAAAATGGAAAGATAGATGTGAAAAGGCGGAAAAAAGCGCTAGAGAAAGTATGGGAATAATAGCTAATACTGAACAAGAGATATTTGAACAAAAAACGTTGAGAAGGACGTTGGAAGCTGAGATTAGGACTCTAGAAGGAAGAGTTGATCAATACAAAGAAAGAGCGGAACGAGATCGAGATGTTATTGCTGATTTAGAGGGGAAAGCGATGAGCGCTCGAGAAGGTGGAGGAGGGCTTGAAAGAGAGATTGAAGATTTGGAAAAGCGAGACAAGAAAGAGGACACGACGATGGATCAACGCGACGAGAGTTCTCAAAATATTCAGATATCTTCTGGTGCGACATCTGAAATGTTGGAAGAGAGGATAAAGAGCTTGGTTTCGAGAAATAAATTGTTGGAAGAGCAGTATTTGGATATTTTAACTTCTAAAATTGGATATGATACTAGTGAGGACGATAGGATGGTCGAACGCTCTTCTAATAAATTCACGGGACAGCAGAATGAAGTAAAGACAGAAGATGAAGAAAAGAGCATTTTCAAATTGCTGCAACATGTACATTCCGTAACGAGGAGTCAGGATAATCATGATACACCCGAGAATAACGTACGAGAGGAAATGCTTCTTGAAAATATAGCAAAGCGGATATCTGACAGGATAGCGATGATCAAATTTCAAGTATATGAATCAACACAAGAGGTCAGTTCTTTCTTAACATGTATCGTATCCATTACTAATGTCCTTTATGTAGACTTTGCGAGTAAAAGACGAGGAAATCTCTCAACTCCACGACAAAGTCAAAGAGTTAGAAACGTCATCTTCTTCATCTGGTAATACAGTGATAGAACAACAACCAGAAGATCAATCGATAATATCCCAACTACGACTTGAAAATAAACTAATAGCCTCTGCATGGGCGGCTCTCAATAGTAGGATTCAAAAAGACAACGTCATTATCGCGAGGAGAAGAGAAGAACCTAAATCCTGGTTAGGGAGACAAAGGGTATCGATTGGATTAAGAGGGGGTTTTGCAGGCGAGTTTGGAATGAGATGAATTACGACAAGGATATTAATGAAGTCATGACTTTATCTCCTTTTTTTTTGAAACGATTACTACAGCATATGGTAATATTATTATTAAAACTTGGATTGATTTTTTGTATACGACAAGTTATATTGAAAATTGATATTCCATCTATGAAAGAACGCCGAAGCAATACAAACTAGTATACTACTAAAAATCCCTCAATGGTCATTGTTTTTCATACTCGTGCAGATTGAACCTTGCTTTATTTTCATCCCTCGTTTGACATGAGTTACGTCTATGTAAAAAGTATACTAATGCGATACTGTCAAATGTGTATATTTCGAAGTGTTGTGGAACATGAAACCGAACTCGTCATTTCCAACCAATCATATAGAAACTTGATCTAACAACATCCACCCTTGGCACCTTTTTTCCCTTCTTCAGGAGGATTGGTGAGTTTGATTTGTGTCCTTTCTTTTAAATTAGGAGCGTCGCTTTGTTCACCTTGTTCCAAAGCCTTTGACGATACGATTTTGTATATATCTAGATGATTTCAATCAGCATTTTTCCCTGAGAAAAACTTGTATTGAGCGGTTTGATCTTTACCTGTGAGAATACTTTGGAATGACATTTCTACATTACTTGCATCGAGAGCCGACGTTTCAATAAATGACAGTCCGTTCTCCTCTGATAATTCAGTCAGTATTATGATATCATAACGAAGTGTAGAGAGAGGGAAGACGCACTTGCGAATTCTTTGGCTTCTTCCATCGGAACAGCACGTAAATGTCTCAAATCATTCTTGTTTCCCACCAACATTATCACGATATTCGAATCTGCATGGTCTCGCAACTCTTTCAACCACCGCAAGACATTCTCGTATGTTTGGTGTTTACTAATGTCGTAGACGAGAAGTGCTCCGACCGCTCCACGGTAATATGCCGATGTGATTGCTCGGTAACGTTCTTGGCCCGCTGTGTCCCAGATTTGAGCTTTGATCGTCTTGTTGTCTACGGAGATGCTTCTTGTAGCGAATTCCACGCCGATGGTGGATTTGGAATCGAGGTTGAATTCGTTTCGTGTGAAACGACTGAGTAAGTTGGATTTACCGACTCCTGAATCTCCGATCAGGACGACTGTCGATCTATAGGTTAGTTACTGTTCGGTTGATAGAATAGAAAGTAGAATCTACCTTTGAATAGAAACTGCGACACCGTTAGTATATTCAACAAGAGTTTGAGGATATTAATGAAATACTCACATCATATTCATCATTTGCCATGATTGTTTTACACCCTGTAGTTACGGCGCAAAGCTTCTTCTTGGTTCTCACTTGTTGTTATACCTTCAGAGATGACTTGTTGAAGAATGTACCGTCGTTTTATTGGATGTAGAAGCGTGGCGCGAGTGAAATGTGCAATGTATATTATAATTGCTCTCAGCCTTTCATTACAGTCACTTGCTATATTCGCGAAAGGTTTCCCCACACTCATATGAGATACGTACACGTGATAGGATGTAGCTTTCATGAACCGTGGTTCGTTGGTAAAAATAGAAACTTTCAAAGACTGTCACTTCACTTCATTCTTCAAATTCTTTGTTTTGAATAAACAAATAAATCGATGTTCTCTTTATATATATGTATTATCCCGTCTTAATGATCGCTTGCTCTTAATAGTTGTACATCTAGTATTCTCTACATGTATTTCAAGCTAACAAACACTGTAATCGTTTCCTGCCCTTACATTTTGTGGCGTTGTCTTAATTAATATCAAAAAAAATCTGCCGTGTATCGCATGGAATAATATCATGTTTGACTGTGATATGTCAGACTCCGACGAGAGCGTCGACGAACAGGCCGAGGATCCAAACGCGACGTATGCTGTAGAAGCTATTCTAGACGAAAAACTGGAAAATAATGGTGGAAAGACGTTTCTCGTAAAATGGGATGGTTATCCATACGAGCGGTGTTCGTGGGAGCCTCTAGAAAACTTTCTCGATCAGACAACACTTAAAGCCTGGGATCTCGTCAAGAAGTCCGGGAATCGATCATCAAGAAAGGTCATTGAGGATATATTGCAACAAATGTCTGAGTACCATGCAATGGAAAATGCAAGGGAAAATGCAAGGGAAAATGCAAGGAAGAAAAAGCTTGAAATGAAAAAGAAGAAGAAGAAGCAGAAAAGATTGACTGTTAATACAGAAAAGGCACAAGCCCAGCACTCTTCAATATCAAGTGCTGTGTCAAGTCCCAAATTTCCACCGACCGGAGTCTTGAAGACTGTTCGAAAATCAGGGACAAGAGGTATAGCGCAGAAAATCGTCACTGGTAAGGTTTCTTCTACCCGTAATTCACGGCCAAGTATGCCTTTATCAGCTACAAGCGGTGCAGAGGGAAGGAAACGGAAGCTACAGCAGAAATCTGACCTTCATTCAAAATCACCTGTTGTAGATAGAGAAGAATCCGAGGATTCGGATGCTCCAATCATTCCACGCGCGGTCTTGAAAAGGCGAATATTAAGAGAAGATGATGATGGGAAGAGTGTCATTAGTAGTGAGCATGTCGTAATTCAGGATAGAAGCACGATGACTACTGCAGCCGTGGCTAAAATGGTTGAAGATAAAAAGCCTTTGAGACAACCAATATCGTCAACATCGATTGCTGAATTGACAGCTACAGAGATCTCAGCTGACGATGAACCTCTCGCTTCTCGCAAGCGTGATGAACACAAAGGTTCTGGAGATCTGTCATCGCTTTTTACAGATTCGGACGATGATATGCCGTTGATCCACAAATCGCGTTTATCAATGTCCAAATCCAACAAAGAACTTGTGAACAAATCAGACCCTACAGTCGTACATCCTAGCACATCTATTCGTGAGAAAACTATAACGACTGTGAAGCCAATTACAACTAATGCTGGAAATTACGATGTGACGAATCGTAAACCAACTGAAAAGGTCATTAACGTCACTAACGGAAAGACGGATCAGCTTATATCTACAAAGATCAATACGAATCAAACCTCTGATGAATCAACGAAAAAACAAACCAGTTTTCCTACCACGACAACGTCGAAAGATAAGAGCTTTCCACCCATTCCAACAAATGGAACAAATGGTTCACCCAACCTCATGCCAAAGTCTCCAAAGGTAGGACATGAGAATAGCAAACCCATCAATATATTCCTCAAATCAACCACACAAAAACGAAGATCTACGATGGACGCTCCTGGAGTTACTCATAATGGTACACTTTTCAACAGCTTTAAAGAAAAGCGAATTGCAAATGCTCGAAGTCGGAAAAGCGAAGCAGATCCCAATATCGACAATCTTACATTTGTCATTGGCTCTAACGTCATCACTTCTAAAAGTCGCGTGAATGATGGTCCATCGAAATCTTTGTCGTATAGTATTGTTGAAGATCACGACGAAGTCTTGAAATCAGCAGTCTCCGACATCTTACCGTTTGGATCAAAATCAAGACAGGACTATGGTACCTCACGATTCGAAGCTTCGCCCCCACCTCTTAATGGTTACGAACGTGAGCCGCCACACGAAAATCCCCAATCAAATTGGCCAAACGATACAACTCGTCCAAACGATACAATTCGTCCGAATGATCAAATTGACGCTATCCATCTTGCTGATGCTGCTTGGGTCAAGCAAAATATAACTTGTCGAAGCTGGGCAAGTCGAAGAGGATGCAAGTACGATGATACATGTCGTTATGCTCACTTTACTAGTAGCTTCATTGAAGCAAAGCGGCCAGAGATTTGTCGTAGTTGGAATAGCACTGGATCATGTTTAGACTCTACTGAAAAGTGTATATGGCATCACGCGCATACAAATTTCTCAACATTGCAGTCCATGCCTTTGATGACGCACGCAGAGATTGCCAAAATGCCAGAATTGTATTTTCCCCACGACAAGATCACTTGTCGTTTCTGGATTAGAGGTGTTTGTCGGAAGGGTGACGGACGATGCGAATATGCTCATAGACGGTGCAGATATGTACTTTCAAAAAGGCCGCAAGTATGTGAAACCTGGTTTAGAGGTGACTCTTGTCATTTTCCAGCAGAAGTCTGTGTATGTTATCACTGTGCCATAAAAAATGGCATACCCGTCAGAATGCCTCTCTCGGAGACTTGTCAAGCTTGGGCTAGGGGGAATTGTACAAAAGCTGCAGATGAATGCGATGCTTATCACGCTTATTGGGATGCTCCTGGTGTTACATCTCGAAATACTGATGAAAAGGACGATAAGAATAACGACTCTCACAAGCTTGGTAGGCTACAAATTGTCGCAAATGCCTTTGTACATAATATAGACGTTTCTTGTACTTTTACGGTGGATTGTAAGCTGTCAGCATCGTTCCTAGACTTGATGGTGGAGCATGTCTGTCTAGCTGATGATTTTGTAAAATATGTCCAGGTATTTCCTTCATCCAACAACTTTACCGAGCATGAACTGACGATTCTTAGACACCTCCATTACAAGCAATCACCGGTCTTGTCAAGTTGAATGGACCTACCACTGCAATGAATAGTTTTGTACGGTTTTCAGAATATTTAGCAACAAATGATTTAGTTGCCATGGGTTATATCGAAAACAAGATCTTCATGCTGCATACCTCGAGTGATTCTCGTAGGAGTAAATCGCCTATCAATGTGAAAGAAACCAATTTGTATATACGAATACAGGAGAAAATGATAGATCGACAACTGCAAATCAATAATAATCTATTTACTTTGGACGATGTTCTACTATCTCCAAAACAACTACTGGAAAGACATTTCAGTCTGGATTTGACTCGTCTCTTTCTTGGCATCAATAGTGGTGAGGACCATCGATGTGTCTTTTTAATGTTTCCACCTCAGTTTGAAGTCGAAATAGTATTTCTCGAAAGATATCTCGAATCTCAGAATATCAAGGTTTACTTGACTGCTGAACCTGAACAATGGTTTCAGTATCTCTCTCAGACTCAACGAAATCCCGCCAAAAAGTCTACAGGCGGAGGAGCCATTCTTTGGCATCCATCTTTTCAAAACTTTTGGCAGGTTCCAAACATGGTTGATGTTTTACAGATTGGCTCACATAATCATTTCAGACTCGATCAAGCGGTAGATACTACTGAATCTCTATACAAACTGACGAGAATCTTTCCAAACGGATATGCTACTCTGATAGAAGATGCAATCTTTGTCGACGAGCCCGACCTTGCCTTGACAATCGTAGATAATTTCCATTCGGAAAGTTTCTCAACTCCAGTCTATGAACGGAGGAACCGTCTGGTCGTCCGTCCTGACATTTTGGCTTTTATACGAGGACTCCAGCAAAAGATTGACGAAAGTTCTCGAACATATAGGACTCTCGCAAAGATTAACTTGCTTTTATGGGACTTGTTATACCCAAACATGCGAGATAATGCGTCGGAGACCGAATCTGCATTTTCAGCCGCAAAAGAAGGTCTAGTCCTGTCGATATCTAAACATGAACTATCAGATTACGAACAGATGTACAACAACATTCCCGTCCAGGCTGCCGAGGGTTTGATACAATGGTACGTCTTGTGGTCATTGACACAAGTCCATCACTTGCGGAGATTCAACGTCGTCGTAGCGCCTTCGCGAATCTTCTCCAGATCGTCCAAGTCAATCAACGACGGTGGAGAGACGGTTCAAACTCCAACCACACCACTGGTTCGGACCGCGCCGTATAGCCCCGTCTTGACCTCTGACGTTGGAGAGAAGAAAGACGGAACCAAGACTGTAGAAGAATCGGGGTTGAAAAAGATTGAACGGGCGAGTGATTTGAGAATCAAGATCTTGGGCCAGAAATTCAGACATGTCAATTTCGTATACCCGGAGAAATACAGGGAGTCGAGAAAGAAAGTGTCGAACGTAGTTAGATCAGATGGTGATAGACAATAAACTGGACCCGATACGAGACATTTGAACGAGTGAGGGAGGTGGTGGTAGTAATTGTATTTTAGAAAAAAGCATACTGCATAGCGACAAGTTATGGTCATGTTTAAATAGGAGAATAGAGTGTCCTACACTGTAAATGACAAAACTCTTACTTTCAACAACATACTATGATGCTTCTATCAAATTATGAACAATTCTTAGACACTGGTGTGATGTGTAAATGATATGATATGTAACAAACGAGGTTTTTAATTAATCCATAACTACAGTCGCTCCTTGATTACCCTGCCCTCCAACCATTTCATCTCTCTCATACTGCGTTCTAGGCTGCACTTCTCCCGCCTGGGACATGAAATTCGTCCTAGGATCTTTTTGAGCTTTTGCAGCCGAACATCTCGCCATTGTGGGGGATGATCTAGAAATCGCATCTGTGAAATAAAAGTCTTGAATCGAAGTCTTTAATACTTTTGTACTTTTATTACTTTCATTCTTTTGTGATGATGAGGAAGTGGATGAGGAGGAGGAGGTGGAAAGTTTGTTACAGTCTACTAGTTGGACTTTACTCAATCCTGCAATCTCGACAGATGTGGGTTCTACAATATCGTATCGACGAAGCGTGGGACTTATTTCAGCCATACGATCTCTTAAACTTTCCACATCGTCGTAAGGAAGGGGTTTTCCTACTGCTTCCGAAACGGCGCGTAGAATCTTCCAATCTTCTCGGGAAGCGCCGTGAACGGATGTAGCTGCTCGGCCGAGTTGGACTCTTCCTTCAGTGTTGACGTATGTTCCTGCTTTTTCGGTATATGCTGCTCCAGGAAGGACTACATCTGCTAATGCGGCGCCTCGATCGCCGTGATGGCCTTGGTAAATGACAAATGCATCTTTGGGGATATCCGACGACGATATTTCATCTGCGCCAAGGAGATAGACGATTTTAGGAGTTGTAGAGGTTATTTGTTGTGAGGGAACATTGAAACCGACTTCAAATGCTCCTGTACGTGATGCTGTACGTTGGAGAATATTAAAGGCATTCCAATCAGGAGTGAGCATGGTTGATTTGTTCTTTTCAATAAATGCCCCAAATTGTTCATAGACAGATTTGGCATCAGAATGTTCGGCTACACTTGAACCGAGAATAATCATTGGTCGTTTAGCCGATGCAAGTTTTTTACCAAACGAAGATGTCAAAGCGGATTTTATATCAGCGGCTGTTGATCCAAGTTTCTCGTATTCAAATGTCGATTCGAAATCTTCACCAACAAGTCCGACTTCCAAATCTGATCTTAACCATTGCTTCCTTATTCTAGCGTTCAAAACTGCAGCTTCCCATCGAGGATTTGTTCCAACAAGTAGTATCGCGTCAGCTTCTTCGACTCCAGCAATAAGTGAATTAAATGAATAGTTTGTACGAACATCAACACCATGTGCTATAGGACTTGAACCTTGTGGTTGATCAAGTGCTAAATTGTCACTGTCGAATTGATTTGCCAGATCCTTTGCTGCCACCAAAGTCTCAGTTTCCACATGATGTCCAGCTATGAATTTTATTTCATTCGACTTTGGTGCTAGCGATTGTACTTTATCAGCAATCTCTACCAATACTTGCTCCCATGGCGCCGGATAAAATTGGTCATCGCGACGAATCAAAGGCATAGTTAATCTTTGTGTAGTCAGTCCATCACATGCAAATCTAGTTCTATCGTCTATCCACTCCTCATTGACATCATCGTTCAATCGTGGTAATACTCGCATGACTTGAACTCCTCTTGTATCAACACGAATAGCCGATCCCATTCCATTCATTACATCGATTGACTCTGTGTGTTGAAGTTCCCATGGACGTGCTCTAAACGCATATGGTTTTGACAACAAAGCTCCTACAGGACATAAATCGATTACGTTTCCTGATAATTCCGTATCCAAAGCTGTTTCTAAATAAGTTCCAATTTGTAAATCATTTCCTCGACCTGTTGATCCCAATTCAGGTGCACCTGCTACATCATTTGCAAATCTTACACATCTTGTACAGTGAATACATCGGTTCATAGAAGTCTACCGAATACCAATTAGAATATACATATAATAAAGTAGTAAAATAACTTACCTTGACCAAAGGCCCAATATTCTTGTCTTCTACTGCTCTCTTTCCAGCAATTTCATGAAATCGTCCTCGATCAGATCCATATCGCATACTTTGATCTTGTAAATCACATTCTCCACCTTGATCGCAGATTGGACAATCGAGAGGATGATTCGCAAGTAAAAACTCCATGACTCCTTCACGGGCTTTATGAACCAAAGGAGAATCTGTCTTGACCCTCATCCCTGCTTGTACAGGCCATGCGCATGATGCCACTGGTTTAGGTGCACGTTCTACTTCCACAAGACACATTCGACAATTACCGGCAATCATCAATTTTTCATGATAACAATATCGTGGTACTGTGCTACCGCTTCCTTTCTTTTCAATCGCTTGTAGAAGTGATGATCCAGCTATTCAGATTTGTTGTCAGTCATGTCAAAAGTCATAAAGTATCGGTGCCATTATACCTTCAATCTTGACAGGAACATCATCTACAAATAGCTCCACTTCGGCTTTTTTTATCTTTGTGTGACTGAAAGTTCGTATGGTATCATTGCATGATTGATGTGACCGGCGAACGGCTGCTCGAACCAGCTGACGGTGCAGCATCCTGCTCGCAAAGGCTGATCACTTTATCAATCTCAATCGAGTCTTCAATAATCAACTATAATTGAAGTTGGGGCGTAATCACATTTGACAAAGTTTAAACTAAACGGGAAGATCCGTTACCTTAAATTTCTCGTCAGCGTTTTTGGATAGAATATAATTCGTCAGTTTCAACTTTTTCTTTTCCTTTTTTTTTAATAACTCATTTTGAACACATATTTATTGTAGGCCTGTAGCGCAATGACTGACAATTCATCATGTTTCCACGCCGCTGTCCTCTGCAATGTGTTCTAGAGGGATAATGCGTCTATAAAAAGAGAACTTTTGGAGGCCTGCGAAAGCTGGCCTATGATGATTTGATCTTTCAAGTATAGACGCGATACTACCATCTCTATAGTCTTTATTTCCATTTCAAATATATTCTGCCCTTTTTCTATCACGTAGAAATAACCTTGCTATCTTTAACTGGCCATCGTAACTGCTCGTAGTAACTTATTATCAATACTACATGTCATGATATGAAAGTGTACAAGTCTTGGCAAATATCTACATTTTATTGTTTGCCGAGGTAAACTCACCCGAGCCTGTCATATGCCGACGATCAACAACCCTTTTAATAAACAGATTCGGTATCCGTTTGTGTCACCAACTTTCCAACAATGCTTGATCCTCCAATATAGTTATACGTATCCCCTGCAACACTTGTCTGATATCTTCCTACTCAATGTCAGACTCGATAGGTAATCCCTTGCGATGTACACTTTCTATCATGATTATACTGACACAAGTTAGACCGCGTCTTTGGCCATGCGTTGAACACAATCAATAAGATCCGTACTGGCAGCTCCAAGCCGCCAGTGAGTGATCGATTAATACTCTATGGGCTATACAAACAAGCTATGGAATCCAACGTATCTGATCTCTTCCCTCGACCCATTGGTATTTCTGAACAAGTTCAAAAAGAGCAGGACAAATGGGATGCATGGCACGTTAACCACGGAACGAGTCGGACAGAAGCCAAAAAGAAGTATATTGAGCGATTGTTACAGACTATGAAGAAATATGCATCTGGAACAGAAGAAGCTAGAGAATTGGTGGAAGAATTGGAATTCGTTTGGTCACAGGTCAAGGATAACCATAATGATGCAGAGAACAAGGCTGTCAAAGTCAATGATACTGTGGTGAAGAGACAGGATCAAATTGGGAGGAAAAGTAGAAGAGGATCGAGAAGAGATTTGACCGTTCTCAATCCATCATCTCAGGAACGAGACCAAGATGAAGAGTCTGAAATCGGTGAGGAGAAATGGGCTGACGCGCCCGTGAGTCAATTCGGGGAGTTGAGTATACCAAACCAAGTAGATGTACCAAGACGAGTGCAAGCGTCAGATTCAAGATGGAGGAGAAGAGTTGAGAATGCAATTGTAAAGTTGACTGCCGAAGTCGCTGCACTACGAGAGATTGTCGAATTGAGAAAACGAGGCTTGGCTAGACCGGCAACTACTGTGTGGGGCTTATCATGGGATTTGATTCGATTCCTTGCAAAGCTGATCGTGGCTGATGTGTTTATTTTATGGCTACTCGTGATATATTTTCGCCGAAAGAAGGACAAGAGACTGGAAATGGTTTTGAATATGCTTCGGAGCAGCACGTTGAAGAAAATCATGAATAGTAATGGATGATTAAGGATATGAAATATTATGTTGTCTACTGAAAGGCATCATCTAATTTTACTTTACCTCTGAGGACTTCTCGAGTCAAGGTCATGAGGTTCTCGGCCAGCTTCGGATCATTTGCTTTGTCACTGCCTTTTTCTACAATGCATGGGGTAGCTATATATTCTCCACTACGCTCTGTGACAGTGGCTGCATACATTGAGCTTACACAAGCTTCGAATTGTGTCTTTTGAAAAGGCTTGGACAAGACAGACATTCCATATCCAAGAATAGGATATGCATCGTGAATGTATTCCGATGTCTGCTTCGTATCGACAATACCAGGATGAACAGCATTAATGAGTATATTACTATACTTGCCGTGAAGGTGTTTGTCAAGATATTTGGTAAAGCAAATATTGGCAAGTTTACTTCTTCCATAAAGCTCCTTTGGGCTATATTCACGATTTAGCTCTTCAACCGTTTTGAATTGTGTATCCTCTGGTGAACTTTCATGCAGATTTGATGCAACATTTACAATGCGGATTATGTTCCCGGATTTAGCAGTGTGTTTTAGAAGCGGAAGAAGCTGTGAGGTAATGACAACATGGCCGAAGTGGTTTACGGCCATGTGAGAATCAATCCCATCACTATTTAGTTGACGAGCCATGATACCCCGTCCAGCATTGTTGATCAAAATGTCCAGTCGATCAGTTTTTGCTGCAATATGGTTTTTTATACTATCAGCTAGGGATTGGAATTCACTCTGTTCGACTGTAATATAAGTCACTCGTTTCCTTGCATCCGCTCCAAGGCTTTCTTCGATGCTATTCAAACAGTTCTCGCCATTTCCATTGCATGTGACGAAGAGTTGTTTTATGCCTTTTGACAACAAAGTATGTGCACTACCATATCCAAGGCCTTTTATTTAGATTAACAAGTTAATTTAAAACCAATTCATGAAGAATTATTACCTTCGGTACCACCGGTAACCACGGCTACCTTTCCACTCAAATCCGGAACTTCATCAAGTGTGAAATTAGATTGTCCCAGGTTTTGAAATGGTCCCCCAAGATTCTCCGCCAATGTGTTTTTGATCGTTGTTATGGGTGAAGCTGAACTTGCAAATCTTTTGCCTGTGACATATACTTGGTTATTTGCATACATACATTTGCTGAGTAATCTTCTAGTTGTTATTTGCCCGTACATGACTTTTGACGTATGCTGATGAATATGAAGCTTATGAAGGTTGATCTGTAGACATAACATGCAGATGTATGATGATGACGATGACGATGACGATGATGTCATTATACCGTACAGCTTTTTCTCGTAGTTACTATAAATAACTTCCACTATCCATCAACTTGTCATGTTTATTACTGATCAAAACATCAAGACATTTCTATCCAGTTGACTATCTGCACGAATAATCGTTGTCATGGAAGATATGTCGTCAGAATGGTTAAATAACCTCATAACAACTATAATACACTTTTACCATACATGTCAAACAAAAAATAAACATCTCAAGAGTTTTGATGATTTTGAATTGTGTCATCGTTTTTGAACCTACGATCAAGATATTGACGATTGATACGACATGGTAAGCCAATGGATATATTGTCTGGTAGGTATGTATTGTAATGAAGTATGGGTTTGTATCTTTCATAACTTTGTTTTTCCAAGAATAGTCATTGTCATGACAATCTATTATACATGTCTTACTTGTATCTCTGCTTGTTTCTTATAGCTCATGTCTTACTTACCATCTTTAGTTGTTCTTCGTGTTTGTTGTCTTGCTTATCTATTCCCTATATTCCATGTCTTGATTGTATCTCTATGTGTTCTCTACTTTGATGTCTTGCTTAAATTATCCCTCGTATGCTATCTTCAATGTCTTGCATATCATGTATCAACTACATTCAGTAATGAGATTGTAAATGTATAAAGTAGTGCTTGTTCCTCGTCTGACATTCTTTTCTTTCTTTCTCTTAATATAATTATCATACAATATATTACAGAACTGTTATAGAAACTACCCTTCTGTCCATATCAGACCTCGAGGAATATTTATCTAGACTTTCATCAACATAGTACACAATTCCCTCCTCCATATACATCATCAAGCCATAACATCTCGAGACGTATATCAAAGACATACAGTAAGCACTTGACCATCCCGAGCGTAACAAGCCGTATCCATTCTAACCTCTCCTAGTAGCCATCCTCTCTATCCATTTCAACCATCCACATCCTTCTATAAAGATGCAGACCCCCACCACTCTTACAACACCATCCATGTCTTTACCACTATACATCCCCCCTCCATCGGCATATACTCTCGAATCCCAACGACGAGCGCAGAAAAGCCTGCAATCCCCACCACCGACTCCTCGCCCACTGCTAATCATCCGCCTCCTCCCTCCTCGGCCTCCAGCCCCCCCTCCTTCGCCATGCACGTCCCCCGACTCATCCCCTTTACGCCCTCTTATATCAAAAGGTATCGTGCGACGCATCAAATGCGCAGGGCTTTCAAAGCCATCGAGAGGGGTTTCGTCAAAGACGGCAATAAACGTCGGAAGCGGTGCGAGTTTGAAACGACGTCGAACGAGAGATGAAGAGGCCGAAGAGGCCGATGACGAAGACGACGACGAGGAAGAAGAAATCTACATCTCCTCTTCCCCCTCGGATACGTCTTCGGCTCCCTCGCAAGACTCCGATAGCGAGTCTGGTTCCCAAGACTCGAGTCAGGATACTACAGTATCAAAACAGGCGGTGGAGAAAAACCACCATGATGCAAAGAGGGTGAAAGTAGAAAGTAAACACGACGAAAGACGGTTTATGACGAGGATGCAGACGCATCTAGGACAGAATGGACAGAAGACGTTTCTCAGGCGATAAAGGTGGATTTTTTTGATTTTATAGTGTTTTGTATGGTAAAAAAGGAAGATTGTTGGGTCTAAAATGTATTTTAATTATTATCTACATGTCATGCTGGTTGTTTGGATAATATAAATAAATACAATAATCTGAACCGTTACACGAGTGCATAATCATGTCGAATGTCACAATCACGTTTCCCATCACGCAGTATATTCAATCATGACAGTAAATGTTGATTGACAAACCAAGTATAATATTTACCGAATTAATTCAACTAGTTTTCAACTCGTTTGATCAAACTTTTCAAATCTACATTTCACAAATCAATCCGATCGTTATCCTCATCATTCTCATTGCCGTCTTTTGTCATATTTCTCAACCTGATTCCATCCTCATCACTACTTCTCAAACTCACATCATTGTTATTTCTAGCTTTCATTCCCATCGCTTTGCTACTTTTGACATTACTCTCCTGTCCCGTCTCGAGAAAGTCTCTCATTTTCTCTTTTGCGACTTCCATTCCCTGCGCGCTAGCGGCATTTGCCATGCGGATCATAGGACCCCATAGGTTGAGGGAATACGTTACATAACCGCCTATTCCTAGGACAAACAAGAGGAGAAAGTAAATTGGATTTTTAAGGACTGGTTGTGAATGTCAGTAAATATATCTAGAATGAGAGAATGGAGAGGGAAATGACATACCGGCTACGATTTCATTCCATCCCAAAGCAAGTAATAATCCATAGAAATACAAGGGTACCTGAGTAACTCCTCCGATAGCACCTCGTTTAGCTTCGACAAATACTCCATCGGCAGTTTTACGGAATCTATTCAGCAAGTCACGTTTCTTCGCTTCATTAAGTAGTTGCATTTCTTCTTCAAGAGTCTTGTCGGCGTCTTCATCTACTCCTCCTATCAAAACTCCATCCTCTGTTTCATCTCTTTCTACATTCAACATTTTAGAATCTTCACTATTTGACGATTGTGTTGGAGAAGAGATCCATGCTTCCAAAGGTGGAGCTTGACCTGTTTCTCGTAAAAGAATTGTACCTAATAATGGAACGAGTAAAACAGTCTCTTCTCTTGCCTTTGTATATATTCCCTCGATGTCATCATTTGGTCTGTAAACCCTTGGAACACCTTCACTGTCATATCTAAATCTATCTTCAAAGTTTTCTCTCAACTTCATCAACAAATTCCCTTCACTGACTTCTTCTTCTAATTTCTGTCGTAATAAAATCCATGATTTACGTCTCAACTTCCATAAACCTAATTGCACTTCAGAAGAGGAAGCATCTAAAGATTTAGCTAGACCAGAGAATTTAGTTTCTGCGCCAGATACTAAAGAAGTAAATCCACTCCATATTCTATCCCAGAGATCTCGATCGTCAGTCTTTTTATTAGATAGCTCACCCGCAGATTCATATGTAGGAGCACCGCTTCCACCACGGCCAGATCCTAATCGATTGAATTCTAACGCTACAGCATCTGATAATTTCTGTTTCACTGCTCTCTCGATGCGAAGTAATAAACGTCTCATTTCGTCAGATCTGAGTTGTGAAGATACGACATCCAAATCAGTCTGGAAAGACGTCAATTCTTGAGTATAACCCGACCATGCAGTATCTGGTACAAGTGTAGTTTGTGCCAATTCACTAAACGTAGTCACTGCAAGGGATTTTTGAGATGATACTATACTATGGAAATCATAAGTGCTGCTCTTCTTTTGACCAATTTTTACTGCAGATATAACTGCTTCTCTAAATTGATCAACACCGGTTTTATGTGCAGCGGCAAGTTGTCCAGAGAATAACGCCTGTAATCGATTATCAACAGTAGAAATTAATTCGGATTCTTTACGTTTATAAACGCCTTTATGGTATCTACTCGCTTCTGCTTCAAAGGACTTGATCAATTCTGTCCTTGACTTGTTCATTATGCTGCCAAGATCGGAAATAACAGCTGGATGGCCAGACTTTGTTGCATTTGTTTGACGAGTTTCTAATGGAACAAGTGCAGCGTCAAAGATTATTAGTACTTCTTTTGCGATTTCATCACAGCGAAATTGCGCGAGTAATTCTTGTTGGGTTGGGAGATCCAAATCTTTATTACTTTCAATCAAGGTCCATATATTTTCCGCATAAACGGGAAAGCCATCTGCTGGAATACGACGATGATATTCAGGTAAAAATATAGGTAAAGAAGCGTCATCCAATAGGAATGTTTTACGTTTCGGATCCTGATATCCCTCTCTAAACCTTGTCCCAAGTTTATGTACTTCTGTGAGGAACTTTTCAGGTTGTAGTATTTTATGAGGAAGTGCAACGAATGCAAAGTCAAAATAATCTTCTATTTTTGATGCTTCAAGGCCAGCTGGTTTCGACAATGAAGACCATATTCTTGTCAAATCAGCCAATAAAGTCTGTCTGAGATTCGAAAGAGGTGTTGTTCCGATATGATCTCGAATGACAAAGAACAATAATGATCTCGGTACCGACCTATATCTATCAGTTCATACTCAAAATGTATATGTTATGCAATGAATATCCTCACTTTGCATCTTTCAAAAATAATTGTAAATTCACCTCAAACACCGTCTTCAACAATCCCATATTTGCACCTTGATAAAGACCGACTTGATGTTCCCAGATGTTCACAATCAAGACTTCACTAGTTGCCAAAGCAAATAACGCACTCTTTCGTTCAAAATCTTGATCTTCTCCTCTTTCTCTTCCATCTGTACCTTCAACGTCCATGACTAATATGTTCTGAGCCATGGCTTTGCTGTCATCTCCAATACTTCCCGCGGTAGTCCTCTTGTTAATACTCATCCATATACCCTTTGTCGTTTGTCTTCTTTCTTGCTCGCTCATCACACCAAAATAAGTTCCAAACAATTCATTCAATAATGTACTTTTACCCGTACTTTGAGACCCAAAAACGGATATTATATGATAGTTGAACCCTGCTTTGATCACTTGTTCGGCCCTGAGATATTGTGGAAGGTGAGCCGAGTTAAAGTTCTTGTCTTGGTCGATGATCTGAATGCCATGTTCGAATGACGCTGTTGTTTGGCTTCCGACCGGCGCAAAATGACCATTGAAAGTTGACATTATTGGCGGAGCTGTAGGCATTCGCTTTGGGGAAGTGGGCCGTTTATCGACATGTTTGTCATTCATTGTCGAAAGCGTATCTGATACAGTACAATGTTGATCGGCCAGCGATAAACAAATCAACTTGCAGAAACAAACTTCGCCACAGTTGTAAGATATTTGAAACAGTTATGGACAATACACGCAGTCGTCGAAAGTTATTTGATCGATTGGCTCGTGATAGTACAAGTAAGAGAGTCCTGGTCGTAAGATCTTTTCTTGCTTGTTGATCATGTGTTGTCATTGCTATTTATTTCACAAACATTTGACAGAGCTTCAATGACGTAATTTCCAATTGTTAATAAATATTACGAAAAATGGAATGAAAAATATCAAGTTAACTATATATGTAAACATTAAGATATTATGCTATATATGCTAAACTAAATGTATGTTAATGTTGTCCAGCCGTTGTATACATTCGTGACCGACTTTGCGCTATATTGCCTTTAGCAACCTTGGTCCTTGTCGAATACAAAGTAGATGAATACATATCTCAATAAAATAAATCCTTTGATATCAGTATATTTGCCATCAATCACTAGCACATTTGTTACATAAATCCAAGCTTACCATTCTACATACACCTTGTATTGGATTGCAAAAACAATTCTTTCGAGAGTATATATCGAACAATAAAAAGACAGAATGTAGCTCGAAATCCGAAATGACTGGAAATAAATCTTCAATGTCGAAAATGCTTATAGATAATGCTTATAGATATTTGCAATGATGTGGGAAATAGTTATTCAATTCATGGTCAAAATCCACGATCAAAAGAACTCGAACGTTGCATCGACCATGATCCACGATCTCCTCCGTAGCCAGATCGTGTTGCACCTCCTGGAGCACGATCGAGAGCAGGAGCTTGCGATGTCCCAGGACGGTTTGCAAATGTGGGATTTGAGCAGAGCATAGCAACTCTTGATCCATATTTTGATCCACGAAGTGAAACCATGTGCTTACGAATGTGGCCGGCAACGAGCTCGCGATTGTTAGGGTCCGCGTGTGTCACGATGTACTGGACCAAGTAATTACCAAACTGATCACCAGCAACTATATACAGAATCAGTCTGGCATAAAATAATAACCCAAAAACAAAAAAACTTACTGTCAATCAGAGGCATGCGGGGGCGATCGGGTCGAGCTTCACAAATACGTGCTAGATAACGATCCAGAAATCCAGAGTCGCCGATTTTGAGACATTTCTCAACAACTTTGGACGCAAATTGATCGATCGAGTACTCGGTAGCAAATCGCAGAACGTGATCCGTAGCACGAGCGCGATCTGGTATGGAGCCATGTTCGCAGATATGCTGGATGCACCAACTACCAAATTGACCATGGGCAATGACATCAATACTAGCCAAGACCTCGTTGATGCAAGGACGCTAAAATAGTGATTAGAGCCTATTAAGTAATTTAAATATTGATTCCATGAGTCAAACATACCTTGTCTTCATCTCTGCAATTCTCAAATATATTCTGGACAACCAAGCTGCCAGTTTCACCAAGAGCAACCTCATGCCACATTCCTCTCAAGGCTTCATTGACATATTTCATAATCTGTGGCGGCGATCCGCTCCAGCGTAGCTCAAACAGCTTCTGCCAGACGTGACAAGCATAACGATGTATAACGGTTTCCGGAATTCTGCGCAATAGTTCATGCACCATAATAGCCTTGTATTCTTCAGGAGCGCAATCAAACGCCTTTTGTACAACATGACAGCCAAAAGCATCCATACTGAGATTCAAAGTATTGCCACGGATAGCTCGGGATATGGCAATAATCTGTTCTGGAGTTCCATGCTCAAAACATCGTTGAACAAGAAAATTACCGAAACGATTGACCATGAGTGGAAAGGCTTGATCGATGATGGCCTGGACAATATCATATCTCTGCTCTGCAGTACCGACTTTGAGTTTCTGCTGCAGGAAGATTGACGCTTGCTGATCATTGTTGCAGACAATCTTGTCAACAATATATTTCCAATTGCAGCTCATATTTCGCTCCAAAAGGCGACGATAGTTCAAAGGTTCATTTGGATTTATGTTGTTCTGCTGCACTTCCTGACGTGGCTGTATATCGTCAGTATTGTGGTACCCATTCGTAGGTTTGCTTACTTACTTGAACGTTCCAAGGTGATGGCTGCACGAAACTGTCATTGGACTGACCATTGAACTCTGCAGCCATTGGTGAGAGATTGCTTCCGTATGCCTGGCCATGAGAGTTGGAAAAGAGCTGATGAGAATGATTTTGTAGGACATTAAAGTTGCTCAGAGTTGCTGCTGACGCCAGCACAGGGTGAAAAATTGATGGCGATAGTATTGACCTTGTATCCATTGGCATCTCTGGTGCTGGTAGTTTCGTGCCAAAAGTCCACGGCATGCTTTGCCCCCAAGGTTTTGCATCCTCCACCTGGCTAACTTTGGTGTTCTGAAGGTTGTTCTTACCATGAAAATCATTGATATTACTAAACCCAAAGGAGTCGAATCTCGAAGAATTTATTTGATTAGCAGAATGAGGCTTGGACATCCCAAGAAAGTGTTGAACAGGGTCTGTAGACGTTCCCGAGTCTTTGGACTTCTCAAGTATCAATCCTGAAGGTATTGGCATGACATTGGCTGCGGCACGATGTTCATAACTCGATAGCCAGAAATCGGAATGCGAGGTGTCTTCGTATCGACGTGGAGACGAAACACTACTGCTGATATCCTCGTGGTAGAGTAAAGGTGCAATATTTTCGGTTACGCTGTTGTTACCCGAGCTAGCAGACTCATAGAGGCGTGAATTGCTCCAAGACGACGACATGATTGATGCATTGAGGTTCGTATTTAACTTGAGGTTTGAAAGACATCCATGTGTATAATCTAACTCTCGACGCAGATGGGTTGCTTCGCCAGAATTACTCGAGAAGATATCTGAGTTGATAGTGCTTTGATGAGTAGATCTGATGCTGTCTGGTGAATCGAGTTGATGAACATGGCTAACTTGAGAACCCTCTTTGCGTTCCTCCGCGGACTGATCCACTTCTCTGATGCCACCGATCGTGGGTTGTTGGACAGAACCGCGATGCTTTGACTGTATCGAATTGAAGGGCATCTCGACGATGTCCTGCTAGTATTTGAGTCAGTATGTGCAACGCAGATCACTTGGACGTTTGAATATTAACCGATGCCCAATCAAGCTTGTGCTGCATTGTGGACTTGTCGAAATCTACAGCTTTCGGTGTGGAGGAAACATCCTGAAACTTCGGAACGCGCACCTAGCGAGTGGAATGTCAATGGCCCAGTCCCCCATCGAGCTTATTGTGATACCGTAACATACATTTGTCAGATCTGTGTTATCTGTAGGTTTCGTGACGTCTTCTTCATAAGCGAGAGGCACGCCGCCAGATGCATTAAGCTTAGGATGTATTAGCTTGACAAGGTCCATTCCTAATCACTGGTGTTCGAGAGTGTCTTGTTGCCAGTAGTATCTAGGCGAGGTGAACGAGAAAGCGTGAAAAGCTATAAGTGCAGCATATATCCACATGTGCAAGATGTCGATGCTCGTCACTATAACAAAGGAGGAGATATGCAAGACAGGAAGACGAAATAACAAAGACCTAGTACACCGGAACAAAAGCTTGGTGAAGAGTGGAAGTGGAAACATGACAAAGAAAGACCATATATGTGCGTGTCGGTCGTGACTGCCAATTTTCCAAACTTCACAATGAACACGCAATACCACTTTTCACTCCACTTCACATTGGCTTACGTGTAAATGAGCATCATCACACCTTACGTAAATACATATCGATCTAATCAGGCGTACTTCGAATAGGGCATGATCTGATCCTCCGTAGCTTTCAAGAGCATATCTAGTAACCTATTGACCTGTTTCGTACGAAATGTTGACAACAATGATAAAAAAGAATGATTCACTGCTATTGCCGGTAAATTTTCGGACAAACCCTCAAATGAAGATTAATCATTCCCCCGCATTACATAAATGTAGCAAACAAAAGTCCATCGCAGTTTAGTTCAATCGCAGTAACGTATACGTGACCACGGGTGGGAACTGTACAGGCTCTTCTTCTCTCAGACATGTCTGCTGGATCTCAAACAACCCCACTCAAGCTGAGATAGTAATGGCTTGAAGCAAATTCGGAGAAGAAAAAGTAATAGTTACAGTCACGTATGGCATCTATTTCATCCGCAAAGGATCGCCGACGTACATCTATATCCGACCCTCGAGGTACGATCAAATTTCCGGATTTTGATCCAAGGATTTCCAAAAACTTGCCAGTATTTGAAGATGGAAATACTACAATTCCCAGCTCGCCGATACAAAGAGCTGGTCGTATTTCACTAGATGAGCGGCCCCGACCAAGATCTAATGGAAATACAGAGTCAAGATGGCAACCAGTTGTACGACACACGAAACAGAAGAGTTTGAGTGAAGCGATCCGGACAGTGCGGACTCGGAAGGGAAGTGTTAGTCAAAATGCGGTCGAGATCGCAGAAGCTTTGAAGCCTCCGATATCTATCAAACTTGTGGTGAGTTAGGAAAGGTTATAATTATACACTCGTGGCACACCACTGAGTCATTACAACAGATACTTTGCGGCGCCTGGTACTGCTGTTCGATCGTCACAAATGCTTCTTCAAAGGCAATTTTGACTGCACTTCCCAAACCTGTTACTTTGACCATCGTACAATTCTTCCTAGTCTCCGCATGTTGCGTATTCGTATCTGCATTGGCTAGGATGTACGAGCCTCTTTCGACTGCAGCTCCTGTGTTGAAGTATGGTATACGCAAACCTAGTAAAGATCTTGTAATGGTTACTTTACCACTCACAGCATTTCAAATCGGAGGTCATATACTGGGTGCGGATGCAATGTCTCGGATACCTGTTTCACTGGTACATACTATCAAAGGTCTTTCACCCATGCTTACAGTCTTTGCATACCGAACGGTTTTCGGTGTACATTATTCGTTGGCTACCTATGCTTCGCTGATTCCTCTAACATTAGGCGTCATACTGGCTTGCTCAGCTTCCTTTCGAGCAGAGTTTTGGGGTTTGATGGATGCATTTGGTAGCGCTGTACTGTTTGTGACTCAAAATATTGTCTCCAAGAAATTGTTCATAGATGCAGCGAATGCCGAAGCAGATGGTGTACCCTTGAGACTTCGAAAGCCAGATAAGCTGAATTTATTATGCTATTCATCTGGACTTGCACTAATCATCACTCTACCAATCTGGTTATGGACAGAAGGTTTCGGATTGATGGCTGATATATTCACCGATGCCGCTGTTGAACTGTCTGGTCGGCCTGGCTCACTTGATCATGGCCGACTAGCAGTTGAATTTGTTTTCAATGGAATATTTCACTTTTTACAATCAATCGTAGCTTTTGTATTACTTGGAATGACGAGTCCAGTCACTTATAGTGTGGCTAGTCTAATCAAACGGGTGTTTGTGATTGTTTTTGCTATAATATGGTTCGGCAATCCAATGACACGTATACAAGCATTCGGAATTGGTTTGACTATAGTCGGATTATATCTGTATGATCGTATGAGTGATGCAGATAAAGTCGATAGACGATTACGTTCACAACAACATAGTTCTGATCCACTTTTACCTACCGCATTGACGGGAGAGACTAAAAGTTTTGATGTCATGGACAACAAACCTACGATAGCGACTGCAGCTTCTCTTGTCAAGGGAGTTTCGTTGGGAAAAGATGCCGAGAAAAGAATAGGTTCGCCAATTGTTAGTCCTACTTTATCTCAAAGTGGATGGCTTAAACAAGGAACCAAGCAGGAAGAAACCTGGAACAAGAACGATATTTTACGAGAAAAAGTCATGAATGTGGAATAGTATAGATGTTTAAAATAATGTATATGATGTATATGAGTAATCAATAATCAATCAAGCTGATCTAACTACCGTATGTCATAATTTGTGATGCTTTCTTGACATGAAATTTTGATTTTTACAATATTTACAATTACCATTACAGATCAAACTGTCCTACATACAATACAATGCGTCAACTCTTCCTTCGCTCACACGTCACATCTCCCATTCGAATCTCCCACAATACAATACCTCGTATACTTAGGCGATCATACATATCAGCCACCAATCCCTCTTTAGAAACTCACACCCCTCTCGAGAAACAAATCCTCACCTCCGCCCTTTCCCACGTCCCGACTCAAGGCTTCACCCTCTCCGCCCTACGATCCGGCTGTCGAGCATGTTCCTACCTCGACGCGACAAGCAGCACGCTGTTTCCGCGGGGCGCGATCGAACTGGTCCTATTACATCTCCAGACCTGTCGAGAACGCCTTTCTTCCCCACCCATCTCAGGTAGACATCCTACCGACAGAGATATCAAGGGATTGATCTTGCGTCGACTGGCGATGAATAAACACGTCTTACCGCATCTTTCCCACGCACTAGGACTCATGTCTCTGGCGGAAAATATCCCCTCGTCGCTAAAAGAGCTGGGACGGCTCAGTGATGAGATCCTATACCTCTCTGGAGACGGCAGTGTGGATACGAGTTGGTATACAAAGCGAGCAGGGGTCATGGCTGTTTACGCGGCTGCGGAGGTGTATCAAGTTTCATTAAATGCAGAAAGAATCAGGAATGGTAATGAAGATATGGTCAGGAACGAAAGCGCTGAGGCTGGTGTGGAGGAGGAATTAGGTGACGAAACAGCGGTAGAACTGGGTAGTTTCGTAGATAGAAGGTTGGATGAAATGAATACGTTGGGTAGATCATGGAAAGAAGTTGCATTATGGGCTGGATTTCAAGGAATTTCGACGGTGAATTTAGTGAGAAGTCTGGGGTTTAGGATATGACGATACAAATGGATCAATCACAAGGAAGAAAAGAGTGGTGTTCCCAGGTCATGATAATGGTTCTAGGAGCTATTTACATCTGAGAAACGCTAATGAAGAATGACTTTTACGATTTTGTCACGCCTTGGACAAATTCCTTGATTTCAGCTTCAACCTTTTCACTTTCTTTAAAAGGATCGTACATGCGTGTTTGCACGAATTTACGAAGATCCTCATCACTGTGGTTTCGTAATGCAAGGGCACGATCAACGCCGGCCTTTTGAGCAGCACGAATGACACCACACGTGACTGTTACGCTGACTTCTCTAATACGAGATATACTTGGATATATCCAATTTTCTGCTCTCTCTTCCTCATTCATGGAAGTAGAAAGAGCTTCGGCTGATGCGTAGATCATGGATTCTGTAACGTTGACTGCTTTTGACAATATAGCACCCAGTCCAATTCCAGGGAAGACGTACATATTATTACCTTGTCCAGGTGTCAATGTTTTACCATTGTAATTCAATGCCGGGAATGGTGATCCAGATGCGAATAAACATTTACCATCAGTGTATTTAATAGCTTCCTCAAATGTACATTCGGATTTACTGCTTGGATTTGATAACGGAAAGATGATGGGTTGCTCATTCATTGCCGCCATCTTTTTCAAGATCGAAGGTGTAAATGCTCCTCCTATCGTACTCAAACCCATAAGCATGGTAGGTTTAACAAAGTCTACAACCTCTTCCAAGGTCTTGTATTGTTTTCCATTGTTGTCAGTGCGAGAGAATATCTTCTTATGATCTGCCAGCTCATCACCACGATCATCGGTAACCAACCCCTTTGAGTCGACCAACCAGAAGCACTTACGAGCTTGATCCTCTGTAAGACCTTCTTTGACGAAGAAGTCAACTATTTGTCGAGCAACACCAACACCAGCTGAACCAGCACCGAGAAAGACGGCACGTTGATCAGCTGCTTTGATACCAGATTGCTTTACAGCATTTATGACACCAGCGAGAATGACTGCGCCAGTACCTTGTATATCATCATTAAACATAGTGTATGTATTCTTGTATCGTTCTAGAGATGGAAAGGGGTTTTTGAAATCTTCATACTGTATAACAATGCCTGGCCAACGTTCCGTCAATGCAGCCATGAGCTCATCAAGGAATTCCGCTTCTTCTTCTGCAGTAACCTTGTCCCTTCGACTACCAAGATACAGTGGATCGTTTCGAAGTTGTTCGTTACTTGTTCCGAGATCTAACGTCAGGGGAAGTGTTCTGTCGGGACGAATTCCTGCACATCCGGTGTATAAAGAAAGCTTTCCGACAGGTATACCCATACCATTGATACCCAGATCACCAAGTCCCAGAATTCTTGATCCATCGGTAACAACAGTGATTTCTACTTGATGCGGCCAATTTTGTAAAACCTGAGAGATGTGACCCTTGTCAGAAAATGACAAGTACATTCCCTCTGGCTGAGTATATATTTCAGACCACTTTTGACAAGCTTCTCCCACTACGGGTGTATAGATCAAAGGTGTCAATTCCTTGACATTATTAAACAGTAACCGATAGAAGAGGTTGACGTTTGTACTTCGAATTTGAGATAAGTATAGATATTTTCCGATCGGAGTTTGCTTTGTTGCCAATAATTGCATACATCGCTTTTCTTGATTCTCGTATGACTCCACGGCCGGCGGTATCAAACCCTGTACTCGAAGGAATCGTCTGGCTTCGATCGAGTTTGAAGTATCGCAATCTCCATTGCTATCATCAATGTCAGTCGATGTGACTCGAGCGTATGACATGCGTGTGCGATACTTACTTTGGGGTAACTCCACGTCTGCTAGTCGTAGAGTGCGCTTGATTAATGTTGCCAGTTGGTGCTTGAGAAGTGGTTCTTGTATGAGATGCACCCATTGTTGTATGTACGTATCTCTTTGCGCAATTGGCGGATATAGAATATTGTTTTATAGGATAGAAATGTTTGAGCATCTCCTAAGAATAAATGTTATAGCAAGCAAACAATGGCTTCTGTCAGGGGCGGACTACGTAATAGAAGCCAAAAGAATTTTTTTTTTCTCGAAAGTCTGTTTACGTTCAAAACTTCGTCATTCTTGTTCGTGAACTGTGGTTCGTTTGAAGAAACATGCCATTGTTTGATTTTATTTATAGCCATCAATATGGCATTTTAGTTTCCACATTTGACAAATATCGCAAGAGGGCATTTTGCATCTGATAGAGTGAGACCAGTGTGAAATATATCTCGACTTGATCCCGTCTGTTGCGCACTATCTTAACATATCCGTTTATTCACAAAAGTCTATGCTGGATTAGGTTGGACAGCCGGTAAAACTCTATACTCTTTATCCGGCTTGTTAAGATCTGGGATTTCTGACAAAAATTATGTGAATAGAATGTTTCTATCACTCCATGATCATTTACCTCATAACATCAACACTTGTTCTACTCTGATCTGTTGATCTCAGCGCTTTCTCACCGTGGTGTCACATATCACCATTGTCGGATTTGATCGATAATCAATCATGTATTGAACGCAGCGCAAAAGCTCAACTTTAGAAATAATCACAATCTCCTGATAATATTCAGCGATCTCATATAATGTTCTGCTTGCGCTTCTGGCTTCCTGTATTATTCTTGTGGTATGTTCTTCCTTCTTAAGAAATCTTTCCTCTTCTTGACTGACAGGCGGTTTAGCGCCACACTCCCACCTGCATATTTCATTCTTTTTACCGCCACAACTTGGTACATTCATCGACCATGTCTCTACTGCCAACTTCTCCTCACTATCCTCGTCATATCATTTTACGATTGGTCTGTTGACTGGTTCGTGCCACATGATCAATATTGGATCCCAGAGAACGGACGGCAAATAAATCGAAATTACACTGCATTTGTGACGAGGCAAAGAGGCAATCTGGCGGCAATTCCTCCAATAATATCACAAAAGGTCAGGCAGGGAGTATCGGGCCGAAGTATATCAACGATTAGCGTAGGGCAATGGTTGAGAAATATGATTGGTCAACGAGAATGGCACATTCCTAAATTGGGAATAGTTCTTCGGTTGTAGATGCATATGTGATGTAGCAGGGGACTATGTTGGATGTTATCACGAGCAATGAGCCATGACGGAGCATAATAATCATGAAATAGAAGGATGCATATGTATATATTTCCACATTTGTCTACTCCTCCAAATGACCAACCCCGCATTTGTTTATATTCCAGTGTCATCGTGAGTGAATGAAGAATATTAGTGGAACAGTTGCATATGCTCGCCTCAAGCCATTATATGTTATAAAATGGCCATTGATAGAGATGTTTTGCCAAATAAGTAAAGTTCTAGTGTTTCCCGTCTCGGAAAAGTCAACATCCTAATAGGCTTTCTGTACAGCGTTCGGCCAAGCCATTATGATCTCACCATCTACAATGTAGAGTTTGCTGGATCATGGACGTACAAAGGAAGTGTCAAGATAGATTTAATTGTTCGACAAGACACTGATGTGATTACCCTCAATGCCAAAGATCTCACAATTCAACATGGCGAGATTCAAATCGACCAAGGCGAATCTGAAAGTACCATAAAATCATCTGATATAACACTAGACGCAGACAAAGAGAGAGTAACACTCACTTTCGGCCAGCAAATCAAACAAACCGAAAAGGCCGTTCTGATCCTTAGTTTCCAAGGACTTCTACATGGCGACATGCAAGGTTTCTACCGAGCTAAATATAAATCCAGCGTGGAAGCGTCTCCTGCCGTACCTTTTATCGACGGACATCACTACATGCTCTCAACACAATTTGAACCGACAGATGCAAGACGAGCATTTCCATGTTTTGACGAACCGAATCTCAAAGCGTCGTTTCAATTACATCTCGAATGTCCGATGGGATTGACTGCTTTATCCAACATGCCAGAAGTTAACAGAACCGCCAGTGAACGTGAGGGACATGATGTGGTTACGTTTGACACGACGCCTGTGATGAGTACATATCTCTGTGCGTGGGCAATCGGTGAGTTTGAGTATATCGAAGCCTTTACGGAGAAGACGTATAATGGTCAGAATCTTCCGGTTCGGATGTATGCGATCAAAGGTCTTGCGCAAAAAGGTCAGCTTGCTTTGAAGTTGGCATTGCAAGCATTGGATTATCTCTCAGAGGTGAGTCTATTCTTAATCTGAACACTAGAGTGTATGAGTAATGGGGAAAGGCTTTTGAAATTGATTATCCGTTACCGAAACTTGATCTGCTAGCCGTGCCGGAGTTTGTAAGTATCGTTAGCAAGAAAGGCACGGTTGAAATCTTCTAACGAATGGCAATAGGGACTGGGAGCTATGGAGAATTGGGGATTAATCACAGCAAGGTTCGTCACTTCTAGGATCATGAATGAATCAGGTTTTGCTGAGTTTGATCAGGTCAACTCAAATACTCTTTGACGAAAGTACAAGTTTCTTCGATTGGGCTCCAGAAGTAGCTCGCACTATGTACCATGAAGTTTCACACATGTGGTTTGGTAATCTAGTCACGATGGACTGGTGGGATGATCTCTACTTGAATGAATCATTTGCAACTTGGATGTCGTGGTATTTACAGGTCAAATTTCATCCTGAATGGAATGGCTGGGCTGTATCTGTAGATGAGGGCGTTAATAGCGGACTGAGACTTGATTCACAACGTAATACTCACCCTGTCAAACTTGACATTGTTGATGCAACTGAAGCAGATCAATATTTTGATGAAATCAGTTATCATAAAGGTTGTGCGTGTATAAGAATGTTGGTACAGCATCTATCAACAGAAGTGTTTCTTGCAGGTGTTTCGGACTATCTCAAACAACATGTCTATGGTAATGCGACGACAGCTGATCTTTGGAAAGCTTTATCAAAAGCATCAGGTCAAGATGTCGTAAAATTGATGGATAGTTGGATACACAAAGCTGGATTCCCTGTAGTCACAGTCGAGGAAGAACCTGGTCAAATAAATGTTTCTCAATCTCGATACCTGACTCAGGGAAATTTGACTGCTCAAGAAGATACAGCTCGTTGGTGGATCCCTCTCAGAATCATGTCTGGTCTGGACTCGAATAACAAGCCAATCCTACGACACGATGTTCTAACACAAAAGCATGACATTATCCGTAACATTGATGACGACTTTTATCTGTTGAATCAGGATGCCTCTGGCTTCTATCGTGTCAATTATCCTCCACAACGATTATTGAAATTAGGCACACAGCTTCATAAATTATCTGCTTGTGATAAACTCGCTTTGATCTCCGACGCAGCTGCGTTGGCACAATCAGGGGCATGCCACGTTATCACCTTGTTAACATTTCTATTATCATTCATCAACGAATCTGACTGCGAGTATGTAAGCTTCCTTTTCCTACATAAGCAACTTCATTGACGATCTCGACAGTGTTTGGTCACGCATTTGTCGCACCATTAATCAAATCCGCAACATTTTCGACGACGACCACGAGATCGCTCGTGGTTTGCAGGAATATTCTCTAAAGTCTGTATCTCCAGCAATCAATCACTATGGCTGGACGATCGACACAAATGACATTTATGCCGCAAAACGTCGTCGTGCTTCGATCCTCGAACTCGCGGGTTTATCCGGCCATCAAGCCGTCATAGCCGAATCTCAACGACGCTTCAACGCTTCTATTAGAGACAAGACTGAAACTATCGATCCAGATCTGAAGCGATGTATCTTCAACATTGTCATGAAAAAAGGCGGACGTGAAGCTTGGGAATTGATCCGAGATTATCACGATAACAGCAACGAAGACGACGACAAAGTAGCTGCGATATTCGCGACTCAACACATGCAATCTCAAGACCTATACCGTGAGTTTCTAGACTGGGCTACGTCTGGAAACGTCGCGGATCAGAATATGATGTTCATGTCTTGGGAGCTGGAGCTTGTTTCGAGTCGTGCTGGATCTAGTGCCTGGTGGCCGTGGTTGAGAGATAACTGGTCCGAAATAGGTACTCGATTCGCAGGATCGAAACGAGTTTTGCCCGAGATTATAGATGGCGCGCTGAGGACTTATTGCTCGATGGAGACTTGGGAAGAGATCGAAATGTTCTTCAAAGAAAAGGATGCGAAGAGTATAGAACGCTCTTTGGTCGGTGCGGGAGAATCGATCAAGGCTAGAGCCATGTATAAAGATCGAGATGGAGAATCTATCAGAACATGGTTACGAGAAAAGGGATATTTGAATTGATAGCATAGACTTTTGGATATATAAGAATAACATGATGATTATACCCATTCAACGGGGTTTTTCAATACATTCATTATTTTCTCTTCTTTACTTCCCCGTTCTGGCTCGTGCATATATTCCCATCTAGCAGTCAATGGCAAACTCATGAGTATACTTTCAATTCTAGCACCGGGAGTATTCAAACCAAAAGCCGTACCTCGATCATGAACGAGGTTAAACTCAACATACCTCCCTCTTCTCAATTGCTGCCAATGCTTTTCTCGATCCGTATATTCCATGTCCATTCTCTTTTCCACAATCGGGACATAACTCGGGAGAAAAGCATCAGCACAGTCTTTCACAAACGAGAACAAACTCTCTCGATCACGTTCCGTCTCATCTAGATCGTCAAAGAATATTCCTCCGACGCCTCTAGTTTCGTTATTTCTATGTTTTACGGTAAAATAGTCGTCGCACCATTTTTTAAATCTGGAATAATATCCCTTGTCGTGTTTATCACAAGCGTCTTTCATCGTTCTGTGGAAATGAATCACGTCTTCGTCGAATAGATAACTCGGCGTCAGATCTGTTCCACCGCCGAACCACCATGCATTACTACTTCCGTCAGAATTCATCGTTTCGAAATATCGATAGTTTAGATGCACGGTAGGAATCATGGGGTTTTTGGGATGGAGAACGAGAGATAAGCCGGCGGCGAAAAAATCTAAAGATTCGACGTCGGGATCGAGGGCTTTGTGATTCACTCTCATTTTTTGAATCGCTGCACGGGGAAGAATGCCGTACACGACAGAAGTATTGACGCCTGCTTTTTCAAAGACATTTCCGTCTTGGAGAACGCATGTGATGCCACCCCCGCCGTTAGGTCTGTTCCACGCGTCGACTCGAAACGGAGTCTTGTCAATCGCTGTGAGAGCTTGGACAATCTCGGATTGCTTAGCTTTGATCATATTTTCCATTCGAAGTCGCATTGGTGACGTTGAAGTTATCCCGCTTTCACGTTTGGAGATGTTGTCTCGTTCTGCAATGGTGGGGGAATCGAGGAGGGTGTAAGATTTGTGGCCTGATTGTTGGGACTTGAAGTTAGTGAGATGAGGGAATTGATTTCGATAATTGGAAAACTGACCATTGAATATATTAATGATCCGCACAATACTAGTCCAATTGCAATACGTGTCTTGGGAGCCACTGGGTTATCTTTGGGACCATTATTGTAGTTTGATTTTAAAGATCCTTGAGGTGAATTCTGACTAGAATAAAATCGCCTTCTTATTACTCTATGACTTTTGATGGGTAAATGCTGGGATTGTAGCTCGTATAATGGCCGAAATACTGTACGAGATGCCATCATGTCACTTTATCTTCTTTTTTACCAGTCCAGCAACCTAGTGCTATGGAGAAGCTGTAACAACTGCAGTCAAACATTCAAATCATATCACGTGCTTGGAATGGTCTAGATCTTATCATCTATTTTTAGAAGCGGCGAAATACGACCGATAAACATCGGAACATGGCTAGGCTTTATTGATCGGCAACGTTCATATCGTCGGAACCTGATTGGTTGAGTAATAAGCCACATAGCGTGGTAACGGTCGTATGACATGTTGAAAATTCCAGGGTCCATTCCATCACAAAATCGGTCAATGACTAGTAATTAATTATTACGGTGTTATATGTCCACTATATTGACTGGTGAGAAATTTACCTAAAAGTTAGGTTTGATTTTCGTAGCCTTGCCACCAATGAGCCGAAAATTCAAAAAATCCTCAAAGTTTCTATAAGAAGAACATTTCCCGTTTCGGGACCCGTGATTTTTTCCTTTTCATTATCTTTCTGTTGGCACTCTCCTGCCCGCAGGTCTTCTGACCTTTTTTTACTTATCTAAACAAACTCACACGTGGACGAATCATCGTTCAGTCAACAATCGACATACGTCAATGAATTTATCCAGTAGTTAAGTACAGCAAGGAGCTGATCAACAAACGACCTTTATCTTCATAGTGTTGCTCCAAAATGGGCGACATTAATATGGACCTCAATCTGGAAAAAAGTAGTAGTAATAATAGTAATAGTAGTAATTGACTTGCCGACTTTACAAAGACTTCTCATCATCGTCATCATCATCATCCCAACAATCACCCTCGACACCTTCAATCGCATAATTCTTTTCGCAACTCCGACATGCCAGAAAGGATTGAATTTGATTCATCGGACAGCGCAGAGCTGAGTCCTTTTGAAAGACTACCGAATGAAATACTGGATCAAATCTTTTCGCATGTCAATTCTTCATACGACGATGAAACAATTTGGAAGGCCGTCATGTGCAGTGACTATTCTATGACTGGAAATAAAAAATACTATACTCAACCTAAACAATCCTGGCCGATGCGACATCTTTGCTTGACGAGTAGGACTTTAAATACCGCAGCGACACCATTTCTTTACAGCACGATTGCAGAATATCCTCAAACCAGAGACAAGTCATGTCATGAACATAAACGCGCAACAGATCTATTGATGCGAACATTTTGCGAGAATGCAAATTTACTGTCTCATGTACGGAGGGTTATATATCATCCTGTCGCAGAAATGCTCTGGGCAAGATACGAAACACCATTAGCAGCTACATGTCACGTCACTTCGACCGAACAAGACTTTGGCGATTTCTTGTTGACCATTATGGAAAGATTAAGCACATCATTGACCATGTTGGCTTGGAATGATTGTGGTGTCACAGCTTATCCAGAACCAGATCATAGAGATTTAGTACTTTCGAATATAATACAACAATCGGAATCGACATTGTCGAGATTAAATCTTGACTTGCAAAGACCCGTAGATGGACCTTCGACCATTTTACCTCCCGCTCCATATCATTTTGTAAAAGCTTATAATATCAAGAGTTTCGACCAATGTGAAGCCAACAACGAGGGGAAATACATGAACAAAGCTCTTAGACATCTTCGTTTAGGTCTCTCACCTTGTCAAAGTTTAGACAATATCCTTTTGGCTTGTCCAAGAATAACAAGTCTGGATATATGTCTAGAAGGAAGATTTAATTTTCAAAGTAACGACGAAGATGGGGATTGGGAATGGGATACTTGGATACAAGCAATAAAGGCAGCTGGTAATCTCAGTCAATCTTTGACACGATTGAAATTGGATGCGATACGTGATAGATTTCCACGAATTCCATCAAAAGAGTTTCCAAGTCCTGTTCATGCTGAAACTCTTGTTGAATTTACATCTTTGAAAGAATTATATATTCACCAGAGTATGCTCCTCGGTTGGGATTCTCAAAGGAATGCCTTGACTACAAGAAGATTGACCAATATCGTACCGAAACAGGTGTCAACTCTAGGATTAACATGTTTTCAAGATGCGTTTTTTGATGTCATACATCGATGCTTTGAAGGTGTACAAACCGAACTCAAAGATCTTCGAAAGATTGAACTTCACGTCGACAAGACATGCACTCCAGCAACAAGTCCTGGATTTTTCAAGCCGAATATTGCAAGAGATAGAATGAATAAGATGCGTGCTCGTTGTTCTAGCTTCCATAGTGAAGTGACTGGTAGTCTGTGTAGTATACCAGACAGAACAGCAGTAGCAATCAGCGATTGATCAATTATTATCATTATCATTGATCATAATCAACCGGATCATAATTTATAATCAATTGGATCATAATTAATGAACATCTTCCTTGATATTTATACAATCTTTAATGTTCATACAATCCGCAGCAGCACTTGCTTCACAATAATCCTCTAATTCTTGGCTAACAGTCTTGAGTTTTTCTTTTACACTTGCAACGGCTTCGTGTCCTACGATATGTCTCGACGGTGGATTTTCATGTCCTCCTATAGCAATAATGGCATGAACGGTCTCTTCAACCAATTGGGTTTTGAAATGACTGTTTAGATTTGGTAGAACTGTAGTGTTTAGTTTTGATTGCAGCATAATACTCGCTTTAATAAACCCGTCATCTTTTTCCTGCCGTTCCTCTCCATCATCATCTTGGTCGTCGTCGTAATCATCTTCAATCTTATCCAACAATCCAGACAAGACATCTCTAAATAACGGCGCCCTCGTCTTGTCTCGTGCATATTCGTCCATTTTTCCCGCACACACAATCTTGTTCGTCAACACTCCCACTTCTATATTCGGCTGCACGATTGTCGTCTTTATATTAAACGGCGCGACTTCATACGTCAGCGTGTCGCAATACCCCTCCATCGCCCACTGACTCGCGCAGTAGATTCCTAATCCCGGCGTGCCCAAATGCCCCGTCGTGCCCGTCAAGACAACAAAATGCCCGTTCCTTCGCTGTCTGAAATGCGGAACGAGGGCTTGTATGCAATTGACGTGCGAGAAGAAATTCGCTTCAAACGAGTCTCGGACGAGAATATTCCCTTGTCTGTCGTGTCTTTTCGTATCGTTTCCCTGTTTTTCTTTTCGTTTCGTGTCGTTTTCGTCCGTAGATACACCCGGCGGTGAAAACTCTTCGACGCTCCCGACGGTTATTAAATTGTCGGCGCTGCAGAGCAGGATGTCGACGTGTTTGTACTCGGCGATTATCTCTGCGATTAATGTCTGACACGACGACACGCTACGTGCGTCGAGCGGTTTGATTGCGAATCTACCGCCTCGTGACTGTGAAGCATCATGTGGAAGAGGGGGGGTTGAGGGAGAAGAACGCAGAAATGAGGAGAGAGTGTGGAGGTCGTCGAGGGAGGATAGAGGGGTAGGTGATGGAGAAGAAGGAAACGGCGACGAAGACGTTAGGATGGAATGTTCGTGTGGTGAAATGCAAGCTACCACGTTATCGCCGTGGTTGAGAAGTTGAGGGATTAGAGATGTGCAGAGAGGTGTGGCTGCTGTGGTGATGAGCCATGTTCGAGATGGAATTGTATGATTGGGGAATGAAGGTTGGGGTTGGGATTGAGAAGTTGGGATTGTGTCGTTTGGCAGAGTTCCTGTAGGTGTGGTTAAAGACATGTTCCAATATCTACACGAGCAACCTTCTGTCATGCATGGTTATTTATACAGTCGTACAGTCTAAAAGTGGTGATGTGAACATGATGAAAAGAAACAAATTGTGGGGAAAAAAACGACGACAATGACATAACAGTCTACGGGTATTGTAGGTCAACATATCGATAAAATACATTCAATATAATTACATGTTTACTATCATTATTTCATTCAACTAGGATCGGGAGTCTGACCTCCAATCGGACTCGCTACTGTAGAAGCCATGGCAGAAATACTATTCCCAAGCACAGCTCTACTTTTCCTCCGTCTTTTAGCATCCGCTCTACTTCCCTTTCTCTTGACCATTGCATCACCACCCAGTACACCACTCGAACGTGTACTAAACGCCGCTGGAACTGCTGCTAACGCTGCTTTTGCCTTTTTCCTCGCTTCTTCTCGCTCTACAACCTCTTCTTCATCTTTGACTTGTCTTTCTTTGGCTTTATTCGCCGCTGCTTCTGCTTGAGCTTGTAAAGATCGGAAATGCTCTTTTGTGTATGTAAAGTGTAGATTTCCAGGCTCTCCTTTCAAAGGGTTTTGATCCATGAATTCATCGCCGTATAGCATGACTTGGTGAAGGGCATGTTGCATTAATCGTGATGTGTCTTGTTCTGTCGTACCTTTCGTGATAGGCTGCTCGTCCTCTGTCCCTGTATCTTGTGGAGCCGTTACAGAAGGTGGATCAATCAACATCCCATCATCTTGCGTCACAGATGGCGCAACATTGACTTCTGACGTATCAAGACCATTAAAATCACCAGACGTCTTCGCTTGAGTCCAAGAATGTCCCGTTGCAGGATTATATACCGGTATAGGTGCAATTTCATCCATGAATTTTCCCAAACTAGTCATTGCTGACAGTAAATGATTCGAAACAACATCATATACTGACGGTGCTTGATAGACATTATTCCCTGTGAGATAATATGTTCCTAACGTTGTAAGATCATCTTCTTTCGGGTGTCTTTTGACTCTATCTTGTTTTCTGACCACCCATACTCCCGTATCTGCTTCTTGTGATGGATCATTCGATGGCTGGGGCTCTCCAACTACTACGTATTCTGTCCCTGGTCTCGATCGTATTGTCTGTTCCAATCGTTGTCGATCTGAATACAAAGCAAGAGTGTTTGAATCATTCAATGCTTGACCCCAGAGAACTCCATTCTTTGTCGTATGGTCGAAGAATGGTGATTCTGCAAAGTAACCTTGAACTATCGCTTGTATAAATATTCTAATTGATACCAATATAATGAATGATGCTGACCACTATTGGAATGTACTCCTTGCCAATATCCAAGTACATTTTGATCGGAATATTGAATTTCGTCAAGTGGAGTATTTGACTTGCTAGTTGTCATTTGTATTCAGGAAATCAGATGCAGCGGTGTTGACATAATACAACGATTGTAAAAGTCATGACATGTGAATATGCGGAGAAATATCACACTAACATGGTCACAATTGTCAAAAATTAAAAAACACGAACAAACAATTGATCTACTTTCATAGATCTTTTAAAAGGCAACATGTATAATAAAATGACAGATTCTCAGTGATAGCAAGTCATATATTTCACATAAAAAAGAGGACTAAACGGAAACTATGCAGTGTCGAACAAATGGCGACGAAACCTCAATTACTTTTCATCGACGCTTATGACTCCTTTAGCAATAATATAATTACATTGGTCAAATCAGAATTACAAGCCGAGTTGACAGTCATCAAAATAGATGATGCTCGCTTTATCAGGGATTCAAAAGCGTTTCATCATTTTTTGCAGAACTTTGACGGCGTCATAGCGGGACCGGGACCAGGTCATCCTGGTAACTTTGCAGATATCGGAATTTTACCATATCTGTGGACTTTGCCTGAAAATGACATTATTCCAGTGCTCGGAATCTGTCTGGGTTTCCAGAATTTGGTCTTTGCACATGGAGGAAAAGTCGAAAGGCTAAAACGACCTCGACATGGTATTGTTCGTCCAGTAATACATTGCGGCAGTTCAATCTTTGAAGGCGTCGGTGAAATATATGCTACTCAATACCATTCACTGACAGCAAAGTTACAGACTGGACCCCAATTGCGCCCGGATATCGATCTATGGCTCCCTGCGGGTGACACAGATGAGCTTCAATCATTGGCATGGGATTTATCCGATAATGTGAATGGCCCAGTATTGATGGCGGTGAGACATACAAAGAAGCCTTTTTACGGTGTGCAGTATCATCCAGAATCTATATGTACCAATGACCAAGGCAGAAGAGTCTTTTCTGATTGGTGGAGGCTTTCATCTACGTGGCATAATCAAGTATATAGACCCAGTCGAGCTGGCCCGTATATAGAGCAAAAAGCATCTGAGGCTATGCCAAAAGAGCCCAACATAGAACCCTTGACAAAACCAAGTAAAGTCCAGTGGAAAAAAGTCTCTATCTGTTCTAGTATTGATTATGTTCCCTTGATAAGAACTCTCATCAAGCGTCAGACTGCGACTGAACCAATCATTCTCGAATCTGGTGTTAAGAATGGTATACCTGTAAACCGAGATACAGGTAGGTATACTATCATGGCACTTAATGACCAAGATTCTAATCACATCAAATACTGGTCGAGTAGTAGAATTATCGCGACGTGCTGCGGTACGGTGATTTCAAAGCGCAACAATTCCATTTCAGAAGTTTTCAATTGGCTTAAATCATACATCGAGGATAATAAAGCTACATCAGGTCCATATGAAAGTCCTTTTTGGGGTGGAATGATCGGTTATATATCGTACGAAGCAGGGCTCGAGACCTTAAGTATTGAGCCGTTGTCTCCTTCATCAATTGTCCCTGACATACACTTTGTTGGTGTGAAGCGAAGCATCATAATCGATCATATCGACCATACAGTCACCATTCAAAGCTTGCTCGGGAACGACAGTATCTGGCTGAGAGAGGTGGTCGACTACATATCAGAACTTGCCAGTAACGGATCGTCTTTCTTATCGTTGAATCCTCGAGGCATGGTGACCCAAACTTTGACGCCTGGTTCATCGGAATATTGTGACAAAGTCCGACTCTGTCAGTCTTATATTGCTGCGGGCGACTCTTACGAACTCTGTTTGACTGACCAGTCCAAAATCGCAACAAATGCGGCAGATAATGGAGAGAGTCCGAGCGCATGGGAATTATACCAATTATTGAGACGGAAGAACCCAGCTCCCTTTGGGGCAATGCTGGATCTAAACCAGGTCAAGGTAGTCGGAAGTAGTCCGGAAAGATTTCTTTCATGGTCAAGGTCAGGCACATGCGAATACCGGCCCATCAAAGGCACGATAAAGAAAACACCATCCATGACTTTGTCCTACGCCGAACAGCTTCTTAATGTAGAGAAAGAACGTGCTGAGAACTTGATGATTGTTGACCTCATCCGCCATGATCTTAATGGTGTTCTTGCATCAAGTAACAATATCGCTACAGTCCCAAAATTGATGCAGGTGGAAGAGTATGAGTCTGTCTTCCAGCTGGTATCTATAATCCGTGGCGAGCTTGGAAACGACGCAACACAGTCCAGCCGTAATTCTGCGAAAATAACAACAGGTATTGATGTTTTACATGCTTCTTTGCCACCGGGTAGCATGACAGGAGCACCAAAGAAGAGATCTTGTGAGATTTTACAGGACATTGAAAAAAGAAGACGAGGCTTGTACTCTGGTGTTCTTGGATATATGGATGTTGGCGGTGGAGGCGATTTTTCTGTCATAATTAGAACAATGATCAAGGAAGATGATGGATGGACTGTTGGTTCTGGAGGTGCAGTCACAGCATTGAGTGATGCAAAGGCAGAATGGGAAGAAATGCTGATTAAAAGCATGTCTGTTCGCATATAGTCCACAAATATACTTGTGATATTTGTTCCAAACCAATCATACCTCTCTTTAACAAAAGCTTACCAGAAACGCCAGCAAATAAAGAAAAGGATGAATGCGCCAAGAGCTGCAAATGGGCCGTACTTGAGATGTTATTAGCGTGATTTCTCATACTATGGACAATGTAACGAATTACCTGTTGCAAAAGAAGTTGCCAATTGATTCGTACAGCAGCCCTTTTGTACTTTTGACTAGCATCTCGTAAATCATTGCTCAAGTTACTCATTCGTTCTAATGAATCTCCTCTGTAAAGCAGATCTTCCAAGTTTTTGCTCATGATCTGGGTTGTTTCCTTTAATTGAGCTTGTACCTTGTCGAGATTATCCGATGCTCGTGGATTCTCATAGGACTTTTTCGTTCGTTGTATAAAAGTGTCGAATTCATTGTAGGCGTATGGTCTCAGGTTTGGAGACAGATACTCCACATCCTTGTGTGTACTGCAGAATTCAGATGATACATCGTCTAAATAGATTGCAGCGAGCTCCTTGGGGAAACTTCGTTCAGTTATTGCGAAAAATACCAACTCGTCTTGACGGTAATAGCTAAGAACTGTCAATTGATGTATTAGGCTTTTAGTTCACACAGTTTTGACATACTGAAGCTTGAAATTGCCAGTCTCTATTGCTGCTCTTGGTTCCGAGTCTTTTGTGATCTTACGGAGGATTTGGCGTTGTTGATTCTTGACTTCAGCTACTTCTTCTTCTGCCTGACCAGACATGGGGATCAATACGTTATGGGTCTATTATGGATTTGCTTTGAACTTACTTGTTCCTCTACCGAAGCTACAAGGACTCGTCCATCCAGCCTGGTGATTTGAGTAGAATAGATAGGCATCTTTCAGAGTCTAAGTCTGTCACAGGAAATAATGGCTATGTATAAATATTTATGAGATGATAGCAGGGCTGAAGAAGGAACTTTTGTTTGTTGTGCTTTTGTTATTTGTGAAAAACGATCGGCATTACAAGTATTCTTACACGTGACTACAGCTAATTCACAATTCACACAATATTGATAGGCAGCATTCGGTCTATGATGGCACGATATTGTACCACATGTAAATCCACAATCAGTCTTCACCTGATGCATCTAAAAATCTAGTATGAGTCTGGATTTATGAAAGTAGGGAATCCGCACGCGGGAAGGTCCAATGTCAGTCGATGATCGGTGTTGAAAATGCCTACCTTGTTGCTCAATCAATCATTGAGTAGACTATCAGACAAGACTCTTATCGTACGTAATAATATGCATCAACACTAAAACTTCTATTGATACTTACGATGTGGTGGCAGAAAATCTTAAAGTGCCCTGAATCTTGGACAGCATTGTCAGACGAGCAGCAGAGGAAAATCTATGCCCTTCTGCCGCAAATTCCATCAAGTGAATATAACAGTCTTGACACGACCTGCCATCCATTCCAGAGTACAATTTATGGTGAAGCAATTAAAGACTTTATCGCCTACATCAGCAGACATATCGAGAACGGCGCAGACAAGAAGGCTTGGCAAGACGAAGCTCGAATAGCCGCTCAGCAACGCAAAGAAGGCGTATATGACCAGGTAAAAGAGTCATTACGTGAAGAGTATTGGGGTCAGAAGAGTGATCATATCACACCACTATCCAAATCACCGAAGTTTGACATCGACAAGGTGGTGGATATCATAGTCATTGAGGATGAACCAGCGAATATCATAGTCGATGAGGAGGAACCAGTAATGTCATACTCCAAGCCAGATGTACAGACAAAATAATATTTGCTTTGTTATTGATCAATGAGACTCAAAAACACCACGCTTCCAATTTGGTACTGAATTCCCCCCGCATTCTTGATATCTGCACGTGCCGTGAACTTTTTCTTTCCATCAGCAAACCACAAGAAATACCTAGCATACAACTACAGCCCGTGGATGACTTGTTTGAATAATTGGCATAATCTTGGCAATGCACTCTACAGGCGGATCAGGAAATAAGATAGCCGTTTAGTGTCCTGTCTGCGTGTTGACGTAGCTCACATGGCCCCCGCCAATCGGGCAACGTCACCACGGAGGAGAGATGAAGAGCATCGAGATGTGAAGCAAGACAGGCGTCACGATGCTGATGGGCGCAAGCGACGTGATAATGAAAACAATCGTACCGGTACTACAGGACAAGATCATGACACTACAAGGGACAACCGAAAAAGGAAACAATATGATTATAGAGGTAAATCGAAGTCGACGGAGCTCAATTGCCTTGTTACTAATCGTGAAGTAGATGATGATCGCGCTAAAAGACGACGGACTGGCTCAAGGTCGAGGTCAAGATCAAGATCTCCAGGCAATCGCATGGATACATCGGACGAAATAAACGGACAAGATAGAGATCGAAGAGATCGCGAATTGCCAAAAGGTCCTCGAGGTACGAATGGTTCTAACACCAGAAACAACCGAGCGCCAGGTCCCATTCCTACTGGACCAAGAGAAAGAAATATGAAACAAATACCTCAGCCAAGTCAAAGTCACAATCCAATAGCAAACATGACAGCGGCATGGATACCAGATATCGAAGTCGCCGAGGATGATGAAATGCTTTTGGAGGTGAAGCGAATGATGGGATTTGCAGGTTTCAAATCTACGCACGACAGGAAAGTGCCTGGGAATAGCAAGAATTTCGCGGTCAGAAAGGAGAAGAAAACGCAGTACAGACAGTATATGAATCGTCCGGGTGGTTTCAATAGACCGCTATCGCCATCAAGGCAATAAATATCAGGCAATATCTATCACTTGCGGTCTTTTGATCATCAACTACATTTAGACTTGAGTGGGGTTAATGGGACAGTTTCCAATCATATGTTCATAGCGAGGCGTTTTGCATTGTAAATAGTCCGTCAAATTTCTTACATTTTTAGCGGCAATAAGGGTATATCCAACCTTTGGAAATAATTGTTGCAAGCCTAAGCGAATCGTCAGAGAATACTGTATTGCTGTAATGAAAATGTGTATAGACTACCCAAGAATTTTATTTCGACCTTCCCCGCCTTGCCTGGAGCTTCGTTGTCTACAAACACTGCTTGATTGTCATGCTATCGAGTCTGGTACTAGTGCTTCAATGCATACTACTGGTAGTCAGTGGCTCTCAGCAAGTGTTGTCGTCCAAGTCAATCAATGACTCGCTTTTATGGGGAGCTTATCGCCCTAATTTATATTTTGGCACAAGGGCTCGCTTACCCGAGAGCTTGATTACTGGCCTCATATGGAGCAATGTAGAAGATTGGCGGACGGTCCAGCAGAGTATGCTAGCTAATTATGGCCATTTAGATTCATAATTCTTACCTTTATTGTAGATCTGAGACATACTTGTGAGCAGAATGACGGAATGAAGGGTTATGGCTGGGAAAGCTACGACCCACGATGGGGAGGTACACAAGTCATTCATGACACGGAGAATCATGTAGATATCACAACAGACCTTGTCAAGTTTCCAGAAATAGGTGCGAATGGAGGATCATGGGCTGTAAGAGTAAAGGGAAATGTTGCAAAGGGGTTCAGTCCACGGACTCAAATTACTACCATATTCTACCTCGGGCTGGAAGGAATGAAGATGCTTGATCTGCAGCCGGTAGATGGGAAGAATATACAGCTTGGATTCGAGAAAGATTTGGTATTCAAAGGCCGAACAGATCAGTTGGGCCCTTTCACAGTCAAGATCACACATGGTAAAGGAAGCCATCCAGAATCTGCGCACTCCGCAGCGTCCCAAGACCCTCTCGAAAATACTAGGGTCTCATCGTTAAAGGTACCAAATGAAGCATTATGGCAAGCAAAATGTATGTTTCCTTTCACACATCAATGTATCGTTAACTTACCTCTTCTCACCAGCGGTATTATCTACGAGCATGAAAGCGAATATTGACAAGTATATGAAAGCGTTTGGAGAAGCAAACATGCCACCGAGTGCTCAATTGTTTCGTATTCCTCAAGATGCAGGTACTGGTAATTTACAATTTATACAAAAGACCTTTTCAGGTGATTTTGAGGTATAAATTTGAACCATCAGCATAAAAGTCCAGAAGACTTACTGATTCTATAGTATGATGTAATTTACACACAAGGAGAGACTGCTGAAATAACGGGTAAGTCATGCTGTGGAGACGCGAGCTTTTAACGTCGCTGACTTTTGCAGAAAACGATATTAGTCGCCGGATCAAAGATGTGAAGGACGCGTTTGGTGGGAGATACTCCAAAGCTTTGCAACCACGAGCGCCTTTTACAGCCTCAAAATATACAGAATTCTCTAAAGCTATTTTCTCGAATCTAGTCGGCGGAATTGGCTATTTCTATGGTGACCAAATAATTGATAGGTCCATCGATGCTGAATACGCAGAGGAAAATGTTGGAGAGTGGGAAAGCAATGCCTATCTCAAGCCTAGACATGAATTAACTCCTGAGGGACCATACGAGCTCTATACAAGTATTCCATCGCGCCCATTCTTTCCCCGTGGATTCTTGTGGGATGAAGGCTTTCATTTGATTCCAATGGCTGAATGGGATCTAGATCTAGCTATGCAAATCATGCAGTCATGGTTTGGAACAATGGATGCTGATGGATGGCTACCTCGTGAACAGATACTTGGGCCAGAAGCTCGAAGTAAAGTTCCGACAGAATTTCAAGTACAATACCTTCACTATGCTGGACCGCCTACTTTATTTTTTATCATTGATGATCTATTGTCCAGATTGAGGCCGTCTCACTCGGGCGATATCGTCTCATCATATTCACCATCACAAACACGTATTCGTAAATATCTCCATGATATATATCCGCTTCTTCAACGTCGCTTTGAGTGGTTTCGTAGGACCCAAAAGGGTGATGTCAAGACTTGGGATCGTGTCGCCTTCTCATCCAAAGAAGCATACCGTTGGCGCGGTCGCACTTTGACCCATCTTCTGACTTCAGGGCTCGACGACTATCCTAGACCTGGAGTTTCTCCTCACGTCGGAGAACTTCATGTAGATTTGATCAGTTGGGTAGGCATGATGAGTCATACTTTGGAGCGGATTGCTACTGCTTTGGAACTGACGGATGACAAAGCTGAGTACGCTTCAATTACACATGCTGTTCGTCGTAATATCTTCGATTTACATTGGTCTGAGAAGGATAAAGCCTTCTGTGATGCAACTATTGACACTGATTATGAAGAAAGCCAACTCGGTTGTTTCAAGGGTTATATATCTCTATTTCCATTCATGCTTGGTCACATGGATGGTCAAGACGAACAGATGAAGCACGTCCTCGATCTAATATCTGATCCTGAACAATTGTGGTCTGATCACGGTATTCGGAGTATGAGTAAGCAAGAGCCACTTTATGGTACAGGTGAGAATTACTGGCGTGGTCCAATCTGGATGAATATGAATTACCTCATTGTCAAGGAACTTCATGTAAGTCTCTATCATTGCTTTTGTGCTAGGAAGTTGCTAATGACATGTAGAATCTTGCACTAAATACCAAGTCACCTCACGCAAGACGTGCTAAAAGTTTGTACAAACAATTACGTATTAATCTCGTCGATACTGTATATAAATCTTGGTTAGAGACTGGTTTCGCATGGGAACAATATAATCCTGACACGGGAAAAGGTCAAAGGACAAAGCATTTTACGGGGTGGACAGCATTGGTGGTGAAGATAATGGCCATGGATGATTTGAGTTCTAACTCGGATGGAAAGGATGAACTTTAAGCACGCGTGAATCTAAACATTTACCTTTTTTTTGATAGCATGCAGCGTGAATTTCTAGATTTGACAGACTCTGATATAGCTTGTGCAAGTATGTGACCGTCATGAACCTCGTAATGGCGTGAGTAAAACCTCTTTATTGACCTCACACCAGCGTTCAGACAATTGCTATCAAAATTACTTGAAAGGTCACTGAATGCCCGAGAAGTACCAAAACCCGTTAATTTGGCTTTTGGTCGAAACTCTCGAAACTCGAAGCCATCACGTCAAGTCATGCAAGGTGACAGGATCGTCATGCAATGCGGGTCTGAAATCCCAACATTCTGTCTTTGAGTTTAGGGCTAATCGTCGCATCACAAAACATGTACTATCCTCTATCCCTTACGCTATCACAGATGGAGTGGCAGATTTCAAGCAATTTTTATATTTCTCTGTTGATCAGCGAAAAGGTCTAAAAACGTCCAAGAAAAAAAAGTCGTTGTTCAAAGACAGGAAGGATGGGGGAGAAGTGGGGACCGGAGGACTGGGGATCAGCCTCGGCGGTATTTAGACTTTCATGCCGGATCACCCCCGCTTTATGCGAGTGACGGGGACTTTTGAATCCTTCAACCTTCATTGATGCCGTCGTTTTAAAACAGGAGATGACTTGACCTCTTCTTTCTTTTTACGAATCGTATAATTTTTACACACTCAAGGTATTATGTCAGCTGCGAATATAAAAAGGCCTCGGAGGAAGGTATGGTGGAATCAATATTCTCAGGAAGAGATATCAATGGCGCGACGGTGTGAAGCACAGAGTCTCGACAGCGAGGTGGAAGAAGACCTCGCACGGCTCAAGATCGTCAAAGCCCAACTCGCTGAATTGGAAAAATCTCGCAAACAAATTTTAAACGATGCTAAGAAATTATCAAAAGAAAACCTCGCGGGAAACAATTCCGACGTCTCCCACCGCTTGCAAGATCAACTTCGAGCTGAAGGAGAGGAGACAGTGAGATTGAAAGACGAACAAGGACGGTTGGAGGAACGAATCCGGGAAACGAGGTTGAGGATGGAGGAATTGAAGAAATCTCCTGCGACGAATGATGCGACGAATCATGCGACAAATCATGCGACGAATCAGGGGCATAATACTAACACTTCAAGCAGTAATTTAAGCACTAATAAGAATAACCAACACAGTAGCTCTCAATATGGCCAGTCTAGACAGGCGATATAAAGCATCAGGTAAACGCCCAGTCTTCCGATCTTGACGCACCAACCGCCGAGCGCATAAAAGAAGACTGGGCTATCAAATGGAGTAAGTCAAGTTTACAATCGTATTTCTAACTCAAAAACAGCACGTCGGGGTATCTTCCAGATCAGGTCAAGTCTACACACATGTATAGTCATATCTAAGCATATACAATCATATACATATACACACAATACAAATATTTGCCTTTTATATTTCAATACAAGTGAATCAAAAATTCATTTTCAAAGCAATTGTATGACCACCTTCGTCCCCATCTCCATCTCCTTCATCATCGTCATTACCATCATCACCATGTTTGATTGATTTGCGGCCTGATATATCATGGCCATGTTTTCCAGTATTACCACTCTTGAGTACAGTCTCTAGCACTATTTTCATATCGGTGTCCAGTCTGGGTATTACGGCTTTGAATGTAGCCTGATTCGCTGTGGCCAATTCAAGGAATAATCTTGCGCAAAGAGATGTCCATCTGTTATATACAGAGGAAGATGGAGTCGCATCTACTGCTAAAGTCGGAGATTGTATAGATGCAGATTGATAATTCTTCAACATGGACGTACGTTGTAACAAAACTGGCATGACAAGATTATATGCCACGACTAAAGGATCTTTACTAGAAGATGGCGTAGATGTATAAAGACTTACAGTCCAAGTTACCAATGATTGCGCAACTACCGAAGCAGCATCTGCCAAGTCCTCAATCAGGTCTGACGGTGTGATTAAGAAATGTATCAGTCGAGGAATGAGATTGGATTTGATAGACTGTTGACAACTTGATTTGCCTGGTATCAACAGTAATGATCGAGCACAGCCAGCAGCCATGATTGCAGTCGTAAGATTATCAAGCGAATCTGCAACTTGAAAGACTAGGTCTGATATATTCGGATCATCTACATCGCATATCGAATGAGCTGTTGTAAGAAGTATTGTACCAGCTAGTATAGTATTCTTCTCACATGGCAACGAGGCTTCATTCTCTCTCTTTTGCGCATTTTTTAGGATTACCAACAACCTCGAAAGAGTTCTAGTCAGCTGATTACTAGTTTCTGCATCTCCAGCACTTGTTATACTTTCCAGAAATCTGCGAAAGATGGGCAAAGCTGTAGGAACCACAGCAGCTTGACAGGATGCAGTACCGATGATTGTAGTGAACAAATGCAATACACATGCATGTAGATCGTTTTGTATGACAGTAGGAAAGACGGCAGCTACATCCACCAATGCCTCGAGAGCAAATCTAACAAGAATCACGCCTTCATTTGTAATATCAGCTCGTATGGGTCTATTACTTTCTGCTACTCCTGGTATTAGACCGGCCAATACAAGGACAATAATTCTCGTCAGCTCAAAGAGTTGGTCAATGTCGTCAGACAAACCACTAACTTCGTTTTCACCATCAACGTAATCATTTCTGCGACACGATGGATGAGCCACACTTAGATCTCGAGCTAAGCCGACAATCATGGTCTGTATGTCAACTCCCTCAGTCAAGATCATACGATCAAGAAGATCCATAAGTTCAGAGAAAACATCAAGCTGATAGACTGCATTCCCTGCCACTGATAGACGAAGTATACACTTTAAGGAATGTAACGTGTCAAGTCTTTGGTTACGAGCAAGCATGTTGGATTCGGCATACCTACCAGTCAGAGATTCAAAGACTATACCAAAAAGGATAAAGAAGAAAGCTGTCGGCTCTTTACGATCCGACAGGTCTTCTGTTACTTTATCAGACTTGACCTTTTCTGCGGCAGTTGAAATAGACTTTCCGTCTAATGCCAAAAACACAAGGCTATTTTGAGTGTCAATCAAACTAGCTAGGGCCAGTATTTGTTTGAGCCACGATTCTTGATAAAACTATACCAACGTGAGTAGATGGTTTAAAAAGGTATATTACCCTGTAACACTTACCTTGAGTAGAATGTCTCTATTCAGCGAAGCATAAACACTTTCGATATCATGACCAATCGTGTCTGCCCCAGTGCCAAGTCCTGCTTCAGGTTCGAATCGTAAACGAGCATATTCATTGAGTGAAGATAGCCATAGCGGGGTCAATTTTACCAAATGAGGTTTGACGACGTCCTCGAGGTATTTCTGGTTGGCTGAGGCGACCTGAAGATCTGCCCATGCAGAAAAGACCGCTAAGCGAACCATTATACGAGTATTAGAGGTCAAGCCCTTGAGTTCGCCGATTTCGGCCGCATCAGATGTTGCTGTAAGTATGTTAGTTGATTGTAAATTTAATTATGATCTCTGAGCAGAGTACATACCTGCGAATGACTCAAGAGATGATACAAGTAGCTTGTGTATTCTTCCCATTCTCTCAACATCTGTAACAATCCCAGTCGCCACGAACGTTGCACAGACATTGACGGCTTGAGCGGCAAGCTGCGGAGACGAATCAGCAGCAAAGGCAGGCGTCAAAGCAGAGCTGATCTGAGCTTGATATTGTTCGAGTAGCATGGCGTCCATAAAGTCTGGGTCCGGTACACTACCAAACATCTATCTAGGCGTAAGTTACTGTTCTTCTTCCACGTGTCAAACATAAACTTACCTTTAAAATCTTGTCCAGTATTCCCAATCCACTAAGTCTTAACTCAACCTCACCAGCAGTGGATGCAGAAAATGCAATCTTGATCATCTCTCCAACTGCTTGTTGAAGTGCTTTTTGTGCCACCGAACCATCATTGGCCGCAACATCATGAGCAACGATACTGACAAGTTCAGACAGTAGATCCATAGCGAAATGACGCACTTGCCACCGCATCAAAGCGAGAGCCGGTGTTGAAGACGCTGCTTCGTCTTCTTTCACAGCCACGGCTGCTGCGAATCCCGCGACTTCTTCGTCTTGAGTTTCTGGCACTGCACGAACTTGTGTGTCAGTAACGCCGTCCAAATAAGCAGGCACGGTTCGCTTCCTCGGTCTCGTCAGTATTCTGTTACACCTTCGTACCCAGCTATAACAATTTCCAAGTCCATCTTGCTCCATCCAATTCCGAAATATATCTTTGATTTCTATTCTAGATGGCTCCTTATCAAGCATGTCCCATAGCTTCTCTTCGAGCTCTTCACCTGCCATTGTTCTTATAGCTTGAGCATTCTTTCTCATCAAACTGCCAAGACCTTCGAGTGCCATGTTGCTTATACGATCGTCATCGGAATCGATCAGTCGTTGCAAAGTATTTACATAGTCGTTAAAATTCATGTATGATGGCATGAATACTGCAAGATGTTCATAACACCTGAGTGACTCTATCTGCACATCGTCGTCTTTTTCACGCTTGAATTGGCTTGCAAGAGTCAAAATCATGTCTCTGGGCTTTTTAACGTCGCTGAGATCAGGCCCAAGCACGTTGATCACGGCATCTACACATTGTGTTAGCTTCATAACTGTCGACTTTTGCATCTCGAGATCTGACGATGCATCGGTCTCGGCAGCAACGCTATGTGAATCAAGCAGATAGAGTTGGCTTAGTAGACCTATACAGCCAGAAACATGGCCTGCAAATGACAGACCTGCAGTGTCTATCAATCTACTCAGACTATCCAACGCCCAATAATGAACGGTAGGATGTTGATCTGCCGCAAGTGACATGATCAAACTGGTCATTGTCTTGAGATGAAAGCTAGCAGCCATACCACCGAGGTTCGAGTGTATGTATGACAACGCTAATGCACACCCCGCTCTACACGCCGGTTCTCGTTGAGTTACAATCTTATCAATCAACTGCGAAATCTCACTGTTTGTAAAATCACTACTGCAAACGCTGGCTAGACGTCCTAGCGTTTCTGCTGCCATGTTGCGAATGCATTCATCTTGATCTGTAATAAACATCTAATAATGCTTTTGTTAGCTTTATCGCGGGAGCGAAAGTTAGAGGAGGCTTGACATACATGAAGGACTTCTCGCAAATTTCTTTCAACGCCGACACCACCAAAGCGTCCACTAGCACCTCGTGTTTGGCCCTGAAAGACTCGCATGGTGAGTAATAGTGCTGCAGCAACATTCACATTCACAGCTATGACACGTGCTGGATCTTGAGAAGGTCCAGACGAGGTTATGTAGCCAAGCAATTGACCAAGGACACTTTCCTGTACTTTTGGTGATTGCAAGGGAAACGCAAGCGCGAATGCCATGATGGCCGAGTTGATTGTCTCTGTTGCTGGAGGTTGTGGCAGTCTTGCTAGATTACATGTTTGACGATCGAGGTAGTTGGCCGATCCGTCGTGTTCCCAGCCTTCGCCCATTGGTATTTTCAACTGGAAAATATTAGCTACTGGTATTCGGTTTCAACTTCACATCATATTTACCATAGCATCTATAGCATTATCGGGTCCGGTCTTGACGTCTGCTTGTATGCTTCTCGAGCGTTGTCTGTCGATATCCGAGGATACCAATCGAAATCCGTCGACTAAACCGGTGACACCATATCCTAGATTATCTCCCATGTCCCATATAGTTTCAAAGTTACCGGTCGAGCTAGCAATCGATGTGCTCAGCGAAGTGAAGTGGAAATTGTCGGGGTCCGCAAAGCATGAAACGGCCATAGAGACAACATTTAATTCTTGCACGATATCTTGAATAGTGAGGGGATTTGACATCACAAGCAGCGTGAAACACTGAAATACCCGTCTGCGGACCATAACATCAAGATCGAGAAGCTGCAGGGACGCGAATAGACGTGCGCCAATGTCCTCGGTCGTCTTTTTGATCGGTAACCTTGACATGAAGACTGTAGTGTTCTGTAGCATCGTGGTCAGTCGCTTTGCCACATCCGGGGTTACAAGTCGGGAGTTGAAGTTGAGAAAGGCTACAATAGAAGAAAGGGCACATTCGCGGACATGACTTAGAAAACTCTGATCAATCATACTGCAATCTTGTATCTCGTCACGAGAAGGAGGAGGAGGCAAAGCATTGCGCCATAACAGCAATAATTGAGGTAGATGGGTTTTGATAAAGTTCGGACCCAATGTCATCAGGCCTCCTAACATTGTCCAGGCGACTTGAATCTTCGCGGCGGATATTTTGACATTCGAGATTTTGCTAGATCTGAGGAGTGCTGTGGCTTGATCTAGAACTCGAACGTACACATCGACTGAGCCGTACAGGGGATTTTGAGCAGATGCACTCAGAAGTGCTGCAAGACCATGAGCGTAACCTATGCATCTACGTGGACTTTGTCGACCAGTGCCTAACAAATTGACTTCACGGCCTACGCTATTCATGCATAGAGTAATACATGACAAGAGATGCGACGGACTTGCTGCGACCAATGCTTTCATACATCTCGCCGCGTAGACCTGTATCGTATAACTTGGATGCTGTAAAACTTGCAATATTGCCTCTCGACATGCATCAGCGATTGCTTGCACCGCGGAACCTAGTCGGAAAATGAGATTCTCCAAAGCGATGAGAGCAATCAACAATGCACTTTTCGTTGGCTCTGGACGTTCATTAAGAGTTTGTGGATAGTCTTTGAGAACTTCATTGATTAAAGACTGTGCGGCATGGACTTGTGAGCCTTCACTTAGCATGGGATGTACCACATGATTTAAAATGATACGTATATGCTTTCTAGTGACTAACTCACGATATCGATTTGACTTTACTGCCTCTGGTTGCAAATTATTAGACAGATGACTAATTAGTAACGCGTAGCTACCATCTATAATGGCTTCGCCGAGGCACTGCAAAACAATGCGGAGACAGATCGTGATACCTGCTCTGGCCCGATTTGATGTTGCAGCCTTCGCATAGCGGTTAGAAAGTAAGCGAAGGATATCTTGGAGTGTCAGTGCAAGAACGTCTTTTAATGGTAATGGATTTTGAGGTCGTTCATCTTCATCCTCGGCATCTGCATCCTTTCCACCTTTAGCTTTTGTCTTCTTTGTTTTCTTTGGTAAGCTATTCTCCACAGGTCTCTCGACAAAGTGTTTGATCAACTGACTTGCGAGACAGCTCACCGCCCCATGTCGGACATGCTTAGAAGGGCTATCTAAAGATTTCCATATTATAGATTGCAGCTTTTCAAAGTCTGATTGATTATTATAATATCTTGTGTGCTTCAAGAGCTGTTCCAAGCACCAATAAGCATTAACCACAACATGGTCTGAGTTATCCGATGCTATCACAGATCTGCTGGCCTTCCACGCCTCCCGCGCACTTGATTCATCAATCATTACTCCAACACCTATTATAGTCTTTCCAATTACTTTGTAGATAGTCGCACGTAAGTCCGTATGGTTCGCGGCGGTCTTCTGAAGACGCAAAGATGCTGCAATTACATTGGATGACAAGCTGACGGCATTACTTCCATAACTTTCAGTAATATGGCCCAGACACGTTAGGGCAGCGTGTTTCGTTTTCACCTCTTTTTCCTTGCCATTTACAATAGTGACCAGTCCGTTAATGCTATCATAAAGCCCGTTGCCAATCACGTCATTGAGCAGCTTGATATAGCACTCGCCTATATTGTATCGAATTATCCTAGATGGGAATGGTGTCTGTATGTTTACTACTTCCAGAAGCTGATTTCTTATTGCGCCGAGTTGATTTAACCTCGGTTTCTCGTCCAGCTTAGTGACATATTGGAGCAGTTCGCCGGTGAATGTCAAGAGATACAATCCCTGCTGTTCACTAGGTAAGGCACGAAGCTTCTCGAGGTCAAGGCGAGGAGGGGTATCTGATTGCTGCGGTGCTGTCGTATGACCTGGCCCATTTGGAACCTCCACCATATTTTGGTACAAGGGGCACAGATGTCTTCAATCGTACTTAGATCCATGTGCTTGGTAGACGGGTATAGCGCAAAGGATCATATAATCAACGATAAATCGAGCGCCATGCTTTGGAGTCGGTAGGTCTAAGTGTTGTTGACTGCATATCAAAAAGCTGGGGAAATTGTAACGAATTTATTTTTTGCATCGAACTCCTGCCTCTCATAGCATAATATAGCGGACTTGTATCAGAGTTTTGGCTTATCTCGCAACATATGCTCTGCTATGGATCACTAATCCGACCAGTCAGGACAGCGCATGCTGTCCGATGTGTAACAAAAACCTCCGAGAAACTTCACAATTTCACAACAAGTACAATCTTCACATCAGGTCACAATAGATGGAGTAAAATACGTCATGACAAGGCAGCTAATGATGCGTCAAAGAATCGTCAACGTAGTGCTTTTGCAAAGGAGATTGCAACCATCTCAAAATGTATTCTACTTGAAACTAATATATTTGATTTGAGTAATCTAACAAAACCTTCGCAGTATTCGGAAGTGATCTCAGTTCAAATCCTCGGTTAGCTGATTTGGTAACAAAGGCAAAGAAAAGTGGTTTCGCAAAACACTCGATCGACGCCGCCATTGCAAGAGGCCAGGGAAGATCTGCGACAGGTGAATCATTGGAAAGTGCAATAGTAGAAGCGATATTGCCAGGGAATCTAGGTCTCCTGATCGACTGCGAGACAGATAACAGAGCTAGGACCATACAAGACTTGCGGAGCGTTATCAAAAAGCATGGGGGGACCAGTTCTCCCTCCAGCTATTTGTTTTCGAAGCAAGGACGAGTCGTATTCGAGAGTAAGAGTTCGATCGAGGTTGATGATAGTTTGGAAGTCGTAATCAATGCGGGTGCCTTGGACATATGGTCGGAAGAGAATGGGGCAATAGTAATATCAACAGAACCTTCGGAAACCCGCCAAGTAGGTGAAGTCGTAGGAAAAGCTCTCGGTCTCCAGATCACAAGCTCCGACATCATCTGGACACCAATCGAGACCACAATGACATCGCTTGACAATAAAGAGATTATTCAGGACTTTTCGAAGATGATTGATGAATTGAACTTGGCTGATTCATCGATTCGTGGCATATATATGAATATAGCTCGTGGTCAGGTTGGTGAGGAAGATTGGAATGACCTCGAATCCAAGCTGACATAACTCTTCTTTCATCTAAGCCATGAGAGCCATCCTTTTGCATCCTTTCCTTGATCACTGCTCGATGGTATTGAAGCAGGTTGTTTTACTGCAATTTGTGAAGTTTCGCCCTCCACATCGAGACGTCGAGCTCGAGCTGCCAATCGCCTAGCTCTTAGTCTCTCGATCTCTTCGTCAATCTCTTTGCGCTCGAAAGGTATAGTATGAGTTTGTTCTTTCTTGGGCCAGAAATTTGGTGTACAGAATTTCTCATCAAGATTTGTGCCGAAATAATACATGATCCCTATAGGGAACATAATATACATGCCAAACTATTGAAATAATCAGAATGCGGATGATTAAGACTTCAGTATATACAATGACAAACTTTGAACACTTCTAGATTAGGACCACCCATATTGACCGCTGTGACCGCTGTTGTATACAAAGAGATATCTCAGGCAGCGGAATGCGCTTCCCCAATTGTTCTCGCTGGGCCTTGGCGCGTTAGTTCGACTAACGACGTCATCTCCAATCGATCTTCCTATGATTTTTTCCCTTTTCTTATAGCACCAGGTTCTTTTGCGTGCTGAAGGACGATGGACAGACATGCGGCATGGAATTCTTGATCATAATCTGAGTAGATTCTTGACGATAGGGAATGCATTGTTTCGAGGAGCAAAACGCTCTTCGTCGGGATATGGCGCATTCCGATCGATTCGTGGACTCAGCACAAACAATAATGTCGTTAAACCATACTACGTAACTACGCCAATCTTCTATGTCAATGCCGGTCAGCAATTTTCAGATATACATGGGATCACACAATTCTGATTGCTTTTGCTAGCACCTCATGTCGGTCACATGTATACGATGGTCCTTGCGGATGTCATGAAACGCTGGCAGATTCTGAGAGAACGTCCCGCCATTCTTTGTACGGGAACGGATGAGCATGGTCTAAAGGTAAGATATTGCAAGATCAAAGGAAATCGGAATATCTAATATTAGCGTCAAGGTCCAAAAAGCGGCTGAAAAGGCACAAATGAGTGCTTTGTCATTCTGTGATCAGGGAGCGGAATTGTTCAAGGAACTTGCGTCTAGGATCAATATTTCGAATGATCATTTCGTCCGGACAACAGACAAGAGTCATAAAGAGGCCGTGGAATATGCTTGGGTAATGTCTATAAAATGGAACAATGACTATAAGCCTTACTAACTGCAAAAAAGATGTTGCTTGAAAATCGTGGATACATATATAAGGCCAAACATGAAGGCTGGTATTCGATCAGTGACGAGGCTTTTTATGGCGATGCTGGTGTCCATCTCATGCTTGATCCTCGAACTGGTCGAAAATTGATGGTTGCGAATGAAACGGGGAACGAGGTGCAATGGAGTTCAGAGGTTAATTACCATTTCAAGCTTTCTGCCTTCCAAGATCGTTTGTTAGAATTCTACAAGGAGAATCCGTCATGGATAACTCCGTCAAGCCGAATGGATATGGTAGTGGCAGATGTACGAGCAGGTCTTGAGGACTTTTCCATATCACGACCTAGAGAACGGCTTTCATGGGCAGTTGGGGTTCCGACCGATTCTGAGCATAGTATATATGTCTGGTTAGATGCTTTGCTGAATTACGCGAGCAAAGTAGGCTACCCATGGCCTCCAGAAAGGCAAACTGATATCTGGCCGCCAGATGTTCAAATCATTGGCAAGGACATAATACGTTTTCATTGCATTTATTGGCCCGCTATCCTAATGGCGCTTGATTTGCCCTTACCAAAGCGCATCATGACACACGCTCATTGGACAATGGACCAGAAAAAGATGTCGAAAAGTTTGGGGAATGTAGTGAACCCATTTTGGGCGATGGATCGGTTTGGCAGTGATGTAATGCGTTTTTTCCTGATTCATCACGGCGGGCTTGTCGATGATGCAAATTATGATAATGGGTACATTGCGGGTAGATACAAAAATGATCTGCAAGCCCGTCTTGGAAATTTGGTCGGTCGAGTTGTTAAAACCCGCATGTACGACCCTGTTCCAGCCAATCAACGTTATTATAACCAAATTAACGTTTTACGAAAAGATTGCAAGGAATGTCAAATCGATGTACCACATCAAAAACTTTACAAGGAAATTACAACAACGCATCCACAAATGAAGAATCGGAGGTCCGTGAACTGGGTGCTTGATGAATACTGCCAAATGTTGATCGACCTTCCCGGTAATGTCAATCAATATTTTGACAATCTGGAGCCTAATAAAGCACTCCACACCATCATGACTGCTCTTTTCGCTGCAAATGCTCTTCTTCAGAATTACGAGCCATGGCGAGTATATAGTCAACTTAGGGACGCAGATGACCTTGAAGATTCCGAAAAGGCAGAACTGCTGAGGCGCAATGAGTGTGTTTTCTTCCTTATGCACGAGACTTTACGTATCACCGGTATTATGCTTCAACCTTTTATGCCTACCAAGTCCGTGGAGTTGCTAGATATACTTCGAGTCAGTCCGGAGAGGCGAATGTATCGGCACACAGAATTGTGCTCCGATGAATCATATGGTCGCGAGTATATTAAGGGTGGTGATATCAAAATGTTGTTTCCGCCGTTGGCCAACATCGACTGAGCCGCGGAAGGAGAGTGAAAGTACATGTTTGATTTACGTGGCTTTACTTTTATGATGTAATACAAATAGTTGTGTAATATTATAACGAAACTACCCTCCACCTGTTCACCAGACAATGGCGATATCGGTTCACCTTGGCACTTAATTTTGTTGATATTGTCAACATTATGTTTGTGTCGGACACCATTATTAACTAATGCTTTTCAACGTGTCGTCGATCGAGTCTTGCCTAATTTTATCAATTCTGTTGTTGGTCCAAGTGGAAATGTCGATGGACGTGAAGCAAGCGAAGTACAGAAATAGTGTTAGTTTGATGGATGTCCTTACCTTTCGAGACTTTGTACAAGACTTTCCCCCCGCACATCCCGTTCACACAATATGACTAACAATCACGAAGGAGTTAGCTATGAGACCCGAGGTCGAATAGCTATTATCACGTTAAACGTTCCAGACACTCTCAATGCTTTGACACAAGATCTTTACTTTAGACTTGGACAAATTTTAGAGGAAATTGCCCAATCGAAAGAAGTATATGTTACAATCTTGACAGGCACAGGCCGATTCTTTTCAGCGTATGTAGTAGTTATCATAGTGCCATGATGAAAAGTACTGACATTGAGCGAAAGAGGAGCAGATATTACTGGATTAGATGAATTCACTACTTCTGATACAAAGCAGCACTTACTCCAGATGGTCGCCGCCAATAATTTATACGTCACTCGAGCTTTTTACAAGCATCCCAAGATTCTTGTGACTGCCCTGAATGGTCCTGTCATTGGCTTGTCGGCTGCTCTCATTGCCCATTCCGATTTTATCTATGCCACTTCTCACGCCTATCTCTTGACTCCTTTCAGCTCTTTAGGATTAGTTTGTGAGGGTGGATCAAGTCATACTTTTATTTCCAAACTTGGTCAAGCCAAGGCGAACGAAGCATTGATCATGTCGAGACGTATCCCGTCTGATGAATTAGTGCAATGTGGGTTTGTGAACAAGATCTTCGATGGGGCCGAGAAAGGCGATGTTGTTGGGTTCATGAAAAGGTTCTGGCAGAAGTCGACGATAGATTAGGCGATCATCTGAATGCGGAAAGTATGGTCAAAATCAAGGAGATGATGAAAGGTTCCGATAGGTCATCATTGGATGCTAAGAATGTGATTGAAGTTATGGAAGGATTGAAGCGGTTCATCAACGGAATACCGCAGCAGGAGTTTATGAAGTTGGCATCGGGACAAAAGAGACATAAGCTTTGACAATACTACTCTTAGTGCAGAAGATCTAAAGTAGTTGACGATAGTAGCATAATCTGTAATCGTGCCATGATGATGAAGTTAGCTGGGTGGAGAGGAGGCTTTCATTATTTGGCTTAGTCAGCGTTCATTCATAGCAATCGTCGTCATAAGTTAACGTAGTTGACTTATGTTACCTAGTTTACCCTAAGCTATTCTGTTCAAATATACAAGCAAGTGTCACTATTCGATACAACTTTGTATAACATGTCATCATAATGTTGAGAAATGCTTCCATCTCGACGCAGAGCATTGATCCTCGAGAGATTGACAAATGGGAAACAGCATTCGAGAAACACCCCATCCCCACAATTAGAACTCTCGAAGTGCAACTGAGAACGACAATCAATGATGGACGGGAAAAGGTTCGTTCCCTCGTGGGCTCAAGCTACAGAGAGCTTCTTGGGACTGCAGATCGAGTGGTTGACATGGATTCGGAGTTGCAGCGATTTGAAAACATGATTACGACCATTAGTTTGAAATGTAACTCGGGTTTGCTAGACCGAGTTTCACGAAATTACAACTCCATCTCAAATCAAAGTACCGACGAACAACTTAATGATAGAAGATCAAAGTCCGAAGCTGGTCTCCTACAAGCATGTCTCGTGGCTTGTCAACGACTCATCAAGACGAACGGCGATCTATCAATTGCAGCGCGACTCATTTCCCTTGCACGACTATTGCAGAATAGTTTATCAAAATCGGGAAGATATCAGACATTGATCAAAGGACAGAGGTTACAATACAGCAGTGTAAGATCTCGATTGCTGGGAGCTATAAGGAGGAAAATTGAAGATATTTCACTCTCCAGACCACAAATGATCGAAATATTACTTGCGTATAGTCTAGCCACAACTTCCTCCCTAGCAGATGTATCTCGATATCTTTTACGTATTCGACAAGAGGCGATTGCAGAACTTACGGTATCATCAGATCGGTCAAAACTCGTTCAAGCCTTTGATTTGACAGTCACAACTGCAGATCATGTAAAAGCTTTGTTTCCCACAAAAATGGCTGATGCTCTAGACAGATTGATGAGCGGACGTCTACTTGATAATGAACATATACGAAAGCTTCTCGATTTTGATCTCGGATTATACGAAATGTGGATTTCTCCAGAAATTCGAAGTTTCGTACCTTTCCTGCGCAATCGAGATGTAGACCAGGCAGCTTTGAACATGAATCTGGTTGGATGGACAGATGATAATAATAAAAGTGTACTCTTAGGATTGTCCAATTTGATGTTATCCTTGAAAAATCCGTCCAAAATTATCGAATTGCGCGATGACTTTCTTCGACATGTTTTCGCATCAAGAGCTCGGAGTAAAGGTCAGGATATACGTGCTGTCGTCGGAGAAGTCCGCAGATTGTCAATGAATAGAATGGGCAAAGTCATAGATAAGCGCACGGAAAGTTTAATTTCGATTGTACAAAATGTTGTTAATCACAAAGTACATATAGATCAGAGAGTCGATTCTATATGGGATCAAATTATCACCCAGGGAGACCTACGTGATGGTGCGACAATATTTAGACATCAGCTCTCCGCCAAAACACAGGGCAAGGATCAGAGTTTACAAGGTTTGGATGAAAGTCTAGCAAGATGGTCTCGTCGAATGAATGAAGTCAGGACTTGTATAAAAAAGATGCAACAAAGCAGATGGGACGATGATCTGGATATCAATATGGACGTTGAGACCGGAACGTTATCTTATCAAGAAGATCTTGCAAAAGAAGATCCAAGCAATCTATCCGAAAAAGTGGACAACGGCATAAGTACAATCACCGAGAAGAGTCTACAGATATTAGAAGATACAGCAGAGACTTGCATATCTGAAGATAATGTAGAGAAGGCAGCTTATCTTCTTCGGGTAATCAGGGCATTTGCAGGTTATTGTACATCTGAGCAATATAAAACAAGACAAAGTCAAATCAACAAAAGACTCCATAGTATTATCTCTGCTCGAACCGTTCTAAAGGCTCGTGAAAAGCACGGCAATCTATTTACGTATTCAAGCTTGACAGAGACTTTGTGGCAAGGTATACCTCCATTACCAGTTCAGCCACTTCCATCAACGTTTCGATTGTTGAAGGATGTAAATAAAATCATGTGTGAAATGGGATCTGACATATGGATACCGGAAGCTGTAAACGAGGTTAAGAGAAAATTAGTAGAGGTGATCAAATTGGTTGTTAGTGACGTCATAAGCACGACCGTGACGAACGACATGAGTCCGCAAGCAGCTCTTCAAAACGAAGAACATGAAATAGAGCCAACAACAGAAAAGGTAGAAACTGAAGGGATCTCGCAGGATACAGTAGTTGATACGAATTCGGTTGTAGAGAAAAAAGCAGTCATCTCGACAGAGATTTCTACTCCAAATGACACAAATCGATATTTTCAAATATTATTCGATATCTTGTACTTGCAAGAGATTCTATCTACAAAGGTTACAAGTGCAAATGATCATGACCAACATACTTTGTCCGCAGAAATGGAAATATTACGCAAAAAGTGTCCTGATTTGAATGATGATGAGATTATGGAAAGAATGAGGAAAAGCGCAGGCATATATTATCGTCGAACTTATCTATTATTTGCTCTTTTGGTCTCTAGACATTGACGTTGATCAAGTAGTATATATGACGATCACTTTGTAATATTTCTTGTTCACTCCATGTCAATTTTGAACTTGTAAAAGAGCTCAAACTTGTTGATCTTATAGCAGGTGGAACTTCTCACGGTATTAGTAATCAGTCTCACATATAAGTTAAGAAGACAATGTATTAAAAATAAATAAATAATATAAATATTATAAACGAGTGACAGTTACATGGTTGACATGTTGACCCTTGACAACATTATAAAAACAAACATTTATATGGAAAAGAAAAGCACTTGTCCTTCATTACCCCTTGGATACCTTGTGATTTAGTAGATTATAATCTTAATCTTTGTGGATCATGTAGAATGAGGATCTTCTAAGAACCACCGGCATTTGCAGCTACAGAAGCTGTTGCAGAAGCGGAAACAGTTACATAGACGGTCGTCTGGGATGGACATGACAATGTCTGGCTGGAGCTTGAAGATGTAGTGTCTGTGCTAGATGTTGAAGATGAAGACGAAGACATTGTTGTCACTGTTGATGAGAGTGAAGATGAAGAGCTAGACGACGTTGATGAAGAAGATTCCGACGAGGTTGAAGAGCTCAAAGAAACACTGGACGAAGAGCTGGACGAATAGCTGCTAGTAGAAGTGGTGGTAGGTACCGAAACCGTCGACGAAGTGCTCTCGTCGCTCAATGTTGTCAAAGTCGATGACGAGGTCGTTGACGTTTCTGGAAGAGAAACGCTTGTCGATGTTGTCGAACTTGTTACGCTTGTGGTCACGTCCAAAGACACAGAAGTACTACTACTGAGACTCGAATCAGTACTTGTGAGAGATGTCCTGTCAATCAATTTCAGCATATTCAGGTTTCCTTTCTGTGCAAGAGAAACATACGATGATGCTGTACTTGAAGCAGAGCTTGCCGATGAATTTGACACCATTGTTTGCTACTTGTAATATTAGTGAGGTCATGTTATACAATGTCACCGTGTGGCAACTTACAAGTGTAGTTTGAGTAGCAGTAATGGTTTCTACTTGAGTTTGAGTCACACTTTGAGTGACTGTAGCCAAGATACTGCTGACAGATATCGAGATGGATATACTAGTTGCAGTTGCGGTTTCGGTCGCTGTTTGTGTCTACATCATAGTCAATACACGAGACATGAGAGAAAGTCATACTTGAATAACAAACCTGAGTAGCAGTGACGCTCAACGTCATGACCAACGACTGTGTTTGTGTAGCTGTAACACTTTGTGTGACTTGTTCTGTCTGTGTGACTTGCTGGGTTTGCGTTGCAGTAACACTTTGAGTGACTTGTTGCGTTTCAGTGGCAGTGGCAGTCACACTCTGGGTGGCAGTTACGCTTTGAGTAGCGGTGGCAGTCTGTGTTGCAGTAACACTTTGGGTGACTTGTTGAGTCTGAGTAGCTGTAACACTTTGAGTTGCAGTGACACTCTGTGTAGCCGTAGCAGTGGCCGTTTGAGTGACTTGTTGGGTCGAGATCACAGTCTGAAGAGTCGTGGCTGTAGCTGTCGCTGTTGCTGTCGCTGTAGCCGTTACTGTACCTGCATTACCAACAGTACTTGATGAAGGGACTATTCCAGAATTATTAATCAACTCATCTTCATCCGTTTATTGATTCAACAAACTTACGATATCTAACTCGGAGTGCTGCAACACGAGTCGCACTCAATGCTGTGGTAGATGTATAAGCAGGTGGCAAGGTAGTCTTCATAAAACATGTTCCAGCTCCTTCACCATTTACTGAACCAAGATTGTACGAAAAGGAAGTACAGCCCATAGTTGCATCACACAGAGCGAAACAATCTCTCCAAGAACTGAGAGCTGCTTGATTGGGCAATGAAGTTAGCCCAGATACAGTTGCTGCTCCGCACATATAATTCCACAATTCGTTCTGGGCAGTATCGTAGACTGCATAGACTTGAGTGCCTACAGCTGTACAAGTAGGTGGCCATGGTACAGTGGCGATTCCATCCGCGCCTACGACTGTAGTTGAGATGGAATAGGTTGTTGCTGCGTTTGCTGCAGCAGCGTAGACACCCAAAAGGGCAAGTACTTTGGAAATTCCCATGTTGAACTATCAATGATGTATATCAAGGATGAGATATTACGAGTAAGGAACAACAACTAAAAGTTGCCGGTGATATATATAGAAGATGATGTATATGAACCAATAACGAGCGACAATTGTATGTTGCCAAACGAATGACTCGAAACGAGGGACAATTTTATCAAGTAGGATAAAGAAATATGATCAGAGCGAAAGCTGAAAAGAAAAAGAAAAGAAACGAGAGAAACTCGGAGATGGGCCTTTTAACATACACGACTTACTGTCTAGTTTGTATATCATGTTCCAACGTTGTATATTAGATGGAATGTGTTTCCTAGGATTATTATATAGGCTGGAATGTAGATGGATATTAGACCTATCAATTAACGGAATGCTCTGATTTGAAAATTCACAGCACACTACATAGGACATTTTATATACTTTATGGGTTGGCCAGAACCCCACCTTATCTGCTGTAGCCATCTATCAAGAATGTTGATTGATTAATGGTCGAGAATAAAAGACCAGAGATCAAAGTCAACAACATCTTCCGATTACGTAATCAAACTTCACTGCCAAACATCAACAAGAATGCTAACAAGTCAACGGAATATGAACATCAGTACTGGTTGTGACAACAATCATGCCTAAATTTGTCATCAATGCTTTTGGGGATCGGTGAAATTGATGCAGGGCCTTTAAATATCAAAGGTTGTTAATCTTGATTGTCAAATCATGTAGTTAGCTTTTGGTTTCTAAACTTTGCTTGTAGATATACAAATCTCATGTTCACTCGAGTGTAATCTACTCGATAATAATGTCGTTCAGCATTTCGAATTCCTTGCTGTGGTAAACACGCGTCTAATACCATTGTGTACCATAATAAGTCCTTTACTTGATGTCAAAACTTCGCTCGAGGAGACCGCTTCTTGGTTCGAAGGTCTGATCTTCGACAATGATGCTTTTAAAAGTTCAAGCAACAATGCCGAACCAAGTAGAGGTGTTCTCGTAAAACTCAAGAATAGTCAGCAAGTCAAAGCGACGCATAAAACTTTTGATGTCACAGAAGTTCTATTCTTTGCTGTTGATACTTTTTCCAACAAGGATGGCAATGCTAGTAATAGTCACGGCACATTGCAACTGAGAGCATTTCTACTCTCATCAAAATTACTGCCGACTAATCCAACTTCATCCACTGTATCAGAACCTACTACTCTCGTGAATGACGTTCTCGTGTCAAAATCAGACAAATCCCCTGCCTTTGCAGAAAAAAGACAAAGACTTTCCGATACCTTTGACGAAGCAAGTAAAAGACGACGCTATTCAAAGTCCAATCTAGGCAATAGTATCTCTGCTGCTGCTGCTACCATCTCTACATATAGTAAACCTTTTACTCCACTGCCAGGCCCTCCACTCGTCCAAACTTCAGAACTTACTTCAAATGACGACAAGCGACCTATTCCGACTTCTAAATCTAACATTGTCAGTAGAAGTCTATCACTCCAGTCGACAGTTTCTCCTGTAATAACTTCACCAAACCCTCCGACTCTCATATCGACTGTCAACAAAGCCAACGACCTCGAGCAACGAAACAAAGATCTTCTCGTCCGTCTAACCCTGTCTTCTATGCGTTTACACGGTTTAGTCCAGCCAAAACCATCCTCGTTCTCTAAACAAGTCGAGACCTCTTCTAGTAATAGTAATGGTAATGTTGAGAAAGAAGACCCCTCGACTTTCAAACAGATCTACCACGCTGTTCATCGTGCTGTTTTGTTTATTTTCCGAGAACACGTGGCTAAAACGCAGCTTAAAGATCATATGAACGTCGTGCAAGACACGGTGGAGAGGATGTTGGTGTCGTTTACGGGAGATCCATTGGCTTTAGATCCGACGATGGGGCAGTTTGTGGGGTTGGAGAGTTCGGGGATGATTGATGATCGATCATGACGGGCGTGAACAACAACAAAGGTACGAATGGAGTGGTTGATGAATGATGGGCAGGTGTGACTGAGACTGCTCATGTTGAATATGGATCTGACAAAGGTTAGGCAGTATATTCACACAAGAATTAAAGACATAGATGTTCAATGGCAATATCCATCTACGAAATAAGCAAAGATACTGCCCTTGACAATCTGAAATCGGACTTGTTACCGATTAATGTTCTCAGATAAGTGCATTGTTCTTGTACATAGTCATTGATATGCATGCTAAATATTGTATACATCAAATACATCATTCCTAATCATCATCCTCGGATATTGAAAGCTTCATCGTCGTCTAACTCATCACTATCCCATTGATCCTCCTCATCTCTTCCAGCCATATCAATGAACCGTCTAAGTGCTGCTTCTTGTCTATCGACAGGATCTACGTTTCTATTATCGACTTGTCTATCGACATTTCTTGCTCTAGGCGCTCTCTGGTCTTGTATTAAAGCATTTGCCCTCTGGTCTTGTCTAAAAGGCACTGCGACGGGAAAGGGACGATGGTCTCTAGGCATTCCGAAACCACGACCACGTCTTCGACCACCGAGTTGTATTGGATTCTCATTTACATTCTGTTGTCTCTGATCTTCCGGGAGAATATTCTGTCGTTCTAATCGCAAGGCCAAAGCGTGCATTGGATCGATCGGACCTGGTGGAGAACGTATGATTGCGATAACAGGCACGAGAGGATCTTGTCGAGGTATCGGGGGGGTTGAAGAGGAGGAGCGCGAGGAGGAGCTTGAACATGTACAGCAGCGTTCATCGGAGGATCAATGGCGGCAATGATTTCACCCATTACAGCTTCTTCCTCCAATTGCTCGGCGAGGAGAAGTGCCGCTTCCGCAGCTGCTCTTTCTCGATCTGCTCGTCTCGCTTCCACTTCTTGTGGATTTATCTGACCATCTCCTTCTTCCAATTCCCATAATCTCATATAACAAGTTGATCCTTTTGTGTTAAAGTGTCGATAGGGATCTCCGGGCATAAGCCACGCTCCACATAAATAGCAGAAGTGTGTGTCGCACTGGAAGCACTTCATGTGATTACATCCCATTGTCTTTTGTGTTGGACTTGAGCATGTTGGACATGGACTTGTGTAGTATTTGAGATACTCATATGTAGCTCTCTCTTCGGGTGTCAATTCTGTTGGTTTCCGAGGCCAACAACGAGCAAAATCACCATGCCATCCAGCATAACATATACGACAGAATGCTAATGCACAAGTTGGCTCTGAACAAATGACAAGCCGATCAGCAGTGACTGGTAACTGCGCCTTCACTTCAACATTATCGGCAACCACAGGTTGGCCGGCCTCCATTTCTTGATCCACGTCGATATAATCCATCAAATTATCTGGGATTGGAGGATATTTATTAGATCGAGCTGGAGCTTGACACCATTCTCGAGGACAGTATATTGTTGTCTGATCAGACTCCAGTTTTTTCTTCCGTTTCAGTTCGACATAACGTCTAGCTCTAATTTCATTGATCCCAATAGATAACAATTCGCGGGGATGTAAAGGACGTTTCTTTGCTTCCCGTTCCGACTCTTTCTTTTTACCGCAACTTGGTTCCAGACATGCAATTGTATTAATATTCCCCTCGTCAATCGCAGAGTTATAAAAGCTCTGAAGACAAGGTTTGCAAAAGATATGACAACAAATCTCCATACGATGGCATAATGTTCCCTTTCGCGGTTCAAGACAAACTCCACAGTCATATGTACCTTGATCAAATATCTTTTGGCATTCTTTGTCATTAAAGGTGACCAGAAAAGGGAAGATTTCCGCTGGAACCTCTATCTCGGAACCAAGATCAAAAATACGTTCTGCTGCTTGTTGGAGATAATCGATGTAGGTATAAAGAATCTGACATTGGCCATACTCATTCCACAGCTTTTCACATTCTGCTTCGAGTTTCTGTATCGTGGACTGATCAAGCCAGCTCGGGGTTGTATGTAACTTGATCCTCGGTGGCGAAGAATTCGGGTATGATTCTGGCAGATGAGCCTGCAGCATCATCGGTGGGAGGTGTTTTACATGGTTGCTAGCGCAAGATGAATTTGAGAATAGGGTAGTAGAGTCCTTCGGTGACTCTTTACTCGAAAGTGTAACAAACAATGTCGGTGAAACGGCCAATGAAAGTGTAAAGGTATATGGATCATTTTTATCTATGATTAGCTCTGGGAATATTGAGACGAGCGCGTCAATCTCTTCGTGACGCTCGTCTTCCATAGTTGTTATCGGTGGCAAAATCTCATGCCGTGAAGATTATTGGTATCGTTCATTGGAGTTTGAAGAGCACGTGTATTCACTCTGATCGAGTGATATCGAAGCCCGAGTGAGAATTCACGTGAATTCGTCACTTATAGATCTTAAGAACTAAAGCCTTACTCAGATTCTTGTCAAAAGATCCTATTTGTCAGTGGCCGGTCCTGAGTGATTATTAGTGATCACAAGTATTTATCGTGATTTTTATGACTGTTACCTTTGTAATTATTTCGAGACTGACGTCATATCTAAACCGGATATGAGCCTCGGCTATAGTTAACAGCAACCAACGTGCCAACTATCTCTGCAATGACTCGCTCCATGGATAGTATTGATGCGGAGAAATGTGTAAGTAAAATAGGATCATCACTTCACAATCACACTATGCCTTATAAGATGAACGAGCTCTGGTCCGATTACCTTACTTGTATATAACGTTTTCGTCCACCACAGGCGGAGCCATTGATATAAAACGAAGCTAGACAATTTCAAAATGGACGAAGATCCTGCTTTGGCTTCTTTTTCCTTAACTCACGTCAGCTATGTAAGGGCTCAATCGGCACGTCTTTGATCAAGTCTACTGCTGACTATCTTCACTTAGAATCCCAATGACAAACTATCGTATCTCTGCGCATGGCTCGCTCTAGTTCCCCAAGCCTTGATGGTCGTATATATGACTTTAATGTGGAGCACACGAGAAGCAGAGGTGCTTACAATGTTTCTCGGTCAGATGGGATGTGAGGCAGTGAATTTCGGGTTAAAGCGATGGATCAAAGAAGAAAGACCTAAGCGTATGAGCAAATGAAACATGAAATAATGCTTGAGCAATGGGAAAATCTAACGAATGCTTGAAATAGAAATGAATGGCAAGGGTTATGGAATGCCATCTTCACATGCGCAATTCCTGGCATATTTTGCAGTTTATGCGACTTTATTCTTGTTATTCCGACACAAACCTCGTCCAATCGTAAAGGGCTCGACACATAGCCCGCTGTTGACGAGTCAGCGGATATGGATATCATTTTTGTTATTACTTGTCGCTGCAGCAGTGGCTGAAAGTCGCATATATTTGAATTATCACACTCCGAAACAGGTTTTGGTAGGTGTTATTGCTGGCACTACTTGCGCGATTGGATGGTTTAGTGTCATCCAGTATCTTCGCTGGTCTGGTCGGTTTGACAGATTTCTTGACTCATCAGCAGCGCAATCGATAAAGATTCGTGATTTGACCATAAATGAACATTTTATAGATGCTGGTTGGGATAGATGGCAATCACAACAACAAGCATGGAAGATGGGGAAGAAAACTAGGTGACATATGAGCAGTTACTCATACCTTGTCAAATACTATACATATTCAAGACCCTTGACTCTTCGCTCTATATAGTCCAAAAGTTTAAATTTGTTATCGATAAAATAAATCTTGTAATATATGCTCATCACTGTTGGAATTCCTCAGGCGTATTCAAATCCCTGTCAATTGATATACAATGGTAGAAAACTACGATACATTCCGTCACCCTTTGGAACTTCGCTATGCCAGTGCGTGACTATGTCGTCCAATTCCCCCTTCAGACTACATGAGCTGACGTAAATATATTTTATTCAGGCGATGGCATGAAGAAACTCTTCTCACCACGAACTCGAGTGACTACCTGGAGAAAGTTGTGGATATGGCTTCTCGAGTCTCAAAAAGAATTAGGTCTCAATGTACCTGGCGAAGCACTCCAACAGATGAAAGATCACGAGAATGTGTCTGATGAAGAATTTCCCATTGCTGCTGAAGAAGAAGCACGACGTCGGTAAGTGACGTCTCTTGTTTGATTAAATTTCATCTCAATGTTTTACTCTTCTATTTGTCAACGTGATGAACAAGTTCTGATCTGTCTGATTGGAAGACATGACGTTATGGCTTGGGTTCATACTTACGGCATTGTCGCCCCTGCTGCGGCGGGTTTGATACATTGGGGCGCTACGAGCTGTTACGTCACAGACAACGCAGATTTAATCCTCATGCGCGACGCTCTTGATATGATTTCCGTCAAGATGGCGAATGCTATCGCCAAACTAGCGGGATTTGCACAGCAATATAAGGATCTGCCGTGTTTGGGATATACGCATCTCCAACCTGTAAGTCTCATTCAGTTCTTTAGCTAGAAAGAGATTTGAAAGATCTGATGGACAAAAGGCCCAACTTGTCACGGTCGGTAAACGGGCTTGTGTTTGGATACAAGATCTCATGATGGATCTTGTAGCGATCGAACGAGCACGACAAGAGTTGAGATTCAGAGGTGTAAAGGGAACTACAGGGACGTGAGTCTTTAACCACATGAAATGGTAAAGGTATAAAAGTCCCTAATGAAATAGACAGTCAAGCCAGTTTTCTCGCAATCTTTGAAGGAGATCATGAAAAAGTAGAAACCCTCGACGAACTCGTCACGGAAAAAGCCGGGTTCAAAGCGGTATATCCCATCGCGACGCAGACTTATAGTCGAAAAGTCGATCTAGAAGTCGGTAGCGCAGTGTGTAACTTTGGAGGTATCGTATAGTCACTCATTCCTTCAGTAATGTCCAACTGACGAGATCAAGCGACTTGTCAACGCATCAGTACGGATATCCGACATTTGGCAGCCTGGAAAGAAATGGAAGAACCGTTTGAAAAAGACCAGATCGGTAGTTCGGCAATGGCGTATAAACGAAACCCAATGCGGTCCGAACGACTCGCTTCGCTAGGACGGCGGTTGGCGAACATCCAAGCGGACTTCGTATCTACATACGCGTCTCAATGGATGGAACGGACGCTTGATGACTCTGCAAGCCGAAGGATGGACATTCCAGAAATGTTCCTGTGTGCAGACGCGTGTTTGATATTGATGGATAATATCTTTGGTGGGTTGGTAGTTTATCCAAAGGTCATTGAGAGTAGGATCCAGCAGGAATTACCGTTCATGGCTACGTAAGTTGTCCATCTTCTTTTCTGAAAATATATATCCGGTGAAAGGCTGACTGTGTGTTTCAGAGAAAACATCATCATGGCGTTAGTAGCAAAAGGCGTGTCGAGACAAGAAGCTCACGAACAGATACGTGTTTTGTCACATCAAGCTTCTGCAGTAGTCAAACTGGAGGGAAAATCAAACGATCTCGTCGAGAGAATCAAAGGTGATCAATTCTTCGCATCTATCCATGGCGAATTGAATTCTCTACTCGATGCAAAAACATTCATAGGTCGTGCACCGCAACAAGTAGAGAAATATCTACGCTTTGACGGTGAAGTAGAACAGGTTTTGAAAAAATATAGATCTGCAGGACAAATCACGGACAAGACTTCTGGAGCAGGGTTGAAAATATAGAAATGTAAATCTCACGATGATATACAATATATATACAAAATCAACACTTTATTAGTGGATGAAAAAGTTTGTTTATTTCTTCTTTTTCACTCTATCAATGATTTCTACCCAGTTGTTCTTCACTCCTCTCTTTTCCAACGCTTTCAGTACTGCATCTTTCTGTGGACCTTGCACCATGACTTCCATCAACGCGTCTTTCGGACTCGAACCTACCAAGGGCTCTACACTTGTCGAACCAGCACACGTCTTTCTCAATTCATCAGCTAGTGGTGTTGGAGAAACGAAATAGCGTTCTAGTCCCGATATTTTCGTTACTGTTTTATTACCAGAGCGAGTTTCGAGGGTGATTTTTACTTTCGGAGCTTGTCCTGCACGAGGTTTGGGATCTTGTGAAGATGATGAGGAAAAGGAGGGTGATTGACGTCTTATAATGTGGTAGATACTGCATTCCGTATAAACCCTTTCTTCAAATGCAGATTTAGAAACAATACCTTTGGAAATCACCTCGTCGTCAAAGGGTTTTGTGCCAGTAAATACATACCGACTCAGATCATCGTTGAGATTGATTAGTCTCTTATTAGTTTCATTCGTGAGGGCATTATTGTTTATGTATGTCGATAATGCGGATTTGATTTCTGACAATGGAATATATGAAGATGTGGGCGCTGGACTAAATAAAAAGTTTAATCGTTCAGCGACCTTGTATAATATTTCCACAGATAAGGATTGACCAATAGTATCATCTGACTCTGTGGCAGTAGGTGTTGATACTTCACTCTGCTTTCCATTCTTGGAACCATTTGAAGATCTTGATGGTAATGGATATGGTGTGAATGATTTGATCGCGTCGTCATTAAAGTCGATATCCAACACTATAATTTCTGTCGGCTTCTCTTTTACTTTTAGTAACTGACGTTTATCCAAAGCTTTGAGGAACTTTTTCATATTCTTATACGTTGTATTCCTGATCTGCATCTGCTTACCATCTTCTGGACTGAAAATAGGCAGAAAAGGTTGGACAAGATTTGACATGACATGAGATTGTGAGAGGGGAAAATCTAGGCCATGATGGATTGCAGACGGATTAGTCTGTTTGTGATGTTGCACTCCATATAAGAAAGCATTTCGAAAAATATCATCAAGTTCTACGCCTGATTAGTATAACTGTATATAAAGCACTTTCTGTGCCAAGAGCGTACCTTTGGCAGTATATATTTTACTGGGTGTACTAGACTCATCACCTACACTGGTATCCTCGACCTGAGTTCCCCCGTCAGTGAGGGTGGTATCTTTACTGTCGACTGAAGCATTCATGTGAGGCTTATCGACCAAGACAAAGTCATCCAATGCAATTCCCCCGTCGGTATCTTCATCGTCTTGGAGAGTCATTTTCTCTAGATTCTTCGTCGTCTTTACATCCACTTCATCAACTTGCACTTCTTCTAGTATCTCCGTCGGAGGTTGTCTGCCTCCTTTGCCTGAAACACTAAACGACCATAATTCATCCCCAACACAATGTATAACCTCGACTGCCTTTCCCTTTGCGCCTTGTGTAGTTTCCAACGACGCAATATCAATCATACATTCTCCTATAGATAATGGCACGCTAGGAGCATCAAGTGCAGCAATAGACACTAATGAACCTTTGATTGCACGTTCTGGAAATGGTGGACCTGCTAATCCTGGCGTCATAAGATCTGCTCCAGACTGTAATTTCTCTACAACGACACGAGGAGTATTGATCAGAGGTAGTAATGAGGCATTATGCCAGAGTGTATAGACTGAACATACGTCGATCATAACAACCTCTAGTAGTTCTCATTAAGAATCTCATAAATACCTGACGGATATAATCTGTCGTCAATCTTGAACCACAAAACACGACCATCTTCTCCCATATGATGATGTTTATGATGTGTTCCAACATAAATCATTCCTGACACTTGCTTCATCGCCTCGTTCTGTCCTTGCGTAGTTGTAAATCGTGCTGATTGTATATTTTCGGGAAAAAGTGCATTTCGCAACTCGCTTTGTTTCGAGTTTGCACTTTTTGCATCTTGATTTTCATTATCCGGTGTTGGTGAGACGATCTCAGGAAGAGTAGTATCGTTCAACTGAAAGGCTTTGATGATCTGGTCTGCGAGTTTCCGTCGATCCGAGGACCGCAGTGGCGCCAAGGCTTTGATCTAGGAATACTGATCAGTGAAAAGGTAGGATGTATGGGAAATATGATGCTAGTCTACCTGCGGCTTCTTCTTGAACATGTTCGCGATAATAGCTGAGTGTTTATTTGCAGATTCGGGTGAAGTAAGTAATGCAGTGAGTAGTTGACGGCGATGACGTCATGAAAACATTATATCAAGATTAATTGCTGCTTGTTTTGTTATTACATATTATAATCTTACATATCATTCGTACAAGGTCATTCATCATTACGTTGCAACGAAATCATTTCATGTGCCTTCAACATATGCATAAGGTTTTCGTCGATCAAATGCTTTTTGTTTCAGATCTTTACCTTTGAGTTTCATTTTTGCAAAAAAGACATCTCCAAGCGAATCCTTCCTCTCTTGCTTGATGTAATCCGTATCACGTCGTGGTATAACAGATTCGGGTATCAATCCTAGCGATTCAAAAGCGTTGCCTTCAGATCTCGAGCGTGTATTCGGGTCAAAGCGCAATTGGCCCATCTTCCGAGTCAATTTGCCGGACAATAGACCATCAAGATTAAGCCCGTTGCTCCAGCTACTTGGTCTGGCCGTTGATTTCGCTTCATAGGACACAGCCACTGATCGATCTTGGTCATCATATTGAAAGCCACGTGAGCTCATCACTGAAACGCGTTTGTCATCTTGCTCCTCGTTGCCGCTATTGGTGAAAGCCTGAGCTTCACGTGGACCATTTCTTTTGGCTCTTAATAAGGCTTGTTGATAATCCGCAAAATCTTCATCGATCATGTCTGCAGAATCCAAATTTTTATCCCCAGTTGCACTTGTTTTTGGAGGTTTGTTTAAATCTAGCATAAAACTTTGGCGAAACCATGATCTTCGACCTGATCTTGGACTCACATTTGTCTGCAGTATATTCGAATTTTGAGTCGTCTTGCGCGGGTCGACGATATTCGCATTGATGTCGGTTGGAGATGGCAGTCGTATGATTTGATTGTTATTGATATATGCCGGATTGAAAACCAGCGTGAATTGCCGTGGATTCCGATCATCTTGGCCAGGAGCGTAAAATTCCGGCGTAGAGAACAAACCTGGCCATGTATTGCACTGCTGAGAGACGGTGGTAGGAGGACTACCTGTAGGATTTGACTTTGGTGTTATATTGCTTTTCGGTTCATCTGAAAGTTGATCAATAGAAGGTTGTTCTGGAATTGTATGTTCTGGATTCTCAAAGGGATTGTCATGCTGGACATTCGACATTATTTTGTATTATTTTATACTGTAAAGTCAAAACGATGCGATATTGCATATGCCAAGTGAAACCATAATATTTTCTCTAGCTCTAGAACTAGGAAAGATATTCAACAGCTTAAAAAAAACCGCTCACAGCTTCCGAGACATAAAGGTTGGGACTGATAGGGTTTTTTCAGGATCTTTGTGTTTAAGCTCAAAGTTCATGGCGTGTGAGCCATGAAATCGCGGGACACATCTGATGCAAATTCGAGATATCTTTTATAATCTTCTCTAAGCGTCTTTGTATTTACCTGATTGATCATCAAGTCGCAAGGGGAAAAAAACTTCGAAGGGATTGTCGACTGAGTCAGGTTTAACCCTTAACGCCAAGACACATAGCAAGGCATGCATGGTGCACGTCACGGCGTTTTTGATAATCAGACCATACAAGCTTACCCCAGACTTTCGACAATCATAATTTATTTTTTGTGGAGCACAAACGACCTAAGATCGTTGAATAATAAAAGATCTAGAGAAGGAGAGAGACACAATCATGACCGCCACGCCGGATAAAAGCAACCCCTTTCCTCCATCATCTCTTTTATTACTGATTCATTTCCATCTACCCTTTATATAGATCTGACCAATTCGTTCCATCTTGCTTGGTGTCTGATAGCATAGAGTGTGCTTTCTTTAATTCTTCTTTCTTGATGGCCACAACACTACGTTCTCGTCGATTTGTTGCACCTGAACAGAACGATGCAGTTTTCGACTCTAATCCTTCCACGTCTTCCAATTCAACGATCGGGTCACCCAATGACTCTCCAGTGGCATCTGCTTCTTCAACATCGTTATCATCCATGGGATCCGACGATGGACAATATATGAAGAACGAACGTGGAATTCTCCTTGATGGATATGGCAAAGAATTTCAAATTCCAGATTTCACAATTAAACAAATCCGAGATGCAATTCCAGCACACTGCTTTGAACGATCTGCCATCCGTGGACTGTCTTATGTGGCACGCGATGTTCTATCACTTGTCGTAACATTCTTGTTGTTCAACACGTTTGTAACGCCACAATATATCTCCTCAACTGCAATTAGATCCGTTTTGTGGGCTGTGTATACGGTGTTACAAGGCTTGTTTGGTACAGGCTTATGGGTCATGGCACATGAGTGTGGTCATCAATCGTTCTCGCCATCACAGACCTTGAACGATACTGTTGGCTGGTTTTGTCATTCAGCATTACTAGTTCCATACTTTTCTTGGAAAATATCACACGGCAAACACCACAAAGCGACGGGTAATATGGAAAGAGACATGGTATTTGTACCTAGAACTCGCGAAGAACAGGCTTCATTGACAGGAACATTATTACATGAAATGTCAGAATTGATGGAAGAAACTCCACTCATGACTCTTTTTTGGACTGTTGTCAGACAGTTGATAGGATGGCCAATGTACTTGTCTACTAATGTCACTGGTCATGACTATCACCATAGACAGACCGAAGGCAAAGGTGTTGGTCGAAAAAATGGCTTTTTAGGTGGAGTCAATCACTTTTTCACTAGCAGTCCTCTGTATGAACGTAAAAGTGAACAATTGATACTCTTATCCGATCTTGGTCTGGTAATTACCGCCTCTGTACTTTATCTAATGGGTCATAACTTTGGTTGGACGAATCTGCTTGTTTGGTACGGTATTCCTTATTTGTGGGTAAATCACTGGTTGGGTAAGTTATGCCAGTCTTGTGAAGTGATATATGTTTAAATTGACACGTATTTATCTAGTGGCAATTACCTATCTTCAACATACAGATCCTTCTCTTCCACATTACGACGCTAATACATGGACATTTGCACGTGGCGCAGCAGCAACTATTGACCGTGAATTCGGCTTTATCGGTCGTCATTTACTCCATGGAATCATCGAAACTCACGTCTTGCATCACTATATTTCCACCATTCCTTTTTATCACGCGGATGAAGCTACAGAAGCTATAAAACCAGTCATGGGCCAACATTATCGATCCGATGTAAAGGGAGGTTCGTTTGGATTTCTCAAAGCATTATGGACAAGTGCGAAATGGTGTCAATGGGTAGAACACAGTGAAGACGCAAAAGGTGAAGGGAAGGGTGTTTTATTTTATAGAAATAGAAATGGACTTGGTATTAAACCAAGAAAGATGGCTGCTCCTACTACGACGGCCTCTTTTCATGTCGACATGAATTAAATATAGATGATGAATGACTGATTTTATGAATAACTAGATATATTCTATAGATTAATGCATTAGATGGAATACATTATGAAACATTGTTTTTTTCTTCTCTATTTGTGCTAGCCGTTTCATGTACACTTTGTATACAACTATAAGGTAGAAGATGCAAGAAGCACGACTTTGAAGACTGTCCAGCCAGTCCTATCATCCTTGTCAGAGGAGGTATCTATCTTGACCTTTTCTTGTAGAATTCTTCTTCTAGTCATGTCTCTTCGTACATCGCCGACCGTCTTTAGTCCTATATCCTTAAATACTCGTCTCAAACGGCTATCGATCTCATCTAAACATCTCATCACATTATGTAAATCCACTACTGCCCTGCTCGGCGAAATCTTTTCGTCAGATTGATTTGTTAAAGAATACAACTCCTCTCGAGCCGTATCCATTTCAGAGGTAAACAAACCATCTAGATCCACACCATCATCAAGCTGTAATTGTGACGACAACTCATCTGCCGAAGGAAGAGACGGCGTACCGATTTTCAAAAAAGGTTTCAATCGTAATTCATGACGTAACGTAGGTGTTGATAACTGATGTGCTGGAACGGGTATGAGATTGGAGATGTACAGCAAGGAATATCTCTTTGCGAGAGACGACGTCAAGGATGTTTTGAGAAGAGAGAGGGAACTCAGAGTTTGGAGGGTTGATATTGAAGTTTGTAATTCTTTGATTTTTAAACTTTGAAAAGGTTCGAGATGTGAAAGATGGAGGCGGTGGGTGCTGATCATAGTGGTAATGTGGCGTTGTTGAATGGACGAGATGTGAGAGAGGAATTGATATGTAAGTCCCATTTCATCCGGTAAATAAACTTCTAGTTCAAAGCCCATTTCAATAACTATCTCCATGGCGTGGAGTTTGTGATAGAATACCCACGCGGTCAAGGGTGAAAAGTCGTGAGATGTGGGAACTGCACCGTTCAGGACGGAAGATTGACAGATATCCAATATGTCAGCGTCGTAGTCTTCTGCCATGGCTTGTAATGAATCTAAAATAGCGATTGATTGTGCAAATGTGCGACGCACGCGACATCGGTTTTGTAAAGGCATTCGATACAAGTTCAAGTATTCTTCCATACTTCTAGATACAAAGTCATCCAACAATCTAGCAATTTCATAACGAGGTGAAGAAGGAGCTTCAACACGCCAGTTCTCCGCGGCGAGTAATTCTGAACCGGGAAGAACCAAACTTCGTATGTCTCCGAGCAGAAGATCGCGATGTGATGTGTGATTGTAAATTGAGCCGTCTTTGAAAAGTAAACCCTGCATCACGGCTCGAGCATATACTCGTGGTTCAGGTGTACGAGAGGAGAAATTCAAAATAAAGTCCTATAACAGCATAAGTCATCTTTTCTTGATTATCATAGTACTGAGTGAAGAAAATGCTTACCATCAGTCCATGGGAATACATATCTTGACCTAGATTTGAAATCTGAAAAGCGGCAATGACATCTTGACAAATATCATCAAGTGCATGCTTAGCCTCCGTCCATGAAGTCTGTCTTGTTGGTCTTGGTGGTGTATTGCTTGACAAATACCTCTGGACTCGATCAGAAAAGACTGGCGTTACTGTAGCCTTACCAAAGGTAGCTGTTTGATCAACTGAAGACAACAACTTCTGTACTTGCATGAACATTTTTGGTTTATTCTCGAATGAGTTTTCGTCAGATTTATCTAATGGTAAAAAGGCCTGCAAAAGGCATTTCCGCATCTGTAACCGATATAGTAAAGCATTTTTGAGATCAGCGGAAAGTGCATGAAGCGTTATAACAGCCAATTCAGCATCCTCTAGAAGAGTCAGAACTCCTGCAATATTTACAGTCGTGAGGAGATCTAGGTTAAAAGTCGCAGATATAAAGTCTTCTTCTTCATAGTAATGCTCACTCGTTATTTCTTCGAGTACATGATGACAGCACTTTGCCACACCGAGACAGTAGGCACGTAGTATTGTGATCAGAACATGATTGTCTCGACTTATACGGTCGTGACCTGTGTGGAATGAAAGTTTGTCAAGAGAACAAGGTTGATTCGTAAGCAAATCATTCAGGTGCAGAGAAGAGAATACTGTTTGTGACAAAGGATATCCTTCATGCCATTGCATCTCTGGGCTATCAGCACTAATACAATCAAGAGATTAAGATATTTACTGACTTCAAAACAAAGCATCTGATCCATAATCCAGATGATTTCCTCGGGTGATGTGAACGACAGTGGATCGAACGCGTCAAGGACAGAGTCTTGATCTGGCATGTCCATGCCACTATCCATCTTTGCATCTCCGATCTTTAGGTTAAGTCAGTCTTACAAATGCTTATAAAGGACATGTTGGACCTGACCTCCAATGCTGCCACTGATTCTGCCAAGGTGAAAAAGTCATCCTTGATCAATTGACTTTGATATAGTGCTAAATCATGTCATTACCTTGTATTTTACATGCCATATAAATGAATCGCTACCTTTCGACGCATGCTTGAATTCTTCTGTTATATCATGACCCGCACTTTTAGGTTGACCTGACCATGTTCGTCCATGACTGGATAAATTGTCTTCACGTATATCTAAACTTGCAATACCAGTAGCATTGACGACATCAGATGGTCCGGACGAGGAATATGGCTTTGACGAAATGCTTTCGTCATCATCATAATCATCCATAGCGCAAGGAAGTGGACCCTTGCCTAAACGATTGAAAGAGGTGAATGCATATGAAGTTCTTGGCAAAGATTTCATAGTCATATTTGGCAAGAATTGAGCATGGTAACATAAGTACAATGTGATAAGACGGAATGTATCAATTTTGAATGATAATGAACTTTATTCTTCTATAGTATATTACATTCTCATTGAACCCTCCTTGGTCAAACAGCTAGACTATTACATTTTTACAACAGGCTTTCTACTATCCCATCCACCATAAATCTCATCTTCATCCACTGCTCTCATTATTCCCTCATTGACCCTGACCTTGACCTTGTGCATTCTCTGTTGAAATCTGTGCATTCGCCGTGGCTAAAGGTTTAGTCTCGCCTTGCTTGCCGTTCTATAATTAACATATTGTCAGAACATTTCTTGTCAGAACATTTCTATAAGGTCAATTGAGGAAAAGGCTGGCTTACCTCCCACTTTGCAAATCGTAGATCCATTTCACCTCTTTTCTCTGCTTGTAATCTTTTATCGTCTTTTAATGATCGTCGTACAACTCTTGCTGCTACTGCGAGATATCGATTGTATCTATATCACAAATTTATTAGGATTCGAGTACATTTCGCATCAAGACTTTGCATGGATATAACTTACGAAATACCCGCGGCCTTCCAAGCGAAAGCCATGATGTGTTATTGCTAGGTGTATCTTTAGAGGATGCGACACAATATGATGAAGATATACTTGGTCCGGATGGGAAGTTTCGTAAATGGATAAAATTAGCACGTGACAAATTTCGGGTTGTAGTTAACGTTATCAGTCACTAGAAGTATATATATTCTTTGAACAGAGAAGGCTACAATTATTATACTGGAGGATGCTGTTTTCTATATTTTCAAGCCTATCTCTTCGGCATACGGTAAGACGTGCAAGTCACCAACAAAAGAAACGGATGCTTTGTTGTCCAGTAATGTCTTGGCGGCCTACAAGTGATTAGTACTCGGGAATTTCAAAATATAACATAACAAACGACTTACAGTCTTCACTTGCTCCTCAGTCACTGCATCTACCTTTTTAGCTACTTCGTCAATTTGATATGCTTTTCCTCCAGATACCAGTCCTGCACCAGTGTATTCCAATCCATTTGAAACGTTCTGACCAAATTCGAGCTCTTTGAATTTAGCTAATGCCTTTGCTTTTTGAAATTCTTCTTTGGAAACACCATTAGCGATAGTCTTTATGCTGTTGATAATCTCAGAAGAGGCATCACGAATATCCTTGGCTGTTCCTGTTAATGTGATCTTCAGTAAACCAGCATCAGAAAATATATCGCTCTTTGTAGTAATGTTCACACCGGGATGTTTTGCTGCGACTTTTGATAAGAGTGAGAATCCTGGTGACCATTTAATTGTCGACTTTCCTCCTAGTAAAGTTGCGAGCACGCTTATCTCTGGTTTATAGTACGGACCTGTAGCACTACTTGAACCGGAAAATGCAAGAACCATAGCATTTCCTGCACCATGTGCAATTCGCTCTTCACCTCCATAGTATTTTGTTTGTTGGGGCTGTGTTGGTTGATTATCTGACCAGTTGTTCGAAGGAAAGAACTCGTTCATCCACTTGGACAATTCGCCAGACACTACTCCATTAGCAACAACAGCAAAGTTCGATTTTGAATAAGCGTTTGGTGCATATGCTCCAATGGATTTTGCGCTCAAATATTTATTGACGGCTAGAGATGATGCAGGATATATGGGAACACCAAGACCTCGATGGAATGCCAGGGAATATGCTGAGCTGTTTGCCATTTCCGTTACACTTCCTAAGAATTTCTTCTTGTGTAAATTGATAATCTCCTCAATCTCTTCATGGAAAACGTGTTCTAGAATGTGTCACTATTGTATGTAACGAACATGACAAGTATTCTGGAAGCTTACCCTCATACTTTGTTCTGCTTGCAACCTCTGCCAATAACTCTACAAAATATGGTAAATCGTCTCTCAAGAATTTGGCGCCTAGAACTATATTCTCGCGTGAATGTCTAGCTGTAAGCTCTGCTCCTAATAGTTCAGCCTCCCTAGTTATGCGAATGGTCGATCTCCGTTCTGTGCTCTATGCCAATGTCAATGAACAAAAATCGTCAAACGAAAGCGAATGTAATTACTGACTTTGAACGCAAAATTTGTCAAACCAATTGTAAGTCCTGGAAGCGGCTCATATCGTGTACCAGCTCTCGCAACTAGAGCAAGATGTGTGGTTGGCCCAGGTACATCACGACTAGCGAATTTGATGCCTGCAGCAGAGCCTGTTTCGTATTGAAAAGATCCAGAAGCAGGAGCGGCAAGATGTCTACGACCAATTGAAGATGCGCATTGTTTGGCAAGACTTTGGCATCGGCCGTGGCGCGTGAGCATTTTCCCAATGCTTTTGTGATGTAGATTGAGATGTGCTATTGCAGCGAGGGTGATTTATATACTGATTCAAAGATGGAGCAAGTCCTGTTTCTGATGGACTGGATACCTGCCAAGACATTTTTTTAGGTTCGAATATTTGGTCCCCCACCTTGTTCATGATGGGCTGGATCTTCACTTTTTTGTGATCAGAAAATAGTCCAATTATAGATACGAGACGACAAATAAGTATCCAAGACTATTACACTGCTCAATACAACGACTACTGCAAAGTTCTCACCTTTCATGCCTAAAGATCAAATGTCCTAGCATTATCTCATTCAATTGTATTCGACCTTCGTCCATAGACGAGGCACTAATGCGTCGACGACGACGGTGACAATTCTGGCAGACGTGAGAGGTCGCTAGGGTTGATATATTATATTCTACATAATCAATGGCAAAAGTGCGCTTGCCCAACATCAGATGGCATCTTAGTTTCTTCAATGCTAATTTCATTTACAAAAGACTTCTGCCGAATTATGTTCTATTCTTGTAGAAGACTTTTATGGTGATTTATCTGGAGTAAGGCCTTAACAACCGAGAATTAAATGGGATATCAATCTTTGGAGACTAATCTCTTTTGATAGATAGTCTTTCGAACGCTTGCGCAAACAGGTAGAGCTACTTTGGCTTCCCTAATAGACGCAAGCAATTTACCCGCAAAACATGTTTATTACGGTCTGACTATATTGATTCAACATCATCTTGTCCATCATTTCACACCCACCGGATCGCCGCCATCATACTTTGAAGTCGATTGGACCGGCGCTTATCATCTAGTAAGGTCTGGAAAGATAATTTCGGCCGTCGAGAGCAGGTTGGGATATAAAGCCGGAAATGTCCTATCTACCCTGCTGCAACTGGGACATGCAAGAGTAGCTGATCTAGAAAATGCCACCAAATTCAAAACAGCAGACAAGACTAATTTGAACACAAATCATGTACAACAAAATAGAGTTAGTGATCGACAAGATCTTCATTCTACCCTTTATCGATTGATTCGAGCAGGATATGTCTGTAAAGTACATAATCGATCTTTTTATCCAATAGCAGATCGTAAAAATGAAATGGAAGATTCAGTCAAGCGGGCATATTTTCCAGATGGCAAGATTAGCGGACCTAAAGCGAGAATAGAGTTTGCAATGAAGTTTAATACTAAAAAGGAAGAGTGGGATAGGGAAGAGACTGATATATCAGCTTTTGTCGAAAAGAAATCTAGTGGTAGAAATAGACCTGTTGGTGGTACAAATGGTTCTGATGAAGTTGAATATACTCTCAAAGGAAATCTAGTACTCCGGGTGAATTTCGAAAAATGTGCGGTTGCTATGCGATCAGATAAATTAGTCGGTCATGTTCAGAGGTATTTCGGTCCAAGTACAGCTCGTGTATTTGAGGCATATCTATATTATCTAGAAGAGAGAATATCTCGATGTGAAAAGCCTATTGACATGGCAAGCGAAGGAAACATTGATGACGATGATGACACGGCAAACACTAGAAAAATTAGAGATCAAATAATTGCAACAACAGTTCAACAAGTCTATCAATTCGTACAACGTCATCCTGATCGATTTGATTTGACAGAAACACAATCACAGGATACAAGTACGGCCAGCAGTGTCGCTGGAGACGAAGATCAACACGTCGCGAAAAAAGCGCGATTATCTACATCAGCCAAACCAAATCAAAACACCAACGAGAAACTCGATTCGGAGTATGACGTTAAACAACGAATCAAGAACCATCTTCTCCTCCTTTCTGAAAGTGGAATGACAACGTACATCAACAACGACCAATACGGTAACTTTTCCATCGATTTATATTCCCTCGGTAACCGTCTGAAACGAAACGAAGTCGAGTCCATCATCCATGCCCGTTTCGGTCCCCTCGCCGCACGAATCATCCGTATACTGCGCAAAAACGGAAAACTCGACGAAAAGCAGATCTGCAGCATGTCGTTTTCCCGTCCAAAGGAAGTCAGAGCGTTACTTGACGAAATGCACGCGGCAGGATTCGCGGAAAGTCAAGAAATACCACGTGATAATACTCGACAGCCCGGTCGGGCTTTGTATTTGTGGTTCTTTGATCAGCAGAGGACGGAAAGGGTCGTTTTGGACGTCAGTTGCAAGGCCATGGCGAGGTGTATGCAGAGATTGAATGTGCAGAGAGATCGCGTGAAGAGCGTGATTGAAAAGGCTGAAAGAACCGATGTCGTAGGCCAAGAAGAAAAGTTGTTGACAGAAGGTGATAAGATGCATTTGAAGAATTGGAGGGAGGAGGAAGAAAAGCTGCTGTGTCAGATTTCAAGAATCGACGACTGTGTAGCTGTAATCAGAGACTTTTGACCTCCAACTATAACTAACTATATCTCACTTTTATATACTCATGACAGACCATCAATTATTGGTTAATTTTTATATACAACTTTGTTTGTAAAGTACATCTACCGTCTGGTATTATTATTACCACCCTGTTTCTTCCTCTCTCTATCTTCTTGATCCTTTTTCAACCTCTTTCGACTCTCTTCAGCAATCATTTCGCTCAAATCATCCTGGTCGACTTTTAACCCCGATCCACCTCCCCAACCACTTTCCTCCTTTCTAGCATCGTTATATCTCTTCTCCAAGTCCTTCTTCGACACGTTCCCCTGACTCACCAAATCGTCTACGTTTACAGAAACCTCTACGTCACCTTGCGCCTTTCTCTTTCTCCCATCGACGTTCTTTTCCAACAACGGTATCGGATTGGATTTTGATAAATCGTAAGCTCTCTCGCCGCCAAAGAAGCCTTGGGAGCGAATATTCTTCTCTTCCAGGACTTGATACGCTTGTCGCGCACCGCTGGGTTCTTCGGAATCCGTACCGCTTTTCTTCGCCGCGCCTTTTCGTAAAAGGAATTCACCGCCGATGGATTCCATGCCTCCGATCTCCGTGGGGACCGTGCTGGCTAATCCAGTCTTGTCAAAGTCCGGTCCTTCGCGATCTCGTCTATTAACAGCGTGTTCTTCGCCGTGAGTTCCGTCGTCTTCTTCTTCTTCTTCGACATCTTCGTCTTCTTCCTCGACTTCTTCCTCCTCTTCGTCTTCTTCTACGGCTTGTAACTCTCCCCAGAGATTTTTATCAACACCGACGTTTTCGTATTTATTCGGGGCGATCGTGTCTTCCAACGTCCCAAACACATCTCCTCCAAACAGAGGTCTGTTGAATTCATCGACGGGAGGTTTACCGTATCCTCCTGGATGAAAACCCCATTGCGCACCAGGCGGTGGAGGAGCGTTTAATCCAGGAATCTTCAACGCGGGATAACTAGGCGGAGGACCGAATCTTTGCATATTAATTAACCAAGGCGGGGGAGCTCCGGGCGGCATACCAAGCGCTTCTCTAAGATCGTCACTTAATTCCCCAGGTCGTAAATGTCGAAGATTCGTCTCGTGTTCTTTCCCCTCGTAATACACTTCTCCAAACCTCGTCAACGGTGGTTTGACCTGATGTTTGAAAAACGCCTCGTATAGTCTTTGATAATCAATGTCTAATTTTCCCATTTTCGGCTGTACGCGATCTCGTTGTTTTTGCTTTTGTGTCTTTTCCGACTCTTTCTCCAAGGCCGCGTCTCGCATGTCGGATATTCCAGTCTCTGCTATAAATTTCGGTAGGGAAAAATGAGGCTTTTCGACACCACGTTTGGATGATAGATATTCTCTCTTCAAAGACCAGTGAGTCGGCACGGGAATGACGTTTCGAGAGGCTTTTATAGATACTAAAAGTCGGGGGTCGGACGATGATACGTCTGTCCATTCTACCAATTCTGGTCGACGGACTATAGATTTCAATTCAGCTACAGAGAGCTTGTTCATCTGTTTACGTTTCTTTTTAGACATTTTAGGTGCGTCGCCGTCATCGGGATTATCTTCTTCGTCAGGTACTGCATCGTTATCATCCTCGTAATATATTTCTGGTTTGTCTACGCCATTTGCTTTGTTATTTTTCGACGAATCTCCGTCGTTAGAGTTGAACCTGGAGAGAATTTCTTGGAATTGTGAGTAAAGAGGGTCGCTGACATCAAAGTCTTTGTCGAAATCATATTCTTCGTCTTCTCCGGCGGTTTCCAACTTTATAGATTCATTATGCGACAGATCGGCTTCGTCAAATTCGTGTTTTGTCGTTATTCGTGAATTTCCATTGGTTTTGGGTACATGGTCCTTGTCCTGAGGTTGTGGGATTGTAGTTGCAGATTCTTCTATCGGTTTCGGTATCTATACAAATACAAATTAGCCCAATTCCCTCTTGGTTGAATCTGATCAAAACTTACGGTATCCTTGTTCTCTTTCTTCTTGGCTCGTCGAAAGGCGTTTTTACTTTGCTTGCTCGATCTCTGAGCCAACTCCGGAGCTGCTCCATTCTCACTAGTTGCGGCCATACTAATTGTCAGATCAATCAGTGGATGTCCTACGACTTATGCCACCCTTTCACTTGTTGGACGAGCCGATATTGACGTCACGTGTATTTATTCCAAGTGACGTAACGTTAAATTCACCATACTCCTGTATGAACAGCGTCAAGGTCAAGTATTATGATACATCTGGTTTATATAAACACTATCATTATATATGATGAAAGAAAGAAAAATCAACATGATCTCGGAACAAAAGCTTGTCTATATATTGGTAACAAAAAAAGAAATGAGAGTCAGCTCTATAAAAGAAAATGCTCAAATGCCAAAGTTCTTCTTCCCGTCATGGCAGTCCAATATGAGTTGTACCTTGTAAAAATACATCCGTCGTTGTTTCGTGATCCATTATAATTGATAACAAGTAGCCAAGGAAAATTGATACATAATCAAGAAAATCTTGACAGGTTTACACGGTCCATTGTTAAAAATGGTTTGGACTGGCGCGAGCTCTAGATGCACGTCCAAAAGGCAGATTAAAGCGATTTCCATTTGGATAACCGAAGCCGTTGTTAGCCGGAACTTGTGGAACAGGTGATTGTTGCATTGGCGCACCTGGAGCGGTGAAAGAATAATTCATGTTATTTTGATACGTCATGGGATTCATGTTTGAATTGTTGCCATTATTAATAGGATATCCAGGAACCATATAACCAGCATTTCGTTGGTATCCATCTAGGACATGTCCGTTAGTAGGCGGCAACGACATGGCGTCTTGAGCTGATAGAGCTGCATATACCGCAGTATCACCGTTTCGAATATCATAATCCTGAATTTTAGTCTGAATTCGTCGTCCATGAGGTGTATGACGAATAGCTGGCAAAACAGGACGAATTGCTTCGATCAGAGCAATCTTCATGTCGTCGTCGGCATAGTCCATTGCTGTTTGAACAACATAATTGGCAAATGAGTCGCGTAACATCTTGTGTAATTCGACAGGATGCAGCATTTCTTCAATCATCAATCGTCTTGTGCCATCGTGAGCCGTACGAATTCCCTTTTCCATGACATTTGAGCTGAACTTTTGACGTGCTAGGAATGATACACTTCCCACCATTCTCTCGCACAAAGGAGCCGAGAAAGCTGGCTCACTAAGATCAAAGATATATTGTACAACATAATTCCCAAACGGATCTTGAACTAGAGCGAAGACGGCATTAGTGATTGAGGCCACCAGCTGACCTTTTTGTTGTGCAGAAGCGTGGTCGATGCAACGTTGCAAGACACAACAACCATGACGATGAGTACCGACCGCCACAACGTGAGCACAAACAGCATCGATAATAAACTGGACGTCATCACCTTGTAAATGATTCAGACATTTTTGAATGACGTGATTTCCGTTCAAATCTTGAATCAATTGAACAACTTCGTTGCGAAGTGCCTCAATGACCAAATCAATCTGCTCTTGTGTAGTGATATATTCAATCATCTTCTGTAATGCACGTGTTCCATGCTGGTTGAGAGCTATTCTAACCATATAAGGTGATGCAGCACGAATAAGAGCTGTACGTTGGTGATCATCTGCAAATTCTAGCATTTTTTGACAGAGGTAATTGCCAAAAGGATCTGTATTAATTGTCAGTTATGATTCAAAGTTGAGCTCATCGGATTACTGACCAGTCATTAGTTCAATAACATGAGGCAAGGTCTCCTCAAATATCATGCGAGTATGTTCCGGGTTACGTTCTTCCAACTGCTTCTGTAGGAATCGGCAACCATGCTGGTCTTTACATAGACCATATATCTCGCCCTTGAGAGATTCAAGCGAAGCTCCTGAAAGATGTGAAAGTTCTTTTGACCGTCAGTATATTAAATATCAAAGTTTTTAGATCAATTGCACATTACCTTCAGTATAGACTGGGCGACGTGATGGTGGTCCACGTTGCTGTGAGAGTGCAGTCGCATCTCTATTACCTTGATTATATCCCTGGAAATTTGTTTGATACTGTGAATTTGGCATTTGCCATGGGTTGTGTTGATTGCTGAGGTTCATCTGCCCGAAAGATTGATTTACCAATTGCATGGCGTAAGCCTGGTCATATGTTGGATTGGCTGGAACGTAGTTACTCATCACAGGAGCTGTCATGCCTGCACCAGGTCCTGTGTCTTGTCGTGAATTTTGAAGACCATTTGGAGCACCAGAAGTGTTTGAAGGTAGGCCTGATGATCGCTGACGACCAGCATTGGAAGACATGTCCGGCGAGACAAAAGGTGCAGCCTGCGGACTTATTGTGTAAGCGTCCGACGACTTGCTGAACTCACTCAGATCCGCATAAGTATCTGCAAAGGTTTCTCCCGCCCTTGCATGATCGGCATCGACATGGTTGTTCTGTCCAAGGCCGTTATTGAAATTATTCTGACCAAGATTATCAGACGAAGCAGGCACTGGACTACTTTTGATGAGGGCATTGGACCCGATGGCACCCGGTGAAAGCGCGAGAGATGAACGCTTTGGTTTAAGATCATCAAGACCTGTGAATTTAACCTCTAATGAATTTCGATTCGCAGCAGTGTTTCTCGCAGTGGTGGCATCGAGGAAAAAGCTCTCAATTCCAGCCATGCCGTCTCCCAAAGCCCCTCGCATTGCACTTGGTGGAAGGCTTTGCCGATGTTTAGCAGCAATTGATTTATCAGTGCGCTGCAGAGTGGCGTCGTTGTTAGAAGTTTCTTGTTCGTCGGTGTTTTTCATTGCCGAGCCGAACAATGAACTATTATTCGCAGCTTCCGGGCGTCGAACCAGTATTGGAAATTCGTCCTCAGTTTGATGAAGCTGAAGAATAGTGTTGCCGTCGTTTTGACCAGAAATAATTTGGCTGGAGCGTTTGGATTTTCTGCCGGTATCGTCACTCTGTAGATAATTCGAATAGTCAGTTGAGTCGACGAGATTAGAAAAGGCTCCTAAACTTGGATTATGACGAAGCAAATGATCAAAGGCTGGCATTGAATTCCTGTTTGGACTGTGAAAGGTATAGTTAGAAAAATGAACAATCAAAAGTCAAAGGACAATGAACCGCCAACAAAAGAATCGTCATGACAAGTATTGACGTGAGTGTGAGCGTAAAGTGAAATGCAATAAACGATGCACAAAAGCTGTAAGGGACAAACGACTGTGCCTCTTTCACAATATAAGGACAATAGCAAATAAAATATAGTGAAAGTGAAACGACAATAGTAAAGTGAAAACATACTTTGCTCCACTCTTTTGTCGTGAATGAGAATATGGGACTTTATAATCGTCATCACTATCTGCTTCGTGGTCGGAATTGTGCTGGGAAGTTGGAACTGACTGTGACGGCAGATTTTGAGATGGGAAATAGGTGTTTGTCAATTCTGCTGGGGGCGACGTTATTTGTGAGCCAGTGCGTGAAGGCTGCGCCGAAAAGGCAGGTGAAGCAAGCGATGAATTGGAGAATCTATTCGTGTACATATTTGAGGTTTGTAAAGAGGGTACTCGTGGTTGTGAGCGTGTTTCTGACTCGTTGAGCAACTCTGAAGTAAACAGACTGATATCGTCCTCAAGTTTGCGAGCTTCATCGACTTCTCGCCTTGTCTCTGGGTCTATTAACGCCATCTCAGCTTGTATACGTCTTTGCTGCGCAAGTAGTGCCTCATATTGTCTCGTCTTCTTCTCGGTCTAATTTTGTCAGTGTAAGTTTTAAGGAAATACTGAAATTTGCTCACTGACTGCGCTCATTTTATTGTTGTTGGCCTATTTGATTCGAATGTCAATCATATGACAAAAAAAAAAAGACTTTTAGGTTGTGTTGTACTCACAGCATTGTTTGTGTCACCTCCCTCGTTTTGTTTTCGTCTTTGATCCCCTATTGGGGCCAAGTTTGGTAATGCATTGGTCGTAAATCTTCTCTGTAAAGCATTGCGCATTTCAGCTGAGCTTTCCGGTTGTGGTGCGACTCGAGCATTGTTCGTCGTGTTGTGTCCCGGGGATAATGGAATCGTATATTGCGTAAACCCACTCGGTTCTTCGGGTTGTTTAGCTGGAGTTCGAAAAATAAGACTCTTAGGTCGTTCACCAGCAGTTCTAGGCGGGAAAGCCATGTCTAGCGATCGAGTATGCTGCTATAATATATGTCAGTTAGATAAGACTTCCCATTGCTAATCTCAGTATAGACACGTCTTGTTTATCGAACGTACCTTGGTTTCAAATAATACAAGCGAAACTCTTGTACAGTGGTTTATTATATTCCACACAGATCAATTTCATGAGTACAAATACAAGTCTCCTAACCAGCGGAGATGTTCAATGAATGGCAAGCAACATAATCGTTACCAGGCAGTATGCTGGAAACTGCTTGATGATATTTGTATCTCTATGCTCTATGTTGACCTCAAAATGGTCTGGCGTGTTTCAAATCACATGGGATTATTTTTCCTGACCGTAGGGGTTGTAATCGCGGGCCGTGCCTTGACCGTAATATAGTAGTGGGGACTATAAACTCTATTCAAAATTTCTTAAAACGACCCCGCCCTCACACCAAGATTCGACCAGTATGTGTCACGATAAGCATGAGATATGATAATGATATATCGTTGTGACTCGAGAAAATGAACAGAATTTGATAAGATGGCTGTTGATCAGAGCACTCGAAAGCAAGGCACCGCGCAGAGTCGCCTTGCTCAGGTGAGTCTACATCGAATCAATCAAATCCTATTGTCTGTTTTGAATCTCACGTAATTAGCCACCTAAAAAGCCGATTGTCCGGAGAGCAGCCAATAAAAGCTTACAAAAACCCGTCGAGACATCCAAGCCCGTGGAAACTCAGCATGATCCGCAGCCTGAAAAAGCGGGCAACCACTCCAAAAAGTCTCGCCATGCACATGGCGCCGATGATATGGAACCTCTGCTCGAGCCATTTTATTACGGCAAATCCCTAACAGATCCAATTGACACCGCTCGGGACAAATGGAATCTACTACCGGCTTTCTTGAAAGTAAAGGGACTTATCAAACAGCACACCGATTCATACAATTACTTCATCGAGACCGATCTTCGAAATATAGTCAAGGCAAATGCAATTGTCCATAGCGATGCTGACCCTAGAATGTTTATAAGATTCACCGACATTCGTGTTGGGACTCCCACACGAGTCAATGAAAGTGCAGATATGCATCACAAAACAGCTCGTGTGACGCCGAATGAGTGTCGACTGAGGGACTTGACATATGCGGCGCCGATTTTGGTAGATTTTGACCATACGAACCATTCGGGAACGATGCAAAGATCGAAAGATGTGTGTATTGGACGGATGCCAGTGATGCTGCGAAGTGCTCGTTGTGTCTTGACTGGCAGACCGAACAGTGAAATGGGATTGTTGAATGAATGTGCTATAGACCCAGGCGGTTATTTCATAGTCCGTGGTCAAGAAAAGGTTATACTAGTTCAAGAACAACTAAGCAAGAATCGAGTGATAGTAGAGTCAATGAAGGGCGTTATACAAGCTTCAGTAACTAGTCACACCGCGAATGTCAAAACAAAGACGTATGTATTGTTGAAAAAAGATCAGCTATTTCTCAAGCACAATTCATTGAATGAAGATATACCGATAGTAATCTTATTGCGATCCATGGGGATACAGTCTGATCAGGAATTATTAAATCTTGTGGCTGGAGGAGATGAAAATTATCAGGACGAATTTGTGGTCAATTTAGAAGAAGCACATCGGTTGGATGTCTTTACGCAAGAACAGGCTCTCGATTATATTGGTTCAAGAGTAAAAGCAGATAGGTTTGGCGGCGCTTCATATTCGGCTCCTAAGAAATCATATAGACAACAAGCTGTAGAAAAGTTGGCCAATACTATTATTCCCCATGTGGAAGTGAAGGATCTTGACTTTAAACCCAAAGCACTTTACATATCTTTTATGGCACGGAGAGTGCTGATGGCTAAGAAGAACCCTAAAGCTGTTGATGACAGGGACTACGTTGGAAATAAAAGGTTGGAACTGGCAGGGTCAATGTTAGCATTGTTGTTTGAGGATCTGTTCAAAGATTTTAATCGAATGATAAGAACAAGTATCGACAAAGTCCTGAAGAAGCCCAATCGAACCCAACCAGTCAATTTGTCTGTTCACGTCACACAGCACGAATTTCGTATCACACAAGGTCTCGAAAGAGCGATATCATCTGGAAATTGGACATTGAAACGATTTCGTATGGACAGAGCTGGTGTCACACACGTTTTAAGTCGACTTAGTTATATTAGTGCTTTGGGTATGATGACGAGAATTACGTCACAGTTTGAGAAGACTCGTAAAGTCTCTGGACCCCGTGCATTGCAACCTTCACAATTTGGGATGCTTTGCTTGTGTGATACTCCTGAAGGTGAAGCTTGTGGTCTTGTCAAGAATTTGGCTCTAATGACGCATATAACTACGGCGGATGAAGATGATCCCGTCCGTAAACTGGTTTTTGTGTTGGGTGCAGAGGATATCGCATCTGCAGGTGGTATGGAATTATACACGGATGGAGCGCATATCATATTTCTTAACGGTACACCCATCGCTTTGACAAAAGAACCAAAACGTTTTCTGGATGGTTTTAGAAGATTTCGGCGAATGGGCAGAATATCAGAATTCGTCAGTATCAATATTAATCATTCGCATAATGGTGTGCATATTGCCTCTGATGAAGGTCGTATATGTCGTCCACTGATTGTAGTCGAAAATGGACGTTCAAAGGTGACTGCTAGATATCTCGAATCTCTCCGTAGGGGAACTTTGGAGTTTGATGATTTTTTGTCCCGTGGACTGGTAGAATATCTTGATGTCAATGAAGAGAATGATACTAATATGGCTATTTATGAATCTGACATTGATAATTTTACTACTCATTTGGAGATTGAACCTTTTACGGTCCTTGGAGCTGTTGCTGGACTTATTCCATATCCTCATAATAATCAATCTCCAAGAAATGTTTATCAAGTATGTATTATTCGTTCTTTTCGATGAATATGATCCTTACTGACATCTTCCAGTGCGCTATGGGTAAGCAAGCTATTGGAGCTATAGGGTATAATCAATTAAATCGACTTGATACTCTGTTATATTTGATGGTGTATCCACAAAAACCTATGGTCAAGACACGTACAATTGAACTTGTTCGTTATGATAAATTACCAGCTGGACAAAATGCTATCGTTGCAGTCATGTCGTATAGCGGATATGATGTTGAAGATGCTTTGGTCTTGAATAAAGCATCTGTTGATCGTGGGTTTGGAAGATGTCAAGTACTCAAGAAGATCGCCATGCCGCTAAAAGCATACGCGAATGGATTACAGGATAAAATAGCTGCTCCAGATGTTGATAACCCAAAACATAGAAAGATTGGGGCTGATGGAGTTGCCGAAGTCGGTTACGAGATTGAAACTGGGGATAGTTATCTGTTGAAAGAGAGCCCCATAAACACTACTACCTCGTCGACATCCGGTCCTCAACAATTCCAACCTCAGCACATGTCGTATAAACTCCCCGATCCATGTTATATTGACAAGGTCCAAATCAGCGCCAACGACAGTAATACTCCACTGATCAAACTTCAAACTCGACAAACCCGTCGACCAGAAATCGGCGACAAATTCTCGTCCCGACACGGTCAGAAAGGAGTCGTAGGTATCCTCGCCGAACAAGTCGACCTTCCCTTTTCCGACCGCGGCATCGTCCCCGACATCATCATGAACCCGCACGGTTTCCCATCTCGAATGACGGTCGGGAAACTATTCGAGCTCGTCAGTGGAAAAGCAGGCGTGTTGCGCGGCACACACGAATACGGGACCGCGTTCGGCGGGAGTAAAGTCGAAGACATGGCCGACGTCCTCATCGCGCACGGATTCGACTATTCCGGAAAAGACTACCTGACGTCCGGAATCACCGGCGAGGCTTTACCCGCCTACGTCTTTACCGGACCGATCTACTACCAGAAACTCAAACATATGGTCATGGACAAGATGCACGCGCGATCGACGGGTCCGAGAGCGATCTTGACGCGTCAGCCTACGGAAGGACGATCTCGCGCCGGAGGTCTGCGACTAGGGGAGATGGAAAGAGACTGCTTGATCGCCTACGGAGCGAGTCAGTTGTTATTAGAACGTCTGATGATTTCTAGCGATAGACATGAAGTAGACGTCTGTGGAACGTGCGGTTTCATGGGCTACAGCGGCTGGTGTGGATATTGTGGTAGCTCGAGAGATGTAGTCAAGATGGTCATACCGTATGCCGCGAAACTGTTGGTGCAGGAATTGTTGAGTATGAATATTAGAGCTACTTTTGGTTTGGGAGAGGAGTTTCCAAGAGATTATTAACCTATTTCTTTATGTAAATTGTTTTACGAAACATGATGATATAGAATGAGATTCACGCTACATATCAGCATGTACATCACGTCATAGAGTGAAAAGAAGGACCATGGAAAATGGGTAACAATTAAATAACATTCGTCTAATATAGCTAGCTAATTATTCTCTTCATTAATCAAGACAAGTAAACCTCTTTCTATATTCTGTTTCACATTCTTCATCTCGCCCTCATTGACCTTTGATTGTTCTCTCTAGTTCTCATTTATCTTTTCTGACAAATTCAGATAGATAAACACAAACAGATGGAAAAAGTAGAAAATAAGAGTAAAGAGTGATACAAATATAACATCCCACTCATCCAGCTAATGTCACCTCGCTGTTTTAACCCTCCAAAAATCTCAATGATCTATTATAAGTTATCTCTCGATTGACTATTAATTAACATCAATCATAAATACTCTATTGTCGTCCGCGTATCCCGTCAAAAAGACACACAAGTCATGAGGCATGGAATTGACGACCCTTCGCTATGCTATCGACTGATGCAACTACCATAAAGAAAACAAACTAAAAATGCTCAATGTAAAAATCTCTCAAAATAGAGAATCAAGTACCGCCAACTGTGTGTATATATGTGCGTATGTATGTGCGTAAGGGTATGTATGTACTTTGCGTGTCGCGAGATAATAAAAGGTCATAATTGTTATGATAATTAATGCCTACCGCTGATAAGGCGATTTTCGGTCATCAGCAGCGACACCGTTAGCTTCTTCTGGTTTCACAAATGGTGCAAGATATTGTTTGGCACCCATCAAAACCTGATTCGGATCTCCAGCCATCGAACTCATTGCGCTATCGTAACCACCTACATATGCGCGTGGAGATCTTCGCATCCCGTTCCGGTCGTCCAAATCATGGATAGAAGGATTTCTAGGCTGACTTTGCTGTCTGACGGTACGATCACGCGGCATTTCACCGTAAGAAGGATATGCAGGGTCTTCTACCGATCCCGGCGAATCGCTACCATCACTTCTCATATCTGTTGCTCCCAAACCCGTAGTATTTGCAGAATTGAGTCCTGAACCCGAATAACTCGATTGACTAGGTTGTGAAGGCGAATAACCAGCTAGATGAAACACTGGTACATTGGCGCGACTTGCCATTTCAACTTCACCAATTTGCCAATGCATCGCTTCCGCTGCTCGCCAAGGTAACGCCATTTCTTTGGCAATCTTCTCCCACATGTCCTTTTTGAACCTAGATTTAATAATATTAGAACACAATTTAGCAAACTTTTCATCGCAGGATACCCTTACCTTTCATAAAGACGCGCAAGTTTGTTCTTCTTCTCCTCATCCCATTCCGATCGCCGTTCCAAATAATTCTGAAATCGTAAGCGACAACTTATGGCACTTCTGCCCACAAGATTTCTAGATATATCCTCCCATTTCATGCTATTTCCACGAAGTTCTATTATAGCTCGGTCTTCTTCTGCACTCCATTTGGATTGCTTCTTCTTTGCCGGAGGTTCTCCAGCTAGACCACTTGACGCGTGTCTTTTTGTTGAGGTCGAGTAAGCTCCTTGAGGAGGCGGCGTTGCAGCGGCGTTGTTGACACCACGATCTTGTCCTAATATTGTTTGCATTGGCGGTAAAGGTTGCATCATTTGATTGTTCATGTAATTGGCCGGCATCGGTAATGTTTGTTGGCCATATGGAGGAGCGTATGTCGGAACATTGTAAGAGGATGGGAAGCTGTTCGGTGGACCGACTGGAGGAGGAATTTGCATATTTTGGCTTGCTGTCATAGGTGGCAGGCCACGCATGTCCTGTCTTTGTAAATCGTTGTTGTTCATGATTGTGTGATGCAAATGCGCATTATCTAATGGCACTCCGGAGTGAGGCCGGTCGAGGAGGTTTGAGATATCCACTTTGAGACGTCAATCCTGTGAGGTTTCTCACACTGCAGTCGTACGACCTTGACGTAGAACGCGCTTGCAAGCGATCGTCTTTGACAGTTTGAGTAAATTTCAATGAACCTATGCGTTCACTAGCGAATAGTATAGATTAATTACTGGAAGACGTATGAGGTTTTGATTGAAAAAAAGGTGTATGCGTTTTGTGTAGAGGCGTTGAGATATGGGCTGTGGTATAAACCAAATTTGATACAGTACGCCCAATATTCAACAAAGTCGAATTTATGTTAATATGATTCGGTTTAGGGATTCGTTCGAGAAAACTGGGGGGTTGGGAAATGTAAAGAAGGCTTATAGAACACAGTTCAGATAAAAAAAGTTCTTTGGTGGCAAGAACGACAGGTTCCAGATCTTCTTTCAACTAGGGAAAAAAGTTCAACCAAGTTGGAAATGGAGGTGTTCTTGCTTCCGATGCAAGGGTTGTTGTAATGTCCAGGAACCGAAAATTCAAAAAAAAATAAAGGGTTGAACTATTCTTAAATTACAAAGGGTTACACAAAGCGAGACATCCGTGAAAGTACAGTAAAAATATTGGAAAGCCGGCACCCCCAAGCGGACACCAACAAGATACTCGACTTTGGAATGGATGATCTGATTTGCTATGGGTGTTGGGATTTAGGCTGAGTTACTGATGACGTGAATCATAGTAATATAAAGTCCTTGATCATTGTGTGCCGATATGCCTGCCGAGAAGGTAATGCTATAGAGCAACAAAAGCAAGGACCAAGACAGGTTTATGGTTGTCGCAATTCCACAAGGTTGAGTTCAGAACAGTTGGCAACAACTACGTAATAATAATTCAAATCATGGAAGATTATCAATTGAATTTTACCGTAATAATAAAAAAGACCTCGGCAGAAAAGTGACCTGTGCGCGCTTTGGTTTGTGGGAGGTTCGTGCGAGAGTTCACAGTTTGCATCACCAAACGAAGGCTACCAGAAATGACATGGCTCGTGTCTAAAATTGGGTTATGAGGGTACGAACGGCTAAATCCTGCGGCAAGGGGTTGCCGAGGGCTAAATACTGTAATACGAATGTTACAAGCTCTATTGTTTGACATGTTTGTGAATCGTCCCTTTCTGATTCAACATGATTCCTGTTTGAGATACCGCATCATCCCACTCTGATTTATCATCCTACATGAAAAAAGCAAGTCATGAAAAATTGGGGGTCCAGGGGCAGAACTTTTACGAGGATGATTGCTACTTGGCAGCGGATTTATCCGTCATGTATGATGATGCATCGTACGGGTTTGAATTCCATGGCCAAAGTTTTGAATGATGCGAAAATATATCAGCGTCATTACTTCGCAACGGCGGTCATGTAACGGACGCGGACTGTATCGCCGGCATTTTGAGAATATATTAAGAAATGGTATCAACGCTTCAATCTATCAAATGTCATTCTCGTATACATATACACTATATGCTGATAAGGCTTAAGAACTGAAAACCACAATCACAAAGACAATTTGGGGGCTTGTTTCGGTTCAGCTTATTTGTCGCCTGGGTACACTTAATCAGAATCACTAGTGCGATGTATGTCATAACATCATCATCATCAACACAGAACTTTACTATGTTTATTGTATTCTATCGTCTCGAAGATCGATGTGAACCAAAATCGATTCGAACCTACATGTGTGTTCCACCGTCACCTGTGGTTCAGTTCTCGGCCACGTTTTGCACGATACGAGTTCGTCGCGAAATTAAGATGGAACTTGTACCAATTGTCTGACTTTCATATCACTCAAAATTGGTAAAGACAGTATAATAATGACAAATAATGCGCAACGAAAAAACGTTACGTACATTGGTCGTACCGATACCGAGAGATTAGAGTTGGTCTGGATTTTGGTCATGTTTTTGTTATTGTTTGCATTCATTTGAAATAACAAAGTTCGATGTAATAACTCCGAGTGAATAATTATTATAGGCCGGGCATATGATCAGATATCAATTTTGATTAATTAAGCCTAATACTGTATGAGCATGAAAGCTTTGGCGCGTATTTTTTATCTAGCATCAATAATTTATTAACCAGGTCATATTTAAGGTCATCGAGTCGTGAGTCGCGGAAGAATGCCGAGGAACCGACCGGTAAAAGGAGTTGAACTCGAACATGGCAAACGGCACGGCTGACGTTGACGGTAAACGATGCTAAGAACGAACGGCAACGTCCGAGGGGATCATCCATCCATCATTGCCATGTGGGTTTGAAAAGTCACCCCATTATTAAAATTACTAGCCGGCGAATTCTCGGAAGGACGGTTTTGTCTTTCTGCGGTAGAATTGCAAATAAACCTTGTAAATGAACCTTTTTCGGAGAATGTCCAAAAGGAGACGAGCATTATTCACTGTACTATTTTTACATCGGTTGCTGATTTTGGAAAATGCAGTACTCGGCTATCGTTATGCATTTCCTTCTACAGTATGATACTAAATAAGATGCTTATGCGCCAAGTCGTCGTTTTAACAAGATGCATATACTATATATGGGTAAGTCATCGCTTGAAGATCATCCATCGTGCATATACTATATATGGAATTCGTGATTCGCATTCCCCATTCTTGTCTGAGAATGCATAACGTCAACGACATTAACTTCCGATTGTAAGCGAATTTGTTATTCATGTACAATGGCAACACATTGCATGTGATTGTCTGCTCTTGATGTGGATCTACATGAATCTCTGTCGTAACAAATGCAGTCAACACCATTTCTTGAAATAATAACATGTTGTTATTCGTAAACAATTGATATCAACAAATAAAAGTTCTCAAAATTCGTGACCACGTATTTTCAAAACACCGTAAATCACGAATATTCTAATAGCACAACTCCTGTACATAATTGAAACATGTCAATGACATCAGCCGCAGATGTCATTGTGATCATCACATCTACCAACTCGCGTTCAGAAAGACGTATCTCCCCGTCATGGACGATTGAACACTTGAAAAGCAAACTCGAGCCTATAACCGGCATTCCCGCCGGATGTCAAGTTCTATCTCTAGCCGGACAGACAATAAATGTCGATACCTCCTCTGCTACCACAGTAGATGATCTACGACTAAGTAACTATTCCGAGTTAAACGTGCGTTATGATCCCCCTTTTTTTTTTTAATGTATATTGTGCTTTTATCGTTGATGTAACGCTCCTTAGGTAGCTGATACTCGCCCGCCTGGTTTACGCGAGAACTACACCGACACGAGCAACACGACGAAATACGAAATCCCACTCGACGTCTACGAGAAACGAACGGATAGTGTGTTGGCGTGGAAGAAGGCGCAGAAGTTGGGCCGGTTTGATCCTCATGCGGATGAGATTCTTTCTCAAAAGAGGGACGTGGAGTGGAAGGAGGTTGAGGAGAGGGGTATGTTCTGTCTAATCTCATCACTTGACATCACGACATATATAACATGACATTACGTATCGTATCTCGAACTGACTTTAGATTATAACAGGAGTCAAAGTTGGATTGAGGTGTAGATTATTACCCCAAGCCACGGACGCTAGAAGAGGTATAGTTCGTTATATAGGTGAGATTGAGGAGATTCAAGGCCATGTTGGGCCTTGGATTGGAGTGGAATTGGATGAACCGACGGGGAAGAATGACGGGAGTGTAGAGGGAAAGCAATACTTTAGTTGTGAAAATAAGCGAGGGGTTTTTGTCAGAGCTGAGAGAGTGGAAATTGGAGATTTTCCTGTAATTGATGAATTTGCTGATGATGATGATCAAGAGTTTTGATCACGAGTCAGGGAGAATGAGATATAACCTGATGAACATGGGTCGTTTGACTAAAGATTTATATCTCATCATGAAATTGCGATGACAAAGTCAGAGGTATAGTTATGAATGAGCAGCCGATGGGAAATGAGCAAAATAAAGAGCAAGATTGATCATCAAGACACAACAAAACGCCTTGAAACAAATTAAAAGCAGTCTAGTTGTCAAAGAGCTAGAAATACAACGCTGTGGCTTTTCTATGTGAAATCATACATCACTTGTAAGTAAAGGAAATTGACAATCATAATCATCGTGTAGTCGTCTGAGTTTCCTCTTCCCCTTCAGGATCATCGACTGTACCCTGAGCAAAGAAGATTTTGGATTCAAATATCTTGCTCTTGTTTTCAATTGAGTAATTATTCCCTAATAGTCATGTCAGATCTGCCTCTTTTATTTATCCTAGTAATAATGAAGGTACTGACCTGGCGGGACATGAAACATTCCACCTTGTGTAAGACCAAAAGTAGTATTCGCCACTGTTACTTCCACTTTACCCTCGTGGATAAAGAAAACCATACGCCATTTCGTACTATTTTTCAATCGTTTGATTGATTTTGGTGGCATTTCTACCATGCCTGTACCAAAATAGCTATAATTTATAATCTTTGAGTATTTAAATTCGCCATTTGCTACCGGTCGAGTTTTCCATGATGTAGATGCAACAGCCAGTTCTATAACTCGTTAGTATATTCTGAAAACAGTCGATAGTGGACAAACATACTCTCAAGAGGCATTTTACCAGTTACGCTTTCAGTCATCGGGTCCCATTCTTGTGTCTTACCAATCAACACACCATCGTCTTCCTCCCATACATCAGGCAGCAGATCGTCATGGATTTCTTCCTCATCATCACCGGGAACATAAACTCTAGTTTTCTTTCGTTTCTTCGTAGTCGGTCGTTTTCTCTTAGTTTCGACGTCTTCCGCGCGTATGACTCCGTCAATTTCGCCGTTCCGATACACAAAAGTTTCGTTCTTCCAGTATGCTAGTGGTTTGATTACTGCTCGGCCAGTTCTTGTAACGACACTGCCAGAATCTGCCATTGGTGTAGTCGCTCTCAGTCTTGTATTTCCGTGCCGAGTAGCTCCATCAGCTTCACTGTCGCTTCCGTCGCCGCTATTTGAATTCCTTTGTTGTTTTTCTCGGTCTCGACTCCTGACAGAAGCAGCCTGGTTCTTCTTCGTTGATCGACTTGGTTTCACCACACTTTTTCTCCTGTTTCCCTTTTTATGTGTTACGACTCTTGTCTCCATCTCAGTTTGATCATTCATGGGCCGTAGGTCATCATCTATTGGTTGAACACTGTCATCTATTGGTGAAAAATCATCATCTATTGCTGGAACGTCATCATCGATGGGAGGGATATCATAATTCATTGAAGTAGACACGATATCGTTTTGAAGTATTTGAGCTGGACTTTTATGCGATTGTGCTACAGTTGAAATGTCATTTCGTTGTGACGGAGAAGGCATGATGGTAGTACTATCATGATCGATCTTTCGACGTTTCACTGAAGATTGGGCTTCAATCATTCTTGGTGAGATTCCAGAAGCCATTGACGCTGCACTGCGTCGCAAAGACTCTCGTTTCCGCTTTGTATTCGGTTTATCTCCAGTAATTTGTGGTCTTAACGCAGGATCGATCAAACTTGGGTCCATTTCTTGTTCGGAAAATGCTGTTGAGGCCGATTGTTCAATCAAACTGTCGTGTGGAGCCGAGTCATCGATTTGTTCAATCTCTGTAGTATCAATAACATCATCCATCAAAGCATTCGAAACTTCCATGATCGCCTCTGTTGAAATTGATGGATTTGCGGAAGGACTTCGGCGCAAAGGTGACATGTTAACATCGAATATACTCTTTCGTATTTTCTTGGCCAATGGCTGTGCAACGACAATATTGGAGCTATCTTCGGTCGAATTTATTACAGCAGATTCGTTGGCCGTACTTCCAATCATCCTGCTGGGAGTGCTACTTTCATCACCTTCCTCGTCTTGTAACATCACTGCATGTTTTGCTCCTGCAAATATTGTCGAATTTCTCAGCGGTGATCCCCTCATGTTTGTCTTTTTTGGCGATTGACTTCTTGGTATCGGAATCTTTGGTGTTTTTCTAGCCGTCAATTGTAGCGTAGTTTCCATAGGAAAGCCTGATGAAAGGTTAGTCTCAGTTCACATAACATCTACTCAGTTTCTTACTTTTACGTGTTCGTTTCTCGGTCTTTGCAGTCTCTGGTTGCGGAATCGGCGACGAGAATATCCCAGAGACTGGCTCAAATCCATGTTCATCCCTGACTCCTGTATCTTTCAAGGTCACACCAGTTCTCCTACTTTGCCGTCAGCGCTGTCTCGCGACAAAAACCCAATGCGATTCTTACCGTCCGTATTTTCCCGGCTCGAAATATACATTTTCCTTGTTGACATTGCGCCGTCTTCCTGGCGTGAGACGCTCAGACACGCGCGGATTCGACATATTCTCGAGAGGCTGTAGCACTACCATGTATGCGCGATAACAAGATGTCGGCGAGATATTCCGACAAACGGACTGGTGATCAAGCACTTGGCGGTAATCGTGTTTGATCCAAGACGGTGTGGTGTTAATTATAATTACTCTTTGAACAAGCGGGGAATTACAATTTCCGAATTCAGTGGAGTTTATTATTGTTGTTGATGTTTAGTTTCTGGCCTAATCGGGATTAGCGTCTGATTGGCATGGAAAGGAAAGCTTAATTATATAGCCTGCGAACGCGACGCGATTTGTCACGTCTTCCTGTCAAGGTGATTTACCGCATAATGCTACAGTATCTGCTTGTCATATAATGAGGTTTTTTTAGTCGCAAATTGAAAATGGAAGATTCACAGGAGTTTGTCGACGTAATTCAAGAAACTCCTGCCGATAATGTCTTTATTCCACCGTCTGTCGATCCCAATAATATTCAAGCTGGAGCGTCCTATTCACATTTTTCCGCCATACCTAAATTACTGTTAAACGCTCCAGATGATGAGGTAGTGCTTGGAGTCGACGAAGCAGGACGTGGACCGGTTCTTGGTCCTATGGTCTATGCAGTATACTACCTCCCGAAATCCCTCCATCAGTCTCTTCTCTGTGACACTCACCACTTTGACGATTCTAAAGTATTAACCCCAAGCGTACGATCCAGACTGATGGAAACACTTTGTACATCTGTCACAGACCTCTTCGAGTCCTGTGGATGGGCTACAAGGGTCATGTCAGCACGAGACATTTCTGCTGCACAACTCAAGCCGGTTGGAGTGTATAATCTAAATGCTCAAGCCATGGACGCAACAATCGATTTGATACAATCTGTATTCAATATGGGTGTCAATGTAAAAGAAATATACGTTGATACAATCGGCCAACCAGCTCCCTATCAAGCCAGACTAGAAAAGATATTTCCGACAGCAAAGATAACCGTCGCCAAGAAAGCGGATAGTCTATACCCTTGTGTTTCAGCGGCCAGTGTTTGTGCAAAAGTGACAAGAGATGCTGCATTGGAAGTTTGTTACGATTTGTATATAAAAGGCGAAAACCTGGTCGAATCTGGCATAACACCGGAGGACGGATGGGGTTCTGGATATCCTAGTGATGCAAGATGTTCCAATTGGTTGAAAAGAAACAAAGATCCATTGTTTGGATGGGGCACGGAATGCAGATTCAGTTGGTCGACGGCAAAAGAATTACTAGATGCGGCAGACGGCATAAAGATTCGTTGGCCGGCAGTTGATGATGGAGATGATATGAAAATGACAGACTTTGCAATATATGGAGCTACGAGTGTGACGAGGAAAGAGAATAGGCTAACAGATTGGTTTGGATCAAAAGTATCACAAACGACTTTCTGAGGTATTTCATGCTGCAAAGCCTGCCTACCCGTCAATCGTGGCGGGAAAGATATCACGGACATCTGGAGGAAAGGAAAAGTTACATACGAGACATTCCCTAAGGAAATGATCATATCGCGTGGCCTGTGAATCTGCTGATCTCTCAGTGCGTCAAGCGCTAATCTATGACTCTGCAGCAAGACAGGTCAGATTGGTCAAATTGACCACTGTTGACATCCATACTGTCGTATCACAGCGACATATAGCCGATAACACGATAAACGCAGTCAGAACATCATGTCAAGAAATATGATTGACAGAACATAGGAGAGAATTTAAAGTGATACAAGTGCTAGAATGCAAGATCTGCATCCCACGATTGTATTTCGTATTAGAATATTATACAGTCATCAAGTCATACATCAAAGTGACACCAAACAAAAGTCAATCCGTAGTACAAATTCATAAACGTACATCATAATCATCATGCCTCGTCACGAAATATCCACCTACCCTTTCCATCTCCTCTCATGGCTTCCGTCCAACGATCAGCAACGTCTCGTCTTTCCGCCTTTTTGGTCTCGGCGCGGAGCATTTCCAAGTCTTGCGTACTCGGCATATCCGTTCTCCAAAACCCAGGCGGGGATTTTCTCCGTTCAAAAACTAGTCTATGACGACTATATTTATCCACAAAGTCTCTTTCTCGGAGTGATATCAATAAATGCTGTCGTTGGGATGAAGTAAGTGCAGAAGGAGATTGATCTCTCCCTAGATAATCACGTATTCTTTTATCGTCTGCAAGATCGGAGCCTGTTGTACGTGTCCTACCTCGTTCAGTCGCAGCGGCGAATTCAAGTAAAGCCGCGCAACAAGGACCGGTACACCCAGGAAGACATCTTCGAGCGTCTTGTGCACGAACGACGGCGTTAAAGGCATAATCAGAACCTACAAAACGAGGGTTTATGATAAAGTCGTCCATTGCCAAAGCATGTATTGATCGTGAGCGAAGTGGTTCTTCTTCAGGTCGTGTGTCCATGTAATCATCGTTGATAGAGGGAGGCTTGACCTTTCGAAATTGTGGACCTGTTGTCCTTGATGTTTGTACAGTAGGTTTTTTAGCATGTATACCCTTTCTAGTAATTTGCTCTTTGCGTATCACTGTATTTTCCTCCACTGGAGATATCGTTTCCTTACGTGCATTTCCTTCAAAACTCTTCCCGCGCGGTGTAATGATGCTTTTGTTGGCTGGACTATTTCCGTCTTGCAGAAGAGACACAAGCCGAGCCTTTTTATTGGGTGGCTCTGTTGTTGGTTGCTTCGGCTGGGAATTGTCCTCGCCCAGATCGACCAACTTGGACTCAAGGTGTCTGACTGAGTTTCTACGCTTCTTGACAGTCGAGACTGTATTTGGACTGACCCTTGGCAATACCACTATATTTGGATCCAATCGTAGCAAAGGACCTGATGATCTCTGACTTTGTGGTGAATCTGTAGCCTCGTTGGCGCTCCGTGATTCTTCAGGTACGATCTGACTGCTTTGCGGTAACATTGGATCATTTGCAAGATGAGGGCCTGCTTGCAGCACCTTAGATCTGATGACAGTCAGGGGCGCGATATCATTATCAACAAGCTCATCCGGACCATCATAAGAATGTCTTTGACGCTTCCTCGGAGTTGCAATACGACGAGGTAGTTCATCGAGATCGTTAAAAGCAGTCGAGCTATACGGCACAAGCATTGGAGGAAGCGCTTGATCGTCATGTATTACATCGGATGTATCAGTCTCCTCTCTCTTTATTATCAGAGGTTGAGATGCAGATCCACGTCGAGCAGATCCAGTGGAGACATATTGACGTTGACAAGGCTTTCGTCTGCGGATTGTCCGTTCCGATACAACGACTGGTACATCATCGTCTTCATCGTGGTGGCCGACTGGTTCTAGATTTGCAATGGGGCTTGGTTCAGGGTCTAATTGCGTCGATTGACTCGATGATCGAATTGGAGGATCCACCATGAGTACTGTAGGTTCGGAAACTGTGGACGATAGTCGAGATATAGTAGGCAACTCATACTCAACGACCTTCTCGGCAGAATCCTCAGTGTGTTTTTCAACCTCGTCTTTCGTAAATCTTGCTTGGCCACTTTTCGGCACAATGCCATCCACAGGAGTTTTGCCTTCACCGTTATTTGCCTCCGTAGCAGGTTGTATATCTCTGTGAGTGTCGAGGCCCCTCTTCTTTGGATGATTATCATACCATCTTTGCCATTCTTTTGTAATTCTTTTGGCTTCCCTCAATTTCTCCTGAGCCCTATACAATCTTTGTGTCTTTTCTTGCAACTCCTGCTCATTTTCCCTCAACCTCTGATCCGCCTTTCTAAGATGCCGACAAGTTGCATGATGTTCTTTCTCCAGAAGTTGGAATTTATCTACAAGATCATCGTATCGTCCTTTCGAAATAGTTTCGCCCGTAGCATGTACTGGTAATTGCGCAGCATCTCGTGAATAAGATGTAGAGTTTTTTATCATGCTAACATGTCGCAAATTTGGACTCGAACGGAGCTGTAACCTGCTGTATTTTGCGAATGTTTGGATTTCCTGAAATCGCCGAGTACGATCGATTCGCGCCGATTACGATCGCCAAAACCACGCGGTCACGTGTGACGCATGGGTTTTCACCACCACTTGTTCAGTGGTTGCCACTTGCGCCTTCACTTATGCAGATATAATGCTACAATGACCAAAAGGCCACGAGAAGCACCAGCATGCAAGTCGTTCCCAAACAAAAGAATCTGTGTCCATGGCCCGGCTATGGATCATCTACAAAAAGTTAGCCATGAAATCATATTACGCATTTTGTCTCACCTGCAACTGTCGGATTTGGTAACATGCCACCGCGTATGTCGCTATCTCGGCACACTTGCGACCGACTCGCAGCTGTGGAGTAAACTGTACTTTGACCGCTTTGTACGACCGAGATTTGGTACTGGACGTCGTCATGATTCACAATTGGATAATTCAGCAAAAGTGGCAGCCAAGTTCGCACGCTGGAAAACAATGGAAGTACCCGCTAGAAGTCATAATGAGAATGATTGGAAGAGACAGTATAAGATCAAACATAATTGGGGACGAGGGGCTTGTTCTGTCAATGAGATTTGCTTGTCTGAATGCCCGCCATCGAATCCTGGTCTATTGATGCAGATGGTGAATGGTACCATTTTCACGGTCGATGAGGTCGATGGTCTTCAAGCTTGGAACAAAGATTGTCATGGTGGGAAAAAAGCTGCATCAAAATGGCCCGAAATGGATATGCGCCCTTGGACGTTTTCTCCACTTTCGCTTGCAGTAAATGGTTCTCCAAGCTCAAAGAATACTACTCTTCTTGCTGTAGGCTCCAAGAATGGCGGGTTTGCCATATTCTCGCTTGATCATATATCTTGGGAGTTTCGCCTCGTTCATCAAAAGCAATACCCTAAAAATCGTCCTATCTCTGCAATCGCATTGACGTTTCCATACTTGGCAGCCATGATGGAGAATAAATCAATACTCATACATAAACTCGACTCGGACCAGGATGATAAGTTATCGTCCACTTTATTACATACCTTTCAAGCTCAAAACATACTCTCGCCTGTAGCACTAAGTATTCGTATCCTACCATCTTCCGTCATTGTCTCTGCTGCCTTTGCAATTCTATCATACTCCCAAAGCTGGACGATTGGCATACAGGAAGTAAGTATATGTCCAACCACTGATACTATTCTTGATTCTCGGTTGAGTTCTGCCGACACATTCAGAGCTTCTACCACTCATGACCAATCCCGGAGTTCAGCAGGTCCTACTACTCTTTCCTATAACCATCCATATCTATTATCCACACATGCCGACAACACTTTGAATCTGTGGCTTGTGACAAGCACAAAGGCTGCTCTGACCATTGATCCTGCTCGGAGACTTTGGGGTCATACTTCTGAAGTATCTGGTGCGACAATCGATAATAAAGGCAAAGCAGTATCAGTGACGAAGAGAGGCGATGATGTAAGGGTGTGGAATCTCGAAGCGAATGTTCGACGGAAGAATGCACGGAAGCCTGATCGATATGCTTATCTTGGAGAGTATGATCATATGCTAGATCGAGGTCTTTCCATCAGACCTTGTCATGAAGTCGATAATGCTGATTGTTCGGTATCGTTATCGTGTAAAATAAAAGTCTATAATCATTCCGATTCACAAGCTTGCTTCAATCTAGCAAGAGGATATATTGGTTTCGATGAAGAGAACGTTGTATTACTGAGGGAGAATACTCAAAAAGGCCAGAGCTTGATGGTTTATAATTTTGCATGAATTAAATGTTATACGACATGATGATTACGTATATAAAATATGATAACGACTTACGAAAACATTTCACCTCTGATCAACTCACCAAAGATTTCTGTCATGACCATCATGTTTCATTTCTTTAGTGTTTAGCTGTGACAGAATCTCCGGTGACTTTTTCAACCCATTCCTTTGCAATGTCACCTAATGCAACCATACATACAGTTTGCCATACACTCAAGCCAATTCTTGGAGTTACACCTCTATATAAGCCCTTGAAACCGTTTTGTTGATAGATGTACTTGAATGTATTTCCCACGGTCATTTTCTGTGGTCTGTTCGGATCAACAGTTTTACTCTGCATTTCCACTCTGACCACCTCGATCGGTTGATTCCAAGCACTAGCACCACCACCAAGAGCACTAGCCAAAATCTTTTCCCAAGCCGTCAACTTCTCTCCATGCTCTTTGCCTCTCATATTTCTGATTCCTCCCTCTGCTATGCGCGATAAACCAAACCTCGATCCCCAATTCGTCACCTGCCGTACAGCAACGGCATTGACACCCTTGTTTATTCCCCTGATCCCTTCTCTTCGATAGATTTCCATAAAAGTCGCCATTGTCCCTGGAGGTTTCGCTCCCGACGCAGCGACTTTATGTTTCGTGATCTCCACCGTCTTCATGCATGTACAGAACCCCATTGTGGCATATGCTTGCGCTAGACCTCCTACCATTCCACCTGAAATACCAGCAAGAAACGGGGAGAAGTTCAACGAATTACGGGCGTGGAACTCTGCTTCCGAAGCGACGAAGAGAAGAACCGCTCCTTTTGTAGATGCCTCGATCCAAGCCCATGGTAGGAGGCCTTGGTAAACTGAGAGTTTTACACGTCAATTGACTAATCACACTGACAAGCTCAAACAAGGGGAATGCATACATCCTAAAAGACCCCCACGACTCCAAATACGAGCTATAGCTCCTCCAAATCCATCCCCGCGGTTGGCTGCCATTGTAGTCTTTGTGACTTCCAACGGCTACGACAACACTTAGCAAATTCATCCATTGGCTTGGCTGTTAATGGTACTGACCTGGCCCAAAGTCGTAACTTCAAACATGTTCAATCCAGCTCCCACTAAAATCGAAAATGTCACCCTCTAATAAACAAGCATTGCGTGGAAATGTAAGATACTCACGTAGTAAATTAGACAGCTTGATAGGCTTCTTCTGTAATTTATCTGGAAGTGGTGCTGTTGCACCGGTACCTGTGACTGATGACATGTATCGCTGCTCTTGACTTTGATTTCTGGGCCTGACCAAGGCAATAGGGCGCTTCTTCGCTTGTCTGTGGGTGAGTAATGGATGATCTATCAAGCTAACTCTTGTACCTATACTGGCTAAATACGGGGAACAGTTGTTTGTCAACTGCTTTCAAAATGTGGGGAAATGTCAATTAGAGTTATTGCACAATATAAGGATAAAGCATGGTCTGATTTGGAAATCAAACGAAGGCTCAATTCGGTAATATCAATATCGGCGTAGATGTAAATAGAGAAGAGATGGTTTTCAATGAATAATCACTGACAGTACGAGTACACAGATATGTTCTATTTCTCGCTAGATCATGCATCGGAAAAACGCTTTCCCAATCCCTGTGCCCATCTATCAAATATAATTGCTCATTTTAACATTACAAAGTTGCGCCAACAATCTTTGCATATGCTTCAGTGCTGAAAGACTTTGGTCTCTCAATTGGTGCACCAAGACTACGGTCGATGATAAGTTGAGGCAACACACCAAGCGCACGACTGACACCAAACAGAACAGTATAGAAGCTTTGTTCTGTGAGGCCATAGTACTGTAGTAATACACCGGAATGCTATAACGTTGATTAGTACGAGCTCCACAATTGATAAGAACATTGGTATACTTACCGCATCAACATTAGGATAAGGATTCTTGGTCTTTCCATGCTCTGTCAAAACTCCAGGAGCAATCTTATATACCTGACTTACAAGCTTGAACATTTCATCCTCGGGCAATTTACGTTGAGCAAACTCGCGTTGAGATACATAACGAGGATCAGTCTTGCGTAGAACAGCATGACCATAACCTGGTACAACACGGCCTGCCTTTAATGTTGTCCAAAGATAATCAGTAATGGCCTTATCGCTCAGGTCGTTACCAATCTCCTTCTTCATCTCCACAAGCCAATTGAGCACTTCCTGGTTAGCAAGACCATGAAGTGGTCCAGCTAGACCGTTCAATCCTGCGGCGAACGAAAGATAAGGTGAACTGAGGGCTGATCCTACCAAGTGAGTTGTATGCGCAGAAACGTTGCCTCCCTCGTGATCAGAGTGAATTGTCAAGTATAATCGCATCAATTCAACAAAGTCACTGTTACTTGAGAAGCCTAGCTGATTTGCCAAATTCCAACCATAATCTTTGTCTTTTTGGTTTGCAGCAACCTTTCCATCCTTGAAGACGTTACGGTAGATACGAGCTGCTACACCAGGTAACTTGGCAATAAGATCCATCGAATCTTCAAAAGTGTGATCCCAGTATCTATTGAGCGAGTCTTAGAACCCATATTCCACATTATGATTAACGCCATACGTACTCGTTTTTCTTTATCCCCTTCGCATATGCTTTTGCAAAATTTGACTCACGCTCGAGAGCTGTGACTGCAAGCGAGAATTGCGCCATAGGATGAAGGTCATTAGGGCAACGATCGATCAATTCCTCAACATAGCTTGGAACATCGGATCTAGCAGCCCATTCGGCAGAGAGATTGCGCACTTGTTGCTCTGTAGGAACTTCGCCAGTAAGTAATAGCCAGAAAAGACCTTCTGGCAGAGGTTCCTCGCCACCTGGAGCTTTTGGAAGCAACTTTTGGCATTCTGGGATCTAGAAGTAGTTAGTCGCTTGGCCGACTTCTGGCAATATCTACATATCTACATACGGTCTTGCCACGAAATCTGATACCCTCCTCAGAATCCAAAACTGATCCTTCCCAAACGAGTGATCGAATCCCTCGGGCTCCACCATATACTTGATCTAATGTGACTTCACCAACGACTTTTGAACCATAATCTCTGCCAAAAAAACGATTAGCAAGGCTCCAACTCGCGAAACATTCTTCTCAACTGACTTTCGTAGCTTTTTTACCTTTTCAACATTCTCAGGGATTTTTGCAGCAAAAGTTTCCTTTAGAGACTATAATTATGTCAGTATATCTCTGAGCTGATATGTGATCATGTATCTTACGGCCGAATTAGAGGAATATGCACGGCTGGCAGAGAAGCCTGTCTTTCGCAAAGAAGTAGCTGCATTGAGTGATCGCAAGGCTGACGATGTGAACTTCAATGGAGTAGCCATGATGGATTAAAGGATTTGATATAAGGGACTTTTGATAGCTTTGTAAATATCGAAGAAGTGTTGGGATAAAATATAATAATTGAACAGCTATACGAAATGTCACGTCACTTGATAAGGCTGAAATTGAGTTACGCCAAGGTCTTTTTTCCCGCCACGATTTTTATATCTGTGACGTTGACGATGATTTCTGATTCTGATATTGGTTTGAGATTCATAACTTTTTCTTCAAAAGATTTTTGTGACTCAAACTTGCCCGTATTACAGCTGAGTGACTAAAAACCTCGTAAATGACAGTAGACTCGAAAGATCAAACCGCGGTCGTCGTGTGATTTAGAAGTTCGGAAAGCACGAGGTCCCTACCTCATCAATCTTTACTGGCATAATATAGGCAGTAAATCTAGTCGCTTGCACTCGCAACTCACTGCCGGCCGTGAATGATAAGATTGAACTATAACAAATCAATTATCTCACTCACATAATACTCAATATTAGAATTTCAGAGTAAATTTCCACTGTCCGTGCTGCGCAAACACGTAGGAAAGTGATAGTTAGCCACAATCTACAGCCATGACGAGATTAGACGAGCTCGAAACACTCCTGCAGTCGCTACAAACTCTGAAAGCTCCTGGTGCTTCAAAATCAAAAATCGCAGCAATAACAACCATTTGCGTAGATAATGTACAGGTCCGTAAATGTGTTGTTGTATAGTCATTTGTAAACTGTCTGACGCAAGGTCTAGTTGGATTCTCTGATAGCACAAAAGCTCTACAGCAGCTTCAAGAAAAGCCTTCCGACCCACAAATTAGGTGTTTTATTCGTCGTAGATTCTGTAACAAGACAATGGACGGAAAAGGCCAAGCAAGCCGGCCAGACTACACAAGGCACCTCAGCACCAAATGGAACCTGGGCCTCTGGCGTACAACGTCTAACAGAGCTAACGCCAGCTCTGATCGATGATTTCGTACGAAACGCACCAGAAGACCAAAAGGTATGTTGCATTACTATTTCTTACTTTGTACCTCTTCTCTTCAGAGATAATACTTGTTATATACCTTGAATCTCCCACATACTGTCAACGACCCGCGAAAGACCAAAACTTGCCACTAGTAGACTGTAAGCTTACCCTATTGATCACTAGCCGCGAGTCGTCAATTTAGTAGACATTTGGGAACGTGGTAATACGTTCCCTCCAAAAATGCTCCTAGAATTTAAGCAAAAGCTTCAAGGAGTTTCAAAGACTAGTAAGCAATCAACGACGATCGCTATGACCAAACATATTGACATTGTTCAAGATCCTGCCTCGTACACACCTCCTGGAAGTCCTCCATCTCAACTGTTAGCTAAATTGGTACCCACCTCGGTGAACGGGCCATCTACTTTACCAACACAACGTGTCGTTCCCCCTCCTACAATGCCAGCTATGCTAGCCGGACACGCCAACAGGCCTGCATCACTTCTACCTCCTATGGTCACTCCTCCCCCTCCGACAATGGCTGCCTCCATGTTCCCCCCTCCTAATATTGCTGCGATACTGGCTGGCTCAAATCTCGTCTCCGCATCACCTTCACTATTGCCTCCAACACCATATTTGCAATCCAATCAGTCCCCTATGCCTCAGCAAGCCTTCGCAATGCCCCCGATTGCGCCGCCGCCCGCTGTGGTACCACCACAACTTTCTGCATTATTTCCGAACGGTCCACCAGCTCCAAAATCAGGGGCCGCACAGCCACCCCAAGATGCCATTGCAGCACTTGCAACACTGTTGCCTCCACAGATTCTTGGTAATCCCGAACAGCTGACTAAAGCTCTTCAGCTATTTAGCGAACTTGCAAAAGCAAACATTCCTCAAGATCAATGGGGTACCGTGTTGGCAGCCGTTTTTCCTCAACCATCAATGCCAATGACCAATCCGCTTCCTTCGCCCTCCAATCGCAGCTGGCAACCACCAAGTGACCAGCAACATCATAGCAATACTCCAGTGAGAAGAGATCGAAGTCGGTCTCCAGATTTTAAGCAACGTGATCATTACCAGAATGGCGGATATAGTAATTCTAGAAATTCACCTGACCGCTATCGACAGAGATCACCCATAGTTGATGATCATAGCAGCTACCGTCAAACCACCGAATCAATGAATAATAACAAACCTAAATGGATCACGTACGATCGGAGTGTTCCTCCTGGTAACATCAAAGTACTATCTCGTACATTGTTTGTCGGCGGTTGTTCGGTGTCTGAAGCCGAGTTAAGAGCCATTCTCAGTCGCTTCGGAAAAGTTCAAACTTGTATAACGAATACGGAGAAACGACATGCCTTTGTAAAACTAAGTAGTCGTGCTGATGCCGTGGCGGTAAAGAAAGGTATGGATGAGTTGGTCCAGGTCGACACAACAACTGCCGCAAAAGCAAGACAGACCAAATGGGGTGTAGGCTTCGGACCTAGAGAGTGTTGCGACTACACTACAGGCGAGAGTATCATTCCAATAGCAAGCTTGACAGAAGCAGATCTAAAGTGGTGTCTAACTGCCGAACATGGTGGCACTGGAGGAAAAGAACTCGAAGGAGGAATGGTCATGGAGGAACCTGACATTGAAATCGGTGCTGGTGTCAGCAGTAAAGCTATAAGTAAACGTGTCGGTACCGATCGAGCTAGTGGAAGAAATGGAAGGACAGGAGGTGGTCAACAGAATAATAACACACAAAATGGTAGATCAAAAAGAGGGGATGATGGATATTCTAATAATAGACAAGGTGATTATCAGCAGCATCAATATTCATCAGCCAACACGAGCCAAAGACCACAAAGCCCGCAAGTTCAGGAGCAATCTACGTTTCAATTACCAGCACCTGTCCCAACTTTTGGCTATTCTTTTGCAGTCCCAGGCAGTGGTAGATGAACGAATAGAACGAAAACAAGATATATACACCTATACATAGCATGAGCTGTTTTAGATCAGAAGTATACTATCATTCTAGTCATTGTTTATTGATCATTGCCTATTAATCATTGTCTATTGATCATTGTTTGTTAATCATTGTCTGTTAATCATTGTCTATTAATCATTGTCTATTAATCATTGTCTATTAATCATTGTCTATCAATCATCAAGCTGCGGCCTTTTCTGTTATATTTTTGATTTCAACAGGAGTTAATTTTATAAGCATCGATCTTGTGTAATCACTCATTCTCTGCTCTTGCCTGCTCGTAGTCACGGCGACAATATCCTGATCAACACACCATCGCAACAATATCTCGCCATTCGTGACGGCATATTTCTTCGCGAGTCCATCAATATAGTTATAGAAATCCTCTTTATCGGCCACTCTATTCTTCAACGGCGTCAAAGGACCATACGCCTCTGTTATGATACTATGTTTTTTGTGCAACGCTAACAGTTCTGCGCGACTCGTGACCATGAAAGGATGGTATTGGATCTGATTTATGGCTGGAACTACCCCTGTTTCTATTAATGGTGCAAGGTGTTCGGGCATGAATTCAGATACACCGATCGAGCGAGTGAGACCTTCGGTTTGGACTTGTTGCATGGCTTTCCATGCAGCTTGTAGGACTGTTGGGTCTCCTTTTGCGAATGATGGTCGGTGGATGAGATATCTTGATCAAGATAGTCAGTGTATGGATTGTGGAAATTGTCAATGAGATGAGAAACGGACAGATCTACATAATCTAGTTGCAACTTCTTCAAACTAGTACGGATAGCATTGGGAATGTCGTCGATGCTTGTTAGTACTTTTGTAGTGACGAATATATTCCCTCGCGGAACATTGCTTGCTCTAAGAATTTAGTTAGTCAACCCGCTTACCATGGTTCCCAGTGTTTCAAAGTTGAAAGGATACTTTATAGCTCGGCCCATTTCCGTTTCGTTTCTATACACTATATGCACTAATGAGTATTTAAAATATGTCGTGATCGATATAAATGATTACTTTCAGCGGCATCCAAATGTGTATAACCCATCCCGATAGCTTTGGTAAGAGTTTTTATACATTCTTCATCAATGTCTGTTTCTTCGCCTTCCTTCTTATACCAAATAGTGCCGTTACCAAATCCCAGCTTGTTGAAAGTCAGTTTTATCGCAATTGCTAGATTTCTCGGCTATTCGAACCATTGGTATTGAAGTGCCATCGTTTAGTTTTATGGAAGGTATAGGAGTATGAATATTGGCCATGACTACGGATCTTCCGAGTACTCTCAATGCTTGGTTTCCTAGTTACAAAAAGAAAAAGCAGTCTGAGTACTAATTCGTTATCGAGAAAGAGGTAAGGTGTTTTCACATGCTTGTTGATGAGAGTGGGCTCGATGACGTAGTGAACCATTCGAGGGAAAACGACTCCGTTACAGACGAACGATAAAGATCATGATTCCAAGAGAGACTTTGCATAATATCAAAGGCTAGAGCATCTTGCCCTAGTCTGTCATGAATCATAAAATCTCAATTTGAATGCAACAGCCGATCAACCCTTTTCTCCGAGCTTTTTTTAGGAGTACCTTGGCAGCACAATGTCTGCCAATAAATCATCATGTATGCGATTACGCGTGTATTTGATATGTTCATGATTGACAAGAGAAATGTAGATTCTTCTCATACCCTCCACCGATTTGCTGTTGAATTCCCGAGATCGCGAATCGGGGATATTATATCAGGATCTTGTAAACAGCGAGGAGTTTCTTGCAAGTCATGTTTTGCAAATAACGGGCGGTATTCCGCCAGGGAGCACTGGACCTACAAAAGACAGTAGGATAAAAGCTAGACAGTATACCACAATAAACGCCCGAACTGTCATTATCAAAGATGGACAAGTATATAGTAATAAAGGCTTCAAAACTTTGAATCAATCACAAATATTGTATGATGGTATTTTCTACCAAGAGGGGACCAACAACCAACAATGGTCCGTCTATTACATATCCCAACCACTTATCGGAGTAGTCGAGACTCTCGTCATTCACCCGGCTGTTGTCGGTTCTAATGTCGGACTCCAAGTGGTTTCACAGTCAAGCGCGGTTCAAACTGGGCTTAAAAAGGGTGAGAAAGACATCAAAGATTTTGAGCAGCTTCTGCGAGAATTCTCCTTTATTGGAAGAACTATACAACCTGGTCTTGATAGGTTGTTCGAAGAGATTACACAACAATCCGATCACCCAACCGCGAAGAAAACTTCGCGGACAGCATCAATCAGCTCACAAACCTCAAAATCGTCATTAGCTGAGTCTCTTGCGGCTTTGCGGAGTTCTATCGATGCCGGAAATCTAAAAAGCCCCATCGTACGAACGCATATCGATCCCAACGAAGAAGAATTGCGGAATGAAGTAGAAAAAGTTGTATTTGCAGCCATTGAGCTTTATCACACCCTTGACGGGCAACAACTGACAAAAATTGAGATTGCGACAAACTTGACTGAATTGGAGTTTGAAAAGCTCATCGAGAGATACGTACTCGAACATCTTCACTCGAAATTTTTATTCGCTCGGCTGCGCCAGATCAATCATGATGACGATTCGAAACTCGAGAAGAAAGTTAAACGCATGATAAATATTGATATCGCACAGGTTGGTATTCCAATAGAAGATGGCAGAGTTGGAAAACGAAAACTGGCCTCTAGAATAGATGAAGCGGTGACTGTCTTTAAAAGATTATCAACTGCAGAAAGTCCACAGCAGATGACAGAGATTCTTCTCTCTACCCAGCAGGTAATCGCTGCAGGTAATTTCAACAAATCAGACGATATTCACGAGGTAGAGAAACAATCTCTAGTCATGACTATTAATGCCGATATACTTGTTTCTATGCTATTAGTTGTGATAATTCGAAGCGGTGTCAAAAATCTGTATGCTCGATTGACATACATGAGAAGGTTTAATTTCTTTGAAGAAGTAGATATTGGTGAGACTGGATACGCTATCAGTACTTTTGAAGCCGTCTTGGCTTATTTGACAGCCGAGTCGGACCCAATCCGACGTGCCAGTCGTCAGAACCTTCAACTTTGGTCCGCCGTACGTAATGGAGATGTGGACAAAGTCTGCAATATGCTTTTACACCAACCAATTACATCTTTGGGTGAAGATTCTGCTTCCTTCATGCTCGACACTTCTACTATTGGATCTTCGGATTCAGATATAGCATCAATAATCAATGATAGAACAAATGATATGATAACAGCAGACTATAATGTTGGTTTTGCAGCTGTCGGTGGATCATTGAATCATGTTTTCCCGTTTAGCAAGCCTCCAACACCGCCACCGGATGTTGAGCGACCTGTGCGTAAACGTGTCTCAATGGCAGCTAGCCGAGCCAATTCCGTTTCATCGATAGGATCTTCAGCAAATCATTCGAGATCGGGAAGTGTCAATTCTATAGTAAGCGCTACTTATGCTGCTGATTTGTCCGTCGAGTCTCTAGTTCAAACACAAAACATTCAAGGCGATTCACTATTGATGATGGCGATTGATGCAGGACACTATAATGTTTTACAGGAGTTGTTGAGAATGAAACAGCACTTCCCAAAAGAATTCATTCTTGAAGATTGCAATACATCAGGGATAACTTTGCTCTCAGCAGCTGTGCAAAATGGAAATCGTAAAATTGTAGAGGTAATCCTCCACCATGTCATGTTATTGATCGATAATAAAGACGAGATGAAGAGGTATCTCCAGAAGACTGACGATCAGGGTCGATGTGTTGGCCATTATGTATTCCATCACCCTTGGCTACTTGACCAAATAGGAGCAGACATACCATGGCATCTGAAAGATAAGAATGATCAGACGCCGTTGTTTGCCATCTGTCGATCTTATGATCATGGCGAGTACGGATCTATGGTCAGGTTAGGTCTAAATCTTGCAAAACTAGCTCAATCTGATCCAAATCGTTTGCATCTAGACGATCATGTTGATCGTAAGGGTAATACCCTTTTGCATATTATAAATGATTATAACATTACACGTGAACTGTTGAAAGATGCTTATGTCGATGTCAATGCTGGAAATGAGAGGAAGTTTACTCCGTTTATGGTCGCCAGTAAATACGGCAAATTAGATCTAGTAAATATTTTGCTTTCAGATGCGAGGACAGAAGTTCAAATGCGTGATGCTAGAGGATTGACTGCGATCGATCTAGCAAAGGATGATGATATACGTAACACAATCGATGATTTGATCTTATTGTCCAAGCCTACGGGCAATCAAATCCAGGGTCGGACTACAATGATTGTTAGATCTTTCTTTGGTGAGGATTTAACTTCAAGATTGTTGCTCAAATCAGTCGACATAGGCCAAAATGGTGAAGCAATGGTAACGACTTGTCGTCGGAATTTTGCAGATTTTAGAAATTTGGCCGCTTGGCTTTCTCTGGAACATCCTGCATCTTGGCTACCAGATGTATTTGATGTGACATCGCCGTTTTTGCTACCATCACGGCCTTCTCGTCAAGGTCTTCATGATATACAGCTTCGACTTGACCAATTTTTACAAAATCTATTGACACATTCAACTTTTGCAAATCATGAATTATTGTGGGAGTTTTTCCTCGTGCCTGATATCGATATTGATATGCTTGCAGAAAGAAGCAAGCGTAAAGCAGAGATTAGAGTTGAGAATCTAAAAGACGAATTCGACCCGATCATTGACACTACAGAAGTCCAAGTTTTTATATCTACTGCAAATGAACAAATGGAGAAACTGTTCACTTTGACAGGGACAGTGATTAGATGTATCAATAAACAACGACAAATCAGAAACGACCTCTCTGACCTGTCACACCTCGCCTCATCTACTCTGTCAACCTTTTCTTTTCTCCCCGAAGGACATAAAAAGGCTTTTGAACGATACTGCAAGTCGTTACTAGTCTACGAATCCAATCCCTCCAGAACACTGTATTACTCGTTCGACTCGATCTATTCCTCTTCAAAAGCTCTATTAAAAGCTCTAGACCGGCCGATGAAATTGATCTCGGCCATGACTTCCGCTCGGAAATCTCTCGATCGTGGTCTGGGATCTCTGAATCGACAGAGTCGTTGGACGCCTAATATCGGATTGTTCGACGAGACTCACAAGGCAATCGCCGAACAAGCTCGTGAAAGAGCGAAACAGACGGAAAAAGAACTGAGTGGGTTAGGAAGTGAGTTGAGATATACGCACCAGACTATCGTTTCTGAATTGGCGGGTTGGCAAGACAATCATGTCAAGTTTGGAAAAAGGATGTTGAGGGATTATGTTCAAGGGCAGATTGTGAAAGAAAAGGATAGGTTGGAAAAGATGAAAAGGGCGATGAGAGAAATCGCTACTTTGAATTCATAAAGCACAATACAATAGTGTTGTTGTTCTATTCAAGACTCGAACCAAAAATACATGTACATTAGATGTGACGATCGATTCTTTTGTTGATATGTATATTATTCAATTCTCGACATTCACATGTAGTTTTCAAAAATATGACATTTCAGGACTAAGATGTACATTAAAATATAATAATCAATTCTCAAGACCAATATGTACATCTTTTTCACCATTCGGTAATACCTTTTCTTCATCCTTTTTCGACAAATCAGGCAACTCCCTACAAGCCTCTTCTATGATCTTCAACGCAACGCCTATCTGCTCTTCAGTAATCACCAACGGAGGCGCCAATCTTATAATATTCTGATGCGTGGGTTTGGCCAACAATCCCTTTTCTTTCATCAACATGCACAGATCCCACGCACTATGGCCGCCAGTCTTACCCTCGTCTATGACTATTGCGTTCAGTAGACCTTTTCCACGTATCGTCTGGATCATATCTTGACGGGATTGTATATCAACCAGACCGTCGCGGAACATCTCACCCATGTGTCCTGCTTTTTCGACGAGGTTTTCTTCAATGACGACCTCGAGTGCGCGGATCGCAATCGCCGAGCCGAGAGGGTTGCCTCCGTACGTGCTGCCGTGCGTGCCGGGTTCGACGGTCAACATGATCTCTTTTGGTCCGAGGACGCAGGAAACAGGGTACATTCCTCCGCTGATGGCTTTTCCGAGGAGGACTAGATCGGGTTTGATCCCCGACCATTCGTAGCATAACATTTTCCCCGTGCGTGCTATTCCGGTTTGGATCTCGTCGCAGATCATGAGGACGTTGTGTTGCGTGCATAACTCTCGGACTTGTCTCAGATACGATTCGTCAGGGACGACGATTCCTGCTTCGCCTTGGATCGGTTCAACGATGAATGCGGCGACTTCTTTTCCGTGAGCCTCGAATGCAGATTCAAGATCAGGAATGTTGTTGTATCGAATCGGTTTATTCGTAGATGGACATACAGAGCCGATGTTAGGGAGGTAAGGACCGTAGTTTTGTCTAGATTCGGGATCTGTGGACATGGTGATTGCGGCAAACTATATCTCAATTCATCAGTCACATTTATCAAACCATTATCTGTCTCAATAGATTCAAACATACAGTCCTTCCGTGAAAATTCTCCTGCGCGCTAAAAACCAATGCTTTATCCTGCGGTATTCCCTTCTTTTTATACCCCCATTTCCTAGCGATTTTCACCGCAGTTTCTACAGCTTCCGCACCCGTATTCATCGGCAAGACCATTTCAAAGCCCAACGTCTCTGTAATCATCTTTGCAAAGCGAGGGAACACATCGTTGTAAAAAGCCCTCGAACTTAACGTCAATCGCGACGCTTGCTCGACTAACGCCGCTACGAGCTTTGGATGACAATGTCCTTGATTCACTGCGGAATAAGCAGATAGGAAATCGAGGTAGTGTTTCCCTTCGGGATCCCAGACTGATACACCTTGTGCGCGTGCAAATACTATAGGTAGAGGATGGTAATTATGAGCCGCGTAGTCTGATTCTGCAGAGATGGCTTCGGTGGAAGTCGAGGCGTGGTAGCGGTCTTTGTGGACGCTCGCCACGGGGGAGAAAGTAGGTGCGTTTGCATCGAGTAAGCCGTCGAGTGACATTTTATTATCCTGTTATAATACACTACAATATCAATTAGAAATGAAAAGAGATGAAGGTGATAGTCTATGGAGGGTGAGGTGAGAAGATATAAAAACGGGTTTCATCGGCATTGTCGACGATAGCGAGGAAAATTAAAGTTTACAAGGGTCCGACCTGGTCAGATAAGACAGCATGACAGATAGGTACAGGCATGATAGCATTTTTTTCCAACACATTCTGAACTATCCAACGAGCGCATGACAGGATGATATCGCCACTAAAAATCTTGTCGTTGGCGATTCTATCACAATCCGTGACAGCGCAACAATCCCCCACGAGCGAGTCTCGACAAATAGACATTTACGTCTGGCCAGTAACTGCGCCTGAACCTTCTCGATGGTTGAGCATCGACTACGACCTCTCGACATTCTCTACAAATGCGCAAAACAGTCGAGCGAGAATAACGCAACGTCACGCCTTACCATCACCTCCTCCATCCAATGATTCTCCATTCAATGATATAGTACGAGTTGGATTTTTTAAAAGTGAAAAGACGTGGACGGGGATAGCATTGCCATCGCTTACGACGGTCTTGGATGAATCGCGGAATAAAAGCCTTACGTTATTACTTTCTCAATCTTCATATACGAATGATATCGAAAAGACAAGTGGAGTAGATTATGAAATCTATTCACTTTTATTGTCGATTTCGTCACCACCATTGCAGTCGAGGTCAAAGTCAAAAACAATAGGAGATAATATCGAGATGCGTAATGGTGAGATAAAGGTTGACTTTCTATTGGAACCGCCTCTACATCAAATAGGAGCGAAACCTGTATTGAATAGGAATATAATAGTTGATGCAGAAGGAAAGAGAGTTGATGGAATAGGAGCAGATGGAGAAAAGAAGCAAGATGAAAGAAGTTTTTTGGCAAAGTATTGGTGGGTCATTCTTGGAATAATGATTATACAAGTTGCTCTTGGAGGAGGAGGAGGCGCTGATGAAAAAGAAGGAGGAGGAGGAGCAGCAGCAAAAAAGTAAACAACCAAATCATAATCATATAACTTTCGTAATATATATATTAATCTACAATTTATCGACTGTTTTGATAAAGCAATTCATCGTATAGCAAATTCCAAATATTTCACCCATCGTGCTAGTAATTTTAATCTTTCCCGAGCACTTCTAGTCTTAAGTATCTCATATTTATTTTCATCTTGAATCATTAATATACTAGCAAACCACCAAGAGAATGAAGCTGCATCCTCCGGTGGTGGTCCGGAAGAACGTACTATACTAGTCAAAAACCAAGATGCGGATCTACTTTTCATTTGTTCTACAAAGTCTTGACAAATTTGTAATAGTTCAGCTGTAGGTTTTCGATTCAATTCTGATTGAAGATCTAAATCTGCTTGATTTAGGTGATTATCGTGAGGATCAACGTCAGAATCTGCATCAATGGTAGACTCTAACGTGCTTTGGTTTGTGTCTTCACTTTCCATAAGCGCTTCCTCCTCAGTTGTAATATCATCCAACGATTCAACTTTTCCAACTGTATAACCATCCAAAATATCATAATCAAGTATTTTGAAGCGAGAGATACCACGACATTCAACAAGACTTGTACCATCTGGCATTATTTGACGATGTTCTATACGTACAAGAGTACCATATTGTTTGGTTTGTACGGTTCCTATATCACCCTGTGGAGAAGTTCGTGAATCATGCATCAATACACCAAAAGTAGATGTAGTCTCTAATGCTCGACGAATCATAAGTCGATAACGAGGCTCGAATATTCTAAAGTATACCGGACAAGTAGGGAATACAAGCGACACAACAAAAAGAGCTGTATCAAAAGCAGAATGCTGAAGATCTTGCTCGTCTAGTATTGCAGCTTCTCTTTCAATAACCTGTTCAGGATATAATTGTCGAACAATACTATGTAGAACCTTGTTTGAATTTAGGTTTTGATTATTTGAGAAGAGGACATATTGACGGCATGCCGGACATAACTTGGAATGATCAAATGACCGTATCAAACAAGTCCGACAAAATGTATGGCCGCATAAGATTGTTATCGGCTCTACCATCAAATTGTAACAGACTTGACAGTCTAAATCCTTGTCTACTGCTACCAGTAGATCTGTCATGCAATTCATGCCTTCTCTGTCGTCATGCACTAACATTGTCTCATCTTGCAAAGACTCTTCATGTGCACACAACTTTGAATCCGTCGTCTCTTTATATAATGACGACAGGTTGTCATGACGTCTAGTATTTTCCACACTTTTATCAACAGATTTTATGTCCTCTTTTATATATTTTGACACTACGCTTGACAAAGCATCCATGAATTTTGCTATAACAACATCCGCCGAGATTTCTGTAATTACATGATTTTTCCGACAGTTTAAAATTGGGCAAGTAAATATGCGAGCTGTAGGGAATCGTCGAAATGTTTCGAGTTGAAATTGCTCAGACGGAAGACATGACCGACAAATTGTCACGCCACAAGGGAGCGTGATTGGTGTGGAATATACGTTGTTACATACAGGACAACCCAAGGTCTGTAAGAGACTAGTCGTCTGGTTGTGGCTCCATGTCGATGCTATCGTTCCGGATGAAGATTGTGAAGAGTCGAAAGGTGGATTGATTGAGAAATCCATCAGAATGTTATGATAGTATATATCAAACCATCCTTGCATGAATATGCATCTCTGTGAACCAAAAAATGAGTCGACTAACGTGCAAGTATATTCACCAGTGAGTCAAGAGTGTAGTTTGTGCGATATATGTTTGTCTGGAATGAATGGAATACGTCAATCATCTATCAAAGTGATGAGCCATAAAAAACATACCGTGATGACGTCTACAAAAACCGAGAGTGCGGGGTAATGATGGTATCATCAATGACGATCGAAGATCATGCATGAACGTCTCGTAATGTGGGGCTATCACATCAGGAAACAAACAACCCTGCCTCTCGGCTTTAAGCATTACTCCATTGTATGTCGAGTAGGATAAGCATTAGAAAGCCGCAGCCATGCTTGTTTCGCCAGCCAATTTATCGAGACTCTCATGCGCAAGAACACTTCGAAGATCTGCATGCTCCACTTCTCGTTGTAACTTTTCCCATTCACGAAGCATTCGTCTTTTCCTCGCTTGCTTCTCGTCCGAAATCTTATATAGTCGTTCATTGTCTGCTTGAAGCTTATCAAGTCTTGTCCTGTCATATAAATCGGGCAGCTTTTTGCCTTCGTCAAGAATAGTAGGTAAAGATGCTAAATATGATGCCGTTGACGGTTGACGCGATGATGTGGTATTTGACACAGTAATTCCACTATAGGATGGAGCTTCAGTCGAGATATAAGAACGTTGCAGTTTGGGTTGAGTAGGAGCACTGCTTGAGAAAGATGATGCGCGATCGAAACCCGTAGCGATTGACGAGGATACTCCAGAACCAATACGAGGTCCCGAAGGTGGATTTGCAGTGTCTCTTGTCGCATAGCTTGATGTGTTATCTCTCGATGCGTAATTCGGTGTGTTGTCTCTGGATAGATAATTTGATGTGTTTTCTCTGTATGATGTGAAGCCTGAAATACTCGGACGACCACGCGGACCTGAAGGCTGTTCGTCGCGCCCTATAGGACTTGTTGTAGCTACAACCCGACTGTTTGAATTAGATTGTGTTGGATCTGTTCTTGGAGCGACAGGTGTTGATGTATTCGAAGCTGCTACTGGATCATTACGATATGATTGTGATATACTAGTTGATGTTCTGGATATTTCTCGTGCTGTATTTCCGCTTGTTGTTATGTTCACTTGAGATGTTGCTGGCTGTTGATGGTTTGTCGAGGATTGTCCTTGTCGTGATGGACTTCTAGGTCGTGAAATCACATTGCTTGATTTGTTGGTATAAACATTTCGTGAGCGTTCATCGTTGCTGTTTGTGTTGCGACCACTGTTTTGACCTGTCGGTGACGATCTTCGTGACGTGGTACCCGACTCGCGTCCAGAATTCGAAGCAGATGTTCCACCACGTCGAGGTGATTGTGATGATCTTCGTGAATAATTACCAGATCTTTCTGGAAAATCAGATCGATACCGAGGAGATTTAGATCCTGGTCTATCATCTCGCGGCGGTCGTCTAGGTGCAGGTGAGTACCGACGATCTCCAGTTGGTGAGAATCTTCTTCTAGGAGGGCTGTTTATGTACAGTATTAGAATCATTAATGAAGATTCAAAGTCATGTTCGTTGAATCTCACCTTCTTTCGCGAACCATTGTTCTGTCCTCAGGTTGCTGACGTGAAGATGCTTCAAACCTATCTCTATCTATGTTGGGCGGTGAAAATCGCCCTCGAGCGCTTCTAGGAGAAACGTCTCTAGTATTGTTTCCTGACAACGGTGGTCTAGCATCTCGTGGTCTTGGGCCATCTTTGTACCACACATTTGAAGGCCTGTTCGGCTCACGATACGGTGGATTCCTCGTGGTGTTATCTCTTTCTAACGGGCCTCGAATTGGTGATCGTGGTCGCGCTCGGAATGTATCCCCGACTCTCTCTCGAAATGCTTGACCGATTGGACTTCTTGATCTGCGTCGAAAAGGAGGAGGAGATCTGCTTCGAGTGCGTGGAGGCAAAGCTCTGTCTATACGGTCGCGCGGAGGTCCATAGGGTGTGCCGTCGTTGATGCCTCGGCTTACGGAACCTGCTGGAGAGCGGGCACGATATTGTGGTCGACCGCTCGAACCAGCCTCGGAAGGAATTGGCGATCGATTTCCTGGTCTGTATGACTGTCCTCTGGTATTACCATACCGGTCTTCTGGAGGTATTGACGGGCGATACGACATGGTTCACATATAAAAAGGTGATTTGGAGGTTATGAAAAGAATTATGAAGTCGGCTTTTTGTTAGACAAAATTTCACTTTAATAAAACAATAAATATCAATTCTTTCATGATTCTGTTGATTGCTGTAATCCAATGTGTATGAACATCGAGTATACCACGCAAGTAATTACTATGGGAATGTCACACACACTTTATCCATCTTCATGGTTCCTTTTCAACAACGCTTCCGTTTTTGCACTCGTCAAAATCATCATCTTCGTCTTCGCTTGATTCATCTTCACTACTAAGACCATATTCAACTTCATCATTATCTTCTACAGGCATGCTCTGAGCTCTTTTACGCTCCGAACTCCATTCTTCGACTGCTTTTAGATTCTCTTCTGCTTGTTCGAACAATTGTTCAGCTCTTGCATTTGTACTTGCCAAGATATTTTCAAAAGTCAACTTTTCTTCCTCTGTCATGCCGTCCTTGATGTTTTTAAACAACAGGTTCATGTCTTTGATCATCTCGTTGAACGGATGATGAAGAGTATCGCAGAGTGGACTGTGAGTATTGCGCTCACTCGTTGTAAATGTATCAGCGAGACCTCTTTGCAATGCTGGAACTGGGTTCATGGCCTTGTTTCCGCAGAAGCCACCTTTTAAGTACTCCCATCTCCTTGTCGTGACGCCCTTCTTCGGCGACGCGAATTTCTCTTCGTACATATTTTGGAAGATTTTTGACATTGCCTCTTTAAAGATGCTCGAACCGTACTCCGAGCATTCGCGCTGCAAGACTTCACGCAAATCATTGAGTATGCTGCCGTAGAGATTGTCCAGGCGTTCTTTCAGATTGAAATGATGAGCACGAAATGCAGTCATAAAGTCTGTAAGATCGATACCGCCGATATGTTCCTCCGAACACAACTTGTCACGCAGACGATCGAGCTGTAGAATGATGTCACTCTTGACTTTTTCTTTGACCTTTCCAAGTTGATCTTCAAAGTCGTTTATTATTTTATCGAGCTCTGGTTTCAAGATGATGAGCATTTCATCGTTCCAATCAACAATGACTGGCGATTTGCCAGGTTTGTGTCTTCCAGAGCGGATTGAAAAGGCTTTGAGCGATGCAGGTGTCTTGTACAACTGTCTGAATTCATCGACCTTGTGTCCCATCTTGACCGACCACTCCGACTTCAATTTCTTCGAAATCGCCGACTCTACATATATTTTGAAAGCCACCTTTACTTCTTGGCGATAATCCATAACGTACTCGTCACTAAAGTCCTTTGATGAGTATAACAAAGCCAGAATCTGATCCTGACGGTCCGACGGTGTGGTTTTGAGAACCATTAAGAGACGAGTGATTGGTAGACGAAGTGTATGGTAAATATGTGTTCGTAGAGTCTGCAATCGTCCAACTTCAATCTTTGTGCAGATGGCAGCCCGGACACGTCCGATGTTATCTTCTGTAAAGTTGAGAGGTGGGGGATCGTACATGTCTATTCCACGCATGTATTGTAAATGTACATGGCTTGATATAGGAAATACAATAAGTCCTTGTACGTCTTTCCATTCACACAACTTCGGCATTATGTAATCGTTACGCATGAGGATACGCTGTCTTTTGAGCTTTGCCTTGGCACATGATACGGCCGCTCGAGCCTCTGCCGAGCTAGGAGCGCTCGCTAGCTTCTTTTGTGCTTGATCGACTTGCTCGTGACAAACTTGAAGACGTGGGCGTGACTCGTCCGATATAGCCGGAGGATCACTTGTCACGTCGTCAATTCGTGTTGCAAGTAGAATCACATTACCGGGACCTTTCTGCATTGTGTACTGACGAACGTGTTCTTTAGTAGCGGGATCTGTTGCAATGCGGTCAATGTTTGCAAGCACAAGCACCATTGAACAATTTCGAAGATATGATTTCGTTGCTTCACGTCTCGCAAGACTAACATCTGATAATCCTGGACAGTCGGCAATTGTGAAGCCTTGTCTGAGGATCGGACTGTTAATGTGAAAGCGAATCAGTTGAACCAAAGGCCACATGGCATCCTGATTGTTGTTTGCTTTCCGAGTGTATCCACTCAACGATGCTTCCACAACTTTGATATCCTCAGACTTCATTTGCAATTTATTCATGCATTGCTGAATGATCTTTTTGCAATGCTTTTGTAATCTCTTAATCTGCGTTTCTTGCTGATTTGTTGCGGTCAGTTTCTTCATCATTGATCCAATGTTGCCAGGTTGGAAGCCGCGTATTGATCCAAATAACTGGCATAGATATTCTTCTGCCGTATCCAATTTCTCTCTATCCTCCTCAATCTCTGCTTGTTCCAGTTCTGCATCATCTTCATCCACACTACACATTTTTTCATTTTTGATTGCTGCATAATGAGTTGCACAAATCTCAAAATGTTCGCGAATTTCCAACATAATGATGCTCTCTGCTTTGAGTATCACTTCGACACGATATGGGATACTTTGAGTAGGAACATCAACATATTCACTCACCACCTGAGTGCAACTTTCCCCAAAGTCTCCAGCCCTTGCAAGATTTTCAACGCCGAGGAAGCTGTTGATGAATGTTGACTTTCCTGTGCCGGCAGATCCAATTAGTGCAACGTTGATTGTATCTCCTTTGGGAAGAACTTTGTTCTGCGCGAGCTGTTTCAATAATTCTTCAACCTCTGTACTGTTATTAGGCAGATGCTCAAGCTCTTTGAGGATGACTCCGATGCCATCGGCTGTGAGTTTGACAGCATTGATGTACTCAGGTCGATTGGAGGTGATATCAGGCAGTCGTTCGTGAAGAACATAATTGAAAGGCTGATTGGAAGAATATTCCTCTACCTGTCTGAGCAGATAGTTGTAATCAGTCGGTGTCCATAATGTCTTTGGTCGTTTACTAAGTTGGTTCGCATGATTCTCGGTACTAGCAGATCTTTTGGGTCGAGCTATTCATTATGATCAGTAGATAGTCATATCATAGATTGTATATCGATAACAAACCCATGGCTATTATGGTGAATGCTCGACCATCAACTTGATAGTTATTGTTTTGATTATAATGTCTTAATGGTAATATATAATTGATTGATAGTTGTGTAAGAGCAATAAGATACGAAAACGAGAGTTGGTGATATGCAAAGTGAAAGCTTTCATAGGACTGAAAAATGAAATGAGAAACTGAAACGACTACTATTATTCACATTTTATAATGGTACAAAATGTGAATACATTTAGTAAAGAAGCTTGGAAATAGACTTATCTCTTAGGAATACATGCGCTGAGTCCTTGAAGTAGAAGGTACTTTGATAATTGCGAATGCGGGACTTATCTATGTGTTCCGACTTTGACAACCGGCTACGCGCTTATCAGACATGAAATAGTGCCCAAGCTACTGTTATAAGAATCGTGATTAAACTGTAGTGTGGAAGAAAAGTGAAAGATGAATTATAGGATTACGGACACGTATTTCAGTAGCCTATATTTTATCATCATCGTTGGGACGGGCGCATCTATTGCGTCACTCTACCAAAAACGCTTGAACATTTCATCGCGTAAAAATCTGCATTGATGATCTACAGGCATATTTACTACAATACTACGTGACTACATTAAGTATTGAAGATACACACTGATTTAAATAAAAAAAATTGAATCTGTCAGAAGCGAACAACCATTGCTACTAGTGATAACCCTACGCGGATAAAGAATCTAATCGGAATTCTGAGCAGGCATGCTGCTATCCATCAAGTCTACATCTAGAAAGACTGCTTCCACCGAGCCGACAGGATCAAAACAGTTTGTCATATCCTCATCCTCAACATCCTCTACAAACGGTTTCTGATAACGTCCTCTATTCGGTTCAAGTCCTTGACTACGTCGCAATTTCTCGTCAAAATGCACCTTCATCTCAGCTTCCCGGTTGGTTTTCCATGTCTCGATATCGCGAACACATTGTTGAGCCTGCGCAAACTTAGCACGTGCTATAGGAAGTGTATTGCTCAGAATAACCTCGAGCTTAGCCCTGGTTGCTTGGTCAGGAATACTTTTTGCCTTTGCGAAAAGGACTGCAAGATCCTTGTTGATATTTTGAAATGGTGTTTCGACAAAAGTGCGCAACTCTTCTTGAAAGTCAAAGCATACAAGCTTGAAGATGGCGTGGAATGCAGCCTGGAGTTCGCTGAACGGGCCAATTGATGAAGCATCTTTGATCTCCCGTCGAAGAAAATCCCACCGATGCTTAGTCCTCTTATGCTTGGGGAACTCGGCAGTATACATAGCTTTGTAGATGCCGCGCATGGCTTGGTTGAAACAACTGGATCTGTCCACCGTTGCAACCTTTTCCAAACCCTTCCTCAGTTTTTCAATAAAACAATCAAACTTCATTGGTAGATTGTAGTCGAACCATCTTCTGTGCTCCTTGAAATTTTCCCAAAATTTGTGAAATATTGACTTGAGCATTTTGATATTCTTGAGCTCGTCTTCCACTCGTGTGAACAGCCCGTGTATGTGCACTTTAATGAGGTGTGTTAGTGTTTTAAGCTTGGTTTCAAACTCTGTAAGCGATTTGCGGATATCCGGGAGTGCCTGCATGATAAGCTCTTGATTCCAATCGACGAGTGCAGGTTGTCGTTTTGGTCTGTGATAACCATTGTGTCTAGCAAAAGCGGCCAGAGTACGAAAATGTGTAGACTGCTGGAAGCCGTCCAAGAGATGTTTTGTCTTATTTTCCCATATCGTTGCTTGATAAGTGGCCAAGGTATCCTTGACATGTTTGGTATAATATATGGTCAATTGTTCATTAACATCATCTTGAAGGGTTGTACTTTCTGAAACTGCATCTAAATGAAGACTGTCGAGCGACAAGTCGTCCGCAGCCGTCATATTGTCAAGCGTGAGCGATAGTCGAGATAGAGGTAGATAAGCGACATGATAAGTATGCTGATTGAGGGCCTGCAGCTTCCAGTCTTCTGATCTGATACACAAGTCTGAGCGCACAAGATACAAGTTATCTTCGCCGGGATACAATACTGGCAAAGGCTCGATGAAGGCTTTGCCGTCGACATAGACGCTATGTACCGCACTGGATATTGGAATGACCGTCAGTTGCGCACTCGACGGAATATCTTGATCAAAGAATATTCTTTCGAGAGCAAGTACTACATTTGCATTTCTTATCAAGATTCGGTTTCGTTGCAATGAACGCTTTGCAATAGAGTATTCGTAGGCTGCATCTTGGTAGGAGGGATTTGCGCGTTTCAATTTTATCAGGCTATTGAGTGAGCGTTTCTCTTCTTTCTTCAGGCTCGATAATAACGCCTTTTGTATCGGATCAAGCATGGTCGGATCCTGGTTGATACTATCAACCTTTGTGGGTAATAGAATTACATTTTGGGCGCCCTTTTTGTTGATGTAAGTTTTGATATATGTTCTTACGGTGTTGCTTGTACAGATACGGTCAATCTGAGCCATTATTATAACAACAGAACAATTTTGAATGTATTTCTGTGTTGCCTCTCTTCTTGCTAGATTCACATCCGATACACCAGGGCAGTCTGCAATGGTGAAACCATGAGCCAGCAGTGGTGAATCGAAGCTTATTCGAACAATGTCGACAAGAGGCCACCAACCGATGTCACCGCTCTCTGCAACGCTCGAATACTTCTCAACCTTTTCGCAGACTTGGTCTGCACTCTCACAAACGAGAAGTAACTGGCGTGACCCTTGACACATACCCTCGTTGTATAGAGCTGACCTACATGCATCTTGCAAATGCTGAATGGTGTGTTCATCTTTTTCACATGGAAGATTAACAGCCGTCTGTCGAAGTGTTTCTGCATCCGAATATTCTGGTAGATTTGCAAACACCTGTAGAAGGTATTCCTCTGCAGTAGCCACCTCAAAATCAGACTGCATGTCGTCTTCATCATCATCATCGTCTTCATCTGCATTAGTGTCGCCAATATCATCATTCTGACTACGAGCCGAGGCCATATATCGCTGAAAATTGATAGCGATTTCCTGATTTATCAACGATACATCCTTAAATTCAACAGTAGCTATGAATGCACTTGGTTGACCCGCGACATGCGCGAATTCCGTGACTACCTGTGTGCAACTAGCACCCGAATCACCCTGCTTAGTCAGACCTGGATGGCCTAACAATGCACCAAGAAAGCTCGATTTGCCATGCCCGGCATCACCGACAAGGCCAACCTTGATGCTCTCTTGTGGAGTAATAATTTTGTGTTTCTGGATTTCTGCCAGAAGAGTATCGATCTCCTGGCCTCTTGCATCGACAGTTTCAAGTTCGTTTGCAACTATGTCTATTGCTTCTGACACAAGCCGTTCCGCTTTGGCATATTCAGGAAGTGATGAAGGCATTTTTGGAAGAGCTTCATGCACAGCATAATTATAACATGCAGGAGTAATATAAGTCTCCAAAGGCTTCCACTGATAGTTCAATTGAGTCCCAAGTGAAGCCTGTGTCCTCTTAGCAGCTTTATCTGCAGATCCATCGTCGTCAAGTGGTCTTTTGGATGTCATTTAAGAATAGTGAGCGTTTTAAGTACTATTGATGGATTGTGGAGATAATGATGAAATGATACAGGTAATGAGAAAAGAATATAGATAATGATGAAAAGATATAAAGAATGATAAAGTATTGATTCGATGATGTATATATATGAAAAGAGGAAAAGAAATGCAATAGCAATTTTTTGAGATATGACTCAAGTGAAGATTGCAGAAGTGAAGTATTACCTATCTTACTAATTACAACAAATCTAAATTCTAGTGAAGCAAGTGAAGTAGCGTAAGAAGCCATAGTGTTAAAAGTGGATACTGTAATGGTATTGACCGGTCTTGTTATGAAAAGACAAGCTAATGATCTACCCCGAAAATCCGCATCGGAGAAATTTATTACATAGGCTGGCTAGGTATGCCAAGCATTACATAACTCTATCGATTGTTTGTGGCCAAAAGAAGAAAATGGATTTTCTGGTTTTGTATGTAAAATCTCAAACCCATCAATTGGTAGTGCAAGAAGTAAATTCTGACATGTGGATCCAAGCTGAGGCGTGTCACATAGAAATGAAACGTTTGATTGGTCTCCGCCTCAAAAGTTTCCAAAAGTCACTCACGTTCGGCGAGATCCGACGAACAATGATCGACAAAAGGGCTGTCGCCTAACTACTGTACAATCTTTTGGTTTGAAACAAAAGATATGGTTTGAACAAAAGATATGGAAAAATATTTTAGACCGGATTATGGCCGTGTAGAATTGCCTGGCTCACCCAAAGAAAGGAGGATACGTTTATCAGCATGTTATCAACTTGTGTCTATCAAACAAACTCCAGCCGCATCTCCCCGGTTTTTTCTTCGCGAAAAGCTTTTTTGTTGCGCATTAAGAATTTTTTAAAGTGCGGCAGATCCTGCGAACCATGACACGTTAGCTGACCCAATCCACTGGAAATCTTTTTCCACCAAAACTCAAAAGTTTGCTTGGGACCTGACGAGTCGAGTCAATTCATTCATTATCTCTTGTGTACTCGTTTAGCTTTGTCTTGACCAATTGCTCGACAATCTTTTGTACCGTCTTGATCTTTTACAAGTCGTCGTAAATCTTGATTTCCCGGAAGCAATTTCCATTCTACGAATGGCCTCGTCATTTGTCAGGTTACCGTCATATTTATACAGATGTCTCATTCCGCAACCAATGGAGAGGAAAGCGAAATTGGAAAGTCCAAGACATCAATGTCGAGATGGACAAGGGGCGGACGGAAGATTACATATAGTCTTAATGTCATACAACAGCCAGTGAGAGCTCGAGCATGTGGTCAGGGAATGAAATGTAAGGCATTCGACTAGTGTATCAGGTGAACAATGCTAATAATATTCAAACAGCAACTCAAGATCGAAGACCAATTGATCCTCCACCCATAATTGATCTGAAAATATTCGAAGGCGAGGGAGAGTATCAGAGGGATATCACATTCTTATTGAACGCCAATTACTTTTTGGTAGTGAGTTTGGAATTGGCTTCCACTCCTCCTCCAGAGCCGGTTCTCACTCCAGGAAGCGAGAAACCTCAGCCAAACTTGGCGGGAGTACCAATTGCAAGTCTGGTATACTTAGATAGACCTAGTCCGGCAGGTTATTTCATCTTCCAAGACCTATCCATTCGACATGAAGGCAAATACCGTCTAGTCTTTAACCTTTTCGAGACTCTCAAAGATCCACAAGACGATGATGTCCAGGACGGCTTGGAACACGCGTCGTTTCCGTCAGCGGCTCATGTCACTGGTCGTATCGAAGTCAAGTCTAAAATCTTCACCGTGTACAGTGCAAAGAAGTTTCCAGGACTTGCATCAAGTACTGAGTTGAGTAAGACATTGGCGGATCAAGGATGTCGAGTAAGGATACGAAGGGATGTTAGACAGAAGAAAAAGGAAAAGCATGGTCAACAGGAGGAAGAAGCTGTAGGAGAGATGTATACCAACCCTGCCGCTCAGACAAATGAAAGACATCGGTCCTCGAGTCGGGGTCATTATCCACCTCTTCTGCCGTCTCCACCGTGTTCAGAAAAAGCAAAGGATTCGGAAAGGGCACCAAGACTTATCACAAGACCAGATCAAAGACCGACAAATTCTAATGTACGATCTAATTGGACAACACCACCAATTACTCAACCATTCAATTCAGATGCTTCCATGATATATCCAGATCATAGGTCGTCGATGAGAATTAACTCTACTCAATACATACCTTCACGATCTTATGGATTTACGGCTGAGCAAATGGGTGCTGGTAACTCAAATCGTCAATATACAGCTATGCCGACAATTCTTCCCTCTCAACATGCAAGATTGTCTGGACCACTCAATATCACAAGCTCTCCAAATCCGAATCCGAATCACCACTCACGACCGCTAAATGGTCGTCATATCTTACCATCAGATGATGTCAGGCCCTCCACGTCATCTGAACGCTGCATGCAGTCCCCACAATCCACAAGTCCTTATCCCGATCCTCGTCGTGATTCTCACCTGCCGCATTCTTCGCCATACCACCAACACGCCTCATACTCTCCGTCAATACACTCTGACGAAATGGCACGGTCTCATCACGTTCAGAGAACCCTACCAGCACTCGACACATCATTCACCACATTCTTTCCTCGGACACATTACGAAGATTCTTCTGCAGCAACAACAGCATTTCGAGAACAGGTTTCTCACAACAACATTCCATCTCCTGCACAATCAACTCACCACGATCCACCATACAATTACAATCCAACCCCACGAGATCTCCACGCATCATCTACCTCGTCTCGAACAGTCAAACGTTCTCATGCCGATGCATTCGACTCGGCCGATAATCCGCCACACTCTGCGCCACGACGACAATCTCTCCCATCCCTCAACGCATTAAAAATAAGTCCTCGAATCGATAGTAATGCGCCGACAATCCCATCTAGTTCGGCTCCGTATTCTCGCTTCGATCGACCTCCTGAGCCACAGGAATCAAGTGATGGAATCCTCGAATACACCAACGACGATAACAAAAGTAATGGAAGTTTACTGATGAAAAACGAACTCGAACATGTGGATGGTTCTGCTCGTCCGCGGTCGATCTCTTACCAAAGAGTCAATGGAACTATGGCGCATGTTACCTTTGAACCATTGCAGGGACAATGGGGTGTCAATGTTTAACATGTCTGACTAGATCACATTAGTGTAAATACAATTGGACAGAGAGGAATGAGACGTAATCTCATTCCTTTGTTTGTCCTTGATAGTTTCTCTCTTATTGTACATATAGTATACTTGTAAATGCATAAATACATAACTTATATTAACACGTGTAAAAAGTAATGATGCGCGTTAAAAACCAAAACCATAAAGTAATAATGTTCATCACGAACCCATCAATAATATGCAATCATCACGACGACAAGGAAAATAGGCGTTTATTCTTGTAACGGATTTTATTCATATTGCTACTACAATGGAAAAAGACTTTATATTAACTTGAATGAAAAGAAAGAAACAAAAAAGAAATCGTGAGCGTTTATTACTCGGGGTTTTTTCTCTAAAAATCATATTTATTTGCACCTCCACAAACATGTACACTTCATCATGCATATTTTTATTCCTCTGCTTCCAACGGATGCTCCTCTTCATAATGTTCTTCACCTTCTGATACAGATGCTTCTTGATATTGTTGATATTCAGAAACGAGATCGTTCATGTTAGATTCGGCCTCTGTAAATTCCATTTCGTCCATTCCCTCACCAGTATACCAATGCAAGAAAGCTTTACGTCTAAACATGGCCGTGAATTGATCACCGATACGTTTAAACAAGTCTTGAATGGATGTGGAGTTACCGACAAAGGTTGAGGACATCTTAAGACCACGGGGTGGTATAGAGCAGAGAGCAGTCTGTACATTGTTTGGAATCCATTCGACAAAGTAAGCAGGGTTCTTGTTTTGAACATTACGGATTTGATCTTCGACTTCCTTCATTGAAACCTTTCCACGGAAAATGGCAGAGCAGGTCAAGTATCGTCCATTACGGAAGTCAGCACCAGCCATCATGTTTTTAGGATCAAATATTTGTTGGGTTAATTCGGGTACAGTTACAGCACGGAAAGAAGAAGCACCACGGCTGGTAAGTGGAGCAAAACCGACCATGAAGAAATGTAGACGGGGGAAAGGAACCATGTTGACAGCGAGTTTACGAAGATCGGAATTGAGTTGTCCAGGGAATCGAAGACACGTAGTAACACCAGACATGACAGCAGAGACAAGATAGTTGAGGTCGGCGTGAGATGGATTGGGAAGCTTGAGTGTACGCTTGCAAATGTCGTAAAGGGCTTCATTATCGATACAGAACGTCTCGTCAGAGTTCTCTACCAATTGATGTATCGAAAGAGTGGCGTTATAAGGCTCGACAACGGCGTCTGATGAGTTGGCCGAAGGTATAACCGAGAATGTTGCCATCATACGATCTGGGAATTCTTCACGAATCTTTGAGATGAGAAGTGTTCCCATACCAGATCCAGTACCTCCTCCTAGAGAGTGGGTGATTTGGAATCCTTGTAAGCAATCACAGCTCTCTGCCTCGCGACGAACAACATCAATTACTTCGTCAACAAGCTCGGCTCCTTCGGTATAATGTCCTTTTGCCCAATTGTTTCCTGCACCGTTTTGAGCATGAATGTAATTGTCGGGACGAAAGAGCTGTCCAAGAGGTCCGCCACGGATAGTATCCATGACACCGGGCTCGAGATCGACCAGAACTGCACGCGGTACATATTTGTTTGTAGCAGCCTGAATAAGAATAATTAGAAATATACATTGCATATCCATTGGATAAATATTATACCTCATTGAAGTAAACATTCATACGTTCAAGTTGTTGGTCAGATGTACCCTCGTAACTATAGTATGTAAGCATCTCCATCATCTCTAAACAGATCCAATCTCGTAACTAACATTCCGGCAGGATTCAAGCCATGTTCGCCAGAAATGGTCGACCAAAAGGCACTACCAACTTGGTTACCCTGTATATTGTATCAATTTCACTACACTCTTCATTTATTTATATTGTGACCTGATAAACATACACATTGACCGACTTGAAGGTGGACCTAATAATCATATCAATTAGTCAATGTCATAAATTGGGGATTGTATATCAATGTGTCATGTAAACACGCGTCGAATACAATGACAAACATGATTGTTTGGGATAGACACTCACAATCTCACGCATTGTGAATTAGTCGTAGGTTGTCTCTCCTCTTACTATGTCAAAGCTTGTCAAGCCAATGACAAAATTAGGAAAAAAAGCTGCGACGTTGACTGAAAGATGTCGTTTAAAAAAAGGGACGGGAGTAAATGCAAACAGAGGGGAAAGCAAAAGTCGCGACGCAGTTTGTGATGAACCAAAGGAGAGATTATTTGTTTCCCGCTTTGGGCAAGCACGATCCCTCTGCAAACTTTGGGTCACCGTTCCCCACGTCCGAGGATTTTCCGGTTTCTTGGTCGATTCTTTGTTTATCTTTGTAAACAAAAGATGTGACCCAGGTTATATGTGGTTTGTGGGCCTACTGCAATTTATCAGATAACCATACGCAAGAGACTTCAATATGGTGGTTACGACTCGTTTCTCAACGGAGCCAGTCTCCGCAGATGGTAATTACATGAATGATACACAATTTGGTAAATGCAATTCAAGAATTTCTATTCACTATATTAACTTGATATATAGCGAATTACTTGGCAGATCTTCGGAGTCATAGAGCAGCAAGATTGAACAGCACACGAATCCTACCTCGAAATAAATCCAAGGAAATAAAGCGCGGACAGGAACAACATGACTTCACGGACTCAAACGGCAGGAGATCTGTCAGCACATCTAGCAGGGATGGCGAAAGTCAACCCCACTGCGAATCTGTATGCAATGATGATGACGACATAGTCCAAAATAATTCCAGATGGCTGGAGAGGCAAGAAGCAAGATCCCTTCGAATTGCTCTGCAGGATTCGAATTTGATGGCCGAGCGACAAGTGGCAGATATGGCCAACCACGAAGCTAGCAACCTCATCAGAAGCCATATGCAGACCAAGAAACTAAACTTTGCTCCAACTCAAGACGATAATGATCTCACACATACAGATAGAGAGATAGCATCAAGAACTAAACCAAAATCATATCACGGTCTTGCCCATGCTGTCGCAAACGATATTGCAATGTTAAAGAGACGCGTGAGCAGTGGAGAAAGACGCCGTGCGAGCGGTGAGAAGAAGATGTTCCCGACTGCCGAGGACAGAATATTTGAGGATCCCGAGCCAATTCCCGAAGAGTCAGACCATGCAACGCTACACAAGTTGGATTCACAGCCAAGCTCGGATTCTCATACTCTAGAGCACGTTCGAAGAAATCCATTTGCAAGAGCTCGTCTCAATCGAGACTCAACAAGAGGGAGACAAATAAACATAGCACCTAAGAAGCAAGATCAGGATAATTCGGAGAAAGACCAAGTCTGTAGGGAAAACGCAGCCTTTTCATGGTATTCTGATTATAAAACTAACTTGCGCTCGACACCAATATTGGATCAAAAAGCTTCGGAACCTGGAAAACTTCCGATCGAGATCCGTAGCGAAGAAATCAGAGCTGCAACAGGTGCTAAAAGAAGATCTAACCCACGACTGCCTCAACCTACCGTGATAAGTCCATCTATGAATCGACCAATAACAAGCTTCGAACCACATCTTCCAAATACATCATCTGATGGGCGTAACATGAAGCACAGCGACAATACGCAGAGCACGAAACTTGATGAATTCAATCGTGCTAATCAGCCGTTGAAAATGCAACCTCGTTTGTATGCAAATGACCGGACTGCGCCAACCACTACTTTTGTGCCATTACGGACGGCGACAGACTTACCAGTCCCAATACCAATACTCAACTTGCCAGATGACGATGGAGGTATGAATTCGAAAACATTGGCAGAAGAGCCAGATATGGTATTCAACGATCCATTGCGTGAGACTGTTGGTGGTCGCAGAATTACTCCAGAGAAAATTCATCCGGCACCACCTCTGAGACATGGCAACTCAACAAGACGACCATTACCGGATCCGCTGAGATCAAGACAAACGGACCCAAAAACAGTTCGGATGCCTACGAGTCTATCTCAACAAAATTTGATGTCGGACAAAAAGGCAGTATTATGTGCAGGATGTTCATTGCCAATTGCTGGGAGAGTCTTGACAGCTGCGAGTGAGCGATTCCATCCCGAATGTTTCACGTGCCATCAATGTAACATCAACTTGGAATGTGTCGCGTTCTATCCGGAGCCGGATGACAAATATGTTCAGCGTATGGCTAGAATCCAACAGCGGATCATGAATTATTATGAGCTAGAAGACGAACCTTCACAAGGAGATGAGCAAGACGATGAACCTGCCCTCAAGCGTTTCTTCTGTCATCTAGATTACCATGAGCTGTTCAGTCCAAGATGTAAGAGTTGCAAGACACCAATCGAAGGAGAAGTGGTAGTTGCTTGTGGTGCTGAATGGCATGTCGGTCACTTTTTCTGCGCACAATGTGGGGATGTAAGTACAACATGGTCAAACCACATTCGTAGACTCTATACTGATAAATCTGCAAGCCTTTTGATTCGTCCACACCTTTTGTAGAAAAAGATGGATATGCATGGTGTGTAAACTGTCACACAAATCGATATAGTTCAAAGTGCAGGAAGTGCAAGAAACCCATCACTGATCTTGTCATTACCGCTCTGGACTCGGATTGGCATGAAGACTGCTTCTGTTGTACAGTAAGCATTTACAGCGATGTTTAGTTGTAGATTTATTTCTAATCAATGTCGATAGGACTGCGGAAGTAGTTTTGAGCAAGGTCAATACTTCTTGAGGGGTCCGAAGTCGGATCCAGTATGTGTAAGATGCGAAGATCTAAGACTCAAGGCTTGATTGCGAAAATGATCGAGTCCACCACAACATCGGACTTTGATGCCCTTTGTTAACCCTTGCCGCTTTTTATTCTTAACCCCACGCTGACAAAGACCCTTTTTATAAAAAATTAAAAACATACAGTGCTGTAGAAAGTTAGAGTTACACCTAACCCCGCTCCAATTTTTTTTTAGTGTTCCATGAGACTTCAATGTTATGATGTCGTTTATCGTTCATGGTTATTGATCGTGTTTTTGTGGACGGCCATTTCCGCGTCCGATAACTGATCAAATTAGCGCGCCAGCTCCGGTACAGAAACACGAACTAATAACTACGAATTGTTGAACGAGAGAACTTCGTCGCGTTCGCCTAGCAGGGATCTTTGATTATTGATACTCGCCTATATATTTACAGCAATCACGAAAGGCCGAACAATCTGTGATATTTTTAATCACGGTCTTGTTTTATCCAATGAAGGGGTAAATACTGTAGAATCCACAGATAAGATCACGGAAGGTTGGCGACCTCATGAGTGGAGAAGATGCTTCATTGATTGCTGCTGAAACCCCATCACCTTCGAGTAAACATTTCATTCGGAGCAGAAAGGAACACACAACAGATGCGATTTCTTCAAACGATGCTAGCCGAGAAGTGACTGCTATACAAGAGAACCCAGTCCGTTATTATACGCCAGCATTGTTTAGTAAACAGATTGGGCGCTACAATACCGCGACCGAACAAAAAGCACGACCGCGTAAGGACACCCTTACTGGGGAGAGATATTTTACACCACATGCTCGATTGCCCCGAGAATTCGACAGGGCAAAATTATCAAAGGGTGATACGCAGATCTCCGGCATCACGACGCAATTACAGGAGTCTGATTTATTATACGGGCAAGACTTGCAAGAGCTAGAAAGTCCAAGTTTCTCTCGACAAGTTCGTTCTAGTCTCGGTGAATCAGCTGGAATTAAGCCACTTTTCGGAGAGCACAGTGATTTCTTAAGTCAAGCCAAGGTATTAAAGAAGATGGAATTTACACCCCCAAGACCGAATATAAATCGGAATAGTTTAGAGGCTTCGCGGTGGGCAGACTCCCCATCAGTGCCATATCAGGAGGTTCCGTCAGAAGAAACGCAACAGATTCCGAAGCTTTCACCATCAACACCTCCGATAAAGGCTGCCGTCATGGCTAACGTTGCCTTGAAAGATCTTCATATGCATAAAGAGTCGATAATGGAAACACCAAGAAAACGAAAAAGGTTGGTTTGGAATGGACGACAATGCACCATTTGTCTCCCTGGTCACGGTCCCGAGATCATGGGTCGTCCATTTCCTATGACTCGGGATGATATGTCGTCAATGTTGGATACGTGGGATCAATTGGAATGCGAGCTTGCTGACGAGAATAAATTCATATCTGCAAGTCAGAACGGCGATTTTCGCGATACATGTAATAGTAACATCGATGATTTGCCGAGCGAGGAGGATTCACAGTACAATGTTAGATTGCCGGACTCCAAGCGATGGCAAATTTATGTGGATTGGTTAATGGAGGAAAAATTACGTGCCCTCGGTGTTGGAGCACCGGAAGGAGAGAATGAGTCTAAAGGTAGTCGTCAATTCTCGCCGTCGACTCACGCATCGGCTCTAGCTTCGATGAGATCAACTCCTGCTCTTTCGAATTCTGCATCAGAACCGCATTCGCAGACTATATCTTCAACCACTCCATCGTCATCAAGCTATGACTCCCAGCGGCAGCCTCCTTCAAGAGCCTCACGGACCTTGCACGTTTCGCCAAGCAGTCCAGGCTATCAATCAGCATTGCTCTTACAGAACAACTCAAGTTTAAACGCAGTTGCTCGAGACTTCTCTCCGACAATCTTGTCACAGCAAGCCCCTGCTCCAAACGTAACTGCTGCGATTGTTGCGCCTTTGGAATCTGGACACGTAAGCGTAGAGGTGGATATGGCAACAAATATGCTTCCGTCCCTTGAAATACCGATAAATAGTATCGACAAGCAATCTCGAGTAATTCACAGTCAGGTTGACCAACAACATGGTTCTTATGAGTCGGCGAGGAGACCATTGTCAATCGTGACATCTAACGCTGTACCATTTGCTACATTCCAGCCATTCAACCAGGTTCCATTCGTTCTTCAAGCACCTTCCCGACTACCTTCTTTCACATTCAAACCACAGCTAGGTTTGCCACCAATGCCACTAAGGAGAACCAGTTCTGGCAACTATACCGAAACTCAATCCACATTTCCGAACAGCCTTCCTAGACATGCCTCACTAGGTAGTCTAAATGTTGCAGCGGCAGCTTTTGAGCCCCAAAGTTTCGTACCGCAATCCAAGGATTTTAGCTTTTCATCAGGCTATACATTCCGACCTGATGCCAAGCCATTTCAACCTATCCAGCAGACTTCAACCCAGCCTATCTTTGGCAACATACCTGCCGCTGTCGATCAAGGGCCAACACGGCGACTGAAGCCTGCTCAATTAGGTCGCAATACCGTAACAACCAAAGCTGATGATTCAGACCTCACCGAAGACGAATCTGGTCGTCTAGTCCCAAGACTTGATCGACAAAAGAGAGCGTTCAAGGTCGCTCATACAGATGGAAACGAGATTCCGTTATTCGCTACAAGACCAGCTTCTCCCATCAAGGATGAAGCCATCAACAAGTTTGATCTAAAGGACATGATAGGCGAGAATGAATCATCAAGTCAACCTGTTCCTGATGTCAAGTCCTCTTCACCAATCATGGAGTCTGCAAAAGATACCCCCCAATATGCTAGCGTCCATAATTCGCCAAGGTTGTCGATAAAATCATCAGAGGCAAATTTTCCAAGACAGGAAACGACTCACGCTTATGCCGGTCCTACAGAGGCTGAACAACCATTTCGATCTCCCACGGTCGAAAAAGCTATGGCTCCGGTTGATAATGATCTTGAGGATCTAGATAAAGGCCATGAGTCATATACGTCGGCAGGTGTCGCTGATCAGGAGATTGAGATTGAATATGTGTTACATGATCCTGACCAATCAACCGATGAACTTCTTGCTATCGTACACGAATCTGCGAAGAACAGTCAGGCATCCCCTCGGAGCGTACGTCGTCACGGCAGGTCCTCTTCAAGGTCAGTCCGTGACAGATCCATAAGCTGGTCTTCAAATCCAAGATCTATCATCACACATAATACAAATGCTAAACGCCACAGTAGAGGAGACATTAACCTTGGGCCGCACATACCTACATTAATACATGATCATAGCGATCAATCAGATGTGGATCGAATTCATCATGGTGAGAACGAACCTAATGTCAAGCAGAGTTTGCAGCACGCAGGTGAATTGAATAAAAATGATGATCGCCTCGCACAAACCATTCAGACCCGATTACAACCATTGCAGCATCAAATCGAGAAACTCCATGAGGCATTTGAGCGTGGCAGACCTGTAGATTCTAATTCTCTGACCAGAAGACTACCATCCGCGGTCCGTGAGAGTGACGCGGACGATGAAGATGATGATGAGGCCGTAGCTAACAGTAGTTTCCTCAATCGTTCGGTATCCAGGCCTCGTGGTCGCACTTTTGAATTGATAAGACAGGCTATCAGTGACGTTTTGTTGTCACGAGCCGCCCTGCCTGATGGTTCAGCTATGCGTGAAGAAGAGTATCTACAAAGCTTGGATAATATCAATAAACGCTTGGATAAGATACTTGCCAAAGGACTAGACGCGGATGACGTAAGGGAAGCGGTCGATGATGCTTTACTCAAATCATCGACGGCAATTGTTCATGTATCACGTTCTCCCAACACTGTTTTGCCTCCTCAGGACGGCTTTGACGAGAAGAAGTTGCTGCGTCTTGCAGAAGAAGAGTTAGATCTTCTCCGTGCATCAATAGCTGACAAAGAAGGTGCAGTAAATGCTCTAGAGCGTGAACGTGTTACTATGCGGGAACGCCTCAACGCTGTAGAAGATTCCAAATTTCGACTCGTAAGAAAACTCGACATTTTGGAAGCGGAAAACGTTGATCAGGGTGTAGCTCTGGAAGAATATCGTGCATCGAGAGCCGGATGGAGAGCTGATATGGATAAAATGGAAAATGAGAAGCAAAACCTAAGGATTGCCGTGACAGATTTGAATGGTCAATTAGCTGATAGTAATAATCTCCGTGATAATATGCGTGACAAGATTGATAGAATCCATACAGATATGGCCGCTGCCGCCGAACAATTGGCTAGTCAAAAAGCAATATGGCAGAGACAAAATGCAGAGTTACAAAAGCAATACGCCATATTGCAAAACCGAGTAGAAGCAGAAATGCAGCTACGGAATAATTTGGATATAGAAATTGGTAGACTTCGGCCTTTGGTATCTGAAGGAGAGGTTGCAAAATCACAATTGACTCAAATGATACGTGCAAAGATCTTGATGGAAGAAACCGTGTCAACGCTTCGAGATGAAATTAATGAAAAGCAAATCAGTAATTCGCGTGTTCATAGAGAACTTCAAGATGCTCGAGAAAATAGTCGTATAGAAGTGCAGAGGGCGCAATTGATGATTCAGGCTAGTGTTGCTTCTGTAAAAAGTGAAGCGGAGGCTTCTAGAGCAGGCTTAGAAAGTAAATTGTCTATTGTTCAGACGCAATTGGCCAATAATGTGGCACTCATGGAGGCGATGAAGACTAGACATGAAGTTTTGATTCAAGAAGAAGCTGATCTTCGAAGGGATACACTTCTCAAGGTCAATGAAGCCAGTTCTACCGCTTTGGAGGCCTTCAAGAAGCGTCACGAAGAGGATGTTCAATATCTCCATCTACAGAAAGATCGAGTTGTCGAGGAGATGAAGCAAGATCAGTTACGATCAGAAGGATTCTGGGCTCAGCGTATGAATATGGCAGAGGAAAAGAGTGAACATCTGAAGCAACATATCATACATTTGGAGGATAGATTGATTATTGCAAAAGAGGCTGCCACCGCTGCTGTACAGGCCGCCAAATCTGCCACTCTTCAACCACAATCATCAAAATCTCTCGAGCCTGAACGTGTCTCACCTCAAGCCCTTCGTGAAAGTATTCTTACCTTGCAAGAACAACTTGAAGATCGACAGGCAAGTCTCGAAAGATCAACAATTATGAAATCAAGGAATGATGAGACAATTAAGCGACAAACGGCTGAGATTAGTTGGTTACGAGAACTACACGTCCTTCGTTCCGATGATCTCAACGACCTGATAGCTTGTTTGTCATCAGAAGATGATTTTGATAGAATAGCGGCTCGAGATGCAGGTATACGAATACAAACATCGATGAAGATGTATGAAAAACAACATTTATTATCAACAGACTCTGATGAATTAATCTCTGAACAAAGTGGTAATCAAGAATCATCGCTTCCTCAACAGGCATTATCTACCTTGACAGCGTTTGCGTCTCCCAAAGCAGCCCATTTAGCAGCAGCGATAGGCAATTGGCGAGCAAGAGGCGCACCTAGTCTCCCACCACGTCAGACTCCACGGTCAAAATCCGTTTTCATACCGTCAATCACATCATCTGCTAAATCATCTACCAAATCCATTGACGACGATAGTTCTCGACCGACTATCTCTCGTAACATGTCCAATTCAAGCACAGCCGTGAAAGGAAGTAGGGATCTATCCACACCCCTCCGTCGAGCATTCTCCTCATCGCCTTCTTTTCCTTTCCAATCCCTCTCTTCGGAAAACGGCGTCATGACTCCTCCTGCTAGCGCCTCTTCGGCAAAAACGTCTTTGTCGACACGTACTATCCGCAACCAACGCGACCACAGACATGGTGAAAAGGGTGACGGGAGAGAAAGTGAAGACGAGTCGTTTTTGAATGATTTCGATCACGACGATGATGATGCAGAGGAGCTGGAGCCTTTGTCATGAGATATCATGAGAGTTTGCAGGAAAGAGGGTTATGAACTTGATGATGTTATGATATTATATACATATATATATATGCAAATAAATAGTATTGGAACGAGTATATAAAGTATGTAGAGTAGAGTAGAGCAAAGTAAAGTAAGCTCTTGTTATGCACTTTGGTATAATAGTGAATTATGATGGTACTTTTCCATTTCTACGTCGGAATTATATTGACAAGTACATGCCATTTCCATTCTGATTTGTGTTGGTCACGTAAAAAGAGATCATATACATCCACCTAACCTAGTCTATCGCTTGACTTTGATCAATTGATAATGCATAATGATATGGAAATACATAACGTCACGATTCAAAACATGCAGTAACGTTATGTGCAGTAGATAATATATTGAGCAAGAAAAAATTATATATATTACAGTACTTAGTTATGTTTACAAGATATTACGAATGAACAAATCATCGAGTTATATTACAATTTTAACGTCGGTCGTAGAACTATATATCAAACTAAACCAGCAGTTGTATTAGTAGGAGAGAAAGAAGCCGGAGGTATAGGAGGTGACGAAAATCTCTGTTGAGATTGATTTAAAAATGTATTATTATTATTAGTAGGATTGTTCACATGTTGTACAGTAGATGCGGATTGTGGACTTGGATATGTAGATTGTATATATTCACTCACTAAACCACCAGTCGTGTTTATTCCGTTAGAGGACGCAGATGATAGGGAATTCTGATTCTCTCTGTTGATGAAATGCTCGGGCGGAGAGAGTGAAAGTGTTGATTTGGTCAGAGTCCTCAAAGGATGTAGAGATTGTAAAGGTGGAGAATTATTATTCTGGTTTGCTTGGTGAAGTAAAGAGATTTGTGGAGATGATAATTTACGCGATTGTTGTTGCTGTTGCTGCTGATGAAGAAAGAATTGTTCGATCTGCAAAGTATTATTTGAAGAAGGGGATAAAATACCAGATTGTTGCTGTTGTTGAATGTTCCATAAATGAGAATTTAAAGCAATCAAAGTCGGTTGGGCAGAATGATCAAAATCATCCCGTAAAGTCATATTTCCCCACCGTCGACCAAAAGAATTCAAAATTTCACTGAGCTGCTTGATAGCAGTCAATCTATTGATAATCTTATCTTCGGGACTCGAATAATGAGATGGAAGGCGAGGAATATCTACATTTCCACCATTGACAAATTGAGTATCAGGAAGGACATTCAATGATAATTGATCAGTATGAGTGGCCGTGAACTCTAAAAGTCTCTTGCCTATCATATGTGTTCTCATATAATCGTCAAAAGTAAGGGATACTCGTTGAGAAAGGATACCGATAGCTGCATGGAGTAATGCGACATATGATATACAATGCTCACATAACAGCGTCAATGCATAAGAATCTGGTGACGGGTTCCTTGGTGAAGGACCAAGAATATGAATGTACGAATAAAGTAATTCAAGTTCAAGCAGAACCTTTGAATCTGATCCGTCAATCGGAGCTATATTTTTATGCCATGCTGTCATTGTGTGATAAGTTTGCCAGATATACGAATATGGTTCTAGCCATAATTCTCGACCTGAAATAAACATATCATAATACCATCTAGATTGTATCTTTCGCACGGCAATATAATCAATACTACTATTAGATCCTTTAAGCCATGTCCGAGAATGCGGACTTGCTGCACCTCGCGAATATTTGGGTATTGCTACGTTTGTAGAGTCATCAGAGAATGAATAAACTCTAGATTGCACCATAGCTGATGATCTATCGAGGAGAAAAACATTATAAAATACCCGTCGACGTAACTCCAACTTTGTTTTTGTAGTCATAGTGGAGCTCGATGGATCCTGGTGAAGACCAAGATCGATCATGGCACGAGAGGCAGCTCCAATCAAGTTCCATGAATCAAAATGAAAAGGATCGTAAGACGCATACTGGGCTAGAAACAACAAACTTTGAATATTAGATATCGATCCAGGTCGCAAAACAATCTCGGCATACTCTAATGCAGCATTCACATGACCCACGCCGTCTAGATAGTGTTGATCACCTTGTTGTTCTGACAAACTGGCACTGCTAATTGCCAAAACCATTCTTACATTCCAATGATCTCCAGCAGATGCCATGTGTCTTTTAGATAGCTGAGACTGATACACCGAGTCTACAGAAGAATAAAGGCTCGATTCTTTGAAGAAAGGGAGAAGTGGATAAACATGATCGAGGTAATGCTGTACGGTCGTGAGGGTAGTATGTCGAGATGGTAGAGGTGGAATGAATTTCGAGCGTAGTCGATTCTTACATGAAGCAAATAGAATCAATCTGGCGTACGACATGAATGATGTGAAACCAAAATAATCCCTAGCTGTGGCATTGACAGTTCTACAAACATATTCGTGAGATTTGAACGTAACAATTATATAGATTGGCACTTACAAATAGCCGAAATCAGATACCAATTCATCGATATCTTGTGCTTCCTTTCTTTTCGTCATAACTGTAGACTTGTGAACGTCTTCTTCGTCTGCCCTTTTGTGCTCTTCCCCTCCATGAATCTGAGTCGAGATATTTGTATGTACATCACTTGCCGGTGATATATTCCGTAATTGTAACTCTTTCAGTATTTTCTCCAGTTTCTCTACTCTGGTCTCGAGTGTAGCAACATAACTACGCTCTTTGCCTTTTGCAAATTCATCGTTAGCGCTAGCACATTCAAGCGCCTTGCCATTCTTCTCGCATGCTGAACATGCCGGTAGTTTTCCATCACACTTGATTTTTGCTGACCGACATCTTGAGCAAGCTGCTGATGGTCGACTGACTTTAAGAAGCGGGGTCTCGAGGACCATTATCCGGACCTGACCAATAACTAGTAGCTTTCTTGATGAAAATTAATTGTGAGATACCGTCTATGTTTAATTACAACGACTCAAACAGTGTCACTCCAATATCTCTTGGCAAGCCAAAAGTCTGAATTTCTAGGCTTGGACCCTTGATTGAATGACGTTAATGACAAGTCCGGTTAGGGGTGCCACAGTATGATACGGTCCGATGTTTTATAATATCGATTACGCATTACACTTCCCTACCTTGGCATCAATCTGTGCTACCAATCGGAAGCGACCCTCTGGCGTTGGCAAAAATGAAAATATCAACGATTTGTCATGTACAACACCTTTCTGCAGCACCGACATGGATAAATTTCATGGTTAAGGCGGAGAGAGTTTGACGCTCGATGCAGATCGCCAACAACATCGTTCCCACGTGGCGTCCAACCTTTTTTAAACACGCCACAGGTCGTCTGCATTTGCCCAAAAAAGAGATGTGAGTTTTGTGGCAAGTCTGGTACCATCATTCTGCCAATCAACTTAACCTGAAGTCTATTGTTACAGCAATTTCAATAAAATAATACAGTACTAACACTTTTATTCTCAACATGCAAAAACTTGTATGATATTATTGTAGAACGGTAATTTCGATGTTCGTACAGAGCCGCTAAAGTCAAATTTATTTCAAACCTGTACAAAATGGTTCGTCAAAGACGTTAAGTTATGGAGTAACTTCGTTTACTGATGAGGCAATTCAGATGAATAAATCAATGAGCTTTTAATAGTGATAGCTTTCAGAGATGCAAGATCGATCATCACCTACCAATGACTCTCAGGCCAGAAATCAATTCGTGAGATCGAGTCCAACCAAAAACGCATCTGATACTCAACGTTTAGCAAGAGTTGCACATACTTTGACCGCATGCACTCGATGTAGACAGGTATGTGCATTCTATAGGATCTCAGACCGCTTTTGCTGACATATACATAATAGCGTAAAACAAGATGTGACCCTGGTCTTCCTCGTTGCGGACCATGCGACAAAACCGACTCATTATGCGAATATTGGGATCCTGCCAAACGCTGCACCATCAAAAGAGATTATGTCGTGTGGTTGCAGCATCGTGTAGTTGATCTCGAGCGGGAAATACAGCGACTTCAGGGTGATGATACGTCAGAAGATCCAGAGTATATGATACGAGGTGGGGCAGGTGTACGATTGCAAGAGAGTGACGAAACAAAATACCTAGGTCCATCAAGTGGAACTCAAATCACACGATTGGTCATGTCTTTGGCAAAACAATTCGCAGATGTGCAGAGTATAAAGGATATTGTACCAGATGCAAGAGCAAGACAGGTTCAAGATTTATATACGGTTGAGGCATCCAAACCTACTTCCAAGGTCTATCCTCTTATATCAAGCGTCGCAGCTGTGGATCTTCCCAACCGCGATTTGACTAATCTATTATATCAATTATATTGTCTCAAAGTACAGCCAATGTATCCCGCTTTACATGAGCCAACCTTGGCCGAAGATATTGAAGCTGCACACGAAGGATCCGCCGATGCACATCAGAACTTTGTGGTAAGAATGGTTGTAGCCATCAGTCTACAAAAGCTAGATACCCAATATGCTGGTCTAGCGGATTCATATTACCTTGCCGCACTGAAATATATGCAAGCTGTGGTTAACCGTATGGATCTCAAAACGTTACAAGCATGTGCTCTAATTGCACAGTATTCCTTATTAACACCTACTCGTACCGCTGTTTACTATATAGCAGGATTGGCTATACGATTGGTACAAACACTGGGCATACATGAAGAAGCAAACATATCTCGAAATCTCGATGGGTCAAGGGCTGATGCTTTGGAGATTGATATGCGTCGGCGTGTCTTCTGGTGTATATTCGCTATGGAAGCTGGCCTTTCGCATGCTCTTGGTAGACCAATGGGTCTTTCTATGGGGTTGAACCATTTCGACGTCAGTTTCTTTGAATTATGTGATGATACTCATATCACCCGTCAAGGCATACTTCCTGGTGCTAGACCGGTACCCAAAAAGTGGATTGCTATACATTTTTTCAAAATGAGGTTATTACAGCTTGAAATAAGACGAAAATTATATTTACGTAAACGTCCCACTCCAAGAGATGATCAAGACCCATGGTTTGCTGAAATACAAGCGAAACTTGATGCTTGGCGAGACGCTAGTCCCGACAGTGACGGCATGATTCCATTAAATAAAGTATGGTTTATTGGTCGTTATAACACGATGATTGCCTTTTTATACAGACCATCACCACAAGTCCCCAGACCGTCGCTAGCTGGGGCTATTAAATGTTTCGAAGCAGCAAAGTACAACATCTACATGACTCGCGAACAGATTGAGCAAAAGAATGTTGATCTGACTTGGATCTTCACCCAGGCGATATTCATGGCCATTAATACTATGTTGTGGTCACTTTCTTACGAACAGGTGAGACTTTCTAATCCGCGTGTTGAAGTTCAGCAGCATCTATCAGTAGGAATGGAAGCCATCATGTTAGCCTCTGATCGTTGGCCTGGTGTAGCTTCCGCTCATGCTTTATATGGTCACATCATCGAGGCAATTCTAAAAATATACGATAAAGATGGAGATGTACCCATTTCCACAGACACGTCGTCGGACGTTGCTTCCTTAGACTCGGCTCATATGGATCCATCAAGGAATTCGAGGATGAATAGTCCGGCATCTTCTACGGCCTCGAATTTACAAATGATGATGTCGCGACATGCTTCATCGAGCAGTAGAACACCAGAAATGATTGGCATATGTCCTCCAATTAATGAATCAGAGACTGCTCCGATAACAATATCTTCACCGCATTCTGCCATGTCATTCGGAAGTTCACCCAACTCTCCTTTCTATAACATTTCCTCTTTCAATAACGGCAATAACCTTATTTCTCAAATGAGAGACGAACAATCAATTCCGATCCAATTTCAGTCTCTACCAGACAATTTTGCCGATATTTCCGCAGCAGGGTGGACAAATGTCACTCAACCTCCGCAACTTCAACATCAGGAATCATATGGATCTTACATGTCTGATCAAAGCGTTTACTCTTTAGATCCTCTGAGTTCTGTCGAAATGTATACCGGTCTGGATAACAGCCAACGTACTCCGATTGACGGTCAAGCGTTCGATATCAATGCTTGGTTTGGTCGAACGGGTTTACCTCCCAATCCTGGCTTAAATATGGATCAACAATCGGAGTTGATGCAGAACTTACAAACTAACGGGGTGGGTGATATAGAAATGATGATTGCTGGTGCGAGTCGTATTTTTAATCCTCCACAGCAAACAAATCAATAAATCGAAATGAGCATAAACATATTTTACGTTGTGCATGTCTAATAAAGATGATGGCTGTAAACATAAATGATCACTTGTATAATAATAATAAAAACATATCGGATCATGCATGGTTATTTGATTTTGTTGTTTTTAGCTTTTATTGACATGACATTAAAGAGTATGTAGGATGCTCGGATATTAAGATTGGTTACCTGTTCGTGCCAGATGTCCAAAATTAGTAATGTTGCCATCATCCCGGACGATCATCATTTCTCATCTCTCCGGCTGCAGGGGCCTCTGAGATTTATGCTATTTATAGATTCAACTTTATTCTAACCAGGGTTCTTTTTTAAATTACCTTCTTTGCAGACCCTTGAAGTTCTGCGGTCAGCGGGACATGCATGATTTGAGCAAATTACTCTTTCTATTCTTAGAGATGTAATGCAGTATGATAGAATGATAAATGTATCGTATTTAATGAACATAAAAAGGGGGAACGTATCTGCTTTGACTTTTTTTCAAAGCAACGAGCCTTGTCGATTATTTGCGATATTATTGCGTCATTAAAAAAATCACTACATTACACTACAGCCGCGAATTCAATATCTTTTACTCAATACATCTCCTTTCTCTCTGACAACAACATAATAGTAATCATGGGTCATCCTACTCCACCACTGACTCCTACGACTTACGGCAGTCGTCTCCACAGCCATACACCAAAGTCTACTCGACGAACCCGACCTATACTTCTCCTCACAATTCTTGTTTTGACAATAATTTACATCTTGACGGGTAGTAGACGGACAGTAGACTCACCGTTTTACACACGGACAGTAAAAGCAATGCGAGAGCAGGAATATAACAATCACGTCCAATCCCACGCCGTACATGGCGCGACAAAATACACCGGCGAGATCGACCCGCATTCCATCAACGAACAAGGCGGTACCGAGGAAGTGGTAGAAGGCGTAGGAGGGGCCGGAGGGGAGATCCTGGCTGATACGGCGTCAGACAAAACATCTAGCAGTCGAAAGAAATCAACAGACAACGACAAGAGCAGACAGATTATATTAAACGACGCAAGCGACGACGAAGAAACCGGCAAGAAAGAAAAAGGTAGAAAGCCTGCGTATACCAGTACCGGAGACGACGGGGTCGCTAGGATAGGCAATACCGGGAAAGAAGTCAAGGAACAGGCGATAAAGGCGGTAAAAAGTGCAGTCAACGAGGTTAAACAAGAGAAACCTCCTGTCGAAGACGTCAACGTCGATCACGAAGCAGAAGCTCTGTTGGATGAGATTTTGAAGAAAAGTCCAAGTAAGTCTTTACCCCCGCCCTCCTACATTAAATTTGTAAATACTGACAAGGATGGAAATACTAGTCATTATCTTTTCAAAAACATATTGTCGCTTTTCTAAAAAAGCAAAACATATCTTGTTGGACCTTTACGCAATAACTCCCGCCCCATATGTGGTGGAATTAGACCAACATGATTTAGGAAGTCGATTGCAGTCGTCGTTGCAGAAAATGACGAAACGGTCGACTGTTCCTAATATATTAGTCAATGGGAAAAGTCTTGGTGGAGGGGACGATGTAGAGGCGTTACATAATGCTGAAACACTGATTAAAAGGATTGAAGAAATGGGTGGTAAAAGGATTATGGAAATGAAGAAAGTCAACAAGTAATGATGGAAAGAAAACGTAACGTGTATTTCATAAGAGTAAGTAGTCGATAGGTTGGATTGAATATTACTATCAAGTAAGCTTGACAATGATGCGCATGACTTGTTGAATATGAAACAAGTAAAAAAGATATGTTTTTGACATTGACATTTATACTATGACGCTTATAGTATTACATGACATTGACTATTCCATTAATCATCTTTAGTATTTGTAATATATTCATCTACTCCTCTTCTTCTTCTGCTTTTTTCGCTCTTGACATTTTACATTCCATCATCATCAACTACGGTCTACAGTCCAAAGAGTAAATCTACTCTGTAACGACATTCGTCCTCTCCGAAACGTAAATACCGTCCAAAAACTTTCTGATATCTTTATTCTTTGCTTTGCATTGTTGTTGAATGTCAGCCGCAGATTGAGAGACGGCCTCGAGTGAGTTTCCAGTTAATTGTAATTCATCCTTTACGTTCTTTGACGCTTCGACATCGACACCTTTTTGCATAGTTACGCGACGGACGAGTTTTTCTCCCAAGAAATTTCTAAAAAAGAAACATACAATATCAGAGATATATTCGTGGATGATAAAAATATAACGACAAAATGATGTTTTGATAGAACATACCTGATCTCAACTTCAAATAATCCGGTTTCCTTGTTCTTGTCCAAGTTGACGTTGATGGGAAAATGCGCGTATACGTATCTCATCTTATATCTGAATCCCTTTGTGACTCCGATGATCATGTTGTTGATCAAACTGCGGACTGTTCGGAGAGTAGCGACTGCTTTTCGTGATCCATGGTGGAGTTCGATGTTGAGTTCGTGTGGTTGAGGGTGGGAGAAGGATACGGACAAGTGGCCAAAGTCGTTTTGTAACTTGCCTAAGTAGCGAAAAAAACCGTAAGTATATTGTATTTTCATCATTATTTATCTATTATCCCTTGAAATTTGGATAATCTGTTCCAATTCTTATACTGTCTTTCTCCATGTTTTCTCTTGCTGTCCATGCTATTGAAAAAAATGGATGGATGGATGATATGCATACCTCGTGGTCCTTCAACAAGTACAACTCGAGTCTTGATGGTAATAGATACTATTGTTCAAGCAGCGTCAGTATATTGATCGTCCTAGAGTTGAATAAAGAGATACATACCTCCCTCAGGGATCTTGAGCGTTTGATCCGAGTGTATGTACTTCATTTTGGCGAAGTTCGATTGTCGTTAAAATAATCTGGACGACAAAAGACTGTTCACTAATACCACTTTTCGTCCGACTAGCCAGAGAAATTTCGCCCAGCACTTCTCTCCTACCCCAGAATTCCAGTACGACAGCAAAGTCTTCGGAAAAGAGTTTTACCGAGATGCCAAGAGATTGTTTTCAAAGTAGGATTTTTGTTTGCATCATTTGCATAATCAACCCGCGGGTTGTGAAATTCACTTTACTCCCGTTAACAAAGCATCATGCGAAGGATGAATCACGAATCATTAGTATGGAACAGATGGCGTACGTAGAAAACGACATACTGGAAATATATCTACAAGTCTCGAATCAGACTAATCGTCTTCATCACTATCGCCAAAAACAGCCCGAAACAAGTCCTCCCCCGCTTTTTGCCCTTCCAAAGCTATATTCTGTTCTATATTAACTTCTGCCACTCCATCCATGCTTGCTCTTCGTACTGAAGAATTTGCTACAGTGTCGTTTAAGATCGTATCCATTACACTATCTTTTGTATATGAGCTTGTGATTGATTCCCCCATTGGCAATGTAAGATTTGGATTCATTTTAGTACCCTGATTTTGTAATTTAGTATCTGGCATATTGATCACATGTGCAGGCGGCTTGACTCCGAACCGTTTACATAATAAGCGTGTAGGGTAGAAATCAAATTGTGATCTTGTCAACGGACCATACATTCCAAGGCGAGCTGCTTCCTCTGCAGGGTCTAGCACTTTCGGCTCTGATAGCTTTCCCAAGGTCAGATTATCCTTTTCATCGCGATCAGCCGCCGTAGATTGCCCAATAGGAGCATCTTTTGCACTAGTAAAACGAGATGCCATAAGACCTGAAACTGGCTTGAAAACCATCGCTGCCTGTGCAAATTCTCGCATTTCAGCCGCCCATTCATCTGTAGACATGTTCGCTTCACGAATTGGTAGATCGGGACGTAAACCAGTCAGACTCTCTAGAAAAGATCGATAACGGCTTCGCTTTTTCAAATCTTCAGCGTAAGGCATCCACCCTGACGAGCCGCGATCAAGTGCTGCTTGTGCGGTCGCACGTTCCAAGCGCGGCACGAGATCCCACATGGATTTATGACGGTCTGCTTCGGTTGCTTCAAATCCCTCCGGTGCAGATTCGCCTTTGCCTTGAGGTAAGTTGACTCCTGTTGCATTTACCAACTGATCACGGATCGCAGGTTTGATAAAATCAAACACTGATTTGCCTGGTAATAAGGTTTCACCGAGTAAACCCGCTCTCTGTCGTGGGTCGAGTATGGACATGCGCGCAGCTTCTACTATACTGACCTGAGAAGTTGCCTTGTTGGATTGTGAGCTAGGATTATAAAGGTTCGCCGGTTGCCAGTCCGCGGGCACAGCTGGAATTGCGAATATTGGAGTGCTCTGATCAAGCGGCGGCAATCTCTCTGCCAGAACAAATCCCTCCAATGGGAGTCGTCCGTCACAACATCTGGCATACTTTGGGCTCGACTGTGTCATACTGTTAGAGCTAGTGGTAGATATGATCTTTTTGCTAGGCATAACCACAACACCCAGTTTTTTCTTTTTTTTATCATTGCCGACAACTCTATTGTAAGATATTTTGGGACCGAGTTCATAAACATCCTCGTCATCTGAGCCTGTCGCATTCAGAACTCCTACACCGAATCCAGCGGTTTTATCAGGCGCTCTTGATGTATTTTGTTTTATTCTTCCCGACTCAGTAGCATGTGTTTTGATCAGAGTCTTGGACCTATCTTTTGATACCGCAACGTCTAATCGATCTCCGCAATCCCAGCCAAGTCCAAACTTGTCAGTCTTTCTTTTTTGAGAGTATACAGGAGTCTCATCTGGGGCAAAGAGATATTCTTTGACATTCAGGACATCAACCTTAGCATGTCTAAGCAATTTAGGTCCAATCCCTTGACCTGGCTTCCATCCCATACGTTTGAGTAACTGCATTCCCATCATCCCCTTGGAGTCTCCAAAAAGGGATGCAAGTGGATCGCGGTCCTCAGAGGTCATATATAGTCCCCCTCTTCCCATGAAATCTCGGTTTGTTTCGATCTTTTGTGCTTGTTGTAAATCCGCCAAGTCCTCCTCATCCATGAAATCTTCCGGTCGGCTTTGACGAAGTTCGGTATCATCTTTACGTCGATCGTGGCGTGAAGATACCCAGGTACTTGGTGTCCACCCCTCCTTGGATCCTACAGTGTTATAATATCCTGCACTAAATCCCCCGGTGAATGCACCGTGAAATCTCTTTCGCCCTTTATCGTCTCGAGCCTCCTGTTTCCATATCGGCACATATGAACCATCATCCCTGGTTTGAGAGTCCAGTGGAGGTAACGGTGTACCGTACACAGCGAAAGGTTGTAAAAGCCCTTCATACTCACTTCGAGACCGTTTTGAGGTCATAACACTGTAATACTTTGGTCAAGTATTGAAATGGCCGTTCTTGATTGAAGAAATATAACGTGTGACCTACATTTTTATGCTCGCGGTATCGCGTCCTCGATAGGCCATTTACATGACATCTACTCGCTTTCGTGGTCAAGATTACAGTACTACTTTGGATAACTTACTGATCAATTGTCAAGTCTGCACTCATCAGAACTCAAGAGGCTGTCGTCACGTGAGTTGATTTAAACTGAATTTCGATCTCCGCAAATTCCCAAAGTGTATTCCATGCCATGATTTGAGTTTATCTAATTACCATGTGCTTGCCTTATAATTCGTCAGCTACGTAGTCGAACATCATACCCAGTTTACATATTCTTCTGAGTTATTCGTACAAAGGCGAGACTGCGAGCAGATTGCGGCTATCGCTAACATAGGTGCTGAATAAGAACTCGATTTGATTATATGGTGGATTGCAAAGTCTTTGTTGACAGTTGTTTCAACCCGACTCAAGTGGCTGCAAAGTGTGAAAAGGAAGGATACAAGAAACATCTGTTGGTAGGGGTGAAGCCATGCGACTAGCAAATGAATTGTCATATGGTTAAAAACCCTAGAATATACTAGAAGCCAACCATTGAGGCTTGAAAGAAGAAGCATTGAACGATGTCTGTTAGATCTCCTGCAAATGGATCAGCTGGTCAGATACCTACGACTCCTCCAATACCAGCAGCTCTCAAGATTAAACGACATGGTACTTCGGCGTCTGGACGTCGGAAACCGTCTGAAACTCAATCTATAGAATCATCGAATCATAACAGGTCAATCTCAACTCCCGTGGCATTGGCAGCTACAAATCTGGCTCATATGGCTGCAAGAGATAAAGATCAATTGGATTTGACGAGTTATCAAAATGAGTCGAGCGACAGGGCTCCAAGGGGTAGTATACCAATCAATAAACAAATCAGCGATGAAAGTAAACCAGAATTTGATCAAGAAGCGACTGTTGATGCATTTGCAGACTTTAAAGATGGAAAGGAAGATCCGTCGAGTAAAACAGCGGGCCCAACTCGACCCGGAGCATCTCGGCAAGCAGCAAGCCATTCCGAAATGTCAAAACCAGTGGCTGCAAGCGCTTTGGCACAACAGACTCGGAAGCGAATGGTTGTTGAAACCAAATCCGGGACATGGGAAATGTTAAAAACTATTGGTGCGGGTAGTATGGGAAAAGTGAAGTTGGCAAAAAATCAAGATACCCGAGAACTGGCAAGTCTTGTTTGAATTCAATTAAAAGGTATCCAGAACTAATTTGATACACAGGTTGCGATCAAGATAATTCCTAGAGGATCAACCGACGAGCATAAAACCCAGGCGGAAAAGGATCGAGCAGATCGTTCAAAGGAAATCAGAACGTCACGAGAGGCAGCCATTAGTACTCTTGTCCACCACCCTTATATCTGCAGCATGCGAGACTGTGTCAAGACCAAGTATCACTGGTATATGTTATTTGAACACGTTGACGGTGGCCAAATGTTGGATTATATAATTTCTCACGGCAGATTAAAGGAGAAACAGGCAAGAAAATTTGGTAGACAGATAGCCAGTGCTCTCGATTATTGTCACAGAAATAACATAGTGCATCGAGACCTTAAAATCGAAAATATACTGATCAGTAAGTCTGGTGATATCAAAATTATCGATTTCGGCTTGAGCAATACTTTTACGCCGCATAAAAAGCTCAAGACCTTTTGTGGTTCTTTGTACTTTGCAGCTCCGGAATTATTGCAGGCAAAGCAATATACTGGACCCGAAGTCGATGTATGGAGTTTCGGTATAGTTCTATATGTACTTGTCTGCGGTAAAGTTCCTTTTGATGACCAAAGTATGCCTGCGCTTCATGCAAAGATAAAAAAAGGAATTGTCGAATATCCTACTTGGCTAACGTCTGGTCAGTACGCTACATGGTATCCTGAAGACAATTACTGATATAATGATAGAGTGTCGTGCAATAATAGCACGAATGCTCCACGTAGATCCAATGCTAAGGGCCGAACTTGCAGAAATCATGAATCATGCTTGGATGATAAAAGGTTTTGGGAACCCGCCAGACAACTTCGTCCCGACTCGAGCACCACTGATTGATACGGAAAGAGCAGTAATCAGAAAGATGGATGGCTTTGATTTTGGTACCCCGTGGGACGTAGAGACCAAATTAAAAGAGATTATTAGCAGTCCAGATTATAAAACTGCAATTATGAAATATGAAAGAAAGAAAGCTGCAGCTCTAAGTGAGGGCGATAAGAAACGAGGTGGCGTTTTTGATTTCTACAAGAAGAGAAGCTCTGTCAGTAGAGAAACGCCTCTGTTGAGCTCTGCAGAGCCGGTACACTGGGGCTCAGATCCGATACATTCTTTTCATCCACTAGTGTCTGTATACTTTCTAGCAAAAGAGAAATTAGACAGAGAAAGACCCATGGATGCATATCGAGCTCCGACCCCGCCACCTCCAATAGCATCAGCACCAGCGACACCACCAGTCCCATCAACTCCGCTCATGCCCATATTCCCTCCGGAAGCCGCTCATATAGCCCGAGCTACCCAGGAAGACGAAATCATCTCACCTGGAACAGTTCCGGTGAAACCAAATGGAGATGCCAATGATCCGGCGGCAAAGGATACTAAATACGTGGAAGTTATAACACCTGTCAAGAAAGAAAGTGTAGCAGCTGGTGTGTTTCGGAAGCTCAGCACACGAATTCGGAAAGACAAGTCGGCTCCTCGCGCTGGAGGAACATCGCCAAAAACACCCGAGACGCCGGCGCCTGATTCTGCAACTGAACCTCCTAGAAAGAGTTTCAGTCTGCGGCGGCGCGAAAAAAGTGCTTCAGGTGTCGATCTTGTGGATGTTCAGCCCAAACCATGCGAAGTCAATGGTCAGCATGATTCGGATCCAGCAGTACAGGAAAATGAATATGCAATGCCATCTCCGCCGTCCAATCTCGTTCGTAAAGGGGGTATTGGTCGTTCCTTCAGTGTCAACTCGGCTAGTATACGTCGAAAACTTGCCAGACCTGTATTTGGCGAGTCTGGCTTTTTTACTAGAACTCCGTCACATAAAAACAAATCATCCTCGGATCAAGTCCAGGACGGCAACGATGGAGTTACCAGCGAAGTTGAAAATTCAAAACTCATGTACTCTAATCCTTCTCGAAAAGAAAGTGTTGGCAATCTCTCTAGAAAAGGTAGTGAACGTAGACGTCTGCGCAGGAGACCTTCGCAATTGAGTCAAACAACAGAGCCTGTTCCATCTGATCTAGTCCCTGCCACACCTAAACCTCGGGTTGACGTACTGTCAGCCGAAAAGCAAATGGTTGAGACGGTTGATGCGACAGATGCGGAAATTGCTCACGAGTCATACGAAGCTGAATCTGCAAGACCCGTGTTTTTGAAGGGATTGTTTAGCGTTTCGACGACGAGTAGTAAGCCTTTTCAAGATATCGAGGCTGAAATTGAGCGAGCTTTACAAAAGCTGCATATAACATATGATCATCGCGGCAAGGGTATTTATAGCTGTAGATGGCTTCCTCGACAATTCCCTCCAGCAGAAATGCACGTCCAATCACGACCTGGAACAAGCTCTATAGTTACCGACTTGGAGTCTAAGCCTGAATATCGCGCTGAATCGCAGCTCGAATCCAGACCCGAATCTCGACCTTATTCAAGGCCTGACACTAGACCTGACTCTAGACCCGATACTAGGCCTGACTCTAGACCTGATACTAGGGCATCTTCATCACGTGTCACGACTATGGATCTGAGTAATAGAATTAGTGATAATCCTCCACAGTTGACATCAGAATCGCCTGGTGTACGAAAGACCTCTTTCGGGTTCTTCCAAGCACTTGGTGAAGAAGAGCGTGCGTTTCTACGAGACATAAAAACTCCAGAAACACCTCAAACGAGCTTTTCGGGAAATGGTGACGATGAAATGTCGGCAGTCTTTTCCCCTGTAACCCCTCAGCTCGAGTCTAACAAGTCGTCACGAAGGCCATCACGATTTACAGCTACCAGGTCAGCTCGACAAAGTTTGGGAAGCACAGCCCAACAGGAAATCTTTTCTCCGGCCATTACTTCGCCGTCAATAGCCGGAGCTCCAGAAGATGTGTATTCTGAAATCGTACGATCGCCTTCGCAACAAGTGGCAGGTGAGACGACTACACATGTACAATTTGACATGGGAAACAACATGAAACTTGAATTCTTCATTTATATTGTCAAAGTACCCTTTTTAGCCATGTATGGTATACAATTCAAAAAGATCAGAGGGGGTACTTGGAAGTATAAAAATCTAGCCCAAACGATTCTGGACGAATTGCAATTATAATACCAAAAAAGTTGGTTTTAATTTGATTGTATGCATTAGAAAACCATTGTTAGCATAGCAAACTTGTACTTTAATTGTTAATCTTATGTATTTGACTAGTAGTAATGAGATTGATTTTCTTGAGTAACTAGCTGATGTCAGAGGTGAAAAAAGTTAAATATCACGTGTGTAATTAAAGCCTCGAGATTCTCAATCTAAATATAGACAACGAGGTATTTCGCGAATTGTTAGGACAGGGCTCATCTTAAGCTGCAATCTACGGATAAACAAATCTTTGAATATATCGATACCTATACAACCGACACAATGTGTATTGATTTCTCCTTACAGACCCCTCGGCAGAATCTCCAATTTATATGAATATTTGCATGAATATTTATAACTTCGAGTCTATATTCTTTTAGAATCGCATCAATAATGCTACCTTCGCAGCACATGTATAATCACCAACAACATTACTCCGGTCAGGACTGGCAGAGTAATAGACCGTCACAACAACACAATCAATCCGGAAACAATGCAGCTCAACAACAACAATTCCGCAACCTCGGCGGACCAGGAATCGATCATTCTGGAAACAATAATGAGCCGCACCGGAGCGGTCTCTTTTCCACACATCCTTCTAACAATAATAATAACAATCCCCAACATCCACAAGACAATCATCTCCCACCCATGACCTCTGTCTCTTCGGTAACAGGATCATCTACGGCGAATAACAACACCACATCAGCAGCAGCCGCAGCCGCAGCCATAGCAGCAATGGGAATGAACGACGAGAATAAACGAATATTAGAATGGATCGCGCAGATGTTACGGCCGGATTCAAAAGAGTCTGCTTTGCTAGAACTGAGCAAGAAGCGCGAACAAGTGCCGGAATTGGCGCTTATATTATGGTATTCGTTTGGAGTCATGACTAGTCTTTTGCAAGAAATCATCAGCGTCTATCCACTCTTAAATCCCAGTCAATTGACTGCCGCCGCTTCGAACAGAGTATGCAACGCTCTTGCATTGTTACAATGCGTCGCTAGTCACGGAGAGACGAGAGCGTTATTCCTCGGAGGTCAGTGTTTTTGTCTTTTCCAACTTATTTGTTGTGACAAGTACTGATGATAGGTCATGTACAGCACACATTCCACTATTTCTATATCCCTTTTTGAACACGACTAGTAAATCCCGACCGTTTGAATACCTCCGTCTGACTTCCCTGGGCGTGATTGGCGCATTAGTCAAGAACGATTCTAGCGAAGTCATAAATTTCCTCCTCACGACTGAGATAATACCGCTTTGTTTAAGAATAATGGAGACGGGCAGTGAATTGTCAAAGACGGTGGCGATCTTTATAGTACAAAAGATTCTACTCGACGATCTGGGTCTGCAATATATCTGTCAAACATACGAACGGTTCTATGCCGTAGGGACAGTGTTGAGTAATATGGTGACTCAATTAGTCGAACAACAAACGGTGAGGTTATTGAAGCATGTAGTGAGATGTTTTCTCCGGTCAGTCTTTTCACTTCTCGTTATAGAATCGAGACTAATATCAGTGGATAGATTATCGGACAATGCCCGTGCGAGGGAAGCTTTACGACAGTGTCTCCCAGAACCATTACGGGACGCTACGTTCTCGTCTGTCCTTCGAGATGACGCTGCTACGAAGAGGTGTCTGGCTCAGTTATTACTCGCCTTGTCTGATCAAGTCGTCGATCCTACTGCTGACAATACAAACGGTGTAGCATCTACTCCGAATCTAATGACTCAGGGATTACTGAACCAAGGCATCGGAGGGAATCTCGCTGGTTTACCTTCTAACAACGGAATGTTAAGCATGGGAGGGATGGGTGGTCTACCGATTGGAATGCAAGGGTATACGGGACAACGACAGACTTGATATCAACCCACAATGCCGGTCATTCACTTACTATTTCTCTAATGCGAAACACTGTATTATGTCTATTGGTCACACTAACGATATCTTGTCGATATATATTTTAAAAAAGGATCTATTAATTACCATGTTATATATTATTTACAAGAGTTATTTCACATTATCATTTATAAAGGAAGAAAGATTTTTAGTAAAATGTATATTTAAATATTTATCTTATTTACAAGAAAATAAAAGCATGTCTTTTTACATATATATCTAATCACTTCACCTCGTAAAAAATATATCAAGTGTCATATATTCATTGAAAGATATGGACGACAAGAATCAATAATCAAAATCATCATCGACGCCCTTTCCTTTATTCTTCGAATTTCCCGCCACTACGTCTTGATTCCTATACATACTTCCGACTTGCATGGCGGTAGTAGCGTCTTCCGGCTTCTTATCATCTCTCTCACGAATAAACCTCGGGAATCTCAAACTGATCCCTCTGCCTTGTCCAGAAGGATCGTTGACTTGATCAGCAGCGGCACGATATCTCGGCGATAACGTGAGATCTGCAGTCTTTACTTCCCAAACGTATCTCGACTCGAACCACACGTCTGGCTGGTCTTTATTCCCGGCAGAGTGAGAATAAAACGGTTTCGGACGCTCGATGATAATGGGAGAGAGTATTTCGTGAAGATGCGTCAACATTTCATCACTAAAGCCCGTGCCGATGTTGCAGACCGATTCGAAATTCTGGGTCGATGGGTTATAACATGCCAGTAAGAAAGCTCCGAATACGCTGGTCCGTTTACCTCTACCGTGATAAGCTCCTAGAACTACGAGGTCGAGACTGTCGCCTGCTCCAGCTAAATAGTCTTTCTTCACCTTGAGCCAGTTCTGAGACCGTCGAGATGGTTCGTAGAATGATTGTGGACCGTCGAGCATTTTCACCATGAGACCTTCGCATGATGCCTTGACGCTCTCTTCCAACATTGTTTGGATTTCTTCCAGCTCCGATGTGTTTTTATACACTGCAAATGCAAACTCGCCTTCTACCGGAACGAATGCGGATTTTAATGCTTCGCGACGGTCACGGAAGGATTTATTAACCAATGCTTCGCCGTTCAGATATAATAAATCAAATGCAAAGACGCATACTTTTACCTTGACATCTTCTACCTTTACATCTTTTCGTTTCCTGGTCATGAGCTGTTGAAAAGGCAAGACTTTCTTTTCGGTGACGTCCCACGCTACAGTCTCACAGTCGAGAACAAAGCTTTGAGTTCCTTCTTTTACCCAAGTCGGTAATCGAGCGAGAATGTCAGGGTATTTCTTACTGAGATCTTCTGAATTACGCGAAAAGATATTCGAAACGCCTTTATCATTCCTTCCAGCAGCAGCCACAACAGTTGCAAAGTTTTCTTTTGATGAATGTGCAACAAAATGTATCTGTGCGCGTTCACCATCATATTTGTACTCACACGAGAAGTCTTTCCCCTCGAATCGATCGAGGACTTCGGTGATGGATTTTGTTGGACGTGCCAACATTGGTTTTAGGGGAACTCCTGGTTGTAAATTACATTCTTCTCGTAATTTGAATATTCCATGCTTTAAATATGCTGGAATTATGACTTCGTAACTTGGAAGTTCACTAGCAATAGATTAGGTATGTGCCAACATCAGGTATTATCTATAACTTACTTGTAGACATTCTTCACGATCTGCTCACCTTGCAGAATCATATCATGAGATGGAACTTTCTTTCCATCCTTTGCAACATCGTGCCATACCATTGCATGTGCCAATGCCACTAGAACAGTCTTGTCGGCAAGTCCAAGTCTCATCTTTCCTTCCAATGTTCGCACTATATATTTAGACTCACTCGGCCCGCCTTTGTCTTTTGTGATATCGACTCCACCTTTACCCTTTGCAGCGAGGTCTAAATCTGCTGCAGAGAGTAATTTCTTGATTCCTCCAATCTTTCGTGATTGAGCGCCAGAACCTTCAAGAGTTGCAATCTCCATAAGTCCAGCATGAACACCGCTAACTGTCAATGGTTTAGGTTTGAACATTGTAGGTTGATTCGATCGACTCTTTGCTGCTACAAGTCCAAGATCGCCAATTTCTTTTTGATCAGCCTTTATTACTGTCAGACTTCTCCCCGTCGTCTCGGCAATGGCTTTCATGACGAGAGATTCTCCAATACCCAGTTCTACTCCAGCGTAATCTGCTGCAAGCTTACCAAGCATAAGAAGCAACGTTGGTTTTAAATCTTGAGGTGATAATCGCATGACTTGGCGTAAAAATAGTGAACAGTGTGCAGAAATTTCCAATCTTTTTGTTGTCATTTCAATCAGGGAAAAAGTAGTACATAAAGCAGCATATGGTACCGCGCTACCTTCCTTCCAGTCCGGATATGGATCTTTAGTGTTTGATTTCATTGTTGATTGAATCTTTTCCCGTACTTTGGCTTCTACTTCTGGCTCTTCGTCACCCGATCCATCTACTTCGTCGTCTTCGTTTACATCACTGTCTGATGAGCTAGTCTCTTTGTCATCTTCCTCTACATCCTCTTCATCTTCACGTTTTGCAATGACATTACTTGATTTATGCTTTGCAGGCGATCTAAGCTTCTCGTCATCTTTGACATCATTCGTTTTCGACTTGCTTGTGATTTTGGAAGGTTTTGGAGAATCATTACGTTCTTTCGTCTCTGCCTTTTGACGTTGTCTTTTCGTTGGTGGTTCACCCTCTGATTCACTCATATCGTCTGGCATTGGTCTTTTCTTAGGAGTGTCTGCATTACCTCCATCTTCTTCCTTTACTTTGGGTGAAGCCGAACTTTTTGGTGCCTCTGCATCGTTCTCCCTCGTGTCTTCTTCCTTGACTTCCCTTTTTACACCTTTTTGCTTGTCTTCGGCTTTGGGCGCCGACTCTTTCGTTTCCCGAGATGATACAGTTTCCTTTTTCACGTCTGGCTTCTTACCAAACGAAAGTTTAGCTTGCTGTGCTGGTGCCTTTGTTCCATTTTGTGAACCGAAGAACTTGCTGTATAACGTCAATTGAGACGAACAAGTGAGATTTTAGTGCACAAGACGCACGCGAGTGTCTTCTGCGCTGGTTTGACATACCCTATGGAAGCCTGCTCAGGAGCCATGGTCCTTATTATGCTAATTGAAAATATTCGACGATTTAAGAGGTTGGATTTATGATGGAATGGCTTTTGCAATATTGAGTATGAAGACCGACTTGACCAAATGCTCCGAGAGAATGAGAGAACAAGATCAAATCGTGACAGCCATTGCATCAGAATATGTAATTGAGAGGGGTGATACAGCAAGACAATTTCCATGTAATCGACAACGCGTCGAAGGACGTGATAAATTGAATATGACGTCATTGAATATTTTATCTTCCTGTCAATTCTACTATCAACCCATACCCTTAAATTCGGTTTCCTAAAGCAGAATCGTTGTTACATCTTCAATAGGGACGGCTGATCTAACAAGAAGCTCCAGTATAATACTAAAAATCTCAGAAAAAAACTCGGGTCGAGTGTAGCATATTCAATCGTATCCATGTCTGGAATAATTTCAGATCTACCAAGGCTTCATCCTACATTCTGCTTCAACGAGACTGCATTACGAGGTATATAAACACTCCCTCTTTATACCACCACGAATGATTTTCTCATTGACCCTCTGACTGATCAAGTTTGCAGACTTTCTTCGACTTTCCCGCTCTTCGCTAGATGATACGATAACTTCTACATTAAACTCCCTATCTGTCAGCTCTTCGTCATCACCACAGCCCTCAACATTCTCTTCATCATTCTCTACCCCTCGTAGAAAGAGTAGCATCTCCAATGAGACATGCAATGAATTTCAAAGCAAAATCCTTTTTCCTACGTGGCAAGCCCGGAGCGATGTCTTGACGTATTGCGGTGGAGTAGCTAATAGTCCTGACCCTGACGATCCGGAGCTTGGACTTCGGGTAATAGAGGATGCAAAAGCGAAAGAGAGGGTTGTGGACGAAAGACTGGATCCCTACTCCGGAAGATATTTTCCTCGAGAAGGGAGAAGGCAGAGATTAGTAGATGTGTTGAGGAACGAGACAATGATAGAAGATATCGTACGAGAGAGGACATGGAGGACGGTCATCGAGAGATGTGGAAATGGATTCGTCGAAGACGCGGACAAGAGATGGTCCGTGGCATTCAATAAGTGGAGGACTGAGAACTGATAATGCTGTGAGAATAATGTATATATGTATATTTTTGTATATAAAAACGCATGAAAATCTTCACCCTCTACCATTCCATCTGCGAAATCTAACTCGTAACCAGTTCCACGACAATAATGGCCATGATTCCATATCTCCTGATACAACGCCAAACCCCAATAAAACTAGATATGAACCAAGAAGAATACCAATAAATGAAAACCAGTACGTAGAAACCAAGTAATTCGTGACCATCAAATTAGTTCCAAAATAAGATGTCATTAGGCTAACTGGTAAGAACAGGACAGTCGCTTTTGTAATGAACAGAGATACGCGAGTAAGTTTATCTACATCTCTCGACTGTCTTATTGCAATAAGTTGGAAATTCTGCACATACTTCAGCATCAATTATTCCCTTTTCATAGACATATCGTTACATACCATTTCTACCATATTTTGCTTTCTCGCAAGGTATTCTTGTACTTCACTAAGCGCATACAATGAAATCATATCCTTTAGTCGTTCGAATCGTATAGTAGCTGCCGGTCCAGGATTGACCCCTAGTAGAGACGCTATCCTTATCGGCTGAGAATCAAAGTCCTGATTTGGTGTGTACTCGCGCTCGATTGTCAAGTCAGCACTATATTGAGAAGTACTCATGTTCAGTTTCCCATGGCTCCTGGCTGGCCCTTCCAGAATGCGGTCGATTATTTGGATGTAGCTTCGAAAATGACGCTCAAGCACTCCGAGCTCACCGCCGACTTTATCGAGACGATCGATTTGTTCAAGCGATGGTTGCTTGAACATGTCCTTGCGCTGAAAAAAACAAATCAGTCAAGGTCATTGCAGAAATGATAGAGCGACATACAATCAGAGTCAACTCCCTGTTGTATCGTGAATCTCGCTTCGTTATTAGAGCATAGCTGTTAAACCAACTCTCAAATAAAAAGTAGAATAAAAGCCCGGGAGCATCGCTAGATCTTTCAAGAGTTGCTGTTGGGTTCGAGGACAGACCTAGACGAATGGGTAATAAATTGAGGGAAGATGTACCGGGATCATAAGCTTTGGAAAGAGAGCGGAAAACATTAAACAGGTTTTGTCTAGTCCTCAATACAATTTTATGTTCTTGAGGAGTAGGCTCCAGTTCACCGTCAGGGAATATGTCTTCATTGATGGAGATGACGGTTTTATCGTCACATAGTAGGAGCCATGTCCAAGCCCTAATACAATCAGGTAATGGAGATTGGGTTTGACTTCGCAAATGGCTATAAGGGATGTGTAAACCTGATGTTGAATATATGCTGTTATATCCGAGAGAAAGATCTATTTTTAACATGTCAATCATCAAACTTCGACTCGGGTTCAAGATACTTACAGCGAGTACCTTGTTCGACGGATGTGTAATGCCAGACATCATGAAGTAGCTCATACAGATTACCTGTTCGAGCTGGGTTCTTGGACGATATTGAAGCTAATTCGGAAGCAGACATTGCATTTTCAACATCACTATTGTCCTCAACTTTAGTCTTGACAAGCTTATCAGCAGCATCAGCAAAACTTGTTGTTTGAGACTTTTCTAGTCCCTGTCGATTAGTCCTAGGTCTAGATATCATCATTGACAACATTCTAGGTGAAAAATCATAATGACGAGCCAACTTGTCGAGCAACTCTCGTTGTTCCGAAGGAAAAGATATGTCAATCCATCGAGTGCTAGATTCGCCAGGCCAACTTCCCGATCTCACTAAATTGACGATGGTTTCTGCGGTCAAGTCAAAGCCTGCCCAGACATGCTGATCAGAAAAATCCATCAAAAAGTTCCGGTGCGCACAGCCTGATAAGATGTCAAGTGCAGCATGGAGGTCTTTAGTTTGATCGATGTTCCTGAACAAGCATTGACGTGAACGGTCATAAGGGGAAGCATGACTATTGTAGAATTCTTCAAAGTCGGATGCTTGAGCAGTAAAGGAGTCGTTGCGAGAGTGCTGACTATGTTGGGACATGGAGGTAAGATCAGATTACACAGAACAAAACGAGGTGGAATTAAGTATTATAATAAATATGAATGACTATCGAAGCAATCTCAAGGAAACAAAAGAGATATATAGAGGTAATCGATGGATTTTTTATTTACCTACAATCAGCTCTTTACATGTATATCAATATCTAGTCTACGACTGACTGATCTTATGACAGTTACAATGGTCAGGTTCAGGGCTTGAGTCCGCATAAAAGTCCATTCAAAAAGTCATTCTGCAGCTACTTTTATGTGAGTCACGAATACGGTGGACAGATGACCACGTTAATCTACCTCTGGAAGATATATGCTGACGCACGGACCACTTGCATCCTTTGGCACGTGATAAAATTCGTGAACGCACACGAGGATTTTTAACAATCGCCGAATCGACTTGAGCGATCTTTTTTCCTTCCTACGCACAAGACCAATACCAAAAGAGATACATATTCTTCTGGAAGACTGCCAAAATGTCCAAAATCACAGTCGCAGGTGTGCGCACAAACGTGCAGCAATTACTCGATTATTCTCAAAACACAAAGAAGAGAAATTTCCTCGAGACCGTCGAACTTCAAATCGGTCTCAAGAACTATGATCCTCAAAGAGACAAGCGTTTCTCTGGAACTGTCAAACTCCCAAAGGTTCCCCGTCCTGGAATGAGTCTCTGGTAAATGATACTTATCAAATATATATGCCTTGGGACATTTTGTAGGCTAATATAATTATTCGCAGCATTCTTGGTGACCAGCACGATATTGATCGTGCGAAACATCACGGTATCGATGCCATGTCCTCTGACGATTTGAAGAAGTTGAACAAGAACAAGAAGTTGGTTAAGAAACTTGCTCGCAAATACGATGCTTTCTTGGCTTCCGATGCTCTCATCAAGCAAATTCCTCGTATCTTGGGTCCTGGTCTTTCAAAGGGTACGCTCGCACGGACAATTCAAGTAATTAGTAATACACTTATGCTAACCTGGGTATTATAGCCGGTAAATTCCCTACCCCTCTCTCGCACAACGAAGATCTTGCCAACAAAGTCAACGATCTCAAGTCAACCATCAAATTCCAACTTAAGAAGGTCTTGTGTATGGGTGTTGCCGTAGGAAACGTACAAATGACAGAAGATGAGCTTATCGGAAACATCATGTTGTCTATCAATTACTTAGTTTCATTGTTGAAGAAGGGTTGGCAAAATGTTGGAAGTTTGACTGTCAAGGCTTCCATGTCACCACCAAAGAGACTTTATTAGTTATTTAGTCATATATTTAGAGATAGATGTCCATTGTCAATTAAATACATTTCATCTCGAATCCATATCATGATATCGGTATACAATCAGTCTGCACATAAATAATATGCATAACTCGAAATGGTTTGCACATGAATATACTCGAAATGGTTTGCACATGAATATACTCGAAATGGTTTGCACATGAACATGCAAAATACGAAGTTAGCATGATTTCCGTATGGATTTTGTCGTCGATCAATCAGGGCAAGTACGTGGATTATTTCGTACATGTACGAGTCAAGTATAGTAGCGTGTAATATTGAAGCACATCAAATCTCATGTTCATTTATAAAAATATTGTAGCAGCCATCCCACAACTCTGATTCACCAAGTAAAGGTTTAGACACCACAGTTGATAAAGGAAAGAACGGACGCCGGAATTACTCAACGAAGCCGGGAACGGAAGGAAATCCACAACGTGCACCGTAAGATACACATCGAATAACCCTCAGCAAGCCGCCGTAGCGGAGCCTCGATGATTTGACGATAAGTCAAACCTCTACTGATAGTAAGAAAAGAGAAAGAGTGTTGTGCGAGATTTTTGTAGAATAAATAGTGATCCGACCCCGCACTTTTTCATTTTTTTTATGATTACGTAATACTGTCCGGATTTATCTTTTGGTTCGTGACACGGGGCATATAACAATGGTCATATTAACATATTTTTCTAATCCTAATAAATGATTGATTATAAAGACAAAATGAGAGTGGTCTGTTATGGTCATATTGTAGAAAATTAGTATGAATTGGACCTCAGTGTACACATGTAATATCCAGTACAAATGCTATTGCCAAGCATATAATTATAATTAGTTGCAAGCTGTCATATCTTCCCACGTGATCGGCTGATTTCAAATTGGGTAGTGGGACCGTTCCCCAAAAGTCCAGGTGTAAGTTATCGTTGCCTCATAACATTATCCTGAGAATTATCTCTTCATTACGATCCATATACATCCGTATCGTACTTTACTATCATCTGGAATAGAATCCAAAGGGTCTTTTCCTCAACACGACTCCCACCAGTAAAAGGTACGTTCTCTTGTTAAGACTTGCCCATTTGGCGTCGCGTGCTTTTGAGCTCCTAGCCTAGCTGTTCGAGTGAGGCTTGACTTGCGCTCCATGCAAAACAGATCCTGACCGGATCGTACCTGTGCTTTGGCCATCGCGCACCATATTGTTTTATTGCTGATAACTGACATTCATCCTCATTTTAGTTTCGGTTGAATAGCTCAAGGGCAAATACAAGCAAGATGGGTTTAACAATTTCAAAACTGTTTGATAGAATCTGGGGGAAGCAGGAGATGAGAATTTTGATGGTTGGTCTTGATGCAGCAGGAAAGACAACTATTCTCTATAAGCTCAAATTGGGAGAAATTGTGACCACTATCCCTACCATCGGTACGACTTTAAGATTATTAGGGTGTTGATATAGAGTGGTCCCGCTAATGATATATATAACAGGATTCAATGTCGAGACAGTCGAATACAAGAACATACAATTCACAGTTTGGGATGTCGGTGGTCAAGACAAGATTAGACCTTTATGGAGACATTATTTCCAAAACACCCAGGGAATCATCTTCGTTGTCGATTCCAACGATCGTGATCGTGTTACCGAGGCTAGAGAGGAGCTTCAACGCATGTTGAACGAGGACGAACTTAGAGACGCTATTGTTTTGGTCTTTGCCAACAAGCAAGATTTGCCAGTATGTTACGGACGATGACACTGTGAATGAATACCACATACTAATACCATTGCAGAACGCCATGAATGTGGCGGAAATTACAGACAAGTTAGGTCTTCAAAGCTTGGGTACTCGAGCATGGGTATGTTGAATCGTCAAAAACTTACTTCTGCTGCACAACTAACATAACGTGATTTAGTTCATTCAATCAACTTGCGCCACCACTGGAGACGGTCTTTATGAAGGTCTCGAATGGTTGAGCAACACATTAAAGAAGAATTCTAGCTCTCATTAGCGCAAATTGATGGAAATGGATTGAATGTGGATAGAATGTGGTTGAAGAGTTTCGAGAACACAAGTGGGGAGATGATTTACTTGACGAAAGGAGAATAGATGACGCTTTTACAGAATATCAGTCGCGTTTGATGGTGCTTTTTTTTACTTTCCGATAGTTTTGGGCAATAATGCACATTTGCTGTTCTTTTATATAACCTGCATACAGATTCAACATCTTGTGACTTTTGCCGTCCATTATGGGTTACCTTTTTATCCATTTATGACAGAGTGGAGCGCTTTACAGGGAATTGTACGGGGCTATATTCATCATAGCTACAATACATCGATAGCTTTTATTGCTTCTCATCTTCTTGACGTCTTTCGTAATTGGGCGCAGTAATGGACGTACTTTCTTTAGAATAGCTAGCTATTCATCAAATACAAAGCAAACGATTACGGCATGACATGTATTCATTATAGTTCCCCATCTCATTCTACACCATCAAATTCCTTTTCTAGCATATAACAGACGATTCAAGCAGAGCTAGCTATCGGAGCCGCACCAGAAACGCCTCCTCCTCCACCGCCTGCGTTATTACCCCCCGAACCGCCCTGCATCGAACTATCGACTAGACTTCCCGACCTACTTTGTCCTTGGGAAGTCACTCCGGACGCAGACCCCACACTACCATTCGGTCTGGGTAACCAGCCTTTTTCCAACCATATCTCCACCAACGGCATCATCGGCTCTAAATCTCTATCATTGATCAATCCAAACAACCGTCCGACGTTTACGAAATGTATAAAACATGTATTCAGCTCTTTGTAAGCAGACAGGTTATAGAAATCCAACCAATGAGCGTGGTAGATGTGAGCGTAACAACGTAGCATCTGACGGTATATATTTCGTATGTCGCTCGGAAACGACGACGGGAATCCAGACGCTTTTCCCACCCAGTTGTCCGGAGTGCTTTGAGACGAAGGACTTGAGGCAATTGTAGAAGAAGAGATGGAGGCGAGACTAGGTGGTGGTCCGGTGAATGTTTCGGTAGGAAAGATTGAGGGATCGGTGACTTTTCCTGCAATCCATCTCTGGACGTAGGATATATATTGTGGTGCGGGAACGCGAACGGAATTACGGTTTGTTTCAAAGGTATATGTTATTCCTGGCCCGGCTGTCATTGATGGACACGTTGTAGCGTTGCAGATCGTCGTGCCTGTGTTGCGATCTGTTTCTTGTGTGATTTTTATCATTCCGTCTAATAATCGATTTTGCTCAACGACTTGGTCGATGTTAGTGGATAGAAGAAATGGACATGTATGGACACAAATAACCTTGATGAGCTAGCCATTCGCCTTCTTCTATAAGTACTGGTTTTGCAGCAAGGGTCATGAAATTCCCCTTGACGATTAAGTTCGCCCACTGTTCTCGGAAAAACAACGGAGGTCTTCGATGCGGACTGTCATAGTTCATTTGCATTTCTCCTGGCTGTGATGGAGAAGGCATAGGAGATCCGTTCAGGTCTGGCTGTGAAGTAGACATTGCTTGACCGAAACCTGTTGGGGATTGGTTTCCCGCACCTGGTCGAGCAGGGAGCGTTCCTTTGCTATTCTGTCGACCGAAGCCAGTTCTCCTAATTGTTTATTGTTAGAATAAAAAGTGGATGAAGAAAGAGATTTATTGTCGAGTTAAACAACGTGCTGTTACACAAACTTTGGGTTCGATAAATCATATGAAGAAGATGTCTTGACTTACATATTTGAGAAAAAGGAAGACATTGTGTTATTGGCAGGCTCCTATCCCTTGCTTCGGTGTATATTTATATCATCCAGGATATTCTTCCAGTTTAAGCTCTAATGTAGTGTAAATCGGTGGACAATTCACATATATACAAATCCTTTTGATAAATTAATATCCGTACGAGTTGTTTGTATGGACTTGGACTGATATTGTGCTCCCATAGTCCCCTGTGGTCGACGTGGGGGAGGGGGAAGCTTATTTTGTTGATGTGAAATAAATGTTTGCACTGTTTGATTCCAATAGAGGTTCGACTTTACAAATTTATAGATGAATGGAAATAATGATGAGACTATAATAGCTATAATAGATTTGACAAAAGCAATTGAGCTACTAACTATAAACCAATGTCATAAGTCATACAGCTATTTCTCAGTCTACCTTTGATCCTCAAAACCTCTCCCCCGACATAGGGTCCGACAATTGAACGATTCGGTATGGCTACAAATTATGAAGCCGATACATCTGTACGAGCCCCAAACCCTAACAACCCCGATCCATTGGCGCGTCGCGGAGATATAGAAAGTGCAATCCTTTCGAAAGATGGACCAGTCCCCGACAATTTGAACAAAGACAGAATTGACGATGAAGATGATATTGTTACAAATAATAGACGGACAAGACCCGTGATAGAAGAGACGAAAGATGAAGATGAGGAAGATGAAGTGAATGGAGATGGCGATCTTTTTGGTGACGATGATGAAGACGATCAGGTGCAAAGATCAAAATCGTATATCAATGTCATTATCACAACAAGGAACAAGTCAGCTAATACTTAAAGTAGATCGAAAAGACATGTAGATGATGAAGAACTCGACTCTGGAGATGATGTGGATCGATTAGATAGAGTGGGATCAAGATCGCCACAACAAGAAGTAGAACAAAGGGATCAGATTGTCGAATATAGCGATTTAGCTCGACAATATGGACCAGAACCGAGTGACGGCGAGGTATTATCGAGATCAATACCTTCAGACTACAACTTCCTACTAACCTTGGTCGTAGATGTACTTACTTAAGATGCCCAAATTTCTGGCAATCGAACCAATCATGTTTGATCAAGATTTATTCGCAATTCCTACCAAAGAATTACATTCACGCGAAGAGCCTTCTCCAGACTTTTCCGCATATAATACTGCCATGTCAACCATTCGATGGCGATATTCTCCTTCTAACCCCAAAGAAATGCAATCCAACGCTAGAATACTAAGATGGTCAGATGGCAGTTTCAGTCTCCAACTCGGTTCCGATCCGTTACAACAATACGAGATTGACGGTAATGCTCTAGCACCTCCACAACGTAAACCAAGGATTCCCACTCCTACTTCCTCTAAACCATTTACTACTGCAGAAACATATACTTATTTGACCGTCCCACATGAAACCGCCGGTTTATTGCGCGTTACACACAAAATAACATCCGGACTTTCTATACTACCTTCCCAAAAAACCACAGACGATGCATTGGAACGACTCCAGTCGTCTCTCGCAGCAGCAGTCAGAGGTAAAAACACTTCTACAAACAGCTCTGCGATAGAAATCTTACCTGTGGGCGAAGATCCAGAACTAGGTCGGAAAAAAGCAGAACTAGCCGAGAAAGAAAAACAACGAGCGCAAAAGCGAAGAGACGCGGCTGAGTTACGAGATGGTGGTCGTGGATATAAACAGCCCGTGACGACGATGAGACGATATGGAGGCGGAGGAGGAGGAGGATTAACAGCCGATGATCTCGAGAATGACGACGAAGACGACGGGGAAAATACGAACCGAGCAGCGAAGAAAGTCTCTAGAGCGTCGAGACCCAGAAGAGGACGGAACGACGAGTATGATTCCGACGAAGATATGGGACGGCGGAGGGGCAATTTCGCAAATGATGATTACGAAGTAGATGATTTTGTAGCGGGCAGTGACGAGGAGGAAGAAGTCGTTGAGGATGATAACGACGACGATGAAGAAGAAGAAGTGGAAGAGGAAATAGACGATCGAGGTAAGAGTGGTGGAGAAAGAGGTGAAAAGAGAAAAGCGGCAGATGTTGTTGAGAATGAAGATGGTGAGGAAGATGCAGAAGGAGAGCCGGATGATGAAGGGGCTGCATCACGGTCTAATTCCATGCCAAAGAGTAAGAAGCGTAGAGCAGTGTTGGATGATGATGAAGATGAGTAAAGTTGTTACTTTTATTGTTGTTGTAATTTAGATGGAATATTACTTGATTGACATTTGCATTTTATTATCATCATTATATAGAATTGTTAACTGTTGATTCACAACATGATAGTGTTAACAATGTGAAAGAATAATAATAGTGTGTATATAACAAGTAGTATTATAAAAAGTAAGAAAATAAGTTACAAAAAGGTATTACAAGCCTATTATATATCAACTAGGCATGATATGAACTACAAGAGCTTTTTCCATCCGTCCTCCCTCCATCTCGCATCTCTACTATCTAGATTGAAGAAAAAGACAACTATATAACAGCACCGACTTTCTTCTTGTTCTTGTCTGTAGAATTCGAAGCAACACTGCCTTTTCGACTTCTACCGGATTTGTTATCTTTTGATACTTGAGCACCTTTTACTTCCGTCGGAGGTTGAGATGGATCGTTTTCTTCGACTTCATCCTCTTCGTCGTCTTCTACTAGTTTCCCTTCTACGTTTTCTCGCATTGTTTCTTTATCGTCCGCGTCATCAACGTCATCATCAACCTCTTCATCGTGATCTTTCTTTTCGGATTCTTTGCTCTTTTCACCAACCTCTTTTGTCAAACGTTGGGTTTGTGCTTGTCGTTTGGTATATTCCGCTTGTGTGCTTTCCCATATCATCACCTCGTCTAATTCCTCGACCGTGTCTGGTTTCTGTCTCAACCATTTCATCCTAGGGCCCGTCTTGGATAATTCCGACACTCGGAAACCATATATCCTCGGTTCGAATACTAGATTCTTACCTAATCCAGGAGCGAGGTTATGTACAGCTACACCATTGATGACCTTTGGAGCCGGAGTCTTTTTGTTGTTCGACTGTGATTGTTTAGATGGCGGTATAGCGGTAGATCTTGCCGATCCTTCTTTTGTGGTTTTGTTGTCCAACGTGGCAGAACTTGAAGGTACGGGAGGCGGAGGTAATGGAGGAGCGGGACTGCCCTCACTGACAGCTCTATTAGAGATTTCCAACGGTCTCGTACCTCCGACGTCCAGTTCTGGAAAAGTCATAAAGAAGAGACAACCAAAAGTCGTTCCGAAAAAAGCACCGTCGATCCGATGAAAGCGAGAATTTGGAGGAGAATACACGTCCAAACAAGCAGGACAGAATAACTTGACGGTATCTTGACCTGGAATATCGCTGACTCCTACGGGTAGAACCTTTGCGCCTCTACAAAACACTCTTGGACACGTACCAAAGTGACCGGATTCGTATTTCTCCATCATCTGCTGTATTCCAGGTCTAGAAGTAATGAATCGTTGATGTATAAGACCATAGAGTAATTCCGCAGATGCATCTATCGCATCGTAATCTCTAAACTTCCTCTCCTCTCTCGCTTTTTCTTTTCGGTACGCTACTTCTTCGGAATCCATATCGCCGCCAGGTCCCCGCGATGGATTGTCGTGCATGTATGCGTCTTCTGAATCGTCACCTCCGGCCGGATCTCTAGTCGACCGTCCGTCTCGCGTAGCTCTCCGTTCGGCTTCTACGTCGTCGCTGTCTCCTTCAGGCTCGCTTTCCGTGTAAGATTCGGATTCCGGCTCAATGTCCAGAATCATCTCCAGCGCTTCTTTGTACCGTGGTACTTGAGACAATAAACCTGTCATGTTAAAGTCGTCTTCGATGAAATCTTCGCTTACTTCGGCGTAATATTCATGTCCGACGACGCCGAGAAAGGCGGTGATCCATGTGTCGGATGTGACTTCACCAGATGATGACATGCTTGATGATTCCCAATGTAGCTTGTGTTTATACCATCAACTGTTGTTACCCTTGTTTAATGTATTATCAGGTGCAGCACATCCCTGTAATCATCGCGTATCCCTCATTGACTCTGCTTCTTCGATTTTTAACAATGGACGTTTCTTGCGCGATTCGGTACAGGGCCGTGAATCTCAATGCGCAATGAGACACAATCGTCAGTAATTTTTGGGGATAAAGAGGCGTAGGTTATCGATGTAGATGTGTTGAAAAAGGTCGGAAATGGATTCCCAAGCACGAAACTTTGCGTTGCGGTCAACCTCAAAAGAGGGAATATAAATTTATTTAAAATTCACTTTGACATAATTGACAAAAGTCACAAAAATCAGCATGAAAAAGAAACATATATTAGGATGAATAAGACTGAACTATTACTACAAAATTCGTGAATCATCAAATCTCCTACTGTTTAGGAAGTCTGTCAAACCATTCGACTCGACCTAACGTTATCGCATTGCTCGATAAACCTGTAAATTCCCTCTATTCCCTCGTATTCTCGTGGGGTGTGGATTGAGCATTCTTCAGCACATCGCTGTGATAATGACAATGAATCTGATGCTGACATTATGAACGTGTCTTCACTATGATCATCAATATCCTGGACCGACCTAGTGGAGTATGCAATTGTTTCTATAGGACTAAGCATACCCTGCCAATCAATCGGTTCAATCTCAAAAGATGGCGGAATAGCCTCATAAGGTTCTGCGGAGAATTTTTCTAGTGGTGCAGAAGGAAATAGTAGAGCTATCTCTGTTCCAGCATAAGTAGCAAAATCCTCGTCTTCTTCGACAATTGCACGTTTCAGACTCAGATCTTTACATAGACGATTGACACTCTCAGCGTCGCATCCTGGGAAATGCACCATCAACGCATTATCACAGTAAGTCAAAGGAAGATCGCCGAGAGAGGTCAGACTCGCCAAGTCCGACAGAATCAATGACAACTCTTTGAGTGATCTTGAAAAATCCGAAGATAAAATGTCAAGAAGACCTTCGGAGTTAATATGTTTTGCTTGTTCTGAATCAACGATGGTGGTATTGGGCTTCAAAAATGTAAAGGCGGTAATGGTTGGATTGATTTTGAACTTAATCGTAGACCCAGGAGTGAATACGGGATTATGATATATCTTCTCTTTGACGTCCTGTTGAAATTTGCTAATAGTTCTGAACCTCTTCTCGCCCGTAATATTACTTGTTCCGCTATATTGAGCCCTATTTCCACCGACAATGAAAGCTCGCATAGCTTGTGATACATTCTGTACAACTTGTGCTTGACAAGCGGGACCGTGAGAGAAATATCTTTGTGCATTGACTCTCCCACTTCCAAGGTTGTAGCCACCTGATGTTCTTCCTAGCGCTCCTCCAGTTAGATTAGGGCGCAGTGTGGAAGCAAAGGGTGTTACACCCGACGATCGTTTGATAGTCGACCATGTGACGGAATTATAAGAAGTCCTTTGTGACTTCTTTCCGTGTCGAGCAGAAGTATTGATAGACCGACGCTGCACGTTCTGCCACTCGCTGTGGAACTGTCGTAATCGTGCGACTGGATTTTTGACTCGTTGTGGCACACGCGCTAGCGCAGGTTCAAGTTCGGCAGAGAATAAACCAGGTAATCTCGCTCTGAGGGCTTTACTGACTTCTTTATACGCTGCTCTACAACGTGGCAAGACAAATTAGCGCCCATCCTATACACCATAAGTCAAGGGCGGTATGTGACTTACTTCAGAGTAGGAGCATGCCTACTAAGTAGACCGTGCCAGTGCCCTGGCGGCATGTTTATTATTGTTATCAGTCTTTTTTGATATGGGCGAAAAATAGGATACTCTATGAAACACCGAGAAGCATAACGGCAATGACCCGGCGCCACCCCGACGTCACATGTGGCGCACAGAAATGCGGGGTAAGAAACCACTTTAGTAATAAGAAAATATCACACGTGAAAACGCGCTCAACTCGCGTTTGTCTCATAATTTTATTCGTAAAATGTGCGCATCATTATACAGAAGCCATCATTGACGCTGATCAGACGTGTAAAATGTGCCATTAATATTATGCAGAACTGCTCTTCTGATCAGAGCGTCTCGTAACCATGGCAGATCATGCCGAAACATTATTTTCGACCATAAATTTTACTATATTGCCTAGTGAAACAATCACAGAGTCAAAGGCGGCGCAAGTAAGACGGATGTCGAGTATACTAGGATCGACCATAAAAACTAATAAGTGAATAGATCAAGCGAGATCTCGAATCCAGAGGCGCATCTTTTATACCACTAAAAGCAAATGGCAGCATAGATGGCATCAAACGCCACACATATATTATATCCGATCATGTAGACTTTCCACAGTACGACGAAGCACTTGACGAAGGTTGTCACGTCATTAAGCCGTCATGGGTCGAACAGAGTTTGGTCAAGAATAGACTCGCTCAAGCAAGACAACACAGTCCCGATCCGGCGTTGATATTTCAAGATGTTGTGATTACATTCGGTGATCTTCCTCAAGGTGATAAAGATGCTATCATTGCCGGTGTCATGGCTATGGGAGGCATGTATAGTAGTCTTCTGACCAGAATGGTCACCCATATTGTTACTCTCACTACAGATTCTGGAAAGATTGAATACGTGATGACTCATGGGCTTCCAACGCAGATTGTTCTTCCTCACTGGTTCGATGATTGTCTGAAGTTAGGTAAAAGAATTGGTGAGGGACCGTATAGATTTCCTGATCCAAAGATTCTGGGCGTGGGAAGTTTTGCAGCGCAAAAGGGTAGCCAGTCGCCAGATATCGAGGGTGCTGTGACAGCGAGACCAGATTTCCCATCAGCGATCACGCCTGGTTCAGAGCGGACTCCATTCAATGCCTTTCAAGGCAAATCTATATGTGTATGCGAAGATTTACAAGTACACGATGAATTGAGAAAGATTATTGGTGAACTTGCTGGATATGCTGGTGGAACCATAACTGATGACATTAATCATTGTGATATCTTTATTGGCCAGTATCGAGATGGTCCGGGGTATATTATGGCATCACGGCGGCGAGAAGTATTCGTAGGCAATCTGACTTGGTTCTATCATATCATTGTTCGAAAACGGTGGTCGAATCCCGTTAACAAATTATTACATTATCCTATTCCTCGAAATGGATTGAAAGAGTTTAAAAACACGAAAATCTGCCTTTCTAATTATACGGGAGATGCAAGGTTATATTTGGAGAACGTCATTGAGGCAGCCGGTGGAGAATTCACAAAGACCTTGAAGCAAGAAAACACCCATCTTATAACAGCTCATAAAAAGTCGGAAAAGTGCGATGCAGCTCAAGAATGGAACATACATACTATCAATCATTTGTGGCTCGAAGAAAGTTATGCCAAAGGTAATGAGCAAAGTCTGACACATTCTCGTTATACGCATTTTCCATCAAATACGAATTTGAGTGAAATTGTTGGACAGACTCCAATTGATCTGGACGCAATTCTTGCAATCTCGTTACCAAAAGAAGATATATACGAAGATGAGGCGATACAGGATGAGATTGATACTAATGAACATCATACTTCAGAAGCAAACGGAAACGGCGAAGAAAAAGATGTGCCGAACAGCACGAATGTACTAACGAATGGAGATATGAATGCAAATGTGACTCCCAAAACGTCAAGGTTTGCTAGTGAAGATAGACCATCTACGGCTCGCGCATCAAAAACAAAAGCAAAGGCCGAACTTGAAAAGGCAATGGAAGATGTTGCCGAGTTTAATAAAGAGCAAAAACGTAAAGGTGGAGTTTTACGTGGTCGAAAGAGAGGAAATGAAGAGGCCGATGCTGTTGAAAATACAGAAGTATCTGATAATGTGCGGCTTGGCAAGAAACAAAAGACGAATGGACATTTTACCGATCATAACCCTATATTATACAGGATGCTTGTTACTGGAGATGATAGATGGGCGAACAAGAGTAAAAAGGAAGCTGATGATAAGGTATGATTTTTATTTTTCGTATCTTGCAAGTAATCATATGCTGATCAATTGTTTTCAGAAAACATTACGCAATCTCGGGATATTGTTAACAATAAATGCAACAGACTGTAATTTACTTTGTGCTTCCAAGATTGTAAGGACGAAGAAATTCAGTTCTGCAATTGCAAATGCTCCAGAAGTAGTGAATCTTGAGTTTCTCGACTACGTCTTGAAGCATCGTAAACTTCCAGAAGATATTAGTAAATACTATCTCGTAGACAATGCTGGTGAAACTTCATTTGATTTCAAATTAAACGAGGCATTGAAAAGAGCAGTCATTAACAAAGGAAAATTATTCCGTGGTTGGACAATCTATCTGACTGATAAACTAAAAGGCGGATTCGAGACGTATAAAGATATTATAGAAGCGAATAGTGGATCTGCTATCGTTTATAGAGGTCGGACTGGTGTCCAATTACCTCATCGAAGACCTATAGCAGCTCAGGACCCAGACGCTGGACAAGAAAGTCAACATCAAGGTGGAGACGAAGAGACCGAGTATGTATACCTCGTATCTAGTCTAAAAGAAGAAGACATGAAGATATGGTCTACATTTAGAGCTCTGGCAGCTAAACAGGAACTAAAGGCGAGAATAGTAAGTACTGATTGGTTGTTGAATGCAGCTATAATACAAGAAATTAGATGGCGTGATGAATGGCAATGTACAGAGGAAGTTGCTGCAATGGCGAATGGTGATGATTAATGACTTTTCACCACGTCATTCGAATACTTGTACATATCTTCTCATTAACAATTAAATGTTAGTTTCCATCTAGTGGTTACTTACTGTATAAAAATACTCTTTTGTCCCCAAACTTTCACTTGTCGACGAACCTGTTCTCTACAAACTCAGTCGTGACAATAGTACAATTGAAAAGTCTATCAGGTAATAAATCAAAATGGTCAAAACATTCATCCCACTAGGTCAGCACATTCCATCAATCTATACTCAAACCAGACATCTTATAATAGTACATGACAATAGAATGTAATCCCTCCGTCTTCAACTCGTTAGCTTACTCACTAGGTCTGTCGAACAAATATGCCTTTTACGACATTCTATCATTCGACTCGGAGATTCTTTCACTGACTCGTCGTCCGTCTTACGCGCTTGTATTTCTCTATCCCCACAGCAAAGGATGTGAAGAACTTTTCGAATCCATTTTCTCGTCTCCTTCAAAGTCCGCACTCTCACAATCTTTCCCCGACGATGATAGAAACCATACTGCCGAGGAAAACAGAGGGGTGTTTAAATTGACGCAAACGATTCGTAATTCATGCGGCATGACTGCTTTGATACATATCTTATCGAACCTCGCTCCCTTTCCGGAGCAAAACGACACTAAAGCACAGACTGACGAGAAGAAAACTGAGGGGACTTGTGGATCTACTCGTGATAAAAGTCGTGATAATTCAGATGAGAACTTTATACTTCCATCGTCGTTATTGGAGATGTATTTGGACAAAGCTCGCCTTCTCTCTACAGACCGGGCACGAGGGGATTTGTTACAGACGATAAGTGATGTAGAGATTGTATATGATGCCGCGTTGAACCATGGGACATCTACACAGCCTGAGTTAGGAGTCGATCCGGCGCATTCTTTCATTTGTTTCGTGCCAGATCAAGAGGGTAGAGTGTGGGTCATGACTGCAGGAGAAGGAGGAAAGGGATGTATAGGGAGGTTAGAAAGTGGAGAAGATATGTTGAGTGAGAGAGTATTAGATCTTGGAGTGAGGAGGTTATTAAACGTTGTGATGAAGGAGGGAAAGATGGGAGTGGGATGTTTGACTCTAGGACCTAATTCTACTCCTTGATAGCCGAGCAGAGACCTAAAAAGAAGAGTATATAGAAATACATAACAATCATATACATCGTATCATATTCATTGTACATCATATCATAAACCATATCAATCGTATTATATTACAACTTCAGTCAAGTAATCTCCTAATATCACCAATCGTACCTCTACCTCTTTTACCTCTTTTTGTATTCTCACCCTCTCTCATAGCCATGGTCATTAATTTTCTCTTTTCAGATTGTATATCCAAGGTCCTTCCTTCGACACTATCTTTTACAACTAGTCTCCATACGGTACATTTTCTCTTTTGCCCTAATCTGTGGACTCTATCAACGGCTTGATCTTCAATCGCAGGAGCCCACCATGAATCACACATGATGACTGTATCCGCTACGACGAGGTTCAAACCGACTGCACAGACGCCGAGACTTGCTAGCATGATCTTTGTGTTTGGATCGTTGTCAAAGTCATGTAACGATCTATCTCTAGCTTGGGCGGGCATACTTCCATCAATACGGACTAGTTTATGACCAGATTGGACTAGTCTTGGACTGATGATATCTAGATACCGACACCATTGACTGAATATGACTATTTTTGTGTCTGGCTTCTTTTCCAACGTGGCTGATACAAGTGATAAAAGTGCTTCTGTCTTTGCACTTGTTTCAAGTTCAGCAGGATCTACAACAGAAGAAGATGCTACATCATCGCCTGTCTCAAGTGCAGGTGGTACTAATTTACTCTCATCTTCAAGAACCGATCGACACATCGGACATTTATGTTGAGTTTCAATAACCCGTTGGATACAAGATTTTCCAAATATATGACCGCAATGAGTAATGATTGGTTCATGTAAATCGTCCATACAAACAGGACATTCTTCTCGTGATTCAATCGATAATTGTAACATTGCCTGCAATGCTTTTACATTTTCCGGGCTCAAATTAACAGTACCGTCCTTCTCCAACATGGCCATTAGATTTAGTACACGCTCTTCACACATTTTCCAGTGATTACAGACTTGACGAAGACGTAATAATATTTCTAACAAGTGACGATATGTTTGTTGAGCTTTTTGACCATTTCCTGTCGAATTAGCATCTGTATATATTTGCAAAACTCCCTTTGCTTCATCCTGTAAAGCATTGTATTTTTTCTGTTCCGATGGACTTAATTCAACTTGATGGATATATTCTGTCAAAGTCGGCAGTTTGAGATTGATAAATGACATGTCCTTCCGTCGACGAAGACATATTGTAGCCATCAGTGCTTGTAACAGTAATTGAGCGTTAGCATGACCTTCTTTAATAGGACGAATCAAGACGCTGTTAAAAATATCATGCCTTGCCAAACCTCCACTCAATCCCAGAAACTTGACCAACGAGTACAAATCTTTAAGTGAATTGATGATAGGAGTACCTGACAAAACCCATTTTGCATCTACACGAACAGCACATACCGCGAGAGCATTTTTGGTATTTGGATTACGTATAATATGACCTTCGTCAAGAACGATACGTCTCCAATGTACAGAATATAAGCCTTCCTTGGTCGGATAAGTTAGTGGCACTTTACTACCCTTGGGCATATATTCTACCGACAAAGTTCCATAAGTTGTAATGACCACGTCGTAATACTCCAAGTCGTCACTTTTCATGTTTTTACGTGCTGAGCCATGATACGTATAAACTCGTAGGTTTTGACTCTTTCTCACATGTTTCTCAATTTGTGTTGACCAATTGCTCATCACACTCACCGGCGCAACAATCAAAGTCGGTCCTACCTTTCCACCATACTTCAACTTGTCTGCAATGATAAGACTGATGATTTGTAATGTTTTGCCAAGTCCCATATCATCGGCTAATATTCCCCCACGAATTAGCTCTGGATCTTCATCCTCTAAGGAGAAGTTTGTCGCAATGTTAGTGTATCTTTTTTTTGATGTGCTTTTCCAGAGTTGTACAACATCTGTAGAACCAAAGTCTGGAAGCATTGGGTTCTCATGATCTATTAGCCATGCCAGACCTTGTAGTTGAAATGGTAACAACTTGGTAGCGATTCCTTTAGGCTGCTCAGCTTTTGGTAGAGCTTCTAGTTGATCTTCTTGAGCACCATACTTTTCCGCAACCTCACTACAATCACGAGGATTGAATTTATCTGCTGTTTGCACAAAAACATCAAGATCAATTTCTTTTGTACCATTACCTGTCGGTAACGCACCATTCGCCCACTGCGTATCCACATTCCTGTCTGGCTTCTTAGCTTTGAGTATGTGTTTCAGATCCACTGCGTGCTGTCTCGTAGCGTCTTGTTCTTTTCGCAACAATATACTCAAATCCAAACCTTGACTACGCAAAAGTCCTTTAACACGCTCTTTATTCACGATCTCGCTTGGTCCAAACATATGAAGGTCCAGTGCAATATCAAATTCCCCACGTGGCCCAGCTAGTACACCTTCAATTATAATATCTCCAGAATCAACCAGTGGAGCAAGTTTGGCTGCCATTTGTCTCGGTACATGACCAATCTTCTGGCCTTCGACATTGATTGCTTGTATAGCATTATTATCATATGGATTGTTTGGTTCTCGCTTTAATATGACTCTTTCACCATTATTTGCATAGCCAGAGTAAAAGCGTAATCCAACAACTTTTGACAACGCTTTGCCATATTGTTCGTACGAATCACTATCGAATGCTCTAGCTTGTGTTGATTGTATTATTTCGTTGCCGTCGTCGTCGTTATAGTCCACGTGAAGACTTTCGAACGATTGACCAGCAATTTCGCGACCAAACGACAATTGTGAAGACGATGGGGAAGGTGGTGGGGAATAATGTACCGATTGTGAGGAGCGAGCTACTTTTTCAGGCCGTGTAACTTCTTCATCACTACCAGTCAAATCTACCACCGCGGCGGAACGCTTTCGGACCCCCATTGAGGGATCAGCTTGTCAGATCAATGAGTTCCAGACTCTTTTCACTTGCATCGCGTTCTACAAGAATTTCTTATCCCACGCGTTAATAAATAGAGTTAACTAATCACACTCTCCGGAGAACACGATCACGTGAGACGATTCACACTGCCACAAGCAAATCTAGAATTGACTTTTGGGCGAACCCTCTAAAAATAACCACCGCCTCAATTTATTGACATGTGATCGTCATCACGGCCCAACAAACAACCGAAGTTGGTGAATACGATGATTTGTTGAGTCAAGTACGGGCCATATAGAGATCACATTCGCGAAGGAATTGAGTTTACACAACAATCACCTGAATGTCAAAACTGGTATCATCTCGTCATTTTCTAGACCCCGAACTTTTTTCTAGCGTCACGGTGTGGTGTGGTCTGAAACGGTGGCAAAGAACACAAAATCCTTTTCCACCCCGACTTTCCCCGCACCCTAAATAACGGCGCGGAGGGTCGATCGAAAACGGTTACAGGGAAATCCTGGTGCTAAAATTGGAAAGCATAAAGCCTAAGATCTGCTTTCGTGAGGGTTTTCGTCTGTGTTCACATGACGAGGGTTGATATGTGGCTGCGGCTTTGTGTTATGACGCCACTGTTTAATGCCCGCTTGCCTTACCCGTCACACCGGTTGTTCTACTAAAAGTCTCGTTTGTTCTCACAAATCCAACAAGATAAGATTAGCCAAGAGCACGCTAAGGTTCTGGTCGAGGTCTCACTATTACGTTGGATCCAAGACATTATAATCATTTAACCCGTATCAATTCGGTTTGGCGAACAATTGGTAATGATTGCGACACGGGGATGATGATCTTGTGACTTTATTATATGACTAATACTCAACAGAGGAATAAAGCGAGAACTTGTTTGTTAAAGCATTTGTTTGGCTCGACTTGTCACATGCGAGTAATCATGCAATAAATAGAAAGTCCCTGAAATCTTGTTCTAACTGCCTCGTCTGATATATGCAACATCTTACCTTTTTCGAGATTTGAGTTGGTCCGCTCAACCCGTTTCTTTCTTATCATTTTTATCACATCATACACTCTTCTTTGTTCATAATTTACGAAAACAACAAATTGCGCAATCCTCAGGGCGATCGTGTCGGAAGTGACGATTACTAACAAAGTTGGACCAACTCAATTGAACTTATTCGGGGTTGCCTCGGCTTTTGCCTTTACATCCAGATTTCCCCGCATCAAAAAGCACTCCCTTTCTAACAATCTGCGACATCATTCAAGTTTTGGCTTACGAGATATATCTCCTGTCGCCACTTTTTCTCACATACTGCTGTTCACAAGTATTGATACTGGTTGCATCGGTTAGACCAAGGTATCAATTGGCCCAAGACTCACATAAGACATTGGAAATTCCTACCACTCGCCCTCAATGGCTCAAGATTCCGGTGCGCGCCACAGCGATCCTCCAAGAATGGGAGTGTTTTTCTCTCCACCAGAGAATATACCATTCGATTCTTTTAAGATGACTCCATCTCCGTTGAGAAAGCCCTATGATGCATTGCCACCGGTAGACGACATTGTCAAACTCCCCTCCATACATACTATTCTCTTATCACCTCCGATATCGCCAGCGACAGGAGTCGTAAACCATAAGCGCTCTCCAGACAATTTCGATTTACATGTTCGAGATCCTCAATTATTCCTTCGACGCTCCCAATCGGCTTCCTTTACAGATACATCGTCACCGCTCTTTCGACCATTACATGATGCTCTTCTTGACAGTCCCGAAGATGTGGTCATTGACTTACAAATGGACATTGATCCATCACCAAAACGTGCACATCGACAATCGACTCCGACAGAGGAATTGACTCTCGCATTCCGTCCACGAATTGCTGGTCGGTTTGCTGTTGACCCGTTACGATATATTCGGCAAGAGTTGGAGTTCTTGTCGACATATGGATCATACCGGTCGCATAGAAACGATCAATCTCTTAGGGGTGTCCACAAAGATCCGGATCCGAGGCAGACAAGGCGACAAAGAGCGATTCGATCAAATGTGACCGAAAAGATTCCATCCATTAGACGACAAGCACGTGCTGCACCACGAGAGTATAGTGTTGATAGTATGCTTATCGAAAAAGAATATGTCCCAGTCAAGGCGAAACGACGAGTGTCGCACTCGACACCCGTAACTAGAGAAGATATGGATTTCAAGATATTACCTGATTATTCTCCATCAATTGCAAGCATGGCCCCAGGAAAGAATCTAAAAGTTGAATGGAAAGGTCATCCGTTAGATCTGGGTGCCGACCCAGATCACAATCTATTAGACGACGCTGAGCTGTATTTGGCGTCAACATTGAGATTAACATGCGCTCAGTATTTGTTTGCCAAGCGAAAGATATTCGAAAGATATATTGAATTGGCCAAATTAGGACGAGATTTTAACAAGACATCTGCCCAGAGCGTCTGCAAAATTGATGTAAACAAGGCCAGTAAATTGTGGACAGCATTTGATAAAGTTGGATGGTTTGATCGCCGGCATTTTGTGAAATATATGCTTTGATATTTTTGATTTTTGTGTTTGTAATGTTGATAGCGCTAGCTTCTTTGTCAATATCTTTTATTTCTGATGTTTGAATGGCGCATTATGAGGCTGAAGAGCAATCTATAGTAGTATACACATCTTTCTCATGCTCGTGCTGCTGTTGATAATGACATATTGTTCATTGATTTGTGGTGGATAGAGTATAGCTTGTATTGAACATCATCATATCCACCATTTCTTGTCACCTTTTGGTCGTCATGATTCTGACAACTCTGCCACCTTAACACGTCCAAACGATGAATTGTTAATTCGACGCTTTGTTCACCAAATTAAATGTCCAGGTCATAACTTGTACAGTAGTGACAAAACAATTCGTGTCCAACGTCGATGAATTCGAAAGTAGAAAGCACGAAATGGTCCGTGGGTTTTTAATCGGGTATCACGTGCATTACCAACCACGTTCAACCCTCGATTGATCGCTGGTTGAAATATAACGTATTAAATAGCGATAACTCCTGGAACTAATAACAATGCAATCTCGGTAGCGGTCCTTCCTCTAAATATCTGAACTATGGCGCAAAATGCACAGACACCGGTTGATGCTGCTGACTCCATAGACGGAACTGAAGCCGAGCACGAGAAGAAGGTCAAAAGCCGTAGACCTGCCAGTAGGCCGTGACAAAGTTCAGTAATTATATAACTGCGCTAATCGCTCCGATAGATACCGCGTTTCGACAGCAAAGATTAAAAGCATGGCAGTATGTTCGCTCACTATTACCCAGACATATCAGTTGACAGATCACTGACAATCTTTCAAGACCGATACTTACACCAAAAACTGTGCTGCCTCTATTCTTTACAATCGGAGTTATATTCGCTCCTCTCGGCGCTTTGCTTCTCTATGCTAGTTCTCAAGTAATATGGATTTTTATTTCTATCTACCTAACGGCCTAAGCTAATCGTTGTCGTTGGCAGATACAACAAGTCTCCATAACTTATCAAAACTGTACTGCTCAAGCACCGCTCTATCCTTCCTCCGCTCCTATACCTTCAAATCTATATAGTATGTCCTTCAAGAATAGTACACCACCAGGACAAACACCTACATGGTCGCAGAATGTTACGACAAGAACGTTTGGACCAGGAGCGAGTGTAAACGCATCTGTCTGTATACTTGAATTCTTCGTACCAGACAATATGAATCCACCAGTATTATTCTATTATAGAATGTCCAACTTCTATCAAAATCATCGTAGATATGTCAAAAGCTTTGACAGAGATCAATTATCTGGAAAAGCACTTGATAATGACACTATATCTGGCAGCGACTGTGATCCATTGAGGATCGATCCGGAAACAAATAAACCTTATTATCCATGTGGACTTATTGCAAATTCGTTATTCAACGATACATTTTATTCACCTGTACAACTTAATGTTGCTGGTAGTAATGGCAATAATGCAACATATGAAATGACTGACAAAGGTATTGCATGGCCAAGCGATCGTGATATTTATGGTCAGACGGCATATACAGCAGATCAAGTCGTACCACCATTAAATTGGCGGATGAAATATCCTCGATACGATGATGATTTCCCTCTACCAGATTTACAGAAGATGGAATCATTTCAAGTTTGGATGAGGACTGCTGGTCTGCCGACGTTTAGTAAACTCGCATTAAGGAATGATGCAGAAGCAATGACTGTTGGTCGGTATCAAGTCGTCATTGATGACTGTAAGTCTTCTATCTTGATTCTGTAATGCATCGACTAATTGATGATCAAATAGTTTTCCCCGTCAAAGAGTATGATGGCACAAAATCAATCTTGATCAGCACAAGAACAATCATGGGTGGTCAAAATCCATTCTTGGGTATTGCTTATGTTGTAGTCGCTGGTATTTGCATAGTTCTTGGAGCATTATTTCTGATAACACATCTCATCAAACCACGGTATGTACAATTAAAATCGTCATGCTGATATAAGATGGAGCTAATACGTTAAATTCTATTAGAAAACTTGGAGATCACAGTTATCTTTCATGGAATACAGATCAGCATCAGAATTCGGGAGCTTCTCGGTTTGGCAGACATCATTAGTATGTTTGATTTATTTAATGATTGTATGATAGCTTTTAATTCTGCAATTTGCTTGTCTTGGGAAATGGAACTTGAACAGTCTTTAGCGTTGTGTTTGATTAGAACTCTCAAAGTGATTCATTCGTATTGTATGTGAACTTGAAACCGTCAAAGGTTCACGTGATTTTTGCTCACATCATTGCCAAGAAATGACTGGACCTGAGGTCATTCATGACTGATCATCAAATAGTATATAGTTTCCATCACTGATACATCATAACTCGATACACTTGTCACAAGAACTCGCCATTTCCAGCGTAGAGATTCCCCTAATACATCATTTTATCTGCACAACCATACGACACCCTTTATCCGTCTTCTTTCACCAGCTTACAACTCGCCAAAATGGCCAGTCAAGAGTGGTAAGTTTGCTGTTCAGCGCCACCTTCTGTCCTTTAACGACCGTCAACTTACATATACCACAGAGTTATCCCTCGATCTTCTTATTGCCTCACAAATAGCTTTCCTGGATAGCATCATGATAAACTCTTGTTGTTCGAGAAACTTACACTTCTAACCCAGATACGATTATCTTTTCAAGCTCCTTTTGATCGGTGACAGTGGTGTCGGAAAGTCATGTTTGTTACTCCAGTTTGCCGACAGTACATTTACCGACTCGTACATCTCTACCATCGGTGTCGACTTTGTAAGTTCCTGTTAAAAGACTTTCAAGATTGATGAATATTATTCTGACGATTTGATTAGAAAATCAGAACTATTGAAGTTGATGCAAAGCGTGTTAAATTGCAGATTGTATGTATACATCTTCTAATATGATCTATTTGTTGAGGAGAAACTGATGTATTTGATAAAAATAGTGGGATACAGCAGGTCAAGAACGATTCCGAACAATCACTTCATCATACTATAGAGGCGCACACGGAATTTGTATAGTTTTTGACGTAACTGATAGAGAAAGTTTCAACAACGTCAAAGTATGGTTGAATGAAGTTGGAAGATACGCTCAAGAGACGGTACAGAAATTATTAGTAGGAAACAAGAGTGATATTGAAGATAAAAGAGTCGTTACATGGGCAGAAGCAAATGTTTGTTCATTCCTTCCTGACTTTAATGGTTGGTCATTGTCTAATGTGTTTTACTACAGAAATTTGCAGAAGAAAATCAATTGAATTATATCGAAACTTCGGCAAAGAATGCAAGTAATGTCGAACAAGCATTTACAGCCATAGCGAGACAAATTCAAGAAAATACCGCTTCGACCCTGGCCGCAAACAAACCTACTGTTCAATTAAGTAAAGGATCATCAGTAGATCAGAAGCAGGGGGGAGGATGTGCCGGAGGACTTTCTTCGGATAGTTGTACGCTTTGATTTATATACAATTAATTTTTACTTTTTTTCTTCTTTTCTAGATTGTCTGGTAGTGGTGGATAGCATATTTTATCAGAACTATCGACGTCTATTTCAATGAATTTTATATGTTGTAGCTATCTTTTGGTATCTTTACCATGTCTAGCATTGGGTATGTGTGATTTATTTTCGAATATATGGACATTATTGTTTTTACAGCTCATCAGTTATGATTGATAACATTGTGCTAAATAATATGCTGTATATTCATGACAATTTTTTATTTATCCTATGTCTGGATATATTCTGGTTTCATTATCCAACCTGACTGGAACCTTGTACTATTCTGTTAGGGATCTCACAAACGCAGTCAATCCTCTATATTAGTTCTTTTTATGCTTTGGTTGCATTCTCGGGTCTAGCTCTAGCCACCAACTTTTTCAATTACCTCTACAGTCCGTATGACTCAAAACAACCCTCTTATAATCTCCGTATATCGACTGTCCATTCATTCATAACTCCCCTTCTCACCACCAAACGATCTACTAATCTACAAACCTTTCCATCATCCAATATTCCTCCCTGACCCACCCCCCGCTTTTCTCATTCTAATCAACCGCCATGCCTTTCAAGCAAAGACTCTCACCCACAACCCCTCTCTTGTTCTCGTTATCCAAACCGTCTCAGCAAAGTCACATTAAGCTCTTTGTTGGGTTTAACTAAAATCTTCCCAAACCCCTTTGACCCGTCGATTTAAGATCCTCCACAACGTCAGCCCAGTAACCGTCTCTTTGCCATCGTTGGACAAGAGAGTGGTCTGGCGTTTTGAATTTGTAAAAGGGACTTTCTCACGCTCTTCCCGTAAGATGCGGGTGTATGCAGCTCCAACGCCGATTGTGAGAGCGAAGATCGGGTCGAGAGATCTATTCCCAGGAGATACTGTTAGTGTAGTCCCAACAGTGAGGTACGAGAGATAAGAGAGAGGTAGAAATTGTTTAAGGACTGGAGGAAAGAGGAGGAGATACCGGGATATAATGTATGAGTATCGTGGTACTGTAGCCATTACTCTTGCTGTATGGCTTGGTTGTTATGAAGAGGTGGTCAACGGGAGATTAATCGTTTGATGAGGTGCGGATATTATTATTATAATTATTTTTAATATGACGTCGTTTTGAATTGCTTCAGATAGTAAGTAATCATGAATAGAAAAGTGGTACAGCGCGGATTTATTTACATGAGAACGCAAGACGATGGGTACAACACATGGGGAGAAACATAATTACTATGCTGACTTGTTTATTAAACTCGACTGGTCAATCTTGGATTATTGATAATGTTCTAATATACATCTTAATCAAAGCGTTCTGATCATAATCTAATCTTCCTATTCATATGCCATCTCCAACTTTGACTTATCGCTTAACCAGTCGAGTTTGTGTTTGTTTGATAAATATATTGAATCGACATGAAAACGCCTAATCTACCATAAAGAAAATATAAAATAAAAACGATACAATGCATAATGGAATCTGTGATCCATAATCAAATCTCCTCGCCACCAAACGTGTTTTCACCAGAGTATCTAAAATGACAAAGTCAGATACAGTCGCGGCGTTTGATTGATACTGACTGGAAGAAATACTTACGTGATATATAAAAAGCCATCCTCGTCCTTGTGTTCTTCATAGATACTACTCATCAGAGCAGCGGTAGGTGGTAATACTTCATCCACAAAGATGAATATGGCCTTTTCTGGTGATAATTTGATTCGTTTACGAATGACGTATACAAATTGACCGACTGTCAAATCTGCTGGGACTAGGTATTTCTTCTTATCGATGACTGCAATGTCGGACTTTTCCACCTTTTCGCAAATTACCTATCAATCAATAAATATCAATAATACGTTCATTAATGTTAAAATAATGACTTGACATACCGGGATACGATCGGCATATTTCTGTCTGATGCGTTCTGCTTCGGCTATATAATGACATCGAGTTAGTAAATAGTCAAGATATAATGAATGAAATATGAACAAACCTTTGCGCTTCTCAAAAGGATGCTCGTCTTTGAATTTTGATCTCATAGTTGCAAGTAAAGGAAGATAAAGTCTTGCTGAAGATTTATTAACTGTTGACAGGTTGTTGTATCTAGGTTGTTATATGTAGGTATAGTGTCACTGTATTGTAATGACGAATGTGAAAAGGCGGAGAAGTTGTGGAAGAAGTAATAAAAGAGATACAAAGCTGGTAATGATTGATTGAAAGCGGGGAACGTTGTTATCTCGTGTTCTGTCAATTTCCCCGCAAAATTGCACATATGACTCTAAAAACTGGCTAATGACAAAGGGCTGGCGGGTAACTACTTTTGACAAGGCTGATGGTAACAATAATAATTACAAAAGTGGGGTAAATCAGCTGAGCAGGAAACACAAGTCATCCCTCCGAAAGTTTGTCAGCCGAGGTGGTTTTGTTTGGGAGTGGCTGTACCGTTTGCGGCAATAAAAATAATGCGTCAGTTTTGAGTTTCAGAATGGTTCATTCAACTGTTCTTATGAGAAAGTCCATTATGCTTTTATAATCATTTACAAAAAGTCATGTCTATAATATTAACAGAATCATGTCGCGTGTTGATAATTCCGATTTCTTCTTCCAGACCTCGTTAGTATATAATTGTTGAAAGTCGAAATAGCTACCTGTAGTATTGACGCGTGCTTCAAGTAATTCAATAGCAGAACGACAACGTCGAGAAGAAAAATCGAAAAATAAACACGGCTCTCCTGTTGATGTTGGCGCAAAGATCCTAGCAGTACTTGCTAATGAGAAACATGGTATTTTCATGGCCTGTGGAGATGGACTCGTCCGTAAAGTAGATTTAGATGTAGGTAGGCCGTACTGTTGTATATCAATTCTTCATTTTCACAAACCTGACAATGTATGATCTAGAAGAATAAAGTCATTACTAAATACACAGGTGCCAATGCTCCTTTGGCTTGTCTTGCCATTTCAATAGATTCTGTTACATCAGAAGCCGTATTGTTTGCAGGTTGTTGGGACAAAACTATTCATTCCTGGTCACTAACTACATCTTCTCCCATTCGACGCTATTCGGGCCATTCTGATTTTATCAAATGCATTGCTACAACTACAGTATCTTCTCAAGATCTTTTAATTTCTGGTAGTGCAGACGCAAACATCATACTTTGGTCTATAAAGTCGGGACATAAGTTATACACTTTAAAAGGCCATGCGAGAGGCGTACTTAGTCTAGCTCTTGATCTCAGTCCAATTCGTGGGTCTGAGTCGTTTGATCTCTTCAGCGCTGATTCAGTACGTGAGATTAGGAAATGGTCTTTATCCTGCTCTTCGTCAGGAATCATTACACAGATATCGTCGGAAGTTTTGAAAACTGTACATGAAACGTCGGTCAATAAACTCGTGTTTGAGCATGCGTCCGGAACATCAGATGAGAATGATGAAGAGGCAGAAAGTGACCTATGGACCGCGTCTTCTGACAATACTGTAAAACGTCTAACAAGATCTCGTGGTTGGGAAGTTGATACGACGCTTACGCATCCGGATTTCGTCAGGGATGTGAATCTGAGTAGTGATGGAAGATATGTCATTACTGCTTGTAGAGACGAGAATGTCCGTGTATGGGATTCGAGTTCTGGTGAAATAATGGCTGTCTTTGAAGGTCATTTCGATGATGTCACTGGACTGGCTATAATCTATGATTCTAATGTGAGAAGAGACGCCATCATAAGCGTAAGTTTGGATGGAACTGTCAGAAAATGGCAAATAGATGACTCTGAGATGCAAAAGACTTTACTAAAAAAAGACAAGAAGGAAGTCCAAGAAAGTAATGTTGTGTCAAACGAAACGGCAAAGACTGGCATGACAGCAGAAGAAGAAGCTGAGTTGGCAGAATTAATGGATGAATAATGTCCAAGATCCAACATAGATTATATTTACAAAGTCTTTCAAAAGTCATTTCCTACCAAAAGTTACATTTATTGTTCATCATCTTCATCCACTAATCCAACCAGTCTCCTCTCGGCCAGAGCAGTAATCTTGTCAAGTAATACATCTCTACCGAACCTCGAAGCAATCTTTCCGGCTGCTTCCAACATCTTGCCTGTTCTATCTTTCATCAAAGTTACAATTTCCAAAGCTTTCATACCTCTTTCTTCTCCTTCTCGACATTCTCCAGCCAGTAATTGTAGTAAAACTTTGTCGGTTTCTACTTCTTTCTTGACCAAATCTGTTTTCTCGGCATGAGTTGCTTTTGTATTCATAACCAAATCATCATGCAAATCCCTCAGTAAAGCATATCGTACAAATTGCTCTTCCAACCGTTGAGAATCTGATTCTCCATTTGTAGAAGTATCGTCTTCATCCATTGCATCATTTGATTTATTCTTATTCGACTGTTTACTCGATATAGGGATTTTGAATTCGAAATCGCTCAAAAGTGGTCGTGGAAAGTAAGGATATTTCTCTCCACCTTTCAGAATTATACAATGGAATTTATCCAGAGCTACTGCAACAGGCCAGTATGATTCATCCTTCTTACCATCTGCTAGTCTATCCATTAATCTTGTGTCTAATAATGGAATCCATTTTGCTTGACCATGAGATCGCCAATGTAAACATACGAGTAAAACTCCTGTCGAATCATAAATACATGGATCACCTTTGTCAGACCAGAAAAGTGATTTCAATTCAGCATCATCAACAAGTGGAAGTATATCATCAGCTTGGTGTACTTCATCTCGTTTGACGTTTTCAATACTATATACTAGGGATGTCTTTCCAGAAGACGTGACTGGACCATTAGCAACAGTGAGGATATAATCTCGCCAAGACGAACATGTTATTGCTGGGCCCGATTTGGACCGAAATATTCGAAAAGGTACACCGAATAATGTATAGACTCTTACATAACCTTTATTGGTGGTGGCGAGTATGAATGATGAAGATAGTGAAAGTGAAGTGACTTCTTCACCTTCCGGAAGAGTTATTTGCCAATTTGTTCGGACCGTCCAGGTTTCATGAGGTCGATAGTGTATCGTACTTCTATGTCTATCATTAGCCGGACAAGAAAAGACTGCACCATGGTCTGCCAAGCACGCTTTGTCATAAAGAAACGCGTCCTGGAAATGAGTATCACGATGAGCGCTTCGGTCATAGAATTCAATAGTTATAGTATGATGACTGTCTTGATCTTGAGTCCAAATGAATCCTACAAGATTAAGACATAAATAGCGTCGATTGCCTCTCCAAGGAGTACTACTTGGTTGAAAAGGTGTATGAATCTGAGGTTGCCATTGTCTAGATGAAGCGACTCTTTTGGCTGAAGTCAATTCAAGGTCTCCACCAGATCTTTTGCCATTGCCATTTACATGTTCTGCGTATCCTGCACCATCATCGTCATCAATAAATCCATCCGCATCATCATCTGGACGATCAGCACCGAATATTTCATCAAGTGAATCAGGTGTAGCTGCTCTTTGGCGTCCATTAGGTTTATCAAGTAGATCTGCTCGCGCATTGTTTACATTGGATGTTGTTTCAGACAAGGCTTGACCACGAAACGGCGCTGATTCCAATGTCTTTTCTAGTAGATGAGTCGAATTCGTTGGTAGAATATCCGTATGGATGTAAAGTTCTCCGCCATGTGTTGCATATGCAACAAGGTTCTCTGTAGGATGCCACGATATAGAAGAGACTGGAGCCCGCAATGTAGGTGTTTTGAAAACGAAATTCTGGGTCTTGGTTGCCCACAAAGTTAGTATATTATCTTCGGCGGCACTTGCTAGAAGAGCTCCGTTATGTGACCATGCCAAAGCTGTAACATCTGCTGAGGAACTCCCTCCGAACGAGCGTTGAAATTGCCAATCTGAGCATGAGACGACTTGGATTTCTGTAACCATTTAGTTCACGAACTCACATAACGATTGGAGGTCGGGCAAGCTGACCTCGCGATGCCATAGGAGCCGCTATTGCTCGTCCATCCGGATGCCATATCACGGCAGACGATCCCTGATTATCTGTATTTAACTTGCGAATAAGTCCATCTAATTTCTTCACCATTTTTGGTTGCTCTTGGCCAATTGAATATATGTAGACTATCCCGTCAGTGCACGATACAGCTATATTCGAGCCGTTGACATCAAAAGAGACGTGCTTGACTGGTCGATTCTGCTCTTCTAATTGTAGTACTCGTGTCATATCGGGAATATAGACCAATTTCACAACCAGTTCACTTGAAATAATCAGATTATCGCTTATTCAATATCAAAAATACAGGACTTACTCGCTAGCAACCGCTAACCACCGATTATCTGGCGATATCGCCAGGCTCTTGATTGGTAGGGTGCTTCTATATAAGATTTGGTCCAAAGCATTACTCTGGAGTGAATATTTGCAAACGGATCCATCTTCAGCACCCGTGACGAAGAAGTCATCAGCTACTGCAAGTGCAGTATGGGACTCTTGTGGAACATCTATATTTGCTGGCTCTGCATCCGAGCCTGTAGTGAAAATTCTTATAACGCTATCATTGCCGACTGTTACTAATTTCCGTCCATTTTTGGTGAAACCAGTATATGTTGAGCCTTGTGTGTCTGTGTATTCTCACAGTCAGAGTTGTCCAGAAGGCCATTGTAGTATAAACTTACGCGCTTGTCGGGCTCTTATTCTACTTGCCATATTTGCCGTCTACACAGACAAGTCAATAAAAGAGAATGAGATTCGAGGTAAGAATGACGCGTTTTGATTCACGTTACGCGAAATCACTTCAGACGCGGTCACGTGTAAGATTCACAGTGATTTATTCACGTTGACATCGGCCTTTGTATTCGCTCGCAAACCACAAACTAATTTAAGTTAACGCGATTTGATCGTGCCATGACTACATCACGATTCGATTTATAGCATGATAAAATCGTATTACAATTGTACGAGCCTGTCATACATACTACATTCAATCTGATGTTACGTGATAACATATTTTATTATACAATGAGTTTCTGCAGTCTTGGCTTTTCATTTGATACAAGGCAAGCACTTATTAACCCTATCCATAACGTTGTTTCATTCGCCGAATATCCATCACGAGAAGAAGAGGATACAAACCACTCAAGTTTGTGTTCTAGAAGAAAATCAGGCAGAAACCGTCGCAAGCCACAAAAGCCGTTGATATAATCACATGGGACCAATTGCAGGTGGTGAACGACCATTTCTGGTCATGGTTCCTGAACCTCAAACATATCAACGTTACGAACAACGTTACGAACGAACAATAACGTTGAAGCTGTATCACTCTATTCATATGCCGTGAAATCATCGTTATGTTTAAATCTCGATATAATAAGCTGTTTGCTAGTGTTTTGTATCTTACCGGTAAGACATATTGCGTTATTCAAAAGTTTTAATTGCTCTTTCTCGTCGTGCTTTCAGTCTTTGTGGACTACTTGAGAATTCACAAGATCAAATCATAAAAATGAGGAGTAATACGCCTGAAGGCCAATATGTAATAGCATCAGTGATGCTGTCTATCGCTGTGATGGCAGTCTCAGCTAGAGTATATTCCAGACATCTAAGAAGTATCAATTTGTTATCATGGGATGACTATACCATCTTGGCAGCTCTGGTGAGTTGGACTTGTCTGAATTGCTTGAAACCGAGACTAATTTTTTTGTTTTAGCTCTTCACATTCGGGCAAGCTGTAGGGATGTGGATAGGTAGATATAAAGGTCTTTGTACGGAGAAGTTAGCATCTGATAAAGTCATCTAGGAGCTACAAAAGGAGGACTTGGTCAGCATGCAAGGATAGACCCCGACACAGGGTTTCCTTTCCTTGACTCCACCTTTGAGATTTTTTGGAAGGTGATCCGACGCTGATAATCCGAACCGAGATCATCTACTAATGCCAAACAGGTCAACTTTGCGTCGCTCTTGACCGGAACACTGGCCATTGGATTGACAAAGATATCAGTGCTACTTTTGTATCGAAGGTAAAACTTGGCATGAAATCTCTTGTTCTTATAAGAAGCAACTGACAGGATATTGAAGGATATTCTCCGGTATTACAAAAGAGAGGTGTTTTTCAATAGCGACATGGACATTGATTGTGTTTGCCATTTGTTGGACGATAGCATTTTTTTTCACCAGTCTCTTCCAATGTCGACCCATATATGAGAATTGGATAGGGTATGGATCACCTGCTGGGCATTGTATGAACGAAACGATAATGTATTTGAGTCAAGCTTGGACCGATGCTATTTCTGATCGTGAGAGAAATGTTAATTAATAATCTTTCTGGTTGTTGACAAGTTCTGCAGTACTGATATTGCTGGTCCCTGTACCATGTGTTTGGAGTCTACGAATGCCATTGAAACAAAAGTTTGCTGTGACTGGTATGTTTTTGCTTGGAGCTGTGTACGTATTGTGATTCTAAACATGGCTGTCTGTCTTGCTGATTGCTTTCCAGTACACTTTCGATAAGCATCACCAAATTGGTTTATTATTATCAAATAATATCAATGATGAATAGTGCTGATGTAGATCTAACATGTAACTATCATCCATCGACAGACTTACGGTTCTAAAAATACTAACAACTGTTCAGATATTCTAACTCCTACTGTATATTGGCCCATGATTGAATCTAGCTTAGGTATCACTGGAGCATGTCTGCCATTGTTGAAGCCCATCTTCGACGACTGCTTTCCGGCTCTCAGGTCACGTCTCAATGGTAATAAGACTAGACCACTGAACAATGTCAAGACACATGGCACAGTTGTTTCCACTCGAGGTGAATTTGATAGCGAAAAAGGTGGTCGGATGGTCATACGAAGTATCGATGTATCATTTGGAGATTATGAAACTCCAGATCTTAATAAGGACAATACGTCTAAATGGATTCTTTCCTCTACGAAAGAGAAGATGTAGAGGTTACATATATGAATGCAACAGTGTTACTATTTCCCAATGAGATATAATAAGTATGTGAAGATTCCGGTTAAGACATTCCGTGACGCGTCTCCACATTCTTTACGCGTCTCGCGTATATAGCTTTTTAGCACTTGCCAAGAAAAAGGCCTACTGAAATTTCACCCTTGAGTTCATAGAATAGGCATATATCTCCAAAAGACATATCATTGACTACGAAAAATCACACATCAATTATACAATGGCCGAAGAAAAAGACTCCACCGTTGTAGCCAATGACGGCACTGCTACAGCACCCAATGACGTAGAAGCCAAGGGCAAAGGAAAAGCACCTTCAACTGAAGAGACTGCAGCAGAACATGATGAGGATTCGGCAAGTGAGCAAGAGGAAGAGCCTGAAGATGAGCACGGTAAGTCAAAAGTCTACACACGTGCAACCATTTGTGGAGTTTCATTCTGATTCATTTTCAGATGAGGTAGAGGAAGATAACATGGAAGAAATCGACCAAAATAATATCCTTCCTGATGGCCGTCGAACAAGAGGAAAAGCTATTGATTTCGCAAAAGCAGCAGAGGATCTAGACAAAGATGGTATTGCAGATGAGGATGATGAAGATGATGAAGATTTTGAAAGTCATGACGATTCAATGCATGATGAGTAGAAATTTGTAACATCTGTAACCGTTTAAAGGATCAGTTTAGGATAGTTATACAACATCAATATATAGTATATCGTGTTATGAATTGATAACCATTCGGACGCCATGCATTGCCGAATCAATCAAAACGCAGTAGTCTGGCCTTTTTTTGTACCAAAGTAGATCAAGTCTCATGAACGCTTACTACCACTTTCTCCGCTTAAACTGCACAACATAGCTCAAAAAGTTTTCTTAAGGCGACCAAAACGAACCGTAACGATCTGCAGCATTGGCTAAGCTGGCTGATCAAGAAGCAAAATGTTGATAGCATACCAATGCCTATCAAACAGGTATGTTCACCGACATATTCAGATACCGATGACAACGCATTCATTCCCACACCGGCGCAGCTCCCAACATAGTTTGTAATTTGTGTTTAGTCAAGGAGTTCTCAATTTGTCTTTCTGTGGTTGTACCATGAAATTGTAATGACACGACTCTTACCACATGTTCGGAAAACTTTCTCCGCGTAATCCGATCGTGCTAAAAGCTAATAGTATGTGCTATGTTCAATATCGAGCTCATGATTGGATAGAACTTTATGAACCGATATCGCTCGGAACCTTTGCCCCGCACAACCTGATTTCTGGAAAACAAATCATATACATAGACCGTAGTACTCGAGTTAGTAAGACATTAGCAGCGCCTTTTATTCTTGTCTCCATATTTTCCCACAGAATTCTCCGTTGTAAACAGGGCTGATCTAGGTTTTTTGGATACATACCGTCGAATTCGATCTTGTGGAGGAATATTGGTCAATTGGATTTTATACGGCTCTTAAGCCGGTAGAATGTATTTGGGACGAGATATTGACAGTCATGGTTTGAACAATATGTCGAATGAGGCGATGGAGGCACCTACCAAAGTATACGAATATCAGAACGTGCCCGAGAATAAATCATGGGCAGGTGCTTTGCCCTTGAAGCAGGGTCTTTATGATCCGGAATTGGAAAAGGATGCTTGTGGTGTAGGCTTTGCTGCGTGAGTAATATACCGAGACGTATGATACCGTGTCCACCCTGACAAGTCGCCTAGCCATATCAAGGGTCAAGCAAGTCATAAAATAGTTATCCAAGGTTAGTTATATCACTGAACACCTTTGAATATAATTGATTACTGATATTTGATTTAGCACGCGATCTACTATGTAACATGACACACAGAGGTGCAGTAGGAAGTGACAAAAGAGATGGAGATGGTGCAGGTGTCATGACATCCATGCCACATCGATTTTTCGTTAAAAACTTTGAAAAGGAACAAGGTTATAAACTACCTAATATTGGACAATATGCTGCTGGAAATTTATTCTTCAAACCTGATGAGGCATTGATGAAAGAATCTATTCAGATATTCGAACAGATTGCAGATGCGTTAGATTTGAGAATACTCGGTTGGAGAAAAGTGCCAAGAGATTCTGCACTACTTGGACCAGCAGCAGCTTCAAGAGAACCGATAATATTACAACCTTTTGTTGTTCTCAAATCTGCTTATGGGATAGGCAAAGAACCGAGGGAAGAATTTCAAGCTGAATTTGATGATCGGTTCTTTGAAAGGCAATTATACATCTTACGCAAGAGAGCCACTCATACACTTGGGTTACAAAATTGGTTTTACATCTGTTCACTAAGTAGTAAGAACATTGTTTATAAAGGTCAACTCTCACCAGTACAAGTTTATGAATATTATCACGATTTAGTAAATGTAGATTATGAAGGTCATTTTGCATTGGTACATTCGAGGTTTTCAACAAATACATTTCCATCTTGGGATAGAGCTCAGCCGTTACGTTGGGCAGCACACAATGGAGAAATCAACACGTTACGCGGTAATAAGAATTGGATGAAAGCAAGAGAAGGTATCCTCAAATCAGAAATGTTTGGTGATGAACTTGAATCGTTATTTCCTATCATTGAAGAAGGTGGTTCTGATTCTGGGGCATTTGATAACGTACTGGAGCTTCTAGTCATTAACGGCGTATTGTCTCTACCAGAAGCGATCATGTTATTAGTGCCTGAAGCATGGCAGGGTAATCAAGCCGTTGATCCACAAAAACAAGCATTTTATGAATGGGCAGCATGTATGATGGAACCTTGGGATGGTCCAGCATTATTTACATTTTCCGATGGACGATATTGTGGTGCTAATCTTGATCGAAATGGTCTTCGACCTTGTCGTTATTATATAACTGATGATGATAGAATAATATGTGCATCAGAAGTCGGTACTATTGCTATTGAACCTGAGCGTGTTATAAAAAAGGGAAGATTACAACCTGGACGTATGCTGTTAGTTGATACGCTTGCTGGTAAGATTGTAGATGATACTGAATTGAAGAAAATGGTATCTTCAAGACAGGACTTTCGAAACTGGGTCGACACTCAACTTATAACAATGCCTAATATCTATAAAAAACTTGTCGATAACGGAGTCCAATTAGGAAATGAATTGACCCAATATAAAGTACAAGAAGATCCTCTTTTGAAAGCCTTTGGCTACTCTCTAGAACAAGTTAGTTTGTTATTAGGACCTATGGCAGCAGATTCGAAAGAAGCTTTAGGATCCATGGGTAATGATGCGCCTTTGGCATGTCTTGCACAACAACCAAGACTTTTGTATGAATATTTCCGACAACTATTTGCTCAAGTCACAAATCCTCCCATTGATCCAATCAGAGAAGCTGTTGTGATGTCTTTGGAATCATATGTTGGACCACAAGGCAATCTTCTTGAAATGACAAAAGAACAATGTCATCGTTTATTGTTACCGTCTCCAATCTTATCAATTGAAGAGTTGAAGACAGTTAGCAATATTAGTACAGTATATTCATCATGGACTGTTGAGGTGATTGACATAACTTTTGTCAAATTGGAAGGTGTGCAAGGTTATATGGATACACTCGATCATATATGCGAAGCAGCTTCAAAAGCGATTGCAAATGGTAACAAGATAATAATCCTATCTGATCGTAATACTTCGAAAGATAGAGTTCCTGTGTCTGCTTTATTAGCAACAGGTATGGTACATCATTATCTTGTTCGTAACAAATGGAGAACTCAAGTAGCACTTGTTGTAGAAACAGCAGAAGCTCGTGAAGTACATCATATGTGTGTACTCGTCGGATATGGTGCAGATGCTATATGTCCGTATCTTGCAATAGAATGTATATTAAAAATGGATCAAGAAGGATTAATCAGAAAGAAAATAAGTCAACAACAGTTGATTGATAATTACAAACACTCTTGTGATGGCGGTATATTGAAAGTAATGAGTAAAATGGGCATATCAACGTTACAGAGTTATAAAGGTGCACAAATATTTGAAGCCCTTGGTCTGGATGATAGTGTCGTACAAAGATGTTTTACCGGCACATCATCAAGAATCAAAGGTATGACATTTGAATTAATTGCTCAAGATTCTATTGCATTACATGAAAGAGGATTTCCTTCCAGAAATATCACCGAAATACCTGGACTTGTTGAAACCGGTGAATATCATTGGAGAGATGGTGGTGAACCGCATGTGAATGATCCGTCGTCAATTGCAAATATTCAAGATGCTGTAAGAACAAAGAATGATAAGTCTTATGAGGCATATTCTAAATCGGAATATGAGCAAATTAAGAACTGTACATTACGTGGTCTGCTTGATTTTAATTTTGATCAGAGAGAAGCTATACATGTTGATCAAGTTGAACCGTGGACGGAAATCGTACGTAGATTTGTTACAGGAGCAATGTCTTATGGGTCGATTTCTATGGAAGCGCATTCTACATTGGCTGTAGCTATGAATAGATTAGGTGGTAAATCTAATACAGGTGAAGGAGGTGAAGATCCTGAAAGAAGTAAAAGGATGGAAAATGGTGATTCTATGAGATCAGCAATCAAACAAATCGCATCGGGTCGATTTGGTGTTACATCAAATTATTTGGCAGATGCCGACGAATTACAAATTAAAATGGCTCAAGGTGCAAAACCTGGCGAAGGTGGAGAATTACCTGGACATAAAGTTTCCGGTCCTATCGCACGTACTAGACATTCAACACCTGGAGTAGGACTAATATCACCACCACCACATCATGATATCTATTCTATAGAAGATCTCAAACAGTTAATTTACGATTTGAAATGTTCAAATCCTAGGTCTAGAATATCTGTAAAACTTGTATCAGAAACTGGAGTAGGTATTGTATCGTCTGGTGTTGCAAAAGCAAAAGCTGACCATATTTTGATATCTGGTCATGATGGTGGTACCGGTGCTTCCAGATGGACTGGTATTAAATATGCTGGTTTACCTTGGGAACTCGGTCTTGCAGAAACCCATCAAACTTTGGTTCTGAATGATTTACGAGGTAGAGTCATTGTACAGACTGACGGTCAATTAAAAACTGGTAGAGACGTTGCAATTGCTTGTTTGTTAGGTGCGGAAGAATGGGGTTTTGCAACTACTCCTCTAATTGCAATGGGTTGTATCATGGTAAGAAAATGTCATTTAAATACTTGTCCTGTTGGTGTTGCCACACAAGATCCAGAATTAAGAAAGAAATTCCACGGCACGCCAGAACATGTCATAAATTTCTTTTATTATGTCGCAAATGAATTAAGATCTATCATGGCAAAACTTGGATTCAAAACAATCAATGAGATGATTGGGCATAGTGAACTATTAAGGGTGAAGGAAGATTTGAGAAATACAAAAACAGCAAATATTGATCTATCACTCATATTAACACCCGCACATATTCTTCGTCCGGGTGTTGCAACATATAATGTTAGGAAACAAGATCATAATATGCATGTCAGACTTGATAATAAATTGATTGCAGAATCTGAACTTGCGTTGGAAAAAGGTATACCGTGTAAAATCGAATGTGACGTTGTTAATACTGATAGAGCATTGGGTACAACTTTGTCCTATCATATTAGTAAAAGATATGGTGAACAAGGTCTACCCGCGGATACTATTCATGTCAATTTAAAAGGATCTGCTGGTCAATCTTTTGGTGCTTATTTAGCTTCTGGTATCACTTTGGAATTAGAAGGTGATTCTAATGACTATGTTGGTAAAGGTCTGTCAGGTGGTCGTTTAATCATCTATCCCCCAAGAGAAGCAGTCTACAAAGCAGAAGAAAATGTTTTGATCGGTAATGTTTGTTTATACGGTGCTACGTCTGGTCAATGTTTCTTCAGAGGTATTGCAGCTGAAAGATTTGCCGTCAGAAACTCCGGTGTAACTGCAGTAGTTGAAGGAATCGGTGACCACGGTTGTGAGTACATGACTGGTGGAAGAGTTATTATCTTGGGAAATACCGGTCGTAATTTTGCTGCTGGTATGTCTGGCGGTATTGCTTATGTTCTTGATATGAATCGAGATTTTACTCTAAAAGTTAATCAAGAAATGGTTGAATTAAGTAACATCGATGATCCACAGGAAATTGCTTTCTTACGTGGTCTGATTGAAGATCATCATCATTATACTGGTTCAGAATTAGCTGCTAGAATATTACTAGATTTTACTCGTGCTTTGTCAAGATTCGTCAAGGTATTACCAACAGATTATAAAAGAGTTATGATGGAAGAGGCTGAAAAGTTGAACAAAAAATCAGAATATACTTTACCTATAATATCGAATAGTGTTGTGAAAGATCATAGTAAAAAGAGTAATAATGATCTACTTGATATTGAAGAAAGTATTACAGACAGTAAAATGGAGGAGAAGAAATCAGCTCTTATTTTGGACAAGACAAAAGGTTTTATGAAATATCAAAGACGTGCAGAAAAGTATAGAGATACAAAAGTAAGAACCAAGGATTGGAAGGAATTATCTTCGAGACTGAATGAAGATGAGTTAAAGTACCAAACTGCACGATGTATGGATTGTGGCGTACCATTCTGTCAATCAGACAACGGTTGTCCAATTTCAAACATTATACCAAAATGGAATGAATTAGTTTTCCAAAATCAATGGAGAGATGCTCTTAATCGCCTGTTGATGACGAACAATTTTCCAGAATTTACCGGAAGAGTTTGTCCTGCTCCATGTGAAGGGGCTTGTGTGCTTGGTATTAATGAAGATCCAGTTGGTATAAAGTCTATAGAATGTGCTATTATAGACAGAGGGTTTGAAATGGGTTGGATGGTTCCTACACCTCCTCCGTTTAGAACCCAAAAAACGGTCGCTATTATAGGATCCGGTCCCGCTGGTCTTGCTTGTGCAGATCAGTTAAACAAAGCCGGTCATTTCGTTACTATTTACGAACGTGCCGATAGAATCGGTGGCCTGTTAATGTATGGAATACCCAACATGAAACTCGATAAAAAGATTGTTCAACGAAGAGTCAATTTAATGGCTGATGAAGGTATTAAATTTTTTACGGGAGTTACCGTTGGAGATGGTGATGTTACTCTATCATCTCTACGTAAATCTTTTGACGCTGTCGTTATCGCTACCGGTGCGACTGTTGCAAGAGATTTACCTATACCAAATCGTAATCTTGAAGGTATACATTTCGCCATGGAATTCTTACACAAGACCACCAAGTCTCTGCTCGACTCTGAGCTCGCTGACAACGCCTACATCTCGGCCAAGGACAAGCACGTCGTTGTTATTGGTGGTGGCGACACGGGTAAGATCTTGTTGTTCTAATTGTACCTCACTGTCAAGCAAGCTAACAATATTCCCAGGTAATGACTGTATCGGAACTGCTCTCCGACACGGTGCGACATCTATCGTCAATTTTGAGCTCCTTCCCCAGCCTCCAGCTCAACGAGCCACTGACAATGCATGGCCAACGTGGCCTCGTATAAGTCGCGTGGACTATTCCCATACAGAAGTGAAGACTCACATGGGCAAAGACCCTCGCGAATACTGTGTGAAATCTACCGAGTTTGTCAGCGACGGCCAAGGTCGTGTAAAAGGCATCAATACGATCCGAGTTGAATGGACAAAGAATAGTTCTGGCGGCTGGGAAATGAGCCATATCGAAGGAAGTGAAGAGTATTTCCCAGCGGATCTCATCGTGTTATGTATGGGCTTTTTAGGTCCTGAAGATCGACTGTTGGGCACAGACGTGGAAAAGGACGCGAGGAAGAATGTCAAGACTCCAGTGGGAAAGTATAATACGAACCTTGACGGCGTGTTTGCCGCTGGGGATTGTAGAAGAGGTCAATCGTTGATCGTGTGGGGTATTAATGAAGGTAGAATGGCTGCTAGAGACGTTGATTGTTACTTGATGAATTCGGGCGGTACTCAATTACCAGTCAGTGGAGGGATAGTGAAGAGGGCTCCGTTTGAGAATATTCATATTGTCAACAAGGCGGATTTACTAAATCACGGTCAAACGAATGGAATGAACAAAGGTGTAGAAATCACCGCCACAGCTGGCTGATGGTATTGTTGTTGTTGTTTATGTACAAATTCAAGTGTTTTTAGTTATTTATTCGGTCTAGTTTTCTGAAATGTATGCACAAGTTTTGATCATCATGTATTCAAAACGGTTTCAATATTCACTCGTCAAAATCTTTTTCAACCCTACAGTCTGTCTTTCAAACCCTTCTACTTTCAACTGACTCGTCTGAACCTTACTCAACAACCATTGCACTCGTCCAGCCAATTCCGCAGGCTGTTTCGGCAACTCTCCTATCAAATGTAATTCCTGCTCGCACTTGTCAATCGTCGCGGTTTCATTCTTGATCGCTTCCGCAAGGACAATCATGTCTAATTTACTCGCCAGCACCGCGTCGTGCGTCAAGCGCCGAAACGCAGAGAAATACACCGGTCTACCTGGTCTAATGGAATACGGTCTCCCTCCTGACGATTGAATCGTGATCAACTCTGCCTGTTCGAGAGCCGCCAGAGCCGAATCTCCATTGTTTTTGTACGCGTCGGAGAGCAACACTTCGTTATAGCGCAGACTGTCGTGCTTGGCGAGCTGTTTGACCAGCAACCACGCTTGTTGCGGAGACCAGGATCGTGAATCTTCCGTCCCGCCGAGGAGGATTTTCTGAACGTCGCTGGCGGCTTGCTCGACGATTTCTCGGGTCGCTTTGTGGGGTGTTTCGCCGGCTTTGATCCGTCGGGCGAATGATTCCAAATCCGTCAATCGGCCTCCGAGAGTGGGAAGAACGTCGTCTAGTTCTGCGAGATCTTTTCGTTGGTCTTGGATACTAGGAGATTTGACGTTTGGATTCAGATTTGGATCGGGAGGCTGGCCAAAGTCGAGGTGGTTGATTACATATCTCTTTGCTGCTTCTTCTGAACAGTCTGATAGAGGGATTTGTCTTGGTACACGATCCGGTAATGCCTTTGCCAAGGATTTTGAGAATGAAACGTCTTGTGTGAGTATGATGACATGACCAATGTTTGATGACACTACCGAGGCCGCCCTAAATAAATCATTAGTAGCTTTTTATCAAGAAACAAATACCAACTTACCATTCACTAATCTTATCGTAAAAGTGACCAACATCTTGATTCTTATACAAGAAATTGTCAATCACAACAACCGGTCTACATTCTGGATGTTGTTCCAAATACTCATCATCACTAAGATTAGCATCTTTGTCGTTCTTTTGTCGGTTTTCCAAAGCAATTTGTTTCAGTGCGGCAGAAGTATTTGTCCAAATCTTTGTCAGTTGATTCTCCAAAGTTTCGGAAAATCCAGTCTTGATTCCAGTGGCACCTTGAGCAGCCAAATCAACAAGTCCACTGACAGAATTCATCCAAGAAAATACGGGTCTATATCCGACTTCTGCAGCAATCGCGTTTATGACGCTTGAATCACCTCTTGCATCTTGTATTGGTTTACAATCGATGATAAGCTTATTCTGCCAATCTTTCAATGCTTGATCAATAACCAATTCTTTCTTTCCTGACCCTCTAGGTCCTTGGACGACAATAAACGTTTCTGCGGGTTCTTCTAGCCATTTCTGGATTTGTTGGATGAATTTACGACGATCTTCCCATATCGCTTGCATTCCAACAGCGTCACTCAATCCATACCGTCTTCGAACACTATTCAAAATATCTTCCGTGCGTCCTTTCAACCATCTATATATTCTATAATTATCAAGGTGAAGTGATCTAGTGATATGAGTCTTTATACTAAACGTTCTGATGGGATCAAAAATTGTCACGGTGATTGTTGCGACTAATGCTGCCAATAAAGGAATAACTATACGTGTATGGCCACTCAACCAATCCCAGATCCATCTTGTTTTTTGTTTCTTGTCATACGATAATCTCAAAATAGTTCCAGACTTGCCTCCACCTTGACTCTCATCAACAACATACCCATGCATACAATTCTTCGCCATGACTGCTTCTCCAGTCCGACCAAAATCAAGATGTGCATACTTTGGCGTCAATTTGGAATCTGGCGGTTGCGGTACAATATCTGCAAGTTTCCCGTACGGTCGAAAGAAAGCATAGAGGTCTTCTTGCGACAATTCCGCCGCTTCTCCCCCCGGTGAAGTTGGTAGAAACTCTACTTTTACTCTTTGACTTGGCAATCGGTATAAATCTTCCACCCACGGTTTCCCTCGGACGAGTTCTGCAGTAATATGTTGCCATGGCGTAAGTGCCGGACGTACGTTTTTCTCTTTTAGATATTTCGTGACTGCTTCAGCGACGTCTTCCTGTGTAACTCCATTTTCATAAGCGAATTTGACAAACGCTCCACCTTCTTTGACGCGAGGTAATACTTGTATAATCTTTGCGGTTGGATCTACGGGTGGGAGTTTGTTATCTGTTTTGGAAAGTCCGACTTGCGCTTGTGTTAGAGCTCGTTGAGGCTCGTCGCCGAGGAAAGATGAATTGAGAAGACGTGGGACTGCAGACTCTCCAGTGACAAATGGTATACGAAATAGCCAACTTAATGATAATGGAAATACATCTGAATTTTATTAGAGGTGACCTGACGATCGAATGAAGATATGCATACTGTTGAAATAAAGAATGCCTTCATTTGGTCCAGCCAAAATATGTCCACTTTTGCGCTCCCCGCTTTCAAATGAAGAAGCCCATCGTTTAGAAGCCCAACTCTGTCTTGATAGATTGGTAGGAATAATATGATATGATCCAAGTGGTTGTAGAGCGGAACGACCGCACCAATATGGTCGTATAGTCATTATGTCATATCTACATGTAAACCAAACAGTCACATCGAACGCGAAGAAATGATATTATTATCATTAACCCCGCCAAACAACGACGTCATGGTAACTTGAACTTTTTTTTCTTACATGTCGTAGAAATTCTTCGAAGTGCATCACAATGGGTTGGTGGTCGGGAGCAATTGATAAGGATACAGAGACTGCACAGAATGACGCGGACAACGACCTATCGAGAAGACAAAAAGATGAAGACGCAGATCTACAAGCATTCTTCTCATCCCTCGAGACTTCCAAACCTCAAGACAATCCAGCTAAATCGAACATGGTGCCAGTCGTGAATGGAGACAACTCCTCCGATATATCGATTGGAACAGATATATCGCCACGTACTTTGTATCCCCGCGAAATGTCCTGTCGAGATGCATTCGATCAAGCGTATCAATGCGGTAATTTGGGAGGAAAGTTTAATGATATATATCGGTTCGGATCTCTACAACCGTGCAGTGAACAATGGGGTGCATTTTGGTTCTGTATGCGGATGAGAAGTTTCACGGGTACTGCTGAGCAAAAAGGAGAAATGATTGCGGATCATTACGAAGAAAGAGAGGAGAGAGAGAAAAAAAGCAGAGCAGGTGGGAGGTCAAGTGAAGACGTTTGGGAGATACGGACTAAACCAGTAGAAAGGGCGTTTTGGAAGAAGATAGACTGATGATATACATCATGTTACTATATGCGATAGTTATAATACTTGTGGAATAAAGATGGAAGAATTCTTGAATGAATTTCATGATCATGATTCGATAACTAGCTAATTATGCTGCATTAATTCTACTTGTGTATATATAAAAGGAAACTTTTGTGAAGATATGTACTGTCGCGTGACAAGGATCAACCCGATCAATCGACTTCTTCAACTTGAGGTCCAGCACTGTCACCAGCGTTAGGAGCGCCACCAGGCATTCCACCAGGCATTCCACCGGGCATTCCAGGCATGCCTCCAGGAGCACCACCAGCACCATACATTTTAGTCATGATAGGATTAGCAACAGCCTCCAATTCTTTGTGTTGCGAGTCATACTCATCCTTTGATGCAGTAGCACTGTCGTCCAGCCATGTAATGATCTCGTCAACCTTGGCCTTGAGAGTCGACTTGTCACTTTCCTCAAGCTTCTCAGCAACTTGGGCATCATTGAGTGTGTTGCGGAGAGAGTAAGCGTAAGATTCCAGGGTATTCTTGGCACCGATACGCTCTTTCTCAGCTTCGTCTTCTTCTTTGTATTTTTCAGCCTCGGAAAGCATGCGCTCAATATCATCCTTGGACAAACGACCCTTGTCGTTGGTGATGACAATCTTGTTGGTCTTTCCAGTGCCCTTCTCCAAAGCAGAAATGTTCATGATGCTGTTTGCATCAACATCAAAGGTTACTTCGATTTGAGGAACACCACGAGGGGCGGGCGGGATACCAGTGAGTTCGAATCTACCCAATGAGTTGCTATAAGAATATTAGTAAATATTTGATTGAAAAATAATGCAACCAAGGAAGAAGACTTACTTGTCCTTTGTTCTAAGTCGTTCACCTTCAAATACTTGGATCAACACACCAGGCTGATTGTCGGAAAAGGTAGAGAAAGTCTCGGACTTCTTGGTGGGAATGGTTGTGTTACGTTTGATGAGGGCTGTCATGACACCTCCTGCAGTCTCGATACCAAGAGACAATGGAGCGACATCGAGAAGGAGAATTTCATTGGTGGATTTAGATGAAGTGTCACCAGAGAGGATGGCAGCTTGGACAGCAGCACCGTAGGCAACAGCTTCATCAGGATTGATTGTCTTGTTTGGTTCCTTGCCATTGAAAAAGTCGGAAACCATCTTCTGGATCTTTGGAATACGGGTTGATCCACCGACCAAGACAATTTCGTGGACAGAAGACTTGTCAATCTTTGCGTCTTGGAGAACTTTCTGAACAGGTTCCATCGTGGAGCGGAAAAGATCTTGACACAACTCTTCGAAACGAGCACGAGTGATTGAAGTGTAAAAGTCAATACCTTCGAATAAAGAGTCGATTTCGACAGTGGTTTGAGTGGCAGAAGATAGAGTACGTTTAGCACGCTCACTGGCTGTGCGTAGACGACGGAGTGCTCGAGGGTTGCCGGAAATATCTGTTCAAACATCGTCAGTCAAAGATTCCACACCATGAGCAATGATTATTCACATACCTTTCTTGTTCTTTCTCTTAAATTCTTGAATAAAGTGGTTGACCAAGCGGGAATCCATATCCTCTCCACCCAAATGGGTATCACCTGATGTGGCCTTGACTTCAAAGATACCTTCCTCGATAGTCAAAAGAGAAACATCAAAAGTACCACCACCAAGATCAAAAATCAAAACGTTGCGTTCACCTTCTGTGCGTTTATCAAGACCATAAGCAATGGCAGCAGCAGTAGGTTCGTTGATGATACGGAGAACGTTAAGACCAGCGATGAGACCAGCATCTTTTGTGGCTTGACGTTGACTGTCGTTAAAGTAGGCAGGGACTGTGATGACTGCCTTTGAAACCGTTCCGCCAAGATTGACTTCAGCAGTCTCTTTCATTTTGGTAAGAATCATCGCAGATATTTCCTCTGGTGTAAACTGCTTCTTTTCTCCTTTGAACTCTACTTCAATGACTGGCTTACCAGCCTTGTCAATGACGGCGAAGGGAAAATGCTTCATATCAGATTGGACCTCGGCATCGCTAAACTTGCGTCCAATAAGACGTTTGGCGTCGAAGACTGTATTGGTAGGATTCATGGCGACCTGATTTTTTGCACTGTCACCACACATACGTTCCTGGTCATTGAAGGCAACGAATGAGGGTGTGGTACGGTTACCTTTATGACAAATGTTAGTATGATCTTGAGTTAAAAACAATAAGCCAATTTACCTTGATCGTTGGGGAAAATGTCGACCTTGTCATCTCTATATACAGCTACACACGAGTATGTAGTTCCAAGATCGATACCGACACCGATAGCTATTTCTTTAGCGGCCATTATGAATGTGTTTGTGAGATTTTATTTATTGGTTAAAGTGTTCTAATATTCGCCGTCCTCGCTAGTATTGGGAGGTAAGAGGACTAGGATATAATCTGTAAATGAAAACAGAGAAGACAATAACAGAAAGGGGATTGATTATGGAAGATGAAGGAAGTTAAAGCGTGAAAAGTGAATTGGGATGAATAGTTTATACAAAAAGATTTCGAAGCTCGTAGAATTTCAGAGAAATAACTGGAAAAAAAAGCTCAGAATCCACGTGAGACTGGAATATGCTAGAAAACTTTCTGACGTAATTGGTTCTAAATATAGAACTCATATATTTGATCAAGGCGTAGGAAAAAAAAGCCAAAAGTACAACATGCAGGATTCACGACTGGTCAC